>CESC01017108.1_pt1 | contig 122697 bp, 105 predicted proteins | sample 531131 | NCBI WGS metagenome assembly CESC01 (sample SAMEA2621295, study PRJEB7988) | marine metagenome | biome: marine biome (ENVO:00000447); feature: mesopelagic zone (ENVO:00000213); material: "saline water (ENVO:00002010), including plankton (ENVO:xxxxxxxx)" | depth 800 m
TTAATTTCCAGTTTTTACCCACGGTCTAATACTAGAAAACCGCTTAAAAGCGGCTTAGATAAATAGGTTTCTATAGAAATAACGGACTTGTGCAACGGTTACCGGTGTTGTAGAGTGTTTTTATTTATTCATTGTATAGTTTCCATTTCTGAATTCCAACAATGCTTTTCCTTCTTCCCATCCTTGATTTAAAGCATAAGAAATTGATTCACTGACAAATTTTGGAGTCACAATTTTTGGCTCAAAATCTGGTGGTCGATTTTCCTTGTCATTTACATAAAGCCAAATGTCATACCAACCAAAGTCGACAGTAAGGTGGCCGTTTTTAATCTCTTCTGAAGTCACGATAATCTTCCCACTGAATTTCCAGTAGAATTTATGATTTTCAACAATAATTTTTCTTAGACCTTTTTTCGAAATTGCCATTTAATCTTCTCCTTGAATTGTTACAGGTAAATATTCAAGTCTTACGTTCAAAGCCATATATAGGTCAATTGCTTCATCATCACAGTCGACTATTAAAAGCGTATAGGATTCTTTTTCAGAAGCCATTTCAACTTCTTCAATACTATTTATTCTCACAGACATTGATAAACTTGAGTTGAAAGGAATATTTACAAACCAATTTTCTTCAATTTCACCTTCTTTAAGTTTTCCGATTAAATAGAATTGATTTCGGTTTCGTATTGCAAAACTGTCAATCGCTTTAAACAGTCCTTGTCTATCTGTTGGCTTCATTTCATATTACAGCTAACGGCAGTGGGTCTACAAAACTACCTGTTTATGTTTTAAAAGTAGTTGAAGTAGCTGCGATATCCAACAAAAACTGCATTTGAGGCATTTAAATCAATGCTAATGCTCTTTAATTTCTAGTTTTTACCCACGGTCTAATACTAAAAAACCGCCTAAAAGCGGTTTAAATAAGTGATATTATCTAAGAATTCGAGGCTTGTGCAACGGTTATCGGTGTTGTAGCACGTTATTTTATTCGATTTTTTATGTCGTTTAATAATTTATTCTGCTCGAGATTTTTTTCAAATTCCGCCTCTTGGTCAAATACATTGTCATTTCCAAAAAAGAGCTGACTCTCGTGATAATAAAATAATGCCCAATTCAGACTTCCGTCAAATATTGTCAAGTCAGTATCCCAAAACATTCCTTCCCAATATTTGATTACCATTTTCCAAGTCAGCATTATTGCTTGTCCAGAATTGTCGGATTCCACAAAAACATATTTATCAAATGGAATTCCGAGATTGTAGAGCCATTTTTTTATTTCCGAATCACAATCCATTGTAATTTGAAATTTCTTTTCGGTTTTGAAATATCCTTTCGTAAATGGACTCCAATCAGTTCCAGTTGAGTAAGCTAACATTTTAGAAGAATTCAGATATTCTTTTACAATTTCAGTTCCTTTTTTATTTAGAAAATGAATTTGGTCTTTATGTTCTTCAGAAATTTTTTCGGCTTCCTCTGGTGACCAAAGAAAAGACCAACTTTTTGGAAAGTCGGTTTTATATTCCGCTAAATTTTCTTCTAAAACGTTCATTTTTTTAATGTGCTACAACGAGTTTGTATATGAAAAGTAGCGTAAAATTTAGCGATTAACTTTCCGCAATAAAATAAACCAAAACTTTTGCATTTTGATATTATCTTTACTTTTCAAAAGCTAAATCAAAAGATTTGGTGACTTACCAAATATACCAAAATTTACGATTTAGAAAAGACGCAGCTATTTTTTATATACGTTGTTGGCATAAGTACTTTATTTATATTTTAAATGATGTTTTTGATTATAATTTTCAATTTCTCTTACTATTTCTAAGTATTCGTACATTGAATCCCATTTTCCAATTTTTTTATCTGGAATATTTCCTTGAGTTATTATAATTAGCATATTAGCGTGTCTTTTATAGAAATCGGAATGTCGAAGTCTATTTAGTAACGCAATGAAATCGCTATCGAGAAAAGGCATAAATTCAAAAATCTTTTCGATTTTTTTATCAACTTGTGTTACTGTTCCATTATATATAAATTGTGCTACGTTTGCATAAATCGGCTTAAAAGGTGTACCAAAATATCTGTTTTTTGGTGTATGCCTTATATCACACTTCTCACATAATGCAAAGTAATCTTCTTTTGAAATTGTTCTTTTATTGAATTTATTTCGGTCCGTTCCTGTACTTTCTATAATTTCATTATAGATTGTATATCCGTGATCCAATAACGCATCTGTCAAATGATAAACAGAATTATAAACATTTTTTTTTATCTTTATTTTCTTTAGCCACTACGACTAATAAGTAAAAAATATAACTAGAAATATATGCTAAGCTTAGATTGGAAAATATTTCTCCTAATTCACTGCCATAACTAAAAAATTCTATAGTATCATTAAATATAAATTCGCTTAATACTATAGTTAATATAGAAATGATTAATAATAATAGTAATATTAATTTTTGTTTCATTTTCGTATTTATGCCAACGGTCTCGTATAACCGTCAGTTACGGGATTAAAGTTAATGATTTTCGGTTAAGCACTGACGTTAGCAATTCCGAGTGGATTCGGACGTAGTCGAATCCGCCGTAATTGCGGTTATACATTGTTAGCAACTGGCTTTTTTTGGAATTTTTTAAATCGTTCGTTTTCTAAATTGCTCCAATCTTCTTTAGTTATACTGTAATAAATATCATTTTTACTTTTTCCTTCAGAATCGATATAATTGTTCCTAAATAGCCCTTCTTTTATTGCTCCAAGTTTTTCAATTGCTTTTTGTGAACGAATATTTTCTTGGTCAGCACTAAATTGTATTCTTCTAAATCCGATGGTTTCAAATCCGAACTTCAACATCTCATATTTACACGCTGTATTTAGTCCAGTTCCTTGAAAATCTTTTCCGTACCAAGTCCAACCAATTTCACACTTTTCACTTGCCATATTCAAATATCCATATCTGCTACTTCCAGCTATTCGTCCAGTTGCTTTATCAATAATTAGAAAAGGATAACAAATTCCGTTTTTTTGTGCTTCTAATGTGTTTGCTATATAGTTGTCAAAGTCCTTTTCCGTTCTAATAAACATTCCCATATATTTCCAAACGTCATCATCAAAAATTATTTCTTTAAGTTCTTGATTTCTTGGGTTGTCAAACGGAATCAGTTTTACTATTTGATTCTCTAATTCTATTTCAGTATTTAAAATTTCTACGTTCATTTTTTTGCTTGTTGCTAACTCGTTATATCAACACAAATATAGTTGATTATCAGAGTCCCCGTCGGGATATCAACACTTTTTGTTGCTCTTTTACGTTTTTTGTTATCGGCAAAATATTCCATTAAATAATGCGCTAAAACAGGTTCAAGCATTGGGTTTTGTATAGAGCTTCTTCGTGCTTTAACCCTTGTTTATCCATAGTTTATCCGTTGTTTTACCATTAAACCCCAGTGTTTATGGGCAAACTATGGTTAATTAACGGATGATCTATGCTTAAACTCCCTATAAAACTGCCACAGCTTGCTATTTGAATGCCATAGCAATACGGGATTTTTGAAGCGAAAAATTCACAAAATCCTCTATGTTGAAGTTTGGTAACGCCTATGAATATGCATGAGGTAGGCATAGAAACCTTTGATACGCTCAGACCAACGAAATTTTAATCAGCTTAGGATACGCTTATGCGCGATCCTCCCGCGTAAACTACCGCAAGGCGAGTCCGTGACGCGTGGGTTGCAAACGAATTTTCAATTTTGAGGCAAGCCTAAGCGTCGTAAAGCCTTTGGCAATGCCACTAAAAGCCTAATGAATCTTGTCAAGCAGCACATTCAGCGTACTATTCAGCTGCTGGAAGAAGAGATGGTCTAATTATAAAGAATGTATTAGGACACCGCCAGCAATGGCAAAAATAAAAGCACCAAAGGTTATATTTTTCCATTTAGCAGGTATAACATCACTCTTATAGACCCCATAAAGTCCAAGGGGAGGAATCAATATCAATAAGTAGCCAACAATATACCGGTTATACCATTCTTTCTTTGATCCCATATCTCACTGTTTTTGCTTTCTTAACTATCTACAATTTAGAGATTTTATTACTAGTTCGATTCGAATGAGCGGCTAGAATTCAAGTAATAACTGCAATTTCTTCTTTAAATGAGCCAATAAAAAAATCCCTTTTGTAACATTACTACCAAAGGGAGTTTTTGATTTATAGGTTTTGCAGCCTGCTTACTGTAACTGCAGCATGAAAACTGATTTATACATTAAATAGGAAGTGCATAATGTCACCATCTTTTACAATATAATTTTTACCTTCAACACCCATTTTACCGGCTTCCTTTACTTTGGTTTCGCTTCCGTAAGCTACATAATCTTCATAAGCGATCACTTCTGCTCTAATAAATCCTTTTTCGAAATCGGTATGAATCACTCCGGCCGCTTGTGGCGCCGTAGAACCAATCTTAGTCGTCCACGCACGAACTTCCTTTTTACCTGCGGTAAAATAGGTTTGTTGATTCAACAGCTTGTATGCTGTGCGGATCAATTTTGAAGACCCCGGCTCCTCAAGACCTATATCTTGTAAAAACATCTGGCGCTCTTCGTAGTCGTCCAACTCGTTGATGTCTGCTTCGGTACCTACTGCAAGCACAAGCACTTCTGCATTTTCCTCCTTTACTGCCTCACGTACTTTTTCTACGTAAGCATTTCCGTCTACAGCTGCACCCTCATCTACATTACACACATACATCACCGGTTTATCGGTAATGAACTGAAGCGGCTTAACAAATTCTGCATAGTCTTCTTCAGAAAATTCAACAGCACGCACCGATTTTCCTTGCTCTAAAGCTTCTTTAATCTGAATTAAAACCGACTCTTCTTTCTGAGCGTCTTTGTTCCCGGTGCGAGAAGCCTTCTTTACTTTTTCAAGTTTCTTTTCAACGGTTTCAAGATCTTTAAGCTGAAGCTCTATATCTATAGTTTCTTTATCGCGAATAGGATCTACGCTACCATCAACGTGAACAATATTATCATTGTCAAAACAACGTAAAACGTGAAGAATAGCATCGGTTTCTCTAATGTTTCCTAAGAATTGATTTCCTAATCCTTCTCCTTTACTTGCTCCTTTTACAAGGCCTGCAATATCAACAATATCAACAGTAGCAGGAATCACACGCTCTGGTTTTACCAGCTCTTCTAACTTTGACAAACGAGGGTCTGGAACATTAACTACCCCAACATTAGGCTCGATAGTACAAAACGGAAAGTTTGCACTCTGCGCTTTTGCGTTAGACAAACAATTAAAAAGAGTTGATTTTCCTACGTTAGGCAATCCTACAATACCTGCTTTCATGGTTTCAAAATTTTGAGGCGCAAATATAGGAAGCTTATCTAAAACTTTACAGCTTTACTTGATAATCAAGAGTAATTGTTTCGCCCCAATTAAACTACTAGAATTTTTCACAACACAAAACCAACTTAAAAAATTGAAGTTCAAAACACTAAGCAATCCAATCTATAACTTCAAAGCATAAAAAAGTCCGGTTTAACGACCGGACTTTTCATTAATTATATAGAAGCTTTTGCTTAATTATGATGCATAAAAGCTTGTTTACCTAAAAGTTCTTCTTCCGTTTCTACGTTATCTTCATCAGGCACGCAGCAATCTACGGGACAAACCGCAGCACATTGTGGCTCTTCGTGAAAGCCCATACATTCTGTACATTTATCAGGAGCGATGTAATACACCTCATCACTTATAGGCTCTTGAGTTTCTTCTGCATCAACCTCTTTCCCGTTAGGAAGCACTACTTTTCCTTCAAGGTCTGTCCCATCTGCATAACGCCAGTCATCTGCACCTTCATAAATCGCGGTGTTAGGACATTCTGGCTCACAAGCCCCACAGTTAATGCATTCATCAGTTATTATAATTGCCATAGTATAATCGTTTTCTAATCCTTAATTTTGCCCTTGTGGACAACACATTTTTAAACCCTACTAAATTAGTAGAAATTAATGAGAAAACAGGGCGAAAAATACACTGATTTTCTCTAAAATATTGAAACGCAAAATTAAGGTCTCGGCCTAACTCTACCAAACCATTTATGGATTTAAACCAAAGAATTACTGCATTCTCAAACCTCGGTCAATTTTTAAAGGATTATTTGTCTGACGCTCCAAAAAGCGATTTGGCGTTACAAGATTTTGAAACATTAACCGAAGAATTCGCGGCAGTTATTGAAACTTCACACCGTCAAAACGCCTGGTTCACTCCAGAATATACCAAAATGGCATTACAGAGTTGGTCTCAAATACTCACAAAAGAAACTCTTACCCATTGGTTTGCAGCTTATGCTGCTTCAAATACAACTTCAAAAAGAGTAGCAGTGATAATGGCAGGCAATCTGCCTTTGGTAGGCTTTCATGACTTTTTAAGCGTTTTACTTTCCGGGCATCACCTTATCGCAAAATTATCTAGTGATGATAAATTACTAATGCCTTTTCTAGCCAAAGTATTGATCAAACTAGAACCTTCTTTTGAATCAAAAATTGAATTCACTCAGGAAAAATTGCCCCAATTTGATGCCGTTATCGCAACCGGAAGCAACAACACCGCACGCTATTTTGAATACTACTTTAAAGACAAACCAAGTATCATTCGCAAAAACCGTAATGCCGCAGCCATACTTACAGGAAATGAAACTGCGGAACAACTTGAAGCCTTAGGGAGCGATATCTTCAACTATTTTGGAATGGGATGCCGTAGTGTTTCTAAGATCTATGTACCACAAGGCTACGACTTTGATGCCTTTTTCAATGCGATGTATGCGCATCAAGACGTGATCAATCACCACAAATACGCCAACAATTACGATTATAACAAAGCGGTTTATCTTATGAGTCTTTTCCCTGTTCTTGACAACAACTTTATGGTTTTAAAAGAAGATAAGAACTTCTCCTCTCCTATTTCTGTAGTCTTTTATGAGTACTATAAAAGCATAGATTCACTTAAGGAAACGCTAAGCTCACAAGCAGATCAAATTCAGTGTGTTGTGGCTCAAAATTTTGATCCCAATGAGGTTGCATTTGGGCAAGCTCAAAAACCAAAACTTTATGATTATGCAGATGGTGTTGATACCGTTGCATTTTTATTAAAATTATAAGAGAAATTCGTCAATTATTTATTGATTTATCAAACTACTTTGAAAGTGTTTTAAGCATCTTTGCATGTCTTTTTAAGCACGCAATCGCTTGCACATATATAAGACGGAATCTTATGTATTCTGTTTGAAAAGCCGTAATTTTCCAACGGAATACTTCAGGGCAAGTTCACGAAGTATTCTTAAGGAATAAATTTTCAATATTAAAGCAAGCCTAGGGTATTAAAGCCTTTTGGCGGCGCCAATAAAACCAAACAAAAAGAGACCAAATATTCAATCCAATGAAAAAACATAATTTCAGTGCAGGGCCATGTATTCTTCCTCAGGAAGTATTCAAACAAGCCTCTGAAGCCGTTTTAAATTTCAACAATCTTGATCTTTCTATTTTAGAAATTTCGCATAGAAGCAAAGACTTTGTAGATGTTATGGAAGAGGCTCGCGAGCTTGTTCTTGAATTAATGGGTCTTGAAGGCAAAGGTTATAAAGCATTATTCTTACAAGGTGGTGCAAGTATGCAGTTTGTAATGACCGCATACAATCTACTAGAAAATAAAGCAGGATATATCAATACAGGTACTTGGAGTGACAAAGCGATCAAAGAGGCAAAGATCTTTGGTGAAGTGGTTGACGTTGCAAGTTCAAAAGACAAAAACTACAACTATATCCCAAAAGGTTTTGAAGTACCTTCAGACCTTGATTATTTACATCTTACAACAAACAATACCATCTTTGGTACTCAAATCAAAGAGTTCCCTACTACAGATGTGCCATTAGTTGCAGATATGAGTAGTGATATTTTTTCTCGAGAAATCGACTTCTCAAAATTTGATCTAATTTATGCAGGAGCTCAAAAAAATATGGGGCCTGCAGGTACGACACTTGTTGTGATCAAAGAAGATATTTTAGGCAAAGTAACACGCCAGATCCCAAGTATGTTGAGTTATGCTACGCACATTTCAAAAGGAAGTATGTTCAACACGCCTCCTGTATTTGCAGTATACACCTCAATGCTTACCCTTAGATGGTTGAAAGAAAATGGCGGTATTGCAAAAGCTGCAGAAGAAAATGAGAAAAAAGCAACCTTGCTTTACTCTGAGATCGACCTCAACCCACTGTTTAAAGGATATGCAGCAAAAGAAGATCGTTCTATTATGAATGCTACCTTTAATCTTGCAGAAGACAATCTTAAAGAAACCTTTGATACGATGCTTAAAGAAGCTGGTATCAATGGCCTTAACGGGCACCGAAGCGTTGGTGGGTATCGTGCATCTATGTATAATGCTTTGCCACTTAACAGTGTAGGCGTTCTTGTTGACGTGATGAGCGAACTTGAGCGTAAAGCCTAACAAACCAATCAATAAATCAAAAATTAAAACATGAAAGTTTTAGCAAATGATGGTATTTCTCAAACTGGAGTAGACGCTCTTGAAGCTGCCGGTTTTGAAGTTATTACTACCAAAGTTGCTCAAGAGCAGCTCGTAAATTATATTAATGAAAACAACGTAGACGCGCTTCTAGTACGTAGCGCTACAAAAGTTCGCCAAGATCTTATCGATGCGTGTCCAGACCTTAAACTTATAGGACGTGGCGGTGTAGGTATGGATAATATTGACGTACAATATGCCAAGGATAAAGGCCTGAGCGTGATCAATACACCGGCTGCATCTTCTGCATCTGTTGCAGAGCTTGTGTTTGCACATCTTTACGGTGGCGTTCGTTTCTTGTACGATGCTAACCGCAATATGCCTTTAGAAGGTGAAGAAAAATTCGGCGCACTTAAAAAAGCATACGCAAAAGGTGTTGAGCTTCGCGGAAAAACTTTAGGAGTTATTGGTTTTGGCCGTATCGGTCAGGCTACTGCAAAAGTGGCCTTGGGTGCCGGAATGAAAGTGATCTATTCTGATCCTTACATGGAAAAAGCCGAAGTAAAAGTTGACTTTTTTGACGGTCAGGAAGTTTCTTTCAAATTCGAAAGCAAACCGAAAGAAGAAGTTCTTGCAGAAGCCGACTTTATCACATTACACGTTCCTGCTCAAAAAGAATATGTTATTGGTAAAGCCGAAATTGAAAAAATGAAAGACGGTGCTGCTCTTGTTAATGCAGCGCGTGGCGGAGTAGTTGATGAGCTTGCACTTATTGAAGCACTAGATGCCGGTAAACTTGCTTTTGCTGCTCTTGATGTTTTTGAAAGCGAACCAAAGCCGGAAATCAAAATTTTAATGCATCCTAAAATTTCATTATCTCCGCACATTGGTGCAGCGACTAATGAAGCTCAGGATCGTATAGGTGTTGAACTTGCAGATCAAATCGCTTCGATCTTAAAAGGTTAATTTTCAACTCCCCAAAAACAAAAAGCCGAATTTTATTCGGCTTTTTTTATGTGCAATAAGCAGAGAATAATACAACTGTGCTTAACTTTATATCATAACAAAAACCAAAAAATCATGGCAGGCTTATTAGATTTATTAAATAGTGACCTAGGAAAACAATTAATTAGTGGCGCTAGCGCACAAACAGGAGCTTCAGAAAGCAAAACCGCAGATGTATTGAGTATGGCAATGCCACTACTTTTAGGTGCAATGAAAAAAAATGCTTCCTCTCAAGATGGTGCTTCCGGACTTATGAATGCCTTAAGTGGAAAGCACGACGGAAGTATTCTTGACAATATAGGTAGTATTTTAGGCGGCGGTAGCGTAGATCAAAATGTAATACAAGATGGCGCAGGTATTTTAAGTCATGTACTTGGCGGAAAACAACCCGTTGTTGAAAATACACTGAGCGCTAAGACAGGTTTAGATGCAGGAACCATTGCACAAATTCTAAAGATCGCTGCGCCTATTTTACTTGGAATTATTGGGAAACAAACCAAAGAAAACAACATTCAAGATCAAGATGGTCTTACCGGAATTCTGGGAAGCATGCTTGGAGGCCAACCAAAAGAAAACCAAAGTTTGATAGAATCTCTGATCGATTCAGACGGTGACGGAAGCGTTCTTGACGATGTTGCTGATATGGTTTTAGGATCAAACAAAAAACAAGGTGGAGGACTCGGCGGAATGCTGGGTGGTCTTTTCGGAAAATAAGCACATTATCCCGTAGCAAACTAACAAGCCGCTTGCATCAAGCGGCTTGTTGATTTTAAACCCTAAAAATTTGATCAATTTATATGGCTTGAGTTTTGTAGCTTTAAAAGAAAAGATCTTATGAAAAATTTATTCTACGTCGTTTTGGCACTTGTTCTAGTTTACGGTTGCGCTTCAACACAAAATAATAAACCCTTTACAGATGCTAATCCTGAGGCAACTGCTAATGATACCGTGCGCATTGCTAATGACAGTCTTGAATATGAGATCATCATCATAGAACCCGGCTACAATGCTTTTTTAAATTCTATCGCTCGGCCAGAAGGATATTACTCTCAAAATTATCTTGAGAACAAGAATCGATTCATTGTACCAGAATATAATCAACGTGTATTGCAGCCTTTCCGATTTGATCCTAACCTGTATCCACAACAAATCGACTACAACAGTTCTGTAGATTATGGTTATGAAGTAAACTACAAACTTTACTATTACTTTGTGTATTTCACCCGAAAGTACAAGCAACGTTTTAGTGTTCCTACACGCATCTAGAATTAGTTTATTTATCTTAATTCTAAATAGTATATTTGGCGCGTGAAAAAATTCAAAGCAAACTGGGAAATCACCCAAAACTGGCAACTTATATTTCCTGCTCTGGGAATTTTACTTTCTTTAGGCTGTGGCTTCCTCATCGCCCGTAGGCTTGATTTCTTTTTAGATCCCGGGATCACTCAAAAAATCTACTTGACGGTTCTCAGCTTAGTACTAACCTATGCAATAATCCAATTGAGTTTATTCTGCTTCAAAAAGCTTAAAAACAGATGGCTTTTAGAAAACCGCTGGGAATTCATCGCGGTGTTTATCGTCTTTGCGATTACCGGTTCTACTGCCGGCAGGATTTCAAGCCCCGTAATGCAAGCAATAGGCTTAGGAAGCGAGACTATTTCTGGATGGATCTATTGGCCATTACGCATTCTGATCATATTCCCGATCTATCAAGTCTTGCTGCTTATCATCGCCTGGATCTTTGGCCAGTATGCATTCTTTTATCAGTTTGAGAAGAAAATGCTGTCAAGGTTCGGTTTAGGTTTTCTGTTTAAAAAATAGCTTATTGCTCCTTTTCCGGCTTGGCAAATAGATCAAGATAAGCCTGACCTAGAAATTCGGTGATCATACTCGCCGTTAAACCTTCATAAGCAGTATGGTTAATCGAAATATCTGCAGCCTTCCCGTGTAAATAAACTCCAAAAATAGCAGCCGTGAGCGGATCATAATTTTGCGCTATCAATCCGGTGATTATCCCCATTAAAACATCTCCACTCCCACCCGTTGCAAGTCCGGGATTACCGGTATTATTCACATAATATTTGCCGTCAAAAACCGTAATGGTATGCGCATCTTTGAGCACTAAAACACACGTGTACTTTTTACTGAATGCTTCGGTTTTTTTTAATTTATCAAAATCATCTTCCCAGGCACCAATCAGTCGTTCTAACTCTTTAGGATGCGGCGTTAACACTGAATATTTCGGTAAGAAATCTAAAAACTGTTCATTCTGAGAAAGTATATTGAGTGCATCGGCATCAATTACTAGCGGGGTTTTATTAGCCTTTAGAAATTGTTCAAAAGCTTTCTGGGTTACTTTTTGAGTTCCTAATCCAGGACCAATCCCAATAACTGTAGGTTCGAGATCAAACTGAATTTCCTCAATAAATTTTCCGTTATATCGATCAGTCAATACCATGGTCTCAGGAATACTCGATTGTAAAATAGGCACACCTTGCTGAGTGGTATAGGCTGTAACCAATCCGGCACCGGAGCTCAAAGCGCCTTTACAACTTAAAATTGCGGCTCCCATTTTACCATAACTTCCCGCAATCATCAAGGCGTGACCATAAGTCCCTTTGTGACTGAATTTAGTTCTTGGCTTATACATTTGTTGTGCTTCAGCCTTATCGATAAGCTGTGCCTGTGTCTCAACCGAATTCAAAAAATCACGATCTAGTCCGATATCTAGGACTGTCCAATTATTGATATACTTTCCACTTTCCGGAAGAAAGAACGCCAGTTTCGGGGTTTGAAAAGTAAGTACGATCGTAGGCGTCACCACCGCCGAATCTTTAATAGTCAGATCTATACCCATCCCAGAGGGCACATCAATAGAAACAGTATATGCACCACTTTTATTAATGGCTACAAAAAGAGTTTGTACCCAGTCTGGCGCAGGCCTGTTGATCCCGATCCCAAAAATGCAATCGACAATCAAATCCTCCCGGCTTAATTCTGGGAGATCTTCTTCAGATTTTAAAACCTGAGGCCATTTGCGCGTCACTTTTTTAAGTTCGTCTAAGGCCAGAAGAAAATCTTTGCTTCGGTTATCGCTATAATTCACCACATACACATCAACAGGATATTGATGCTCAACAAAATATCTTGCGATCACCAGACCATCTCCACCGTTATTCCCTATTCCACAGAAGATTTTAACCGGTACAGGCTGCCCTTGTAACCGCTGGTGCATATATTGAAATGCATAACCTCCTGCACGTTCCATTAAATTGTAAGAAGGAATATTTTCTGCGTTCTCGGTCGCTTTATCGGCTTGATAAACTTGGTCTTTACTTAATATTTTCATTGGGAATTAATTCAGGTTTAGAATATCCGTAAGGAAAAGCCTTTGATTTCTATTTAATTAGTGATTTCTCTGTTAAAAAAGTATTCCTTGAAAAATCCTCAAAAATCAAAGTTTCAGCTTGTGCTTATGCGTAAAAATAATACTTTTGACTGCAACAGTTAATAACACATGAAAGCAATTAACAACATTCTTATCCCTACAATCGCTACCACAGGTATTGCGATCGCTTTCATTATTATTACCCCTTTGGGGTATTCTATTAACATATAACTTCCGGTACTTCTCGTGTTTACACGAAAATCAACTTATTTTTATAAAAACTCATTTCAAACACTAAAGCCATGCGTGTTTTAAAATTTGGCGGTACTTCAGTAGGAAGCGTCGCAAACATAAACCAAGTCATCAACATCGTTAAGAACGGTGCTCAAGATCAAAAGATAGCCGTTGTCGTTTCGGCATTAGGAGGCATCACAGATTTATTGATGCAAGCAGGAACAGATGCCAGCAATAAAGAAGATTACAATACTGCTTTTAAAGATATTGAAGCAAAACACATCGAGTTCACCCGAACATTAATTCCCGACAGCAAAGAAGCTTTAGACGAGATAAAAAATCTTTTAGGCAATCTTGAATCGCTTTTACAAGGCATTTACCTCATAAATGAACTTTCTCCTAAAACAGTAGATAAATTATTAGCCTACGGCGAAATTTTATCTTCTTCGATCATTGCTCGGGCAATGTATGCTCAAGGTCTGGATGCCGTGCGTAAGGACAGTCGAGATCTGATTACTACAAATGATAAACACACCAAAGCCGGAGTAAATTATAAAGTAACCAACAGTCAGGTGGAATATTATTTCACCAAAGCAAAACAAAAGATTACCGTATTGCCTGGTTTTATCGCAAGTACAGCGCAAGGCGAAACCACTACTTTAGGTCGCGGCGGTTCTGACTTTACAGCAGCTATTGTTGCTGCTGCACTTGATGTAGATCAAGTTGAGATCTATACCGATGTGAGCGGTATGTACACGGCTAACCCAAAAATGGTGAAGCAGGCAAAACCTATTGACAGCATTTCGTATCACGAAGCAATGGAGCTTTCACATTTTGGAGCTAAAGTTCTATATCCGCCTACGATCGTTCCGGTAATGAGTAAAAACATTCCGATACGCATTAAAAACACCTTGCAACCTGAAGACCCGGGAACACTTATTCATAATCAAGAAGGTCTTAGCGATAATCCTATCAAAGGCTTGAGCAACATCAATAATGTGGCGCTACTTACTCTTGAAGGCGGCGGTATGGTTGGAATTCCGGGCATCAGTAAGCGTTTGTTTGAAACCTTAAGCAACCAGGGAATCAACATCATTTTGATCACGCAGGCTTCTAGCGAACACAGCATTTGCTTAGGTGTGATGGAAGAAGATGCAGGAAAAGCTAAAAATGCCATTGACGAAGAGTTTGAATATGAAATTTCACTGAACAAAATCGATCCGTTAACGATCGAGATCGGTTTGAGCATCATTGCGCTTGTAGGCGATCAAATGAAAAGCCATCAGGGAATAAGCGGTAAAATGTTCAGTACGCTTGGTAAAAACAACGTAAACATTCGCGCTATTGCTCAAGGAGCGAGTGAGAAGAATATTTCTGCAGTGATCGCTCAAAAAGACGTTAAAAAGGCCTTAAACAGTCTTCACGAGCGTTTCTTTGAAGCACAACGCAAGCAATTGAACTTATTCATTACAGGAGTTGGAAATGTAGGTGAAAAACTACTGAACCAAATTCAGCAACAGCAAGAGTATCTTAAGAAACAGCTCAACATCAATATGCGTGTGCTGGGATTGAGTAATTCTCGCAAAATGCTTGTTGATGAAAACGGGATCGATTTACAAAACTGGAGTACACTCTTAGATGCAGGAGAACCTGCGACATTGGATGGTTTTCTAGATCACGTAGTAGAGCTCAATCAACGTAACAGCATCTTTGTAGATATTACCGCTAATGCTGATGTTGCCGATATGTACGGTAAATATTTAAAACAAAGTGTTGCCGTTGTGGCTTGTAACAAGATCGCTGCAGCTTCTGATTTCAAAAATTATAGCGAACTGAAGCGCTTAAGTAAAGCTTATAATGCACCCTTATTGTTTGAAACCAATGTAGGAGCAGGACTGCCTATAATTGACACCTTAAACAACCTTATTGCTTCAGGCGATCGTGTAAATCGCATTCAGGCGGTTTTATCCGGAAGTTTGAATTTTGTATTCAATAATTTCAAATCCGGAGATAGTTTCCACGATGTGGTACAAGCAGCAAAAGCTGAAGGTTTTACTGAGCCTGATCCAAGAATTGATTTGAGCGGTGTAGATGTTGCCCGTAAGATTTTAATCCTGGCACGTGAAAGCGGACTCAAAATCAACTTAGAAGATATTGAGAACGAACCTTTCTTAACGGAAAACAACTTGAATAGTTCTGACGTTCCGCACTTCTTTGAAACACTTAAAGAAGATGCCGAACATTTTGAAAAGCTCGTCGCTCAAGCCGAAGCTAAAAACTGTCGTTTGAAGTATGTAGCTCAACTCGATAACGGCAAGGCAAGCGTAGGACTTCAAGAAATTCCTGAAGGTCATCCGTTCTACAATCTTGAAGGTTCAGATAACATCGTGCTGTTCTTCACAGACCGCTACCCTACGCAACCTATGCAGATCAAAGGTGCAGGCGCAGGTGGTGATGTTACCGCTTCAGGATTGTTTGCAGACATCATAAGAACAGCCACTTTTTAAGCCGAAAAAATGAAAGAAATACGTGTCTTTTCACCGGCAACCGTTGCTAACGTAAACTGCGGTTTTGATGTTTTAGGTTTTGCTCTTGATGGTTTGGGTGATGAAATGGTAATTCGTAAAGTTCCTGAAAAAGGAATCAAAATCACCGAGATCACCGGCGCCGATTTACCGTACGAAGCGAAAGAAAATGTGGTGGGCGTTGCCGGCTTGGCTATGGTTGAAGCTTTAGATCTTGATTATGGTTTTGAAGTAGAAATTCATAAAAAAATAAGACTGGGCAGCGGTGTGGGCAGTAGCGCGGCAAGTGCTTCAGGAATTGTTTTTGGAATCAATCAATTTCTAGAGGAGCCGTTATCAAATCTTGAACTTACCGAATTTGGTATGAAAGGGGAAGCGGTTGCCAGCGGCAATGAACATGCTGATAATGTTGCGCCTTGCCTTTATGGTGGGTTTACATTAATTACCGGTTACGAACCTTTAAAGATTGTTTCCGTACCGGTTCCTGAAGAATTGTATGTGACCATTATTCATCCGCATATAACTATTAAAACCAAAGAAGCTCGGGAGATTTTACCTAAAGAAGTTTCGCTTAAAAATGCGATCAAACAGACGGGAAATCTGGCAGGATTAATCGCCGGACTATACACCAAAGATTACGATTTGATCGCTACGAGTACGCAAGATGTTTTGGTAGAACCTTATCGTAAAAACTTGATCCCTGATTTTGATTATTACAGAGACACGGCTCTTAAAAATGGAGGTTTATCTTTTGGAATTAGCGGCTCTGGACCTTCGATGTTTACGCTAAGTAAAGGTCTGCAAAATGCTGGTGCAGTTGAATTTGCATTGAAAAAAGCGTTAAAAGAAAAGAATATGCTTAGCGACAGCTATGTTTCTCCGGTCTCAAAACACGGAAACAGAATTTTAGAAAAAAATTAAACAGTTTAATTCGTGCGATTCGGAAAGTTTCCTAGTTGATTTAAAAGAATGTCGTACGAATACACATTCAATATTTATAAGAAAATGAACTTTTATAGTTTAAATGGTAAAGCGCCAGAGGTAGGTTTAGAAGAAGCTGTTGTACGCGGAATTGCACCCGACAAAGGATTGTATTTTCCCGAGTCGATCACACCGCTTCCACAGTCGTTTTTTGACAACATAGAAAACCTGTCAAATAACGAAATCGCATTCACTGCAATCCGTCAATTTGTTGATGGGGTCATTCCTGATACCGCCTTAAAAGATATTATCGCAGATGTGCTTTCTTTCGATTTCCCTGTTGTAGAAGTTGAAGAAAATATAGGAACGCTAGAACTTTTTCACGGCCCTACAATGGCGTTTAAAGATGTAGGTGCTCGATTTATGGCACGCTGCCTGGGTTATTTTTCGGCACAAAAAGAAACACAAGAGCCGGTAACGGTTTTGGTAGCTACCAGTGGCGATACCGGCGGTGCTGTTGCTCGTGGCTTTTTAAATGTGGAAGGTGTTGATGTTGTGATTCTGTACCCAACCGGCAAAGTGAGTGATATTCAAGAAAAACAATTAACTACTTTGGGCGCCAATATTACCGCACTGGAAGTTGATGGTGTTTTTGATGATTGCCAAGCCATGGTGAAAACAGCATTTCTTGATGAAGAAATTACTTCGCAACGCAAATTAACTTCTGCCAACTCTATAAATATTGCGCGCTGGCTGCCGCAACTATTCTATTTCCTGTTTGCGTATAAACAAGCCAAATCAAAAGGTAAAGAATTGGTTTTTTCTGTTCCTAGCGGAAACTTTGGTAATATTTGCGCGGGAATGGTTGCACATAAATTAGGAATGCCCGTAAAGCATTTTGTAGCTTCAGTAAACAGTAATGACATCGTTCCTGAATATTTAAAAACAGGAGAATACAAACCAAAACCTTCTGTTGCTACGATTAGTAATGCGATGGATGTTGGTGATCCTTCAAACTTTATTAGAATTCAGAAGTTATTCAACAACGATCTGGAAGCCCTTTCGCAGAAATTGTCCTCTTATTCATATTCTGACGAGGAAACCAAAGCAGCGATGCAAAAAATTTATGCAGAGACCGGTTATATCGCAGATCCGCACGGTGCCGTTGGTTATTTAGGTTTGAAACATTACCTGAAAGATCATCCTGATGCCTACGGTATTTTCTTAGAAACTGCACATCCGGTCAAGTTTTTACCGGTTGTAAATCCGGTGATTGATGCAGAAATTGAAATTCCTGAGCAGATCAAAGCAGTAATGGACAAAGAAAAACACGCGATCCCTATTAAAAATTACGACGAATTTAAGTCGTTTTTGTTAAGCTAGGTGCTGCGCTTTTCAGTGTAGTTTTGATACATTTGTGCTCTTAAAATTTACAGATGAAATCTACTGCACTTACCAAAATACATGAAAGCTTAGGAGCTAAAATGGTTCCGTTTGCGGGATACAATATGCCGGTTTCTTACGAAGGCGTAAATGCCGAACACGAAACCGTACGTAACGGCGTTGGCGTTTTTGACGTTTCGCATATGGGAGAATTTCTTGCCATTGGCGAGCAGGCCCTTGAGCTGCTTCAAAAAGTATGTAGTAACGATATATCAAAACTTAAAGTTGGCGGTGCGCAGTACAATTGCTTACCAAATAACGAAGGCGGGATTGTAGATGATCTTATTGTTTATCGCATTCGCGAAAATGAATATTTGCTCGTGGTAAACGCTTCAAATATTGAAAAAGATTGGGAATGGATTAGTAGTCATAACGAATTTGGCGTTGAGCTGAAGAACATTTCTGATGATTTTTCGCTCTTAGCAATTCAGGGCCCAAAAGCAATTGAAGCCATGCAGTCGCTTACCAAGACCGATCTTTCTGCGATCAAATTCTATAATTTTGAGGTAGCTCCATTTGCAGGTATCGATCACGTGATCATCAGCGCAACTGGATATACCGGCAGTGGTGGCTTTGAGATTTATTGCCACAACGATCACGCAGAGCAACTATGGGCTAAGGTTTTTGAAGCCGGAAAAGATTTTGGAATTAAGCCAATTGGTCTTGCTGCTCGTGATACTTTGCGTCTGGAAATGGGCTATTGCCTTTATGGAAACGACATTGACGATACCACTTCGCCCATTGAAGCTGGTTTGGGATGGATCACAAAATTCACTAAAGATTTTGTCAATGCTGAAGCCTTAAAAGCTCAAAAAGAAAACGGTCCCGAGCGTAAATTAGTAGGATTTGAACTTACAACGCGTGGTATTCCTCGTAAGGACTATGAGATCGTAGATGCAGATGATAATGTAATTGGCGTGGTAACTTCGGGAACAATGTCTCCTTCCCTATCCAAAGGAATTGGTCTAGGCTATGTCAAAACTGATTTGGCTAAACCAGATACCGAAATTTTTATCAAAGTACGCAATAAAAGCATCCCGGCTAAAGTTGTAAAACTACCTTTTTATAAAGCATAAAACACTAATTAGGTCGCTGTGGCACATGCAGCGACCATAATTAAAACGTGAACGCTCATTCAAAATACACACAAAATATTGATTTTGGGAGCCAGCGGCTTCCTGGGCGGTGCCTTGTATAAAGAATTACACAGGTACTATGACACCTATGGCACCTATCATACAGGCCGAATTTACTCAGACAATCAACATTTTATTCATTTTGATGTTTCTCGAGACAGCATTTACGAAATATTGAATCAAGTGCGGCCAACTGTCGTTATTTCGGCTTTGCGTGGTGATTTTGAAGGACAAGTAGAAGCGCACGAAGATCTTTGCGATTATGCGCAGCGTACCGGTATCTATGTGATCTACCTCTCTTCGGCTAATGTTTTTGATGCTTTTGTAAACTATCCCAGCTACGAGTATGATAAAACTTTATCAGAAAGCAAATATGGAAAGCTTAAAATACGCTGCGAGAATTTTTTTCTCAATTACCTGCCAGAAGAGCAATATGCGATCATCAGGTTACCGATGGTTTTTGGGATGAACTCACCTCGCGTGCGCGCCATAAAAAATGCTATTTTACTGCAAGAGCAAGTTGAAGTTTTTCCGCATTTGATTATGAATACGACTACTGATCGTAAACTGGCGCAGCAAATTCATTTTATCATCAACCGAAACCGTTTTGGGATTTTTCACTTGGGAAGTAATGACTTGATTCATCATCAAGAATTCATCAACGAAATCATTACTAAACTGGACATCAAGATCAAACCGAATTTCAAATTGGTTTATACCTCAAATTTTGATCGATATCTAGCCGTTTTACCTAAAGACAATAAATTACCCCAGCATTTAAGCATAACCAACGAAGAAGTAGTCGCAGAATCTCAAGCCTATTAAATACTGATGAAAATTAAAAAGCTTCTTATTTATTCTGGTGTTTTAGTGCTTCAGATCATTGGTCTCAAGTTACTTGCCTCCAATCCGGAATTTATCGAGCAGTATTACAGCAACGGAATCTACGAGTACACCTCTAGATTATTTCGGTATGTATTTGGATGGATTCCTTTTTCTTTTGGAGATTTGATGTATACCGCAGTGATTGTTTATCTACTGGTCGCTGTTTTTAAACTCTTCAGAAATAAATTCAAAACCTTTATTCCGTTTTTAACTCAAGGTATTTTATTTGCTAACATCGTTTATTTTGCTTTCCACTTTTTATGGGGATTAAATTACTATAGATTACCACTGCATCAAGCGCTTGGTATTGAAAACCAATACACCACAGAAGAGGTAATTAGTCTCACCCAAAGACTAATTAAAAGAGCAAATATGCTGCACGAAAGGCTTCAGCCAAACGATACGTTGCCTGTAGTTTTTCAGCAAGATTTACAAGACATTTTTGACAAAACCCCTGAAGGTTATGCAATTGTAGAAGATAATTTCCCAAAACTAGACTACCATCCCAAAAGCATTAAAAATTCGCTTTACCGTTATCCGCTGAGCTATATGGGATTTGGAGGTTATCTCAACCCGATAACTCAAGAAGGTCAAATAAATGGTTTGTTACCGGCCCATCGCTGGCCTTTAGTAAGCTGCCACGAAGAAGCACATCAATTGGGTTTTGCAAAAGAAAACGAAGCCAATTTTATTGCGGTTATGGCAACCACAAATAATCCTGATCCTTACTTCAAATATTCCGGCTATATATTTGCTTTGCGCTATTGTCTTAGTGATGTTTATCAAAGAAATCCTGCCGCAGGCGAACTGCTTTCTGCCAAAATAAAACCGGGAATTCTCGCAAATTGCAGACAGTCGCGAGACTTCTGGATGGCGTATCAAAATCCATTAGAGCCTTTGTTAGCCAAATTTTACGGTGGCTATCTAAAAGCAAATAATCAACCTGCTGGAATGCAGAGTTATAATTATGTAGTGGCTCTTTTGGTGAATTATTTTAAGAAGCGTCCTCTTCACGTTTAAGCGTTAAAAATATCTTAATTACTCTTAAAATATCTTAAAGCCGCGTATTTACCTTTAATTTAGAGAGCATTCTTAAATTAAGTTAAATTATGAACAAAAAACTATTCTTCACCGGATGGTTATTATTCATGTTCTGTATGGTTTCAGCGCAGGAATATTATCCGGTAAACGATGGAGTAAAATCTATCAACACAAACTACACCCTATTCAAAAATGCAACCTTGCATCTTTCTCCAGGTAAAACGATTTCAAACGGAAGTTTGCTTATCAAAGACGGTAAGATTGTATCTGTAGGAAAATCAGTAGACAGCCCAAAAAATGCTGTGGTAATTGATCTGGAAGGGAAACACGTTTATCCTTCTTTTGTAGAAGCCTATTCTACTTTTGGTGTTAAAACACCAGAACGCTCCTTTGGTGGTCGCAGTCCGCAATATGAAGCAACACGTGAAGGCTATTATTGGAACGATCATATACGAGCAGAAACCAATGCTCTTGATGCGTTCAAGTATGATAATAAAGCTGCAAAAGATTTGGTTGAAGCCGGTTTTGGTGCGGTAAGTACGCATATGGCAGATGGTCTTGCACGAGGAAACGGAATTCTCGTCGCTCTAAATTCTGAAGGAAATACAGCAGAGCGTCTTCTTGATACTCGATCTGCACAATTCTTTTCATTCAATAAGAGTAACCTTTCGCAGCAATCGTATCCATCTTCTGTAATGGGTTCCACTGCTCTTATCCGTCAGGTTTTTGAAGATGCAGAATGGTATGCTGGTGGCAATGTTGACACTAGAGATCTTTCACTAGAGGCGCTAAATGCAAATATGGATCTTCCACAAATCTTTTATGGTGAAGGTCTTTATGATGATTTGCGCATCGCGAGTTTATCTAAAGAAACCGGAGTACCTTTTATCATCGTAGGTGGTGGTGATGAGTATAAGCGTATTGGCGAGGTTAAAGCTACCGGCGCTTCGTATATTATTCCTATTAATTTTCAGGATGCTTATGATGTTGAAGATCCGTATCAAGCAGATTTTGTAAGCTTAAGCCAAATGCTTGAATGGAACCAAGCGCCTACCAACCCGGCAAAACTAGACGAGGCAGGACTAACCTTTGCTATTACTTCTAATGGTTTGAAGTCTCCGGGAATGCTTTCTTCTATGTTGAAAAAAGCGTTTAAGTATGGTCTTGATAAAGAAACCGCTCTAGCTGCGTTGACTACTATTCCTGCTCAATTATTAGGAAAGTCAGAAGAGTTGGGAACACTTTCGCCTAATGCTTGGGCTAACTTTTTAATCACTTCAGGAGAACTTTTTGAAGAGGAAACGATTCTTTACGAAAACTGGGTTCAAGGTTCTCAAAATGTGATAAAAGATGCTTCGATAATCGACATTGACGGGAGTTACACCTTAAATACCGGTGGTAAATCTTATGATATGACCATCTCAAAATCTACAGAAAAACCTTCGGTTACTGTGAAGGATGGAGATACCAAACTAGGTTCTAAAGCTGTCTATAATGATGGTTGGTTGAATGTTACTTTTACAGGTGACGCTGATAAAAAAGAGTATACGCGCATCATTGCACAAGTAAGTCCAACAACACCTTGGAGTGGGAAAGCAATCTTACCTGATGGTTCTGAGACTTCTTTTACTATTTCAAAAAAGCCTTCGACCGAAACAGAAAAGGAAGAGAAAAAGGATGATGATAAAGAAGAAGTAGCTCCAGAAGTGATGCCGCTTACCTACCCTAACGTAGCTTATGGCTATGAAGAAAAACCGGAAGCTGAAACAATTCTGTTTAAAAACGCTACGGTTTGGACTAATGAAGAAGCAGGTATTTTAGAAGAAACTGATGTACTCGTAAAGAATGGTAAAATTGCTAAAGTAGGTAAAGGATTAAGTACCGGTGGCGCTAAAGTTGTTGATGCAACAGGCAAGCATTTAACCAGTGGTATTATTGATGAGCATTCTCATATTGCTGCATTTTCTATAAATGAGTCTGGACAAAACTCATCTGCCGAAGTTCGTATGAAAGACGCGGTTAACCCAGATGATATAGACATATATAGAGATCTTGCAGGTGGAGTTACAACCATTCAACTCTTGCATGGTTCGGCAAACCCTATTGGTGGTCAATCTGCCGTTATGAAACTTAAATGGGGCTCTAGCATTGATGAAATGGTTCTAGACGAGGCTAAGTTTATCAAGTTTGCTTTAGGTGAAAACGTTAAGCAGTCTAACTGGGGCAGCTACAGCAGATTCCCTCAGACGCGTATGGGAGTTCAGCAAATGTTTACAGACTATTTTCAGCGGGCTAAAGAATATGAGGCTAAGAAAAATAGCGGTGAACCCTATCGTACAGATTACGAGATGGAAACGCTCGTCGAAATCTTAAACGCAGATCGCTTTATCACTTCACATTCTTATGTTCAAAGTGAAATCAATATGCTTATGAAAGTAGCTGAAAGTTTCGACTTTAGAATAAATACATTCACCCATATTCTTGAAGGTTACAAAGTGGCTGATAAGATGAAAGAACACGGTGTTGCCGGTTCAACATTCAGTGACTGGTGGGCGTACAAGTATGAAGTAAATGATGCAATTCCTTACAACGCAGCTATTATGTGGAGTCAAGGTGTGCTTACAGGAATCAATAGTGATGATGCCGAAATGAGCCGCAGATTGAATCAAGAAGCTGCTAAGACTATGAAATATGGTGGTGTTCCTGAAGAAGAAGCTTGGAAGTTTGTAACACTTAACCCTGCAAAAATGCTTCATATTGATGACCGTACCGGTAGTATTAAAGAAGGAAAAGACGCAGACTTAGTGCTATGGTCAACTTACCCAATGTCTGTAAGCGCTGTTGCTGAAAAGACTTTGGTTGAAGGTGTCGTTTACTTTGACATCGAAACCGATAAAGAATTGAAGGAAAAAGTTGAAGCTAAAAAGAATAAGCTTTCTACAATGATGCTTGGCGCCAAAAATAAAGGTCTTAAAACGCAGCCAGCTAAAAAGAACGAAAAACAGCGTTTAGATTGTGACACTTTAGAAACACTATACTAGAATGAAGACATTTAATAAATTATATATACTACTATTTTTTGCAGTCCTTTCAATGCAAGCACAGCAAACTCCTGCTCCGGTTCAAAAAGGTGACATAACGCTTACCGGCGGTGTTGCCCATATAGGAAATGGAGAAGTAATTGAAAACAGCCTGATTTTTATCACAGACGGAAAGATCGTTGGCGTTTATGATGCGACGACCACAAAACGACCTCTTAAAGGTGAGATCATTAAAATAGACGGTCAACACGTTTACCCAAGCTTCATCGCGCTAGACACCAAACTAGGGCTTATTGAAATCGAAGCGGTACGTGCAACAGAAGATCAGGATGAGATCGGGGAGTACAACCCGCATATTGAAGCGATCATCGCTTACAATGCAGAGTCTAAAGTTGTTGAAAGTATGCGCCCCAATGGTGTACTACTCGCGCAAACGGTTCCACAAGGTGGTACGATCTCAGGGGAGTCTTCTGTCGTGCAGCTTGATGCATGGAATTGGGAAGACGCTGCCGTTAAGCGCGGAGACGGAATTCACTTAAACTGGCCCAATAGTTTTAGACGTGGTCGCTGGTGGTTAGGTGAAGACGCAGGTTACAGTCCAAATAAAGAGTACGCGTCTAACATTACAGAAATTAAAGATTTTATGAGTCAATCTGCTGCCTACGAAGCAGGTAATACTTCAATCAAAAACTTACCTTTTGCAGCTATGCAAGGTGTTTTAGACGGAAGTCAAAACCTCTATGTACATGTTGATTCTGAAAAAGAAATTCTTGATGTTCTTAAGTTTAAAGAAGAAATGAATATCGACAAGCTTGTACTTGTAGGAGCTTATCGCGCATATAAAGTTGCCGATGAGATCGCCAAAGCTGATGTACCGGTAATTCTTGCTCGTGTACATAGTTTACCAGAAGCTGAAGATGACGACTACAACATCTCTTTTAAAATGGCTGCAAGCCTTGTTGAAGCCGGTGTTAAGGTTGCTCTAGGAAACAGCGGAGAGTATTGGGAAGCGCGTAACACACCTTTTTACGCAGGTCAAACAACTGCTCACGGTTTAAGTTTTGAAGATGCATTACAGTTGATCACTAAAAATGCAGCTGAAATCTTAGGAATGAGTGATCAAGTAGGAACACTTGAAAATGGAAAGGATGCAACCTTCTTTGTAAGCACCGGAAATGCTTTAGAAATGAAAGGAAATAACCTTACGCACGCATTCATCAATGGAAGAAGTATCAGTTTAGAATCACATCAAACAGAGCTTTGGAAACGTTATATGGAAAAATACGACCGAACAGAATAATTAGATTCTGTCTCTTAATTAGAATTAAACAAAAAAAGTCCGATTCAATTAGAATCGGACTTTTCTTTTATAGAAGTTTAAATCTTTTAAGGATTAACCTTGCATTGCATCAAGCTTTGCTTTGTAAGCTTCAGCATCTTCAGTATTTCCTAATTGAATGTGGATGTTGTATAAAGTTCTTATCGCTTCAATATTTGGATTATCACCAGCAGTAGCTTTCTCTAAATAAGGAACAGCATCTTTATATAATTGTAAGCGCTCTTCTTTAAGCTCTTCATACTTATCATTATCTGCTTTAGTGTTTCCTAAAGAGTTCATTTGCTCAATGATCTCTTTGTCTTTACCTAGCATCAATGCAGCGATATTAAGATTTGCTCCGGCATAATCAGGATCGATCTCCAAAGCTTTTTTATAATAACCAAGCGCTTTCTCAGTATTACCAGCATCAGCAGCACCTACACCAAGGTTAAAATACAAACCAGGATTGTTAGGATCTTTCTCGATTACCTTTTGTAATGCAGCTTCATACTCATCTGTCATTCCCATTTTAAGATATACATCTGCTGCAGAGCGCAATAATGCATCATCATCAGGGTTAGCAGCCAATGCATCCTTAATAGCTTCTAGAGCTTCCTCATTTTTACCTTCTTGAATGTAAATAAGCGCTATGTTCTTTGCAATCTCACCTGCACGAGACTCGGTAACCTCAACTTTAGGATCTTCGTGAGAACCAGATTTCACAAAAAGATCACGTTGTTGCTTTGAAGGGAAACTCTCTACTTCACCACTCTCTTTATTCTTAGCCGTGTATTTAGTCTCAATACCAGTGTAGCCCAAATCTTTTAGCTGCCCATAGTAATCAAGCGCAGTATCGTAGTCTTGACCATTCACTGCATTTGAAGCTGCAAAATATAGATAAGAGGTATCCTTTGGAGTTAAGGTGTACAATCTATAAAGCTTGTCTGCTGCAGGAGCATATTTTTGTGCATTTTGATCATCTACAGCAGAAGAAATAATAGCGTTCATAGCGGTCTGCTTGTATTGTGTAGCTTCTTCGCCATATTTATCTCCTTCATTGTATTCAAAAACTTGATTAAAAGCTTCCATCGCTTTTAAAAGTTCGTCTGCATTCTTATTATTTTCTCCTCCGAGAAATGCACGTCCTTTTACGAAGTAGTAATATTCTTTTTCTTTTTCATCCATCTCGCCCATCATACTTTCAACAGCGGCGATTTCAGTTTGTGCTTCAGCATAATTTTCATCATCTACAATTTTTTCCGCAGATCTGATTTCCCTTTTCTGCGCAAAAGTTACTGCAGTAAATGATAGGGCTGCAAGCAATAAAGATTTAGTTTTCATTATTGATTTTTATTAATATTCGACTTTATTTATTCTTCTTCGTCAGAAGAAGGTTTTTCAACATTTGGTGTTTCTGGTGCATTTTCATCAGTCACAATATCTTCGGTATCATCTCCTTCGATATCATCCTCATCCTTTTTAACCTTAGTTACAGCAGCAATTGTGTCTCCTTTCTTAAGATTAATAAGTCTTACACCTTGTGTAGCACGTCCCATAACTCGTAGTTCTGAAACTTCCATTCTAATTGCGATTCCAGACTTATTAATGATCATCAGATCATCTTCATCTGTAACATTATTGATTGCTACGAGATTTCCGGTTTTTTCGGTAACAGAAATTGTTTTAACTCCCTTACCTCCTCGGTTAGTCACTCGATAGTCTTCAACTAAAGAACGCTTACCATAACCGTTTTCTGAAACTACAAGAACGTTAGACTCAGGATCGTTTACAGCGACCATGCCGATCACTTCGTCATTATCATCTGCAAGAGTTATGCCACGCACACCAGAAGCGTTTCTACCCATAGGTCTGGTCTTCTCTTCTTCAAAGCGAATCGCTTTACCAGACTTAACGGCAAGCATCACTTGGCTATCTCCGGTAGTTAACTTTGCAGCAAGCAACTCATCACCTTCTTTAATAGTAATTGCATTGATTCCGTTAGTTCGTGGTCGTGAGTATTGCTCAAGAGAAGTTTTCTTAACCTGACCTTTTTTGGTCGCCATAATGACATAATGACTGTTGATGTATTCCTCATCCTTTAGGTCATTGGTACAGATAAAGGCTTTTACTTTATCATCTGGCTCAATATTGATCAAGTTTTGTATTGCGCGTCCTTTTGAAGTTTTACTTCCTTCCGGAATTTCAAAAACACGTACCCAGAAACATTTTCCTTTTTCAGTAAAGAAAATCAAATATTGATGGTTTGTTCCTACAAACAGATGTTCTAAGAAATCTTCATTACGCGTAGTAGAACCTTTTTGTCCTACCCCACCTCTATTCTGGGTTTTATATTCCATTAGGGAAGTTCGCTTCACGTAACCTGCGTGAGAAATAGTCAGAACAACTTTCTCATCAGGTATAAGGTCTGTAATGCTTACATCACCGCCGGCAATATCAATATTTGTACGACGCTCATCGCCATATTTAGCTCTAATTTCTTCAAGCTCTTCCTTGATGATATCCATACGACGCTCTTTGCGCGCTAGAATATCTTTAAGATCTTCAATAGTTTTTAAAAGCTCCTCGTATTCTTCACGCAGTTTATCCTGCTCCAGACCCGTAAGTTGTCTTAAACGCATCTCTACAATCGCACGTGCCTGAATTTCGGTAAGTTCAAAACGATCGATCAATTTTTGACGGGCTTCTTCAGCGTTGCTACTTGCACGTATCAAAGCAATCACTTCATCAATATTATCTGATGCGATGATGAGACCTTCTAAAATATGTGCGCGATCTTCAGCTTTTTTAAGCTCATATTCGGTACGGCGCACAACCACCTCGTGACGGTGATCTACGAAATGATGAATCATGTCTTTTAGATTCAACATTTCTGGTCTTCCTTTCACCAATGCAATATTATTCACACTGAAAGAAGACTGCAGCGCAGTATATTTAAATAAGGTATTAAGAACAATGTTAGGGATGGCGTCACGCTTAAGAACATAAACGATACGCATACCTTTACGGTCAGACTCATCGCGTATTGAAGCAATACCGTCGATCTTCTTTTCATTAACAAGATCTGCGGTCTTTTTAATCATATCGGCTTTGTTCACCTGATATGGAATCTCGCTAACGATAATACATTCTCTTCCCTTTACTTCTTCAATGATTGCTTTAGCACGCAATACAACACGACCCCTACCGGTTTTAAAAGCCTCACGTACACCATCGTAGCCATAGATTGTTCCTCCGGTAGGAAAATCAGGAGCTGTGATGTGTTGCATCAACTCATCTATTTCGATGTCGTTGTTTTCGATATATGCAATGGTTCCGTTTACTACTTCAGTAAGGTTGTGTGGTGGCATATTGGTTGCCATACCCACAGCAATACCCGAAGCTCCGTTTACTAAAAGTCCCGGAATACGCGTAGGTAAGACAGTAGGTTCTTTTAAAGTATCATCAAAGTTTAGGGTGTGATCTACCGTATCTTTATCTATATCGGCAAGCATTTCTTCTGAAATCTTGCGCATACGCGCTTCTGTATATCGCATCGCTGCCGGGCTATCACCATCTACAGAACCAAAGTTACCTTGACCATCTACCAGCATATATCGTAAACTCCACTCTTGTGCCATACGCACCATCGTATCGTAAACTGATGTATCCCCGTGAGGGTGATATTTACCAAGCACCTCTCCTACAATTCTCGCAGACTTTTTATGTGCAGAGTTTGACCGAACACCTAGTTCGTGCATTCCAAACAAAACACGTCTATGTACAGGCTTCAAACCGTCCCGCACATCTGGCAACGCACGTGACACGATGACCGACATTGAATAATCAATGTAGGCTGATTTCATTTCATCTTCAATGTTGATAGGAATTAACTTCTCTCCTTCAGCCATATATTTTAATCTTTAATTGTGGTTTAAACAGTAAGGGGCAATATACGGTTTTCTTGTCTGTTTTAGGAGGCTGCACAAATAAGCTAAGCTGGTTTTTATTAACAAAAATTAATTTTGGTTTTTAATAAGTATGCTTAACTTCCATTGTGTCTTTGAAAGTAATTTTGTCAATTTACTTACAAAGTAATCAACGGAACGGTTTTTGACCTACTAATACCAAAAACCTAAGATAAAGAGAGGAGCGTTTATGGATGATAATTTTTCACCCCGAGTTAAAGATGTAATTGCCTATAGTAAAGAAGAAGCTTTACGTTTGGGCCACGATTTTATAGGAACCGAACATTTAATGTTAGGCCTTTTACGTGACGGAAGCGGTAAAGCGATCGAAATTCTTCAGGCGCTAGATGTAGACCTTAGCCATTTAAGGCGCAAGGTAGAAATTTTGAGTCCGGCAAATCCGGGTTCGGGAATTTCTAGCAATGAGAAGAAAAACCTACATCTTACCAGACAAGCCGAGCGTGCTTTAAAAACAACTTTTTTAGAAGCAAAACTTTTTCAAAGTTCTTCTATTAACACAGCGCATCTTTTACTTTGTGTTTTACGCAATGAGAACGATCCTACGACCAAATTGCTCAATAAGCTCAAAGTAGATTATGACAATGTAAAAGATCAATTCAAACTTATGATGACTAGTGATGACGATTATATCGAGCCAATAAAAAGTGAATCGTTTAGCGAAGATGATAGTACCGCAGATTCGTCTAAAGAAAATCCTTTTAATGCTCCGGGAAATAAATCAAATAAAAAATCAAAAACTCCGGTTCTGGATAACTTCGGGCGCGACCTTACCGCACTTGCCGAAGATGATAAATTAGATCCGGTGGTGGGTCGAGAAAAAGAAATCGAGCGTGTTTCTCAAATCTTGAGTAGACGTAAGAAAAATAATCCTCTGCTTATCGGTGAGCCTGGTGTAGGTAAATCTGCTATTGCAGAAGGTCTTGCTTTGCGCATCGTTAAGCGAAAAGTTTCTCGCATTCTTTTTGACAAGCGTGTCGTAACCTTAGACCTTGCCAGCTTAGTAGCAGGAACAAAATACCGCGGTCAATTTGAGGAGCGTATGAAAGCTGTAATGAATGAATTAGAAAAAAATTCAGACATTATTTTATTCATTGATGAAATTCATACCATTGTTGGTGCAGGTGGTGCAACAGGATCGCTTGATGCGAGCAATATGTTCAAACCTGCTTTGGCACGTGGCGAAATTCAATGCATTGGAGCAACAACGCTAGACGAGTATAGACAATACATTGAGAAAGATGGTGCGCTTGAGCGTCGTTTTCAAAAGGTGATTGTTGAGCCTACGAATATTGAGGAAACCATAGAAATCCTGAATAACATTAAGGATAAATATGAAGATCATCATAATGTATCCTATACCGACGAGGCGATAAAAGCTTGTGTTACGCTTACTAATAGATATATGACAGATCGCTTTCTTCCGGACAAAGCTATTGATGCTTTGGATGAGGCAGGATCGCGGGTGCATATTGTGAATATTGATGTTCCGAAGAAAATTCTTGATTTAGAACGCCAATTAGAAGAAGTACGTGAGCGTAAAAATTCTGTAGTTAAAAAACAGAAATACGAAGAAGCTGCAAAACTGCGCGATGATGAGAAGAATCTTGAAAAAGAATTGGCTGTAGCACAGCAAAACTGGGAAGAAGATTCTAAACAACATAAAGAAACCGTGACCGAAGATAATGTTGCTGATGTGGTTTCAATGATGTCTGGAATTCCGGTAAACCGAATTGCAAAAACAGAAAGCAACAAACTTGCTGAGTTGCCTAAGTCTATTAAATCAAAAGTAATTGGTCAAGATGAAGCGGTTGCTAAAGTAGCAAAAGCTATTCAACGGAATCGTGCAGGATTGAAAGACCCGCATAAACCCATTGGTTCTTTCATTTTCTTAGGTCAGACAGGTGTAGGTAAAACGCAACTTGCAAAAATTTTAGCTACTGAATTGTTTGACAATGAAGATTCTCTAGTGCGAATTGATATGAGTGAGTATATGGAAAAATTTGCTGTATCTCGCTTAATCGGTGCACCTCCTGGATATGTAGGTTATGAAGAAGGTGGTCAACTTACGGAGAAAGTACGTAGAAAGCCATATTCTGTAATTCTTCTTGATGAGATCGAGAAAGCACATCCTGACGTATTCAATATGTTGCTACAGGTACTTGATGACGGTTATATCACAGATTCCCTAGGTCGTAAAATCGACTTCAGAAATACTGTAATCATTATGACCTCAAATATAGGTGCTCGTAAACTTAAAGACTTTGGTCAAGGTGTAGGTTTTGGTACAGCGGCGCGTAAAGAACAAGCTGAAGAGAATGCTAAAGGTGTAATTCAACAAGCATTAAAAAAAGCATTTGCTCCAGAATTTTTAAATCGTGTTGATGATGTAATCGTATTTAATGCGCTAGATCGCAAAGAAATACATCAAATCATCGATATCGAGCTTAAAAAATTGTATCAGCGCATAGAAACGTTAGGATATCACTTGACCTTAAGTGATAAAGCAAAAGAATTTATCAGTGATAAAGGTTTTGATAAAGAATACGGTGCTCGACCATTAAAGCGTGCTATTCAGAAATATATTGAAGATGCACTTGCTGAAGAGATTATCTCCTCCAAAATTACCGAAGGTGATCGAATTTTTATGGATCTTGAAGACGATAAAGAAGAGTTGAGTATCAAAATTGAAAAAACTGAAAATTCAGCTCAATCCTAAATTAATTCTCCATATAAAATATTAAAAACCACCTATTTAGGTGGTTTTTTTGTTAATTTAGATACAATGAAAGTCTTAAGAAAAATAGATTTGGGAATCGGGGTACTCGAATTTTTCGAAAACCATGTCTTGGGTTATGTAAACCTAGGTGTCAACTTTGACCAGAAAGAGCGCCAACTATTTCTCGAAGCGTGCTTAGTTCATTTTGACGATAAACCCTTTGGTTATGTTTCTGTTAGAAAACATTCATACAGTATAAATCCATTGATATACAGTGAACTTAATACTGTTCCTAGTCTTAAAGCTTTCGCTATTGTTTCTTTTTCAAATATTTGCACCGGAAATGCAGAGATTGAAGAGCGGTTCTACAAAAAACCATTTGCCATTTTTAAATCAACAGATGAAGCCCAAGAGTGGATTAGCACTACAGTTGCATCATTTAAATAAAAGAGGCGCTCAAATTTAAGCGCCTCTTCTACTATTTTTATTTGTTTGATCTAATAGGGATTGATTTCATTTTCAAATCACGCTGCGGACTAATAAGAAAGGTATACGCCCACATCAACGTAAATGAAGGGATAATATCTGTAAACGGTAAAATCTCTTCTACAAAAACTAAAATTGAGGCAAATTTGCCTTTTCTTCCAGGATACATCTTAGTCATCTGCTTAGCCGCCACGGGAGCCCAAGCTAAATCTAAAAAAGGCCCAATTACCGGGGTCGCCATGGTGAGCATTCCAACTGCATCAAAAAACAGCCCTTTTAGTAGTAAATTATAATTTAAGGTTTTCATCTTTTTGAATTTTACTTTTAATAGAGCAAATAACCTGCCAAACTACGCCAAATCAGAACCTATGAGTTTTAAAAACTCATTGCGCGTTTCATTATGTTCAAATTGTCCTCTAAACCCTGAGGTTGTAGTCGTTGAATTTTGCTTTTGAACTCCGCGCATCATCATACACATATGAGAAGCTTCAATCACTACCGCAACTCCTTGTGGTTTGAGTGTGTTATTGATACACTCTAAAATATCGTGGGTCAAACGTTCCTGAACCTGCAATCTTCTAGAAAATACATCTACAACGCGAGGAAGTTTACTTAAACCTACAATATGACCGTCTGGTATATAAGCGATATGTGCTTTTCCAAAAAATGGTAGTAAATGGTGCTCACACAAAGAATATAATTCAATGTTTTTAACGATTACCATTTCCCTGTAATCTTCTTTAAACATAGCTCCTTTGAGAATCTCACTTGCATCCATGTCATAACCGCTGGTTAAATACATCATTGCTTTAGCGGCACGCTCCGGTGTTTTTACAATACCTTCACGGGTTACATCTTCGCCCAGATCTGTTATGATCGCCTTATAGCGATCCTTCACATCTTCTTTTACATCGATATTATACTCTTCAAATTGTCTGTATGGAGCCATAAATATATGTTTTGATTAAAGATACACCTCTTGCAATTTATCTTGGTATAGCTTCTTTATTTTGTTGACTTTAGGATTTATTATAAACTGACAATACCCTTGCTCAGTATGATTATTATAGAACGAATGATGCTCTTCTTCAGCGTTATAAAATGGTTTTGCCGGTGTCACTTCGGTAACAATTTTAGACTCAAAAACCTGTTGTTCTTCTAAGTAAGCGATATACTGCTCTGCAAGTTTTTGCTGTTCTTCGGTATGGTAAAAAATCGCACTTCGATATTGTGTTCCCACATCATTGCCTTGACGATTTAATGTAGTAGGATCGTGTGTAGTAAAAAACACCTGCAGCAAATCCTTATAAGAAATGATTTCAGGGTTAAAATCAAACTGAATTCCTTCTGCGTGTCCCGTTCTTCCTTGACATACCTCGCGATACGGTGGATTTTTAATCGTCCCACCGGTATAACCACTCATCACATTGTAAACTCCTTTAAACCGCTGAAACACGGCTTCTGTACACCAGAAGCATCCATTGGCAAAAGTGGCTTTTTCTAATTTTTCATTCATAGCTTAGCAAATTTATAATCTGAATCTTAACTCAGATACTGTTTAACCTTTTGTTAATACATTTAGACAAATCATTAAACAAAAAACAAATAGCACACGTGAAGACGCAAATCTTTTACACTGTAGTATCTTTGAAACCTGTTGCTGAAATATCTGAGATTATTAAACAGTAAAAGGCAGCATACTAGTCGAAAACACACCGGCTAGCTTACATTTAATTGCATTGCATATATTATGATTAAAGCTGAAAATATTTATAAATCCTATGGAGATGTCCAAGTCTTGAAAGGTGTTGATCTTGAAATTAAAGATGGCGAAGTAGTTTCGGTCGTGGGTGCAAGTGGCGCCGGAAAAACCACACTCCTTCAAATTTTAGGAACACTAGATCGCGCCGATAAAAACAAAACGACTAATCTTTTCATCAACGATACTCAAATCGCAGACCTTAACGAAAAAGAGCTGAGTAAATTTCGCAACTTAAATATTGGATTTATTTTTCAGTTTCATCAACTTCTGCCAGAATTTACAGCATTAGAGAATGTATGTATCCCGGCGTATATTGCTAAAAAAAGTAAAGAAGAAGCCGAAGCAAAGGCTAAAGAACTTTTAGATTTTTTAGGCCTTGGTCATCGTATAAATCATAAGCCCGGCGCACTTTCAGGAGGTGAACAACAACGTGTTGCTGTCGCGCGTTCGCTAATCAATGAACCTGCATTAATTCTCGCCGATGAGCCTTCAGGAAATCTCGATAGTGAGTCTGCAGAGAATCTGCACCAATTATTTTTTAAGCTTCGCGACACCTATAATCAAACCTTTGTAATCGTAACGCATAATGAAGATCTAGCAACAATGGCAGATCGTAAACTCACCATGGTAGATGGCAAAATCATCTCTTAGATTAAAAAAAAGCGAACTCAAAGAATTTTTAGATGAAAAGGCTGCGCTCTATGAAAGTCCAAAGTTTATAGGCACAGATCCTATTCAGATTCCGCATCAATTTAGTAAAAAAGAAGATATTGAGATCATAGGCTTTTTGGTTGCTACTATCGCTTGGGGTAACCGCAAGAGCATCATAAAAAACGGTAATCAACTCGTTGCATTACTTGAAAATGCTCCATTTGATTTTGTGATGAATCATACCGAAAATGATCTCGAACGTTTATTGCCTTTCGTACATCGCACATTTAATGGTACAGACCTGATGACGTTTATAAAAGCCTTACGTCATATTTACACGCATTATGAAGGCATAGAAGCGGTTTTTAATAGCTCTGTTTTGAATAATGAACTGCAAACCGCAATTCATCATTTTAAAAAGCACTTTTTTGAAGTCGAACATTTACCTCGCACACAGAAACACGTGAGCGACCCGCTGAAAAAATCAGCTGCTAAGCGTATCAATATGTACCTAAGATGGATGGTAAGACCTAATGCAGCAGGTGTTGACTTTGGAATATGGCCATCACTAAAACCTGCCCTACTCTCCTGCCCTTTAGATGTACATTCTGGTCGTGTAGCAAGACAATTAGGTTTGTTAAAACGCAAGCAGAATGATGCTATCGCTTTGGCCGAACTGGATAAACAATTAAGAAAATTAGACCCACAAGATCCTGTAAAATATGATTTTGCATTATTTGGACTCAGTGCTTTTGAAAAGGATCTATTTTAAAGCAAAGTACCAAATCAAGGTTTTTGCTGAGCTTCTATTTTTAATCTGTACCAAAAAAAGTAGGACTATTTATAAGGTCAAATTACTATATTTACTTTCTGAAAAAGATGATACAAATAGACGAAAAAAAACGGCAAGAGGCTGTAGATTCTTACAAGTTAGTAGGAACCCTACCCGAAAAAAGTTACGATAATATTACTCAGATTGCATCTTTTATCTGTGGTACTCCCATTGCATTGATCACGATGCTTGACTACAACCGTAATTTTCTGAAGTCGCATTACGGAGTTCCTTTTAATGAATCGCCTCGTGATATCTCTTTTTGTACACATGCTATTCAAACACACGATCCCATCTTTATCATCCCTGATGCGCGGGAAGATGAGCGTTTTAAAAACAACCCACTCGTTACCGGTGACACCAAAGCGATTTTTTATGCGGGCGTTCCTCTGGTGGATAAAGGCGGACATGCTTTAGGTACCTTGTGTGTTTTTGACCACGAGCCACGTGAACTGGATGAAAATCAAATAAGCACACTTATCGCGCTCGCACATCAGGTAGTCAATCTATTTGAATTGCGTCGTCAGAATATTGAAAATAAAGCTTTACAGGAAAACCTTTTAAAAAAGAACAGCTTACTTAAAGAATTTGCCGGAGTCGTTTCGCACGATATGAAAATGCCGCTGGCAAATATCATCACAACGACAGATATCTTAAAAGCAAAATATAAAGAGCTTCTAGACGAAAAAGGCCTAGACTACCTTAATTACTTAAAAAGCTCTTCCTTTTCTTTAAGCGAATACATCAGCGGCATTTTGCAGCATTACGAGAGTGACAATCTCACGATTGATCAGCGAGAATCGTTTGACATACACGATCTTCTTGAAGAGATAGAAGATGTACTAAATCACGATTATAAAACAGTCATCAATCTGCCCGAAGCTAACCACGTCATCTCGTGCAATCGCTTGGCTTTACATCAAATTTTCATCAATTTACTAGGCAACAGCATCAAATATAATGACAAAGAAGAACCTGTAATTACGGTCACTTTTGATGAAAATGAAGAGTTCTACCTTTTTGAAATCATCGATAACGGAATCGGGATTCCAAAAGATAAGATCAATAAAATTTTTGACCTTTTTTCTATTGCTGCTTCAAAAGACAAAAATGGAAATCGCGGCAACGGTATAGGTCTTTCTACAGTTAAAAAATTGGTTGCTAATCTAGGTGGAAGCATAAGCGTCACTTCTGAAGAAGGCAAAGGAAGCACTTTTAAATTCACCGCCAGAAAAAGCGATATCCCAACACTCATTAACGGTCCGGAAGTTGACACCTCAGATTTGCAAAAATAAATTGAAATAAGCTTAAAATTGCAATTCAATAATTCTGAAAACTTGTACTTTCGTTAAGACCGAAACGTAGTTGTTTATGCTGTTTAAAAATCCAGAAATTCTTTACGCCCTTTTCCTTCTGGTAATTCCTATTTTAATTCATTTATTTCAGCTAAGACGCTTTAAAAAAACGCCTTTTACAAACGTTGCTTTTCTTGAAACTGTAATTCAAAATACGCGTAAAAGCAGCTCGTTAAAAAAATGGTTGATTCTCGCTACGCGCCTACTCGCGATCGCGTGCCTCGTCATTGCCTTTGCAGGCCCTTATATTCCTGCAACTAATCTTGCGCTGCAGTCTCGAGAAACCCTGATCTTTATCGATAATTCGTTCAGTATGCAGGCTACCGGTAAGAAAGGTGATTTACTTACCGAAGCAAAACAAGATGTGTTGGCCAGCCTTTCTAAAGATGAAAATTATACCATAGCAACTTGGGATGATGTGCTGCGCGATTTTAATCCCGTCGCAGACCGCAATGAACTTCTAGAGCTAGACTTTGCCGCAACTTCAAGTTCGCCACAAAATTTGCTTTTAAAGCTCAACAGCCTTTTTTCAAATACCCAAACAGCAAAGCAACTTTTATTGATCTCCGATTTTCAAGACGCCGAATGGAATGCCATTACTGACAGTACCAACGGTGCACAACACCTCGTAAAATTGGTTCCAACTTCGTTAGAAAATTACGCGTTGGATAGTATCAGTTTACAGCGTGCAGGCAACAATTATGACCTCGAGGTTTTTGTAAAAAGCAACCAAAAGACAACGACCGATTTACCGGTTTCTCTTTTTAATAAGAACAAACTTATTGCTAAAGGTTCTGCTAAGTTTGAAGATAGTTATCAAGCCGTAATCAATTTTCAAATAGACTCCGATGAAGCTGTTGAAGGAAGGTTAAGTATAACAGATGCTCATCTAAAATTTGACAACAACTTTTATTTCAGTATTAATAAAACAGAACCGCTGAAGGTTTTAGCTATTTCCAATGCAAGTGATGCATTTTTACAGCGTTTGTATCAAAGTGAAGAATTTCAGTATACTGGAGTAGCAGAAAACCAACTGGATTATAGCTTGCTTTCTGATCAGAATTTGATCATTTTAAATGAGCTTAAAACAATTCCGCAGGCGTTAATAAATTTATTACAACAACACACACAAGACGGCGGAACATTGATTTTAATTCCAAACACTTCGATAAATCCTAGCGCCTATAACAAGCTACTCAACACCTTTGGCTTAAGTAGCTTTAAAAATTTAGAGGCAACTCCGCAACGCATCACCACAATAAATTTTGATCATCCACTTTATAAAAACGTGTTCACAGGCAGGTCTACCAATTTGCAAACACATCAAGTAGAAGGCTATTTTCCGTTAGAAACTTCAGATGCGATTTTGAGTTTAGAAAATAAGCGTCCGTTTTTAGCTGAAAGCAACAAGCTCTTTGTATTTACGAGTAGCTTATCCTTAACAAACAGCAATTTTATTAATGGTCAACTTATCGTGCCTACATTCGACAAGATTGCTTTAGAAGCGCTTCAACTACCTCAAACACACTATACGATCAACAGCAAGAATACATTTGAGGTTAGCACTTCACTACCACAGGATGCCGTTTTAACACTGGAAAAAAACGGAAACTCCTTAATCCCGTTGCAACAAAGACAAGGTCAAAAAATAAGCATTTCTACCCAAGACGGAATCGTAGAAGATGGACTTTATGCTTTAAAATCGAAACAAGATACACTAGCCGTTGTGGCGTTTAATTATGCGCGTGCTGAAAGCGTATTAACCGAAAACGCTGCTCTTGTATTTACAGAAAATACAACAATCCCTAATCTTTTTAATAAGCTAGAACAAGACACAAATCTTAATTTACTTTACAAATGGTTTGTTATTTTTGCTCTGCTTGCATTTCTTGCCGAAATGCTCATACTAAAACTGTTTAAATGAACGCACGCATCACTCAGGCAACCCTCCTAGACGAGAGTAACAAACACCACGGAAATCAAGTCGACATCAGGATTGAAAACGGAATTATTACCGAAATCGCGTCAAGTCTTGAACCTAAAAACGGAGAAGAAGAACTTCAGTTTGAAAACCTTATCGTTTCTGCCGGTTGGTTCGATAGCAGTGTAAGCATTGGCGAACCGGGATATGAAGAGCGCGAGACCATACTTAACGGACTCAAAGTAGCTGCCAAAAGTGGTTTTACTTCAATTGCTGTAAACCCGAATACGTTACCAGTAACTGATACCAATGCTGCAGTTTCATTTTTAAAAAACAAAGCCGCAGGAAATGCGGTTGCTCTTTATCCTATTGGCGCACTCACCCGCAATGCAGAAGGTACAGACTTGGCAGAATTGTATGACATGCAACAAGCTGGCGCTGTCGCTTTTGGCGATTACCAACATTCGATAAACAACCCGAATCTTGTTAAAATTGCTTTGCAATATGCACAAGGATTTGACGGACTCGTACTTTCTTTTCCACAAGAAAATGATTTGATCATAAAAGGGGTTGCAAACGAAGGAGAAACAGCCATTAAACTCGGTCTTAAAGGAATTCCCGCCCTTTCTGAACACATCCAAGTAGCGCGCGACCTTTATATTTTAGAATATACCGGCGGAAAATTACATATCCCAACCATTTCAACTGCTCAAAGTGTCGCTCTTATTAAAGAGGCAAAAGCCAAAGGTCTTGATGTAACCTGTAGCGTGGCTATTGCTAATCTATTTTATACCGAAGAAGTTCTTGAAGATTTTGACACCCGTTACAAAGTCTTACCCCCGTTACGCACCGAAACCGATCGACAGGCCTTAATAGCAGGAATAAAGGAAGGCACAATAGATATGGTTACAAGTGATCACAATCCGCTTGATATTGAATTGAAAAAGCTTGAGTTTGATCACGCAAAATTTGGTACGATCGCCCAAGAAGCAACTCTAGGTGCTTTATTGACCTTAGTTTCAGAAAAAAGAGCAGTCAAATTACTTACTGCCGGTAGCGAACGTTTTACAGGTACAACATCAAAAATAGAAATAGGACAACCTGCAAACCTTAGTTTATTTACAGCAAAAGGAACTTCGGTTTTTGGGAAAGAAAACATACGCTCAAAATCTAAGAACTCAGCATTCTTAGGAGCCAAGTTAAAAGGAAAAGTTTATGGCATTTTTGCCAATAACCAATTTATCGCATCATAATGACTCTTGAAGACGTAAAACAAGGAAAAACCACAGCCATAGTTTCATATCTTACTATGTTAGGAACCATTATCGCTATTTTTATGAATATGGAATCTAAGAATTCATTTGCGCGTTTTCATATTCGCCAGGCATTTGGTGTCTTCCTTACCTTTTTCGCACTAGGCTTTTTAGTCTCTTATTTAAACAGTTGGCCGGCATCCATTGGTTTCTACGTTTTTATTTTCATTCTTTGGGGATATGGCTTTGTAAATGCTGTACAAGGAAACATCGTACCGGTACCGATTCTTGGAAAATGGTATCAAAAATGGTTCACTTTTATCGAATAATATGGCACAACTATCATTAGAACATCTTATACAAAAACCAAGAAAGACTTCAGAAAATAAACCTCCGCTACTGTTGCTGTTACACGGTTATGGCAGTAACGAGCAAGATCTTTTTTCTTTTGCTCCCGAATTACCTGAGGAATATTTTGTGATTTCAGCAAAAGCTCCAATGCCTATGCAACCTTATGGCAATGCGTGGTACACGATACATTGGGATACTTCAAATGGTAAATGGTCTGATGATGAGGAAGCGATTGAAGCGCGTGAACTCATTAAAAAGTTTATAGATGAAGTTGTGACAGCGTATGACCTCGACGGCTCTAATGTCACGCTATTGGGTTTCAGTCAAGGCTGTATTTTAAGTTATGCTGTGGCACTCACCTATCCTGAAAAAATTAAAAACGTAATCGCTTTGAGCGGATACATCAATGAAGCTATCATTGAACCGAAGACAGATTTAAGCCTGTATGAGCACCTATCTATTTTTAGTTCGCATGGTACCGTTGATCAAGTTATTCCGGTTGAAGCTGCTCGTAAGATTCAGTCCTATTTGACACCTTTAGGTATTGAAGCAAAACTTCACGAATACCCTGTGGGCCACGGTGTAGCACCACAAAATTTTTACGATTTAAAAGATTGGCTGCTTAAGCACTAAGGATAAATGACACTTTGAAGTGTTTCAAATGTGATTTCACCATCCTTTGAAACATCATAGAGTAAAATAAGTTCGCCCCAGCGTTTCCCATCACTAAAATCGGTGATTACCCATTTGTGGTTGAGCACTTCTACTTTGTTGATCTGGAAAACACCAGTGGCATTTTCATAAGGAATAAGCGCATTTCCTGAAGCAGTGTTTTTACTTATTAAAGCGCTTTCAATTTTAGATTCTAAAGCGTCAACTTCGATCCCAAAACGATCAAAGTACGCATATGCATGCTCGTTTCCGTTCAATTGAAAATAGCGCGTGCCTTCATTTTCTTTAAGTGCATTTAAAGAATCGGCAGCGGTGAGTTGTGATTCAAGCTTTGCAATTTTTGACTCCTGAGCTTCAAAAAGTTTTGTTGAATTTACATACTGAAAAACCACCCATAAAGCGGTAAATAAAAATAAGTACATAAATATATTTCTGCGCATAATCTTAAAGTTCTAATTGTAAACCATCGTAGGCCAGATGTACATTTTCTGGAAGTTGCTTTTCAACTTCTGCGTGAAAGCCCAGCAGATGACTTATATGTGTGAAATAGGTTTTTTTCGGTTTGATCTCTTCAACAAAAGCTAAAGCTTCCTCTAAATTAAAGTGAGAATAATGAGGTTCTTCACGCAACGCGTTCACCACCAAAACGTCGAGATCTCTTAGCTTTTCTTTCTCTTCCGCAGCAATGGTTTTGACATCGGTTAAATAGGCAAAGTTACCAAAGCGATAGCCAAAGACTTGTAATTTTCCGTGCATCACATTTACAGGTTCCACGTGTAGATCGTTTATTTCAAAAGAAACATTATTGGTCACCTCATAAACCTCTACAGCCGGAGCTCCGGGATAGCGGTTTTCAGTCTCAAAAATATATTCAAAACGCTTTTTGAGTTCATCTAGAACCCGTTGATGCGCATAAATGGGAATATCACCTTGTCTAAAAAAGAAGGGTCTGATATCATCTAAACCGGCAGTATGATCTGCATGCTCGTGTGTAAACAATAAAGCCTCAAGATGAGTAACCTTATTTGAAAGCATTTGTTGCCTAAAATCTGGACCGCAATCTATGACATAATTAGCACCCTCAAATTCGATCAAAATTGACACCCGCAAACGTTTGTCTCGGGGGTCTGTGCTCATGCAAACCGGGTGTGTGCTACCAATGATGGGGATTCCTTGTGATGTACCTGTGCCTAAAAAGGTGATTCTCAAAGCTGTGAAATTTAGCACAAAACTACACTTAATTTTTTGTAAGCCCTACCATTTTGTTACCTTTAACCCGCAAAGGAAACAACCAATACTCACCCATAAAAAACGTGCTATGCCAATCACAATTCAAGGTGATAGAGAGTTTGAAAATATCCCGTCGATAAATAATAAAGCCCTACGAATAAATCTTAACCAAAATATCTACGGTACGTTTGCCGAGATTGGTGCCGGTCAAGAAACAGTACGACACTTTTTTAGAGCTGGAGGCGCAAGCGGAACAATTGCTAAAGCGATGTCTGCCTACGACAAAGATTTTAGTGACGCTGTTTACGGCGTTGAACACGATCATCGTTACGTTACCGAGGCAAGACTTAAAAAAATGCTGGCTCACGAAACCAATCTGTTAGAAAACAGAATTTCTCGTGAGAAGCATCCTAATAAGATCTATTTTACCTATGCTAATACTGTCGCGACCATTGATTTTGCAAAAAAATACAAAGGTCACGGTTGGGTAGGAATTAAATATCAAGTAGAGCCACAAGCAGAATTTAATGAGATAATCCTTCACGTACGCTTTCACGAGACTGATGCACGCTTGCAACAGCTTACCTTGGGTACCTTAGGTGTAAACCTCATTTATGGTGCATATTATAAATATGATTCGCCTAAAAAATTGCTACGCTACCTTTATGACCATATCGATAAAGATCAAATCGAGATCGATATGATCAACTTCTCGGGACCGGTTTTCTCTAAAGTAGACAACCGCTTGATGAGTTTACAGCTCGTGAAAAACGGATTTACCGATGCGGTAATGTTTGGCCCCGATGGCAACAATATTCTTTCAGCTAAAATTCTTTATAAGAAAAACATTCTTGCGCTGCGCGGAAGTTTTAGACCGGTGACTAAAGTGAACACCGATATGTACCGAAAATCCCTGGAAATCTTTCTAAGTGAAAATCGGGTTAAAGAAGAAAACACCGAAGTTATTTTTGAGATCACCCTTTCTAACCTGCGCGCTGAAGGTGAGATCGATGAGGAAGATTTTATGGCCAGAGCCCGATTATTATGTAATCTGGGACATACCGTAATGATTTCTAACTTTCAGGAATATTACAGACTTGTTGAATATTTCTCTCGCTATACCAAAGAGCGTATGGGGCTCGCAATGGGTGTTAACAACCTGATCGATATTTTTGACGAATCCTATTATCGTCACTTGAGTGGTGGTATTCTAGAAGCTTTTGGTAAATTATTCTTTAAAGATCTACGCGTGTATCTCTATCCAATGCGTGATCCTGAAACTGGAGAATTCTTTACCAGTGAAAACTTAAAAGTGCATCCACGTATGAAAGAATTGTATAAATTCTTTAAATACAACGGTCGCGTAGTAGATATTGAAGATTACAATCCAGATATTCTTAATGTATTCTCGCGTCAAGTGCTTAAAATGATTTCTAACTCAGAAGAAGGTTGGGAACAAATGCTTCCTAAGGGAATTGCTCAACAAATAAAAGAACAAGGATTGTTTGATTACAAACCAAAAACTATCGAACAGGAATAAATCTTCTTGTGCTAGTGCCAATAAAAAATCCCGAACATTAATTAATGTTCGGGATTTTTTATTGGAAACAATTTTGGTTTTTAAGCTAGGGCTGCTTTCAACCCTTCAAGATCAACACGCGTTTGATCTCCTGTTTTCATATTTTTTAAGGTGTAAACCCCTTCTTCCATTTCTTGTGTTCCTGCTAAAACTACAAATTGAATATTGCGCTTATCTGCGTGTGACATTTGCTTTTTCATTTTGGCAGCATCAGGATATAATTCTGAAGTGATTCCTGCTTCGCGTAAAGCTTTTACCGCTTTCAAACAATACAGCGATTCTGCTTCGCCAAAATTTATGAACAGTAATTTGGTTCCTTTAATCGCTTGCTCAGGAAAAAGACCAAGTTCTTCAAGCACCAAATAAATACGGTCAAGACCAAAAGAAATACCAACACCACTCATATTTTTCAATCCAAAAATCCCGGTAAGATCATCATAACGGCCACCGCCTCCTATGCTTCCCATCTTTACACCTTCGGGAGCAGCAACTTCAAAAATCGCCCCCGTATAATAATTCAGTCCGCGGGCTAAAGTCACATCAAGATCAAGAGTGACTGTTGTAAGTCCGAGCGCTTCAATTTTATCATTGATATACGCCAATTCTTCAATTCCTTGTTTTCCCACATCTGAATCCGCAAGTAGCTGATTCAACAGTTCAAGTTTTTCAGCAAAAGTTCCGCTTACATTGAAGATGGGTTTTACCCGTGTGATAGCTTCTTCAGAAATACCTTTGGCAAGCATTTCTTTGATCACACCTTCTTCTCCTATCTTATCGAGTTTATCTAAAGCGACTGTAAAATCGATGAGCTTATCTGCTGCACCAATGGCTTCAGCAAGACCTGAAAGTATTTTTCGGTTATTCATTTTAACCGTGGTTCCCTTCAGTCCTAAATCGGTAAAAACCGCATCATACAACTGCACAAAGGCTACTTCCTGCAATAAAGAATCTGAACCTACAGCATCTGCATCACATTGAAAAAACTCTCTAAATCTTCCCTTTTGCGGACGATCTGCACGCCAAACCGGCTGAATCTGATAGCGCTTAAAAGGAAATTCTATCTCGTTTTGATGCTGTACCACATAACGAGCAAAAGGCACGGTAAGGTCATAGCGCAATGCTTTTTCTGAAATTTCAGAAGTTAGTTTATTACTGTCACGCTCTTGATAAACCGAATCATTTACCTTGCTCAAATAATCGCCACTATTCAAAATCTTGAAAATAAGACGATCTCCTTCGTCGCCATATTTCCCCATCAAGGTGCTGCTATTCTCAAAAGAAGGCGTCTCAATAGGTTGAAAACCAAAAAGCTCAAAATTTGAACGCAACGTATTGATGATATAATTACGTCTTAAAACTTCTTCAGGTGAAAAATCGCGAGTACCTTTGGGTATGCTGGGTTTTTGAGCCATTTCTTTTGTAGTGTTGCGGTATATTTAATAATAAAAGCCAATGCCCATTGCATTGGGCCTGCAAATATCTTAAAAATTGAGGGTTTGTCCTGCTTAATTTTATAAAACGGTAACATTTTTAGACATTAGTAGACCTATTGGTTCAAACCGGTAAATCTATGTTCTCCTTATTTAGAGAAAATATTCGCATCGCCTACGATTCTATACGCAGTCAATTGCTTAGAACGATTCTCACAGTAGTTATCATCGCTATAGGGATAACTGCACTCGTGGCTATTTTAAGTCTTGTAAAAGCTCTGGAAAACACTATAAGTAGTGATTTTTCCTCTATGGGAGCCAACACCTTCAATATTCAGCGGTATGAGTTTACCACGCGCCGACGCGGAAGTGGAGAAAAACAAAAAATCAACCCTGTAATTCGCTATACCGAAGTAAAAGATTTTGAAGAGCGCTACACCTACCCGTTTACTCAAGTCTCGGTTTCTTTTACAGGAACTTCTTCGGCTGAAGTTAAATATGAAAATCTAGATACAGATCCTGAAGTTACCGTTGTAGGTGCAAATGAAAACTTTCTTGACAATGCGGGACTCGATCTCGATGTAGGTCGAAACTTCACGATGTTTGATGTTCAAAACAACAATAACGTGTGTATTCTGGGAAGCGATTTTAAAAACGGGCTCCTAAAAAATGTAAATCCTATTGGGCAAACCATCAGTATACGCGGAGCAAAGTTTAAGGTCGTTGGTGTTCTAGAAGAAAAAGGTTCGACTTTTGGAAACAATCAGGATTTACGTGTAATTATACCTATCCAACTCGCACGTTCTATTTTTACTCAAGCTAATATCAACTATGCGTTGAGCGTAAAAGTTGACGATAAAGAAATGTTTGACGGCGCTCTTGACGAAGCCATTATAACCTTCAGAAACATTAGAAAACTTGCTCCTGTTGAAGAAAATAACTTCGGCATCGGCCGAAGTGATGACCTCATTAATCAGATCTCACAAATAAGTGGATATCTCTCTCTTGCAGCCTGGATTATTAGCCTAATCACCATTTTAGGATCATCGATCGCATTGATGAATATCATGCTTGTTTCGGTTACCGAACGTACGCGGGAGATTGGTTTACGCAAAGCTTTAGGTGCAAAAAAATCGATTATTGCCGGTCAATTCCTGATGGAAACGATTATGATAGGTCAATTTGGAGGTTTGTTAGGTATTATATTAGGAATAGGTATTGGTATATTGATATCGACTGTAGCTAATTTCAATTTTACCACACCGTGGATGGCGATGCTCGCAGCTACTGCTGTTACTTTAATCGTTGCAATTATCGCAGGATTATTCCCAGCCTTAAAAGCTGCCAAATTAGATCCTGTAGAATCTTTAAGATATGAGTAATTTGTAAGCTACTTAATAAATAGCTTTTTGTAGCGTGTGACCGTACCGTCTTTAATGCGAAGAATGTAAACACCAGTGGTTAAATCCTGATTCCAATATAGTTTTAATTTACCTGCTATTCGTTCTGGATTTTTATCCTCAACAACTTTTTTACCGTTAAGTGTAAATAAGGCTAATTCTGGTTTTTCAAGATATACGTCTGCCTCCATATTTATCGTAGTGAAATTTGTTGCGGGATTAGGAAAAAGGCTGACTCTTTTAGCTCTTACCTTATGATCCTCTACACTTAAGACCGACTCAAATTCTCCTTCAAAACTTATATAGTCGTACATATGATGATTAACACCACTCGAAGTGCAAGGCATCACAAACTTTATCGTATTCATTCCTTCGCGTAATTTGCTATAGGGAATTTCTACCGTTTGAACGGCATATTTTGCGTGATCACTTTGCCTTAGGAAAGCATTACCTCCTCCGTTGGGGGGATAAAAAGTTATGGAAGGAGCACTTTCACCGTTGATGTACAACCACTGTTGCGCGTGATCTGTACTGGCATAGGCAATGGTGAGTGTTGCGTTACCTGAATTAGGAATTTCCCCTTGTATCTCAAAGTTAATATTCCAATCCCAACGGGAGCGATTGTCATTTGCGTCAAAATAAGAAGAATGTACATAAGGCAACACCTCGTCCCAATTATTATCTGCAACATTATATTCTATGGTTTCTGAGAATAACTCATGAAAATTCTCTTGGATAAATCCTTCTGAGTAACGTAAATGCCCCAAAACAAATTCTTCAGCAGTTCTATTAGGCACTCCTATTTCCCATATCAAATTACCATTATTTCGTGGTATCTCAAGCTCTAAATTACCAAGCTGAGTCACGTTTGAAGCTTCGACCCTGATGTTTTCCTTTTTAAATTCCTGAATGGCTCCATCATTAAAAGCAAAAAGCGTATAATCTCCAGGCCGAATGTCTTCGATTAAGAAGTTCCCATCATCATCAGCACGTGTCCAATACTGATAATTTTCTTCTTCAAACTGCCAATCGCCATCACTTCTCGAGCTAAGTTGTGTTACTCCCACCCAAGCATTTGCGCCATTCACATTATCTTTCTCCACATCTATTATATTGAAGTTACCAGCAACAGCACCACGAGCATCTTGCAATGGATATTCTGGGGTATTGGTCAACCACGAGTATGGCCAAGCAGCTTTTTCTTGAGCAGCTCTGGCTTTTGCATCTTGCCAATTGGCTTCTGCCGTTTCTCCTGAGCTCATATAAATCAAGTAGGGCCCATAAACCTTATTCCAATCGCGCCCTTCTGGAATTACCATGCCTCTAGAGTTATAATGGAGTCCGTTTAATAACACATGAATTATACCTGCTGCGGAATTTAAATCGTGATGCGTAGGACCGCTATTATAAAACTCATGACTTCCCATCACAGCCCATAAACCCATTTTATTCTTATCGCTCGTAAACCCCCAGGCCGGCAGCTCCATCAATTCTTCGGTATATTGATATTTTCCATCATACATACCGGCGCGTACACCGGTTACTAGTTTTATGATTTCGGGAATAGTGGTAGGTTCAGCATTCTCATTATCGGCATATGAAGCCATTTGCCAATTTTTAATTGAATCTACATAAATATTCTCAAATTGAAATATTCCATCTTCATGAGCCGTCCACAATACCTGCCTCCAGGAGCCTAAGTCAAAACTAGGATACTCTGCTTTATGATGAATTACAGAATATGTGTACAATCCCGTATCTCCCTTTTTTAGGACATAATGAATGTCTGCATCGGCAGGAGTGTTTCTAACTCCGGGTTCGTATGTTCTTAAAAAGGAAATATCAACATAATCCTCGGTCTCTTCTTTTATAGAAAAGCTGGTACCCGTTACACGTTCAAAACCATAGGAAGTCTGAAAATCATAATAACCACCGATGCGTCTACCACTTTGAGAAAGGGTTTCTGTGCCGTTTATAACTAGAGAAAGTAAGTCTGAAGAACTTTTATCAATCTTTGCTTCAACAAATTCGTTTTTTAATAAGATATAAGTTGCGTACTCTTGAACCATTCTATTCTCATCCCTCGGAATAGCAACAATGGTCTGACTCCCATCAAAATTGACTTCTAGAGCCGTATCCTCATCGGTAACTATTTTTCCTGTATCAACAAGGTTTTGAAGTGCTGTTTGATTATCGCCATTTACCACTAAAGCGCCAATTCCGTTAATTGTTATTTTTCCATTATCCCCGATACGCACATCTGAAGCTACCTCCAGCCTCCCGCCATCAATAAGAACAGTTCCCACAGTAGTGGTTTCATCTGAACCTACTTCAAGGGTAGCTCCTACATAACAAATGCCTCCAAGAATAGAAACACTACCATTGCCCGAAGCTCCTCTTCCCACAAAAAGAGCATTCTTGCTTTCAAATCTGCCTCCATTGACTTCTAAACTTCCGTTAGAATTATTTCCTATAAAAACAAAGCTTCGTATGTTGAGATATCCAGGCTCATTTATAATCAGTTGTCCGTTAATGTAATTACTACTCCACGGTAAAAGCGCTCCTTGCACTGTAAATTTACCACCATTGGCAATATCCAGAGTTCCGGGCCTTCTGTTTATATCTCCTGCACTTCCACCATTTTGTATCGGGTCATAAGGATTACCCGCATTAATAATTAGAGTAGTAGCCTGCAGGTTTAAGAAATCTACACTTGAATCATCCCAATTGTCAACATTATAAAAATCTTGATCAACGTTACCTACCCAGCCTACCTGCGCAATCGATTTCGTAATAAAACCAAATAAAAGACAAACCAGTACTATTTTATATTCTATAAACCTCTGAAATGACATATTATTAAAATTAGTGCTTCAAGATACTTAAGCTTAAAAAATACTCTAACCTGTACTTTCCTGCCTTAGAGACACTTTCAAACTTAACACTAAAAAAACCGCTCAGTTTCCATTTCCAAGCGGCTTTCTTTAAAACATTTCAGTGCTAGTCTATCTGTTTACTCTACCTCTACAAATTTTTCAAACCATTGGTATAAGTCTCCTTGAGTAATATTGGCTCCTTGCCTGATAAGTACAAAAATATCGTTGTTACGATCTTCAGAAAGCAATTTACTTGAGCTGTAGAGATTTACTTCATCCTTCATAAAATTATCCTGAAGCCACTTATATCCTTGTGGAGTTGTAATATCTACACCCTTATTTTCAACCTCGATAGAGATCATACTGATTTTGAGCTCACCTACTTTGAATAAGAACATATGTTGTGGAGAAAAATGCTCAAGATATTTCACCTTAGCAAGAACGCCTTCCCAAATCAGATCGCTAAAAACGTCAAGCTCTTGTTCTGCAGTTTCCGGCTGATTTTTTTTGATATCTTCCCACTCATCTGCTGTGATCGATTGTGCTGCCAAAAAGTTAATAAACTCTTGGTGCATTTCATCTAATTGCTCTTTTGAAAGTCTAATGTATTTCATATGCTGAGTTTTTAGAAGTATACTACCTCAAGGCAAACCCGAGAGGCATTTGTTGGAAATAAATTTTCGATTTACTGGCAGGCCTAAGTGTATTAAACTCCTTCGGAAATGCCAATAAAAAAAGCTTCCGCGTAAACGGAAGCTTTTTATTGTATTGTGCAAGGCTTAAGCCTCTGCTACAACGTCAAATGTGAAATTTTTCACTACATCACGGTGAAAACGAAGGCTTGCTTCGTACTGTCCTAAACGCTTGATGTTACCACCAGCGATAGTGATGTATTTTTTGTCGATCTCTACACCTTCTTTTGCTAATGCATCAGAAAGATCTGCGTCTGTGATAGAACCAAATAGTTTATCAGCTTCTCCAGCTTTTGCAGTAAGTTTAATTTCTAAACCTTCTAACTTAGCAGCTTGAGCGTTTGCAGCATCAACAACTTTCTTCTCTTTATATGCACGTTGCTTTAAGTTCTCTGCCAATACTTTTTTAGCAGAAGGAGTTGCAAGCACTGCATATCCTTGAGGAATCAAGTAATTTCTTCCGTAACCATTCTTAACAGTTACTAAATCGTCAACAAATCCTAGATTATCGACGTCTTTTTTAAGTATAACTTCCATCTCTTATCTAGTTTTTATTTATATAAATCTGTTACGTATGGCATAAGTGCTAAGTGACGTGCACGTTTTACTGCCACACTTACCTTACGCTGGTATTTTAAAGAAGTACCGGTAAGACGACGTGGTAACAATTTACCTTGCTCGTTTACAAAAGACGCTAACCAATCTGCATCTTTATAATCTACATACTTAATACCAGAACGCTTAAAACGGCAGTATTTTTTTGTCTTAGAGGTCTCAATATTTAACGGAGTTAAATATCTGATTTCCCCATCTTTTTTTGCTTTTGCTTGTTGCTCTATAGATGATGCCATAATTACGCTTTTTCTTTATTTCGTTTTCTACGTTTTTCAGCCCACTCGATCGCATATTTGTCAAGCTTAACCGTTAAGAAACGCATAACGCGCTCGTCACGTCTAAACTCAAGTTCAAAGTTTGCGATAACCTCTCCTGGTACCGTAAATTCAAATAAGTGATAAAAACCACTCTTTTTGTTCTGGATTGCGTAAGCTAATTTTTTAAGCCCCCAATCTTCTTTAGAAATCATCTTGGCACCGTTTGAAACAAGAAAATCTTCAAATTTCTTTACTGTTTCCTTTACCTGGTCATCAGATAAAACGGGATTCAAGATGAAAACAGTTTCGTAATGATTCATAAAAATAGTTTATTAAAAAAATGAGTGCAAAAGTAACTTTAATTTTTCATACAACAAAACAGATCTCCTTTAAATCGACCATTTACTCGGTATTTTTTAATACAAGTGAAAATTCAGGAAAAAATATCGACGAACTACACAAAAAAGTTGGTTAATACATATATTGTAAGTAGTTTTGGTAAACTAACGCTATCTCAAAACTTAACCTTTGGAAGAATTAATTTTAGATTGTGCCGTTGTCGATGATTCTAGTTTACAACGTCTCGCTATCGTAAAGATGATTAAAGATCATCCTAATTTACGATTAGCCGCACAATACAACAACGCAATCGAAACTAAAAACGGTCTATTAGAAACCAAGGTTGATCTTATCTTCCTTGATATTGAAATGCCTATTCTAACCGGTTTTGATTTGCTTGATGATCTGGTACATAAACCACAAATCATCTTTGTTACCGGTAAAACAAAATATGCTTACAAAGCCTTCAACTATAACGCTATAGACTATTTAAGAAAGCCTCTTACCAAAGATCGCTTCCTAAATGCCGTTCATAAAGCTATCAATCTACATCGTCTTAAAACTGAAGGTAATGTGGAGGATGATGATTATATCTTCGTAAAAAGTAATCTTAAGAAGAAAAAGGTTTTTCTTAATGATCTCAAGTTTATTGAAGCTCTCGGTGACTATGTAAAATTAGTCACGTATAATGAGCCTATCATTGTATTATCAACGATGAAAGCCTTTGAGGCGCAATTACCTGCAGAGCGTTTTATGCGAATCCATAAATCCTATATTATCAATCTGGATAAGGTTGAAAAATATAACAGTAGAAATATTGAGATCGAGGGAGATAAAATTCCATTGAGTAGACATAAGAAAACAAAATTGATGGAAGCTTTATCTAGCTAATCTCCATTGATTTGCGAATCAAAAAAAATCCTGCAATTTGCAGGATTTTTTTTGATCAATAGTTATCTACATTCAGTACGATCTTCACACTTCTAAATTGAGAAATACTTGAAAATGTAGTACGCACTTTAAGTATCGCTTTCTTTGTTTTCTCCAGACTTTGTTTCCGTGGAATTTTGATGAGAATATTGCGGTAATATTCATTACGAATTCGGGAAACCGGCGGAGGCTCTGGGCCTAAAACCTGATCTCTAAATACATTCTTAAGCGCTTGTCCCATCCATACCGAAGCCTCTTCAATCTTCTGAAAATCACGATGCTTCATCGTGATTTTAATCAATCTACAAAATGGCGGGTATTTATAAATATGCCGTTCTTCGAGTTGCTCGTGATACATCGCTTCATAAGCATTCATAGACACTTGCTGCAAAATCTGATGATGCGGATTAAAGCTTTGAATCAACACTCTACCACGTTTCTCTGTACGTCCTGCCCTACCCGACACCTGCTGAATCAGTTGAAAGCTTCTTTCGTGTGCTCTAAAATCCGGAATGTTAAGCATACTATCTGCGTTGAGAATTCCTACAAGGGTCACATTTCTAAAATCAAGTCCTTTTGTAAGCATTTGAGTTCCTACAAGAATGTCAATCTCGCCCTGCTCAAAAGCTGTTATAATCTTCTCAAAGCCGTGTTTACCCCGCGTCGTATCAGAATCCATTCGGCCTATATTATGCTCAGGGTATAACGTTTTAAGCTCTGTTTCTACTTGTTCTGTTCCAAAACCTTTAGTATCCAGCTCTTCGCCACCACAAGCCATACATTTTTGAAGCATCGCGATATGATAACCACAATAATGACAACGCAACTGCCCACGATGTCTGTGATACGTAAGACTTACATCGCAATTAGGACACTGCGGTGCGTGACCACAAGTGTTACACTCCACAATAGGTGAATAGCCTCTTCTGTTTTGAAACAAGATCACCTGCTCACCAAGTTCTAAGGTGTCGGTAATTGCCCGAAGCAAATCATCGCTAAAATGACCGGTCATCCGTTTTTTGCGATGTTTTTCTTGAATATCGATTATGCTGTTTTCGGGCATTAAAACATTTCCAAAACGCTTGTTCATAGTTACAAGTCCGTATTTACCGATACTCGCATTGTAAAATGTTTCTAAGGCCGGGGTCGCAGAACCCAACAAAACTTTTGCATTTTGCTGATGTGCCAATACAATGGCCGCATCTCTGGCTTGATAACGCGGTGCTGGATCGTATTGCTTGTAGCTGCTTTCATGCTCCTCGTCAACAACAACAAGTCCGAGATTTTCAAACGGAAGAAAAAGCGCACTACGCGCTCCTAAAACCAATTGCGCTTTAGATTCGTGATGTAAGACATTATTCCATACTTCAACACGTTCGTGAACTGAATATTTAGAATGATAAACAGATAATTGATTTCCAAAATACTCTTGCAAGCGCGCTACGAGTTGTGTGGTAAGAGCAATTTCAGGTAATAAATAAAGTACTTGTTTTCCTTCAGCCAGATATTCTTTAATAAGATTAACGTATACTTCCGTTTTTCCAGAAGCCGTTACCCCGTGCAATAAACAGACATCGTGATTTTGACAGGAGGTTTTTATTTCGCCTAAAGCTTGCTCTTGATTCTCGTTAAGTGTCTTAATCGGGCTATCTTCTTTACCACTGTAATTGATGCGATCTTTCTGAATTTTATAAATCTCAAAAATTCCCTTTTCGACCAAAGCCTTAAGCTGTGCTGATGATGCTTCACTTTGCTCTTGTAGTTCCTTTGCTTTTATCGGTTTTGGGGAACGCGCAGTTTGCGTAAAATAGTTGAGTAAAAGTTCCCGTTGTTTCGGGGCTCTACTTAATTCGTCAAGCGCTTCGTGCATTTTTTCTTCTTCATTATACGCTGGGGCAAGCCGAACATACTTAACCAGTTTAGGTTTATAGGCCTCATAAATCTCTTGATCAAGAGCAACCAGATCAAGATCTATCAATTTATTGATGCTAGGAAGCACTTTCTTTTTATTGAGCACCTGCATCACCTCACTGATTCTTAAAATTGAATTTCCTTCAAAAGCGTTGAGTATAGCAAGACCATCCTCATCAATAGCATCTAGATGGGGTTCAATAGGCGTCTTTGAAATACGCTTGATTATACTTTCACTTTCTAATAAAAACGCTCCTGGAAGGGCTGCACGCATTACATCACCTAATGTACACATGTAATACTGCGCCATCCATTTCCAGAAATTCAATTGGGCTAGGTTTACGACCGGTGTCTCATCTAAAATCTGCTCGATCTCTTTGGCTTCATAAATGCGCGGTTCGATCTGATGAACGCTAATAGCAAGGGCTGTATAAATTTTACTTTTTCCAAAAGGCACAGCAAGCCGCATCCCCGGTTTGATAAAAGCATATTCGGTCTCACTAATGCGATACGTAAACGCATTTTCGACAGGAATGGGTAAGATTACATCAACAAAATACACGAGGGTAAAGATAAAAAAAAGGCTGTCTCAAGAATTAGAAACAGCCTGTGTTTTGAAGTATATCTCTTTTATTTTACACGGTGCCAGTATTGCGTTCTTCCTATTAAAGAGAAACCAATATAACCACGAACTTTCAGCTTGTCTGCATTTTCAAGTTCGATAAGACACTTGTATAATTTTCCGCTTTGCGGATCTAAGATTTTCCCATCATTATACTCATCGCCATCCTTCTCAAGACCTTTAATGATCACAAGACCATTGATAGGCTTGCCTTTATCTGCTCCCGGGCAATCTACACATTTTGCATCTTGACGGTCTTTATTTAAAATTTCAACAATTTTACCATAAACCTTACCGTCTTGCTTGTAGATCTCAACAATAGATTTTGCATCACCTGTTTCATCATCAATAGTCTTCCATTTTCCCGTCACATCCTGAGCAAATAGCCCAGCTGTACAAACAAGCATCACAACTAAAAAAGCACTTAATTTTTTCATATTCGTTATTTGAGGGGTTATTAAATTTTTATTTATCAAATTAAACTTATCAATAATAAGATATTTTCAACTATCCTAAAATTATTTTGAAGATAATTGAGATTTTTTATAATCCCTTCTGCGCTTTAATCGATACAAACTCGCGTTGAGTTCGAAGCCTAAAAGCAACAAATTTGCATTGAGCCAGATATATACCATCATAATCAACAACGCTCCAATAGAACCATATAATTGATTATACGTGGCGAAATTATTGATGTACACGCCAAACAAATACGTGGTCACAATAAACAGAAATGTAGTTAATGTCGCTCCTATTGATAAAAAACGAGTGTCTTTCCCTTCTTTTGTTCCGAAGTAATACAAGGTTGCCACCACAGTATAAATCAATACGATCAAAGCGATATAACTTCCCAATTGTGATATCCACAAATTATCTTCATTAACGATGCCGCGTCGTTTCAACTCACTTATAGTAATCTGAAGATACAGCACCGCTATTACCACAAGTAACAACAACAGTGCCAACATTATAGAAACTCCAAGCGCCACAGCATATTGCTTAACAATGCTTCGGTTTGTGATGGAGTGAAAACTATATTCAAACCCAGTGAATATGGCATTGACGCCATTAGCCATTAAAAAAATAGCAAAGATTAAAGTGAAAGATAATAGTCCGCCACGTTGGTTCGCTGCAATATCCAAAAGGATCGGATCAAAAAACTCCTGAGTTTGTGGTGGTAATAAATTATTTATAAAGGATAAAAAGTCACTTTGAAATCCGTTGATAGGAACGTACGGAATAAGGTTGAGCACAAATAAAAAGAATGGAAAAAGCGCCATAAAAAAGCTGAAGGCAATCGCGCTGGCTCTCGTTGCAAATGTACCTTTTAGGATACCTATGGCATACATTTCCCAAAAATCATATAGAGACAACCCTTCAAAACCGGGAAGCGTTACCTCCTTAGCCCATTTGACCACAGGAAGCAAAAATGGAATCGTTTTTAATTTATCGTCCCACTCTTCAGCCATTAAACTGCTTTTAAGCTTAAATCCATATTATAAACCGAATGCGTTAACGCGCCGCTAGAAATATAATCTACACCGCATTTAGCGTACTCCGCTAGCGTATCTTCATTTATATTTCCAGAAGATTCTGTTAAGCATTGATCACCTATCATTTTTACTGCTGTGCGCGTATCTTCATAGTTGAAGTTGTCTAATAAAATGCGAAAAACACCGCCTGCTTCTAAAATAGCTTCCACTTCGGCCAAATCTCTAGCTTCAACAATTATTTTTAAATCAAGATCATTTTCGGCTAAATAGGTTTTTGTTTTTGCGATCGCCTCTGGAATTCCACCAGCAAAATCAATATGATTATCTTTAAGCATCACCATATCGTAAAGGGCAAAACGGTGATTTTCTCCTCCACCAATTTTCACTGCCATTTTTTCTAATGCACGAAAACCCGGCGTGGTTTTTCTAGTATCTAAAATTTTTGCTTTGGTTCCTTGAAGCAGTTGCGTATAGGCATTTGTTTTAGTTGCTATTGCACTCATACGCTGCATTCCGTTTAAAACGAGACGTTCGGCTTTTAAAATGCTTTGAGAACTACCAGAAACATAAAGTACAATATCTCCTACTTTAACTTCTGCCCCATCTTGTATCAAAACCTCGACTTCTAAAGCTTCATCTACGTAAGCAAAAACTTTTTGAGCAAAGGCAACGCCTGCTATGATTCCCTTTTCTTTAACCAAAAGCTTGGCTTTTCCCTGGGCTGTGTCAGGAATACAGGCCAATGAACTGTAATCTCCGGGACCAACATCTTCTCGAATGGCGTTAGCGATGATACCTTCTACTTCTTCATTCAGCTTTGCTTCAGAAATCATAAAGTTGTGTAGTTTTTACTAAGTTAGATTTTCAGCTGGTTAATTTACAACACAGCCTTGCAAATATCGTGAAGATATACGCTTTTCTAAAGCACTCAAAATTGAAATAATGTAATTTTGAACTATGAATATAAAACTGCTTTGTATAGGAAAGACCGATGATCGTAATCTTGAGGCGCTTATTTCGGTTTACACCAAACGTTTAAAACATTATGTAAACTTTGAGCTGGAGATCATCCCAGATCTAAAAAAGACCAAAAACCTTTCTGAAGAACAACAAAAGGAAAAAGAAGGCGAACTCATACTGAACAAGATCACAGTGCAAGACCAATTAATTCTCCTTGACGAAAATGGTAAAGAATTGAACAGCGTAAAATTTGCCGACTATCTTCAAAAAAAAATGAATAGTGGTATTAAGACTTTGGTCTTTGTTATTGGTGGTCCTTATGGTTTTTCTGAAGCGGTATATGCCAAAGCTCAAGGCAAAGTTTCTTTATCAAAAATGACATTTTCACATCAAATGATTCGGCTTTTTATTACAGAACAAATCTATCGTGGCTTTACGATTTTACGCAACGAACCGTATCACCACCGCTAGTTTAAGCTTATTTCAGCTGAATAGGTAACCATATTTCTTCTTCAGATTCCGGGTGCTCTGGGCCGTAGTATTTTTCTCCCAAGCGTTCAAAGTGTGCCCGCTTATCCAGCTTGTAACCCGATTGGGGAAGCCAAGTACCGTAAATATAATTTGAAGTTTCTACAAATTCTTTTACGGGCCCCACGTGCGTAAAAACCGCATACAAACCACCGGCAATGGTTTTGGTTTGCATTCCTTCGGGTACTGTATCAAAATCTGTAACCTCAACAGCAGCCCAACGCTCAAATTCGGTTTCTCGCGTGAATTCCTCCACCTTAAAACCAGAAGGATATACCTGCATTGAGTAAAAACCAGAATCTACACAATTTTTTATTTCTTTATGTCTACTCATAAAATCTTGCCATAAAGCAGCAGTATCGTCAAAAGATAAGGTCGTCGTAACACATTTCCCGATGATCTTGCGGGGTTCAATTTCTAGTATTTCTGGTTTCATGAAGTTGATTTTTATCCTTTAGCCCTAAAAATAAGAATTCTTTAACCCACAAAGCTCTTAACAATGGTTATCCTTAAAAAAACCATTACTATGAAACCAAGAAAACTAATTAAACGATTTTTCCTATTTACGAGTGCTATGCAGTTTGGCTATTATGCTGTTGTGTATGCTGATAAATACAAAAAAGATATTAAGCGTGTAATCAAAAAGTCTTAATCCTTTTTAAGAAAGCCTTGTTGTAAAACATTTTTGATTCCTTCAAGATTATCTGAAAATTGCATGAGTTGCGCGAGTAACTGAGCCATTTCGTTTGCATCTCCAAAGCCTTTGAGCTTGTTGTTTTTAACGAATGTTTCCTTTATAGCTGTCCAACGTTTAATTTCCTCTTCCTCTAAATTATCGGTAAGCTCCTTATATTTTAAAAGGTTTGCTTCGGCAGCTGCAGTCAAGGTCTGCGACTCGCTTTCATAATGTGATAACAGCAGGGTTTGCAACTCGTTTTCATTCATAACCGGCACCACTTTAGCTACCAATTTATTCATATCACGATAGGAGCCTTGCAGTTTAAAAGCAGGCTCGGTTCGGTATGCGTCGTCCATCGCTGCAGATTTAATGTAAGCTGCATTCACTTTAAGAACTGTGTTCCTGATTTTTAATACTTTTTTCAAGATCAAAGTATACTCTTCCAGTTCTCTGCTGCTGTGATTGCCTTTCAATTGCAATTCGTCATTCCCGGTTTCTAAACGTTGAAGCAACGTATATACATCGTCAAAATTCTTACTGCTCAATTGCTGAAGAATTGGATTTGCAGTCAGTGCATTTTCTATCAAACTCAGTTTGAAAAGATCTTCGGTATCGCCAATAATGTCTCCCAAATTGTAAATATCTGCCCTGTTGGCCAACATATCCGGGATTTGAAATTTAGCACCACTTTCTGTGTACGGGTTACCCGCCATAATCACACAAAACTTTTTCCCTCTTAGATCATAGGTTTTAGGCTTTTCCTTATAAACTCCTTCTACCCTACGCGTACCATCGGAGAGCGAAATGAATTTCTGTAAAAACTCGGGGTTGCAATGCTGAATATCATCCAGATAAAGCATTACGTTATTCCCCATTTCAAAAGCAAGATTCAACTTTTTTAATTCTTCCCGCGAAGCGGAATTGGTAGCAGCTGCCGGATCTACTGAAGTTACCTCGTGCCCAATTGCCGGACCGTTGATTTTCATAAAAACCAAACCTAACCGATTGGCGATATACTCCATCAAAGTGGTTTTACCATATCCCGGCGGAGAGATCAACAGTAACAAGCCCATGCGGTCTGTGCGTGACTTGTCTCCAACAGTCCCTAGTTGCTTGGCTAAATTATCTCCGAATAATGGGAAATAAACCTGATCAATCAACTTATTACGCACAAATGAGGTCAAGACTTTCGGCTTAAATTCCTCCAGTTTTAATTCTTCCTTTAAATCCTCTGTAACTTTGTGTTTCGCTTTACGAAAAGCTTCAAACGCCGGTACCGCTTCAGCAAAATAGTGTTGCAAAGTCTGGGTAAAAAAATGGAAGTTAAACTCATAAATACCATCAGAAATGCTAGAGTGATCACCTTTCAAATCGGTGATTTTCTCAGATGCCTGAATGGTATTGACTTTAGAAACTGATTCATCATCAAACAGCAACAAACATACTGCTTCGTCTAAATAACTAAGCGCAAACTGTGTTTTCTCGCTTGTTAGAAAAGCTTTTACCCATTGGCGCACCAAAGCAATTTTAGACTCATAATCAGCCTGTGCTTCGAGGCTTGTTTTAAACTTTATATCTGCTTGGCGCTCTTTCAGGTCTGTTAAAAAAGATTCTTGTATCTCAACTGCAATAGTGCTTCGCGTAAAACTATCATCATTTTGAAGTTCAGCAAATAAATAGTTGGCTGTGGCAATAGCATCTTGAATTTCTAATAATTCATTTTGAACCGAAAACGCTTCGATTCTTTTAGCCAAAGCCTCCACAACAAAGTTAGAAGTGGTTTCCTCCGGGAAATACTGTAGTACTTCGCCAGAAGCTTTCAATTTTTGATTTAAAAGGTTTTGCTCTTCACTTGCTAAGCTGTTCCAAAAGAATTGCGCATAAGAACGTATCTGCGGACTAAATCTCAACAGTCCCAGATCAACATGCTTTTGTACTAAAACTCTTAAGATTTTTGTAGCATCATTATCGTGAACTCCTTTTACATAACCTTCACTGTAATTAGAGCTGCTATGCTCTTGCACAAGCTTGAGCAATTCGTCATCAGTTGCTTCATGAAGCGTATCAATAGGCGCTACTTTATAAATTTTATAGGCTAAATAAGCTGATCGATACACTGTATCATTTTCTGAAACAAATTCCTGATCCCAGATCTGACGCGAATTTAAAAGAATAGGATCGTCAAGTTTTTGGTAAAAATCGGTTCCTGTAAGATGGTAAGCAAGCTCGCCATCTTTAAGCACTATAGTTAGATCAAGCGGCTGCCTGTTAACTCCAAATTTATGATTCCCAAAGCGGATGATATTCTCCCCGTCTTCATACAAATCGAGTTTATCCTTGAGTTTGCGCAAAGCATCCTCACGCGCAACTTTGAGCGCAGTTTCTAATTCTTCGGCTTTACCGCTATCTTCAAGTTCGTTGAGCTGCAAGATGATATCCCGCAACTTATTGATCATAAGATCAGAAGCAAAATACCCATTGATCTCATCTGCAGATCCCAAACTTTGAGCACGTTTAGCGACTCCTTTTAAGATGCGTTCAGAAGCATTTTGCAAAGCAAGTGCGCGTTTATTCCGCTTTTCGACCAAAGCATTTTTGCGCGCTTCAAAGGCAGCATAAACTTCCTCCCGTTTTTCTAAGATGACGGCAATAAAATCTTCAAAATCTGCGAATTTCCCTTCGAGCTCCTCAAGCTGAATAGATATCTTATTTTGGAATTCGTCACATTTCTCTGGAGTTGAAGCAATATCTATATAATTGATGATGCTTTGATCAATCAGCTTTAGTTGTGCTGAAAAATCAGCTTGAGCTTCAGCACTTCCGAGTGCTTTTTTCTTATTTTTAAGCGCTGCTTTTAATTGATTTATGGTAGCAAAAATCAACGAAATATTGTCAACGATCTTTGTAGCGTGCGCAGTATCTTCAATATCAAGATTGGTAACAATATCAATCAACAATTCTAAATCTGCAGCAATTTGATTGACTTCCTCTTCTAGCTTTTTTGCCTCAATTACTTTCTTGACGCCTTCAAGTTGGTGATTCTTCTCAGCAACTTGATCGTGATATGGTTGTAATGCCTTGTCATCTAGTAAAAACTGAACACAGCGCCTAGATATTTTTTGCGTTTGCTCACCTATTTCAGCTTCTAACTCATTTAGAAAATCAAGGTTTACATAACGCACTTCGCGAAGGCTAATCACCTTCCCTCGCAGACTGCGCAACTGGGTTAGAAGAATGACAAAATCGTTTATCGATTTAAAAGACGAACTCTTGATCTTAGAGAATATTTGCTCTGCTTCCTCGCGTAACGCTTTAGTTTGAGCTGCGGCGTGACGACGTAATTCTGTTACTTTCTCAAACTCATCGATCGCAGCATTAGCTGCTTTATTGATTTCGCCAAGCGGAAGATCTAAGCGTTCGGTTTCCTCTTCGGCTAACCAGTAATACGAATCCTGAATATCTTTAGCCGATTTTGCAATATCAGCGTAAAGTCCGTCATAATTATCCTCTTTATTAAGCAGTGTAATCAAGGCTTGCGACTCTGCCATCGCTTTTACAATGTCCTTGTTCCCTATTTTATACAGCATCGATTCGGTATGCTGTGAAGGCATAAAATCTCCCTTCAAAAATGGAGTTTGCCAGATTTGAACCACGTGATGTTTAGTCTGATTGTCTTCTGCAGTAAAATAGCAAAGCTCGCCATTCTCAAGAATCGTAAAACCGCTACAAATGATAGGAGTTTTTATTTCTTGACTGATGATGTTGTACGACATCAATTTATAGAGACCGGCTTTTGCCTCATAAAAAACGTACATAAAATCTTCTCCATTAGGAGAGACGATCTTTTGCTGAAATTTTAGATCGAGATGCCCGTCATCAAAGATTTTGTATTCTCCGGTCTGCAAGTAATATCCATTAGGAAAAATAATTCCCTGATCATCTGGAAGTAAAACTGCCGCAACACCTATACTTTGAATCTTATGAACCTGCTTAATTTTATGATTGTAAACAAAATAGCGTGAAGTTTCTTGAAAGGGTTTTATATCAAGCACTATCAAGTTTCCTAAATCTGCAAAGCGATATTGCCCATCATCCAGTGTCTGATCAAAATGTGCTACAGGTTCAGAAAAAATACCTTTTCCGTCCTCGGTATTATCTTCAATCTTAATAGTAAGATCACCACCTATGGTCTCTACAAATACTCTGTCTAAAATTGAAACGTGAGAATGCACACCATAACGATGCATATCGCGATTCACCTCTTGCCACTTAAACTCATGCTGCGGCGGAAAACGGTATTCGTGATCGCTGCGATTATCAACATACTCAAGCGCATTTTCTTTTATAAGCCACTTAAATGTCTTAATATCTGTTACACTTTCGCTCAGCTGAAAAACCATATGCAGGTAATTGCCTATGATTGCAAAGCGTGCAAAAATGGTATTTCGGTAATATTTATAAAGGTTTGAAAAGTCTGTTTGAAACGTTGAATCATCGAGCAAGTCTAAAGTGACCGGCTCAAACCTATTATTGGTAAACTGATAAATACTAAAAACATCTGAAAGGGCAATTTCGGTACGCAAACCAAAATGAACGTTATAACCAAAAATACAGGTATTTCCCAGCGAAACAATATCTCTGGCAATGCAGTTGTTCTCGGTACTGATGCGGTCATTAGCAATAAGCTTTGTCTCTAACGAACCAAAAACTGTCTTACGCGCTTCGTTTAAAGATGTTAACTTATCCTGCAGCTCTTGCTTTTGCTTTTGAAGTCTGCCACGAATGATAGCATATGTGCCACCATCCAGCGTTTCTTGCGCAGGATTTTCTTCAGGATTATTTATAGTGGTTTGTGACGTTTTTGCCATTTTTTGTGCTATTATTTTTTGGCAATAATGAGTGTCTTATAGACCCAGACTAACATTTGATATACTTAAAAGTGTTTTTGTCACGCTGAGCTTGTCGAAGCGCTTCACTCTTGCAATCATAACCTTGGTCCTACTCGTTAATTTTATTACCAAACTGAGTGTAATTTTTTGAGAATAATACCAAATCATCCCAATTACTTTCTATAAGTGCGATCTTCTTTCTTCTGCTCCAACCTTTTATCTTTTTCTCCCATAAAATAGCCTGATCTACTTGAGAAAAGCCCTCACTCCACACCAACTCGACAGGTCTGCGTTTAAATGTGTACGAATCAGGTTTTATCCCAAAATTATGCTGATCGATGCGCAACTCTAAATTACTCGTTACACAAGTATAAAAGCTATTGTCCTTACATTTTACGATATAAACGAAATAGGTTTTCATTTGAAGTAGTTGTTCTGTAAGGTCTTCGACAGGCTCAGGCTGACATTCCAATTATGAATTAAAAACTGAATGTCAAACTGAGCCAGCAAAGAATTAGGTAGTCAGATCTCACTCGATTCTACTTCAACTTCTTATTATCTAGACCTAGACCTTTCGCCAAGTTGAATAGATTACTGAATAAGGTCTGCTCTTCAGAATCGTGAGAACGTTCTTTAAGATGCATCAGCAAGTTCGCTATGGTCAAGTTTTTAATGTCCTCGGAAGAAACACCATACTTGTCTGCAAATTCTTTTACTTTTTCAAGCAAATTTCCTTTGACATCATCGCTACCAAGAATTGCATTTTTTACATCCTGTATATTGCTACTATTCTCTACTAAACGATCGTATCCTTTAGCCTTTGTGATCTGACCAATAATCTGATCGAAGAACATCGTCTCGCCACCAACAATATCAATTTTAGCAGCTTTAAGTGCATCTCCTATCACCTGAGCCTGAGCATCGGCAATATCTTTCTGAATGTTGATATGTGCTAAGTCAACTTGCAATTCTTTATCCAGACGTAGTTTGAACTCTTCGTGTTCTTTACCTACACCGTCTAGTTTCTTCATTGCATTTGCTTTTTCTTCGATACCGGCTGCATCTGCCATCGCTTTTTCTTTGATCACCGCAGCTTCGGCAAGACCGTCTTTGCGCTTCGCTTCAGCTTTAGCTTCCATACCGGCAGCTTCCGCCTTCATTTTCTTCTCAATGATTGAAGCTTCAACAACTCCCTGACGCTCATTGGCATCTGCCTTGGCGTGCATTACTTGCGCTTCAGACATACCCACAGTTGCTTCTTCTTTTGCTTGCGCTTCTGCAAGAATCTTACGCGCCTGTGCTTCTTTCTCAGAAGCTTCTTTATGCGCAAGTGCCTCGATATTGATTTCTTCAGCTTTTTGCTTAGCCGCTTCTTTTTGAGCTTCTGCAGCTTTTATCGTCTTAATAAGATCTTCTTGAGCATTAGCTTCTGCGATGGTGATTTTTACTTGCTTCTCACGATCTGCAGTTTTAAACGCCTGAATATCCTTCATACTCTCCTGCTCTTCAACCACGCCTTTTTCTAGCATCACGCGATCACGAATCACATCTTGAATATTCTTCTTCTCCACTTCAACTACCTTCTCTTTCTCAATCTGAGCCAAGGTTACTACGCGCTCTCTTTCGGTAGCTTCGAGTAGACGATCTTTTTCAACGCGCTCGGTTTCTACAGCATCGGTGCGTTGCTTATTTTTAGCAGCGACAATGATCTGGCGCTCCATATTTTCTTCAGCAACTTTTACCTTTTCCTGCGTCGCAATACGTGCAGTTTCTGACTTGAGACGTTCTTCTTCTGCAACTTTCATCGTTTCAGCCTCTTCACGGGCTTTGATGTTTGCAATTTCACGTTTTTGCTGCTCTTCTTTTTCAGCCAATTGCTTATCAAGCTCTAAGATCGCTTCACGTGCTTCGACATCCTGCTTACGTATGGTTTTTTCCTCATCACGCTTGATCAGGTTTGCTTTTACGTTTTGAACCGCAGTTAACTCAGTGATTTTCTTAATCCCTTCTGCATCAAGAATATTGTCTGGTTTTAGATGGGTAACCGGTGTTTGCTCTAAAAAGTCAATGGCGCAATCTTCTAAGGTATACCCGTTAAGATCTGTACCAATGATATCTACAATCTCATCACGAAATTCCCGTCGTGCCTCGTACAATTCTATAAACTGGAATTTCTTACCTACGGTTTTTAATGCCTCAGAAAACTTGGCTTCAAAAAGATCTTCAAGGGTTTCTATACGAGAAGCACGGGCAACACCAATGGTCTGCGCTACTTTTTTGATATATGAAATGTCGTTATTTACTCTAACGAAGAACGCCACTTTAATGTCGGCCCGCATATTGTCTTTACAGATAAGCCCTTCTACGCCCAATCTTTCGATCTGGATTTTCTTTACAGAAACATCCATAATTTCCACTCTGTGAAAAACCGGGACAACATAAAGTCCTTTATCGGTAGCCACTTTAGTACCTCCAAAACCGGTACGGATAAGCGCCTGTCCTTGATGGACTTTCTTGTAAAACATCGCGATAATCGCGAAATAAACGATGATTAAGAACAAAAGCACTCCTAATCCAATTCCAATAATTGGTAAAACTTGATTCATTTTTTGATTGATTTATTTAGTCGTTATAATTCTGTACGAGGTAAAAATTCTGATCTTCAGAATGTTTGATAATTAATACGGTGCTGCCGTAGGTCAACGGTTCTCCGGTAAGGGATTTTACATAAATAGACATAGAATTGCCGTCTGCAAGCACTTCGGCATTGCCCATTTTTTCTCCGCTAATACTAGAAAGTAAAGTTGCTTTACGCCCCAAATAGTCCACAGCCACGTCACCGTCTTTATTAAGATGTCTGAAAAAACCTTTAAATGGTGTCGTAAATAATTTGTTGACTATTAACGCCGGAAAAAATGCAATTAACATTATCGCAAAGCCAAAAACCGAATCATAGGTCATTGTAAGGGCCGTTGTTAATGTCGTCATCAACCACCAGATAAATATCCAGCAGGTGAACGTAAACATAAACGGAAGCCCAACGAAATTGAAATAGATCAGAAAAATCTGCCAACCTTTAAGCGGCTTACGGCGTTTGCCTACAACATTTTCTTTTGTCACCTCAACATTTGAGACATCTTCAAAATCCATATTGCCGCCTTCTAAACCGGTATCAAGATCTACATCGGCGTCGACATCTACATCGACATCTACGTCAATATCCAAGTCAAAGTCGATCCCGCCGATCATCGTAACGACCCAATACAGGATTAAGATAATAAGCAATATAGACAGTACAATATTGACTTCTGAAAAGAGTACTTCTGTTAAGGTTGCATCCAATGTTATCCCTGGTTTTTAGAGTCATCAAGACCCAATTGTGATTTCAATTTTTCTAGTTCATCATCAGCTTTAGCTGTAGTCGTATCAGCGGCCTTATCCAGCTCATCATCAATAGATTTTGAAGCATCTGCAATATCCCCATAAGCTTCGGCCAGCGCTTCTTCCTGAGCTACTTTATCTTTCATACGCTCTAGCATAGAAACAGTTCCTGTACTGTCTAATTCTGCCATTTGCTTATTTAAATTCTTTGTGGCATTACTCACTTTCACGCGTGCTTTAAGCGTTTTGAGTTCGTTTTCCCATTTGCTGATATTCGATTTTATATTTTGAATATTCTTTTGCAACTGTTCTACATTTCCGTCAAACTTTTCAGATTCAGCCTTGGCTTGATCAACTTGTTTTTGCGCCTCTTCCTTCTTTATCAAAGCTTCCTTTGCAAGACGATCTGCTTCAGCTGCATCCATTTGTTTATTATGCGCTTTCTTAAGAATCACGATTGCTTTGCTCTGGTAATCTTCAGCTTTATCTTGAAATTGTTCCTGATCGTTTTTTGCTCTAATTGCAAGTGCTTTAACCTGCGCCAGAGCTTCAAGACTTTTATCTAGATCTTGCTTCATATCTCGAATTCCCTGCTCAGTTAATTTGATCGGGTCTTCCATATTATCGATTGCGGAGTTGGCTTCTGCTTCCCCTATTTTGAATAAGCGTTTAAATATGTTCATGAGTTCTAAAGTTTAATATTTTGAAAATTCTATTATTTTATCTGAATATTCACTCATCAATAAACTGAGTGAATTAAGGGAGCCTTCGAGTTCGTTTAAGTCCATATTCTCGATTTGAAGCGTATCTCTAAAGATTACTTTATCACCACTTTCATTTAAAACAAAAGCACCGTGAATGATATCTCTATTCTTTTGTAACAGGCTTTTAAGGACTTTTTCTGAGTGATTATTTATTTTGAAAATAAATTGCTCCAGAATTAGAATGGGTGGAGCAACTCCCAAAATCAGGTTTTTAATTCCTGAATTTTCTTTCTGAACTACAAGTATTCCATCTTCAGGATTTTGAAAACTGATATTAAAGTCCAGTTCGAGTAAATAATCTTTGGTTATATGAAAATGATCTTTCATCTTTTTGGTTACAAGTTGTTAAGAATTTCTAAAAGTTAATAATACGAAAACTAGTTTTTAATTGTTCATATTACGCTAATTATTATTGTTAACAATGAATGAATTAATACTACCATAATGTTCGATTTTTTGATTAGTGATTTCTTGATTGTCTGCAAAAATGAAAATGAATACTAAAAAAAATAGCAGACATTATTATTTTTTGCTAATATTGTTAGGTAAATATAATGAATATTTTATTTATTGCAAATATTATTAGCAAATTATGTCGTTTTTTGGAAAAAATATTAGAAAGATTCGTAGCGTAAAAACGCTAAGTCAACAGGCTTTTGCAGAGTTATTTGACTTAAAAAGAGGCACTTTAGGCGCATATGAAGAAGGAAGAAGTGAACCAAAGATCGAAACTATAATTAAAATTGCTAATTATTTTAGCATACCTATAGATGATCTGCTAACTCGAGAACTTACCGTCAATGAATTGCTGAAATTTAAAAGTTCGTTGTCAGAAATGCACGAGTTATCCCATCCTGAAAGCTTTGTTCAGGTACCTTGTATTACAGAAAAAAATAAAGACGAGTATCTCGAAAACTATAAGAATAAAAAATTCTTAGAAGAAATGATTCAGGTTACTTTACCCATAGAAAACAATGAAACTATGCGCGCTTTTGTGGTAACTAACCTAGAAATGACCAAGCAAAATCAGGGCTTCTTTCCTAAAGACATCGTTTTTGGAACCTTAGTAAAAAAAGACCATTACAAAAATATCGAAGACGGCACTGTGGTATTAGCACATACAAAAAGTCAACTCATATTGCGTAAAGCCTATTTATTGGATAACACACTTGTTTTGAAGGCAGAACATCAAAACATTGACGACTTGAACTTTGCGCTTTCAGAAATACTAGAACTATGGCAAATTACTTCTGTATATCAAAGACGAATTAACCCTATTAATTCTGGTATTGAAGACAAACTGACTATGCTCGAAAAAGAATTCGCCAAATTAAGAAGTCAAATATAAAAGGACGTAAGCTGTTTTACTCAGCAGCTTCAAGTTCTAAATCACTTTTTGCTTGCTGTACGCGTTCTTCTTTCAACTTTTGACGCATTTGTTTTATGGTGAGCGTGCTTCCGTCGTGGCTCCATCCCGGTGGGCCAAAGGCATACATAAACTTATGCTTCAGTTTGGGCGAGCGTTTCATATCGTTCCAAATATCTTTATACTCGTGGGTTAGTATAACCAACGGGTTGTAACTATCTGGTGATTTAGTAACTCCATATTCAATTTCGATTTCCTCGTCAAATTCTTTGAAGGTTCCAAATACCCGGTCAAAAATATTAAGAAAGCCACCGTGGTTTTTATCCATATACTCCAAATTCCGGGCGTGGTGCACTTGGTGCATTGTGTGGGTGTTAAAAACCTTATCAATGATTCCTAACTTCGGTATATATTGGGAATGCAACTGAAATTGCCACAATGCTTCGATACCTAAACAAACCACAAGCATTTCTGGCGGAAAGCCTATTGCGACAATCCAAACGTAGAATAAAGGTTTGTAGAAAATAGTAAACCACCCATTCCGCACTGCGGTACCTAGATTGAAATTTTCTGAAGAATGATGTACGATATGAGCTGCCCAAAAAAAGCGAACCATATGATTCTGGCGATGAAACCAATAATAAGAAAAATCATCTGCCAACTGACAAAGAATCCAAACATACCAGGCATAACCAAAGGATTCCCAACCAAAAATGTTGGTACGCACCCCATCAACCATTGGATTAAAAACATCGTAAACCCAGTTGAATAGCAAAATTACGGTCACGGTTTTTATCAAAGGCGCAATAAGTGTAGAGCCTATTCCCATAGTCAAACTTGCGCCAAGATCCTTCCAATTGTATAATTCGTCGTGATCGTGATGCTTGCTGTAGGTAAGCTCTACTAAAATGAGGCCTAAGAAACAAGGAACTCCGTATATTAACGGGTTTGTAAAATCCATAAAGTTGGTTTGATGATGGTCGAGATTTGTATTTTTTTGGACCCAATATTATACTGTGGTCACTTAAATACTAAAAAGATTTTTTTGTAAATACCTCAAAATATGAGGCGTTTGTTCCAAAAATAACCTTTAGAACACACAAACCAAGAGAAATAAGGTTAAACCCTTAAAAATTGCGATAAATCTTGTGTATTTATACGAAAACTAAAAAGAATCAGATCAAATCGTGCTTTTTTATAGCTTTTTAGCTTCTTCCCAAAAGGTATCCATTTCACCCAACGTCATATCTCGAAGCGCTTTATTGTTTTCTTTTGCCTTTTGCTCTAGATATTGAAAGCGTTTTATGAACTTTTTATTAGTACGCTCCAGAGCACTTTCGGCATCTACTTTTAAGAAACGTGCGTAATTGATCATAGAAAACATCACATCACCAAATTCTGCCTCGATCTTTTCCTGATCTCTAGCTTCAATCTCTACTTGAAGTTCCGCGAGTTCTTCTTGTAATTTTTCAAAAACCTGATGTGGTTCTTCCCAGTCAAACCCTACCCCTGCAACTTTATCTTGAATTCGGCTTGCTTTTACAAGAGCCGGTAACGAGCGTGGCACACCTTCTAAAACAGATTTTTTACCTTCCTTCAGCTTTAAATTTTCCCAATTGCGTTTGACATCCTCTTCGTTTTCTACATCAACATCGCCATAAATATGAGGATGTCGAGAAATGAGTTTTTCGCAAATTCCGTTAGCGACATCTGCAATATCAAAGTCATTAGTCTCGCTTCCTATTTTAGCATAGAAAACAATATGCAGCAGCAAATCACCTAGCTCCTTTTTCACTTCCTCAAGATCATTATCAAGAATAGCATCGCCCAATTCATAAGTCTCTTCGATCGTAAGATGCCTAAGACTTTGTAAGGTTTGCTTGCGGTCCCACGGACACTGCTCGCGCAATTCATTCATAATGGTTAGTAATCGATCAATGGCTTTTAGCTGAGTTACTCTGTCATTCATAAGGCTGGTATTTTGCAATGAAATAGGTTGAAATAAAAAATCCTTCAGTAAAAGTACCGAAGGATTTCTATATTTTAGTTGTATTTACTACTATTCTTCTTCGTCTGCATTTGCAGTTTCTGAAGGTGCTTCCGCAGTTTCTAATAAATCATTTGCCTGAAGCAAATTGTACCACTGGATCACTTTTTTCATATCGCTGGCATATACACGATCCTCGTCAAAATTAGGAAGCACATCAAAAAAATATGCCTCTAACTCATCTTTAGAAACTTTGTGACTGATTGCTTTCTCGCCATTTTCTTTCTCTGCGATTTTAGCAAAAACATCACGTAAAGGCGCTTCACCATCTAAAGTGTAAATAGAAATTTCTGAAAGTACACTCACGTTGTGACGCAGGCCAACAGGAATTTTCTTCCCGTCTGTTAACGACTCGGCAATGAAACCAGAACGCGTTTGCGCTCTTAAATGATACAATCCTGGTTTTCCTGAAATTGAAACTATTTTATCTAGACTCATATGATGTATTTTATCCTAAAACGGATTTTAATGTGGTTTATTCTAATTTTAAAGGCCGCAAATATCTAGGCTCTTTTTGAATTTTCAAAATAAAAAATTCAGTGACGGTCTTAGCGTCCTTTTTTCACTGCCGGAAAACGCATACGGTAATCTGCGTTTACTTTTCCTTTGCTTATTCCGGCAAGTTTACTTTTGATAATACGCTTTTTGAGGCTGCTCAGTTTATCGGTAAATAAGATTCCTTCAATGTGATCATACTCGTGCTGAATCACTCGAGCAAGTAAACCGTCAAATTCTTCAACATGCTCGTTAAAATCTTCATCCTGATATTTGATCTTGATGATGGGACATCTAAACACATCTTCATTAATCCCGGGAATACTGAGACAACCTTCGCTAAAAGCCCATTCATCACCGGTTTCTTCTAAAATCTGCGGATTAATAAATGCTTTTTTGAATGTTCTCAAACGCTCTTGTTCCTCATCAGAAAGATCTTCGTCGTCTGCAAAAGGGGTCGCATCAACTACAAATAATCTAATCGCTTTGCCTATTTGCGGAGCAGCAAGGCCCACCCCACTAGCGCCATACATAGTTTCAAACATATTGGCTACAAGCTCCTTTAGCTCAGGATAATCTTGAGGAATTTCTACTGCTTTTTTGCGTAAAACCGGATCGCCGTAAGCAACTATAGGTAAAATCATGTTCTTATGTTTAGTATAAATTCAGCCTATTGATACAAATAGGTTTGAAGTATTATTGTTGCGCTGATCTCGTCAAGAAGCGCTTTATTTTTTCGTTGTTTTTTCTTCAAGCCGCTGTCAAGCATCGTTTGTGCAGCCATCTTTGAGGTAAACCGCTCATCTACTCTTTTGATTGGGATCGTGGTACTTTTTTCTAAGCTTTCGCGAAATTTTAAAATCTCGGTCTCCACGTGAGAGGCTTCGTTATTCATACGTTTAGGCTCGCCAAGAAGAATGAGTTCGACGTTTTCTTCAGAAAAATACCTCTTTAGAAAATCTAGCAGGTCAGGCGTGTTTACTGTCGTTAAACCGGAAGCAATAAGCTGAAGCTCATCGGTCACTGCGATGCCCGTTCTTTTCGTTCCAAAATCTAATGCCAGTATTCGCCCCATCTTACACATTGCTCGAGAGGTTCTTTATAAAACATTTAAAAATCAAAAATCTGCTTTTTAAAAGCTACTTGAACCTGCCCCGAATTTTATTTTGGCAAAAATAAGATTTTAGAAGCATATAGAATCAAAGCCCTTGGTATTCTTTGATACACGATTAGATTTCCAGAGTATTTAGTAAATACGCCTAACTTGAGGTCAGCTCAATAGGCAGTACTTGAAAACAAATGATGGTATTTTCGTTTTTTAGACACGCCTAGGCTATATTTGAACCCGCAAAAATTGAACTAATCAACAAATAATAAAATTTAGAAATGCAACAAGTAAAAAATCTTATTGAAGCAGCCTGGGAAGACCGTTCGCTTCTTTCTGATAGTGTAACTCAAGACGCAATACGCGAAGTTATAGAACTCATCGACGGCGGTACGCTGCGCGTTGCAGAACCTAAAGGTGATGACTGGCAGGTGAATGAATGGGTTAAAAAAGCAGTAGTGCTGTATTTCCCAATTCAAAAAATGGAAAAATTAGAAGTTGGTATTTTTGAATACCACGATAAAATGCCACTTAAAAAAGGATATCAGGATAAAGGAATTCGTGTGGTTCCTCACGCTGTTGCTCGCCACGGAGCCTTTATATCTAAAGGTGTTATCCTTATGCCGAGTTATGTAAACATAGGTGCCTATGTAGATGAAGGTACAATGGTAGACACCTGGGCAACTGTAGGAAGCTGTGCGCAGATAGGTAAAAATGTACACCTAAGTGGTGGTGTAGGAATTGGTGGTGTGCTAGAGCCTTTACAAGCAGCGCCGGTAATTATTGAAGATAACGCCTTTATTGGATCGCGTTGTATCGTGGTTGAAGGGGTACGCGTAGGAAAAGAAGCCGTTCTTGGAGCTAATGTGGTACTTACTGCTTCTACTAAAATTATTGATGTAACAGGAGATGAGCCAAAAGAAATGAAAGGTGTTGTACCTCCTCGTTCTGTTGTAATTCCCGGAAGTTATACTAAGAAATTCGCTGCAGGAGAATACAATGTTCCTTGTGCATTGATCATAGGTACACGTAAAGAAAGTACTAACAAAAAGACTTCGCTTAACGATGCGCTACGTGAGTATGATGTAGCGGTGTAGTTTTCTAAATACAGAAAATGAAAATTTTAGTGATTCAGCAAAAGATGATAGGTGACGTTTTAACGTCATCTATCCTTTTTAGAGCCATACGTGAACAGTTTCCAGATGCTGAATTGCACTATTTAATTCAATCGCACACCTTACCTGTGGTTGAAAACAATCCGTATATCGATCAGATAATTTTTGATCGCACAACTGCCGAAGCTACGAATGTAAGCCTTCCTGTTTTTGCAAAATACATGGCAGAAGCGCGTTACGACTATATCCTTGATGTCTATTCAAAACTAGGTACTGCCTTTTTGTGTTTACCCAGCAGCGCAAAAAGTATTGGTTATAAAAAATGGTATACCCAATTTGTGTACAACAAAACTATAAGCTACCTAAAAAAGCCTAAAACCAATGCCGGTTTGGCTATCGAGAACCGACTTCGGTTACTTCAAATTTTACCGGGAAATTTCCCAGATTCTTTCAAACCTAAAATCTACCTCACTGCTGAAGAGAAAAATAAAGCGCTCCAGTTTTTACGCGAGGCTGAAGTAGCTATTGAAGCTCCAATTTTTATGATTGGTTTACTTGGTAGTGCTTCGAACAAAACTTACCCTCTGGAGTATTTGGCTCAATTATTAGAGGTGCTCGTTCAAGAAAAACCGGAAGCACAAATATTACTGAATTATATTCCCAGTCAAAAAGAAGCTGTAGATCAATTTTTAAACGTTTGCTCAGCCGAATTAAAAGCGAAAGTTTTTCCGAAAGTTTATACTGCAAATCTTCGTGAGTTTATTGCCGTTCTATCCCATTGTAAAGCCTTGATAGGTAATGAAGGTGGCGCTGTAAATATGGCTAAAGCACTTGATGTGCCTACGTTTGCAATCTTCTCTCCGTGGATCAGTAAAGAAGCCTGGGCTCTTTTTGAAGATGAAAAAAATGTTGCAGTTCACCTAAGCGATTTCAAGCCGGAGTATTTTCAGAAGAAATCCAATAAGCACATCAAAAAAGAAACCGAAACCTTGTACAAACAGTTCGTACCAGACCTTATAAAGCCTCAACTAGCAACATTTCTTAGGAATCTTTCTTGATCCCAAAAGCGGTGTAGGTTTTTTGTTGAGCTTTAGTTTCCTTTCTAATTTCAGCATTCTTTATAAGCATCTCTTCTTTCACGTAACCTCGAGCGTGATCGAGATGTACGCAAACTGCACTGTATCTAATTTGTTTTGACTTAATACCTTTATTAAAAAGGCGCTCTCCCAACTCGCGGTCTTCTCCCCCATATTGCATACGTTCATCAAAACCGTTGACTGCAAGTATTTCTTCTTTCCATCCACTAGAATTATGCCCGTTCCACGTAGGTTTAGTTGGCGTTACCGCATTAAGCAATCGCGCTTCTAAACCCCTTGCTGAAAGCTTTTTATTTTTGATAGAAGCTTTCAAGCCTTGTGCTTTAAGCCAGTTGAGATCAAAACAGTGCTGCTGTTCAATGTCGTCTTTGGTAATCGCTTGGGAAATATGCATTGGCAATTTGAAGTACCCTCCAGAAAGAAAATATCCTTGTTCTCGATACTTGAGATGCACCTCGACAAAATCTGCCTTAGGTATACAATCGCCATCAGACATTAAAATATAATCAGCGCTACTCGCCTCGACAGCTTTATTTAAAATGATGGTTTTTCTAAAACCGATATCCTCGTGCCAAACATGAACAATAGGTCGCTCAAAAACAGTAGAGAATGCTTCGATTGCCGCTTTGGTTTGCGTATCTGACCCGTCATCTGCGATGATAATTTCAAAATCTTTAAAGGTTTGAAAAGCATATCCCCATAGGGTTTTCTTCAGCCAGTCGACCGCATTGTAGGTACTGATGATAATCGATAGCTCCGGTTTTTTCTCCATAAATCAAAGAAAACAAATTTAATCTTAAAACCATATTTTAATTAGCTTTACGCTTCAGCAATTGATGGAAAAACTCACCGTAATCATACCCACGTTTAATGAAGCAGCTCATATTGAGGCCGCTATACAATCGGTATTATTTGCTGATGAGATTATAATCGTAGATTCCTTCAGCACCGATGAAACGCTAGGAATTGCTCAAAAATTTCCGGTAAAAATACTTCAGCGAGAATATGAATATTCAGCTTCACAAAAGAATTGGGCAATTCCGCAGGCTACACATAAATGGATTTTTATTCTAGACGCGGATGAACGTGTATTTCCTAGCTTAAAAGATGAAATTCTGAATATTCTTAAAAATCCAGATCCAGAAATTGTCGCTTATTGGGTGTACCGCAACAACCATTTTATCAATAAAAAAATCAAGTACAGTGGCTGGCAAAACGATAAAGTAATTCGGCTTTTTAAGAAAGAATTTTGCAGCTATGAAGATAAAAGAGTGCACGCCGAAATTATACCTCAAGGACGTGTTTCATTTTTAAAAAATCTTTTAGATCATTATAGTTTTACTTCTATTCATCAGTTTACCACAAAACTCAACCGTTATGCGGTTTGGCAAGCGCAAGACTATGACTCACAAACCGGAAGCATCACAGCCTATCATTTTCTATTCAAACCGAGCTGGCGCTTTTTTAAACATTATGTTTTACAGCAAGGTTTTAGAGACGGGATTCCCGGTTTGACGATAAGTTATCTTCAAGCCTACGCGGTTTTTATGCGATATGTAAATCTTTGGATTTTGAGAAATTCGAAGAAAAACTAAATCACTTTTTCCAGAATTTCACCTTCTTTTTGAAAGCCTGTTTTTTCGCAAAATGCTCTTGAAAATCCTGTGTTGCCTTCCACATCGCGACTTTGGTTTTAGCTTCATCGTAGTCTCCTACTCTGGCATATTCCTCAGCCATAATATCAACCATTTCCTTCTTTGGGGTCAATCGGGCAAAATTTTGAATACGGGTTTCAAAATCCAGCGGCTTAAATTCCATTCGGTTTAAATCAACTAAATAGAAATCATAGCCTTTTTCGGTTTGTACGATCAACGTATTTCCGGCAGAATGATCTAAAAAATGAATCTGTTTCTCGTGCATCTCATAAGTAAATCGTGTAAAAGCCTTTAAAATCTCAATACGATTTGGAAAATTTTCATCATTTACCAATGTGCGGTATGTCGCGTCAGCTTTAACCAAAGCACTTGCATAAAAACTTTTATTGAATAATAGTCCATTACTTTCTAACGCGTACGCTATAGGTTGCGGAGTGAGAATCCCTTTTTCAAGCAACTTACAGGCATATTCATAGGAGCGTTGTGCCTTAGATTTCCTGAAGTACTTGTACGCGATTTTATTTACCAGATTAGGAATCTTAAAAGCCTTAATTGCAATTTTCTTGCCTTCAAGCTCAAATATTTTAATTTGATTACGGTTACCATCTGCTAGAATGCTTCCATCATTTTCAAAACTGAAGAAAAACTCCTTTAGTTTTAAAAGACTATTTTTGACCGATTGGTGAACAACGATTTTCATTGAGAAAATTTAGATTGTAAAAATAGTTTTAATAAAACAAGTTCTCAAAAAGTAGCGCTTAAGAATGAAACAGATTTTTTTAGAATCACATAATATTAAAAATCAATGTTCTGGACTGGGACAGTTTAATTACCATCTAATCAAAGGCTTTTATGAATGTGCTGATGATGAATTTAAATTCATCGTTCACGCCAAGAATATTAAAGGACTCAAAGCTGAGTTTGGTGATTTCTTTAAGTATCAGCCTTACTTTTCAATCACCCGGTACCGATATCTTAGATTGCCAAATAAATACACCATCTGGCATTCTATGAACCAAAACACTAAGGTAGAACCTCGATTTGAGATGCCTTACGTGCTTACCATACATGATGTTCATTTTGCTGAAGAACAAGACAGTGACGAAAAAGCTTCAAGTGTCAAGCGCTTTAAAGAAAAATTAAAACGCGCAAATGCCATTGTCTACATTTCAAAATATGCTCAAAAGGCAACCCATCGTCATTTTGATACCTCAGGAATTCCCGAGTACATTATTTACAATGGGAACCCGATGGCAGACACTAGCATTCCTGAAAATTATAATCCAGAACTAAAAATTTCAGGTCCTTATTTATTTACGATTGGTGAATTTGTTCCTCGAAAAAACTTTCACGTTTTGCTAGAAATGCTGAAGTACTTACCAGATTATAAATTGATCATTGCAGGAAACTCAGATCGACCTTATTTACAAAAGATCAATGCATTGATCACGGAGCTTTCTTTAGAAGATCGCGTTTTTATTCCCGGAAAAATTTCAGAAACTGAAAAAAAATATCACCTCAAAAATTGTGAGGCTTTTGTGTTTCCTACACTTAAAGAAGGTTTTGGAATTCCTATTATCGAAGCTTTAAGTTATGGTACCGCTGTAATCACCTCAGACAACACTTCGCTTCCCGAAGTGGGACGTAGTTTTGCAACCTATTGGAAACATTATGAGCCGGAATATATGGCGCAGAAAGTTTTAGAAGGAATTGATCGTTTTCAAGATCAGGAGTTCGTTGAGAACGCAAAAAAACACGCGCAATCCTTCAGTTGGAAAAACACCGCCAAACAATACCTTGAAGTGTATAACGATATACTGCAGTAACTATGAAAGATATTGCAGTAATTATCATCAATTTTAATACTTCAGCATACACCTTAAAGTGTGTTGAAAAGGTATTTGAAAAAACGAATCCAAAAATTTCGTTTGAGATTGTAGTCGTAGACAATAATTCAGAAAAGAAAGACTTTGAACACCTTTCTAAGAATCTGAGAAAAGCGGAAAATGTAACACTGATAAAAAGCGAAATCAATACCGGTTTTGGGGGAGGAAACAATCTTGGGTTTTCACATTCAGATTCAAAATATATTCTATTCTTGAATAACGATGCTTTTTTGATCAATGACTGTTTACAACTCGCTATAAATTTTATGGAAGAGAATCCGCAAGCAGGTATTGCAGGCGCGCAGAATTACGATGAATATAATCAATTTGTTTCTTCATTTGACCACGATAAAGGATTGCGAAAATTACTCTTTGGTAGATCTTTTTTACAAAAATTAAATCCCAAAAAATATCCTTGCGTTAAAACAAATTACACGTATCCTGTTTGTGTGAATTGGGTGAATGGAGCTTTTATGTTTATGCGTGCTGAAGATTTTAAAAGGGTAGGAAAATTTGATCCTGAGATTTTTCTGTATTTTGAAGAAATGGATCTTTCTCAGCGCATGTTAAAAATCAATAAAAAAACATTTTTGATTCCTGGTGCTAAGATCATGCATTATCAAGGCAAAAGCACAGGTAAGAATCACCTTCTCGCTCAGGAAGGACTTATTTCCTTTCTCTATGTTTTGAAAAAAAACAAAGGCATTCTTAAACAAGTATTGATTCGACTGTATTTTATACTCACCTTTGCATTCAAAACAAAAAAATGGCGCTTCTTAAAAATAGTGCTCTCCCCAAATCCAAAGAAATTCTCACTTCGACCTAAAATTTCCTAAAGCATGGCAACAAACAGATACGATCAAAATATCATCAACGAAGTTAATGAATCACTAGGTGTGATTAAGCGCGGTGGTCTCCTGCTCTATCCTACCGATACCGTCTGGGGAATAGGCTGTGACGCGACCAATGCTGATGCGATCGACAAGGTGTATGCGCTTAAAAAACGTAAAGAAAGTAAAGCTTTGATTTGCCTGGTGAGCGATATGAAGATGCTTAATCAGTTTGTCGAAGAAATCCCTGAAGTCGCTTACAACATTCTCAAATATGCAGATCAGCCCACGACGATTATTTACGATAAACCTATACGCGTTGCCGAAAATCTTGTAGGTGAAGACAACACGCTGGGAATTCGTATCGTTCAAGATGAATTTTGCCGAAGCCTAATCAAAAAAATGGGACGACCACTGGTTTCTACATCTGCAAATATTAGTGGTGAAAAAACGCCTATGCGTTTCCCTGAAATAAGTAAACCTATTTTGGAGGGAGTAGACTATATCGTAAATTTGCAGCGCAAACATAAATCGACCAAATCGTCAACCATTATCAGGTTAAGCAACGATGGTCAGGTTAAAGTTTTACGCAAATAATCTTTAGCGTCGACGCTAAAGATTTTAAATAGTCAACGTATTATTTCGGGTTTCCCCGAGATATTTTAATCTCGATTATCGAGTAAATAAGAATACATGCCAGTTCCCAATTTTCCGGAGGCTTTAAAGCCAAAAATCTTTGATACGATCACGCAGGCTTCGGAAGAATTAAATCTTGAAACCTACGTGATAGGTGGTTACGTACGCGATTTTCTCTTAAAAAGAGGTTCAGCAAAAGATATAGATATTGTCGCTCTAGGAAGCGGAATCGAACTGGCTGAAAGAGTTGCCTCACTTCTTCCTCACAAACCTAAAGTTCAGGTTTTTAAAACCTATGGAACGGCGATGTTACGCGATGGAGATATCGAAGTGGAGTTTGTAGGCGCACGCAAAGAGTCATACAATGAAAACAGCCGCAATCCTGTGGTTGAAAATGGCAGTCTCGAAGATGATCAAAACCGTCGAGATTTTACGATAAACGCGTTGGCCTTAAGTCTTAACAAAAGCACTTTAGGCAATCTTATTGATCCCTTTGAAGGTCTAGTAGACCTTGAACGCGAGATCATAAGAACGCCGCTGGATCCCGACATCACATATAGCGATGACCCGTTGCGTATGATGCGCGCCATACGGTTTGCTACACAACTCGATTTTATGATCGAACGCAAATCGCTTGAGGCAATTTCTGCAAACAAAGACCGAATTAAGATCATTACCAAAGAGCGTATCGTTGACGAGCTAAATAAAATAATGCTGAGCAAAACGCCTTCTAAAGGATTCTTACTTCTTGAAAAAACAGGCTTGCTCAACTACATTCTTCCAGAATTGACTGCGCTAAAAGGCATTGAAGAAAAAGAAGGTCAAAAGCATAAAGACAACTTTTACCACACACTAGAAGTGGTTGATAATATTTCTGAAAATACCGATGATCTCTGGTTACGCTGGGCTGCTTTGTTGCACGATATAGGCAAAGCGCCTACAAAGCGTTTTCATAAAAAAATAGGCTGGACGTTTCACGGACATGAATTTGTAGGTTCAAAAATGGTCTTCAAACTCTTCAAGCGTTTAAAAATGCCTTTGAATGAAAAAATGAAATTCGTTCAAAAATTGGTTTTGATGAGTTCGCGCCCAATCGTGATCGCTGAAGATTTTGTAACCGACAGCGCAGTGCGTCGCTTGATTTTTGATTCCGGAGATTATCTTGAAGATTTGATGACGCTGTGTGAAGCCGATATCACAACCAAAAATCCGAAACGTTATCGCAAATATCACAACAACTTCAAGACGGTTAGACAAAAGATCGAAGAGGTTGAGGAACGCGATCACGTACGCAATTTTCAACCGCCGGTAAGTGGTGAAGAAATTATGAGCACATTCGACTTACAACCTTCCAAAGAAATTGGGATTATAAAAGAAGCGATTAAAGAAGCAATTCTTGAAGGTGAAATTCCTAATGAATACGAAGCTGCTCACGCTTTTATGTTGAAAAAAGGCGAAGAATTAGGCCTGGAAGCTGTAAAAAGTTAATTACTCAATACGTTAAACTCGTGTATAGAAAGTCAATAATTGTTTCGCTTATCCTTATTTATTTGGTAATCATTGCCGGGGCTGTTGTGCGTATGACCGGTAGCGGAATGGGATGTCCCGACTGGCCAAAATGTTTTGGCTATATCATACCACCAACTTCTGCAAGTGAATTAGAATGGACGCCTGAAAAAACCTATGAAAAAGGTCAGGTGATTATTGTAGATGAAACGCTGCGCGTTGCAAAAACCGACTTTACAACTACCGAAGCTTTCAATCCGCAAAACTGGAATGGGTATGATAAACACGATTATGCCATTTTTAACCCTTGGCATACGTGGATCGAGTACGTTAATCGCTTGTTTGGCGCGCTTGCCGGTCTAGCCTTTCTAGTTATGCTGGGCGCTGCTATTTTTAAAGAGCGAAAGCGTAAACGCATTCTCCTTTCCATACTTGCAGTTTTTCTTATAGGTTTTCAAGGCTGGATTGGTGCGACCGTGGTTTACTCAGTGCTTTCTCCGGTGCGCATCACGATTCATATGGTCATTGCGCTGCTCATTGTAGCTCTGTTAATCTATATGCTTTACGAAGCATCTGTTACGACAAACAAGTTCAAATTTGATAAGGCATTCAAAACAGGAATGCTAATCGCAATTGTGCTTACGATGCTTCAAATCGTTTTGGGAACACAAGTGCGGCAACATATCGACGAGCAAGTAGATCTTGTGGGGTACGCAGCAAAAAACCTGTGGCTCAACAATCCTGAAATTACTTTTTACATTCACCGCTCCTTCTCTATCGTCGTATTTCTATTAAATGCGTGGTTGTTTATGCGCAATAGAAAATTGAATCTGGGACACCGCAGTTTCAATTGGGTGGTTCTTTTGATCTTAATCGAGATCGCAACCGGAGTTTTGATGAATTATTTTGAATTTCCGTTTTTAACGCAACCTATACACTTGGTTGTAGCCTCGTTACTCTTTGGAATTCAGTTTTATATTTTGCTTACCGCAAACAAAAAAGAAAACCTCAAAAAAGCCGTTTAAGCCTTTCTTGAAATTATATCTTTGCCGCCCTTTTGAAAATTTTCAATTGAGAGGATTTGATTTTAGATTTTTAGGACTATTACCTATTTTGAAGTTTTAACTTTGCTTAAAAATTAGATTATGATTTACCGTTTTCGCGTTATTCTAGATACTGAAGAAGATATCTTTAGAGACATTGAGATCGAGCAAAATGCAACTTGCGAAGATTTTCACAACTCGATCACCCAAAGTTTTGGGTTTGACGGCACAGAAATGGCTTCATTTTATGTGAGCGATGATGAGTGGCGTCAAGGAGAAGAAATTCCGCTTTTTGATATGAGCGAGTCTGATTCCCCACTACGTATGATGAATGAAACCTTGCTCGAAGATGTACTTTCTGAGGATCAAACGCGTTTGATTTACGTTTATGACTTTTTAAATCTATGGACGTTCTTTGTAGAGCTTGCCGAAATCGCCGAGCCCCAAGACGGTACTTCTTATCCTAATTTGATGTATGTGCACGGCCAAATTCCGGCAGAAGCACCACCGGCAGATTTTTCAGGTGATGAAGATGATCTTGATGAGGACGATCCTTTTGCAGATGATGATGACGATTATGATATCGAAGACTATGACGGTCTTGATTTTGATGAAAACTGGAATTAAATTAGGCTTCCAGAATTAGTTCTCCACTTAAACACAACAGCAAATGATCAATTTATATTCTGCTCAAATCGAGTCGCTTTCCATACATCGCATAGGTAATAAAAGCCGCAATGAAGGTGCTTTTTTATCTAAGGAGCGATACCATCTTAATGACGAGATCACGCCTTTGATCAAAGAGTTTTTCTTTAAGCCTTTCCGTGATAAAGAAGAAAACTACTATCAATTTGTTCACGAGGCAGATTTAGAGTTTCATTCGCTATCCAACCTTGTTGCATCGGTTTTTAATGACCCGAGACAATCGCACGAAATTTCAGTAGAAATTGCAAAGCTCTTGTATGAGCAGTCCAGTCATCCCCACATTAAACCGGGTGAAGTTTATGTGGCCCATATTGAAAATGTGATGATGGATAATGAGAAAATGGATGCTATCGGGATTTTTAAATCAGAGCTTAAGCAGGATTTTCTTCAGTTTCAAGAAGGTGAAAGCAACCTGCAAATGCATCTAGAACAAGGTGTAAACCTCAGCAAACTTGACAAAGGCTGCTTGATTTTCAATAAAAATTCTGAAAACGGTTATAAAATTCTTTCCATCGATTCTAACCGCTACGACACCAAGTATTGGCTCGAGAATTTCTTAGGCGTTGATATTCTTGCTGATGAAAACTTCTACACCAAGAAGTACTTAAAATTCTGTCAGGATTTTGCCAAAGACGTTGTGCTTCCTGCTGAAGATAAAAAGGAAGAAGTGATGTTTATGAACCGTGCGGTGAATCACTTTGCTAAAAACGATGAGTTTGTAGAGCAAAACTTTATGAACGAAGTGATGGAAAACCCGGCTTTGATTCCTGAATTCAACAATTACAAAACTGAAAAAGCGCCTAAATATAAAATTGAAGATCTTACTACATTCCCAATATCAAACACTGCCGTAAGTGGTGCGCGTAAGCGTATTAAAAGTGTTATAGAATTGGATACCAACGTACAGATCAAACTGGACTTTGTAAATCCTGAAAGTGCAGAAAAGTTTGTAGAAAAAGGTTGGGATGAAGAACGCCAGATGTACTATTACCTGGTTTATTTCAACAAAGAACAAAAAAGTTAGACAACTGTTTACTGTAAAACACAAAAGCCGAATCCATCCAGATTCGGCTTTTGTGTTTTTTGAGGAGTATTATTTCATCAAGTTTAAAATCAAGATAAAAAGTCGGCCAAAAATAAAAGTCACCAACCCAAAAACAGTAGTTAGAAATGCTATTTTAAGTCCGCCAGCCATCATTCCTTGAGAAACTTCGCCTAAACCTTCAATAGCATCAAAAGCTTGGATAAGACCAATGACACTTCCTAAAAATCCCCAGCTTAAAATAAATAAGCTGATGTTGCTTAATAAGGTTATGGTGTGTGCTTTATCTGCTTTGGTAATCATTTGTCTTACAAATAGTGCAACAATAATGATAAATACGATCACAATAGGCCACATAAAAAATGGGCCGCCTTCTTGAATTCTGTCTAATAACATAATTTGGTTTTTAAGAATGAATAGGCTTCAAAAGTATTTGAGATAAAAGTATTTAAAATTTATTTGCGATTGATAACCGATTTAGCCAGCGATTCTACATCAAAAACACTTATGTTAAATCGGGATGAGTTTCTGCAGTTCGTCTCAAAAACTATTCAATTTTGCCAAATTTTAGCATCTTGCATCCATGGATTTATTGAAGTTTAACCAGACCCGCATTTTTGCTTCTCATACCCTGTTGTGGGTTGGAGTTTGGTTTTTCTTTGTGTACTTTTTCAGTTATAATTCTACAAACTCTCTTTACATCACTTGGTTCTCGAGCATTCTACTGCCGCTAACCATGCTCACGACCTACACCACTGCTTATTATTTGGTCCCAAAATATTTACTTCAACAGCGCTATCTATTATTCAGCCTGTATGCCATTTACGTATTGATTTTTACTGCCTTTCTTGCTACTGTAACTATGATAGGTAGTTTTATTTTTCTTTCCAATCTAAGAGTTGCCGAAACACCACCTATGAGCCGCAACCTCATTTTCATAATGATTCTCATTTATCTCGTGGTTGGACTGGTGAGTTTTGTGCATATTCTAAAGCATAATTTTAATATGCTTACCCAAAACAAGGCTTTAGAAAATAAAATATTAGATACGCAGTTGCATATCAAACAGCAAGAGTTGCACTATCTAAAAAAGCAAATACACCCGCATTTTTTGTTCAATACACTCAATACCATTTACGGTTTTGCATTACGCCAATCCCAGCAAACGCCTGATATCATTCTAAAACTTTCTAATCTGCTTGATTATATTTTATATCAGGTACAAGAAAAAGAGGTTTCTCTAGAAGACGAGCTGAAACACATTGAAGAGTATTTGAGTCTTGAAGAAATTCGTTTTCAAGATACTTTGGAAGTTTCGGTAACTAAACAATACAATAATCCATCGATTACCATTCCGCCGATGCTTTTTTTGCCTTTTGTTGAAAATGCATTTAAACATGGTGCTATTCTCGATGGAAAACTTCGAATTCTTATCGATCTAAAAGCAGACGATCACGAGCTCAATTTTAAGATTAAAAATACGTTTCTAAATGCGTTACCTTCTGAAACACCACAAGGAATTGGCTTGCCCAACATTCAGAAGCGACTCGATCTCCTTTTTGGAAAAAACTATACTTTAGAAGTTGATACTCAAGATTCTTGGTATTCTGTTGAATTAAATCTCAAACTCAATGCATAAAAAACTCACCGCGATAATCGTAGATGATGAGCCCACAGCCAGAGCCATCTTGCTTACGCATTTGCGTCAAATCCCGCTGGTTGAAGTTCTAGGTGATTTTAAAAATGCGATTGAGGCACTAACATTTTTAAAAAACCAATCGGTGGATGTTGTATTTCTTGATATCAATATGCCTGAAGTCACCGGTCTTTCTTTAGGAAAACTTGTACATAATGATGTCAAAATTGTATTTACAACCGCGCATCGAGAGTATGCTGTAGAAGGTTTTGAACTGCAGGCAGTAGATTATTTATTGAAACCTATTTCCTTTGACCGCTTATTGCAAGCTGTTTATAAATGTCTTGGTGAAACTGTCAAAACGGAGCCGGTCCCCCTTTCATTCGAAAAGGAAGTGCAGAATGATTTTGTGTTCATTCGTGCAGATCGAAAGATGATCAAAGTTGAATTTGATCAGATTATTTATGTTGAAAGCTTAAGTGACTATATTAAGATTCATACCCAAACAGCAACCTTAACCACGCGAGAAACGATATCTAATTTTGAAGCGAAATTACCTGTAAAAGAATTCCTGAGAATTCATCGGTCATTTATCGTGGCTGCTTCTGCGATTAAAGCGTATACAAACGAGCACGTGGAACTTGAAGAAAAATCGCTTCCCATAAGCCGAAGCTACAAGGAAGCTGTTCTAGATGTTTTAAGTAGATATGAATAATTAATTCAATTCTTTTACCTGCTCCTGATAATTTTTAATACGGTCTCGAAGCTTGGCAGCCTCCATAAAATCTAACTCTTTAGCTGCTGCTTCCATTTGCTTACGCGTATCACGGATGAGTTTCTCGAGTTTTGGCTTACTCATATAGGCAGTATCGGGCTCGGCTGCAACGTTAGTCAATTCTTCAGCTTCAAATTTGAATTTCTCTTTCTTAGCCAATGCATTGTCTAACGACTTTTTGATCGCCATCGGTTTTAGACCGTGTTTCTCATTGTAAGCGATTTGCTTTTGTCTTCTGTATTCTGAAGTATCAATGGTTTCCTGCATACTTCTGGTAATCGTATCAGCATACATTATCGCCAGCCCATTGATGTTACGCGCAGCTCTACCTATGGTTTGCGTAAGTGATCTATTACTACGTAAAAAGCCTTCTTTATCGGCGTCAAGAATAGCCACGAGCGAAACTTCGGGCAAATCCAGACCTTCCCGCAACAAGTTTACCCCAACAAGAACATCAAAAATACCTTTACGCAAATCAGACATAATTTCTACACGCTCCAGAGTATCTACATCAGAGTGAATATAGCGAGTTCTAATATCAACACGGGTTAAGTATTTGGTAAGTTCTTCAGCCATTCGTTTAGTCAAGGTAGTTACCAGCGTACGCTCGTCTTTTTCCACACGCTTCTGAATCTCTTCGATCAAATCGTCGATCTGATTTAAACTCGGTCGTACCTCAACAATAGGATCTAATAATCCCGTTGGTCTAATGATCTGCTCCACATACGTACCTTCAGATTTCTGCAATTCATAATCTGCCGGAGTCGCACTCACATAGATCACTTGATTCTGAAGCGCTTCAAACTCTTCAAATTTCAACGGCCTGTTGTCCATTGCCGCCGGAAGTCTAAAGCCATATTCTACCAAATTTTCTTTACGACTTCGGTCTCCTCCATACATCGCGCTTACCTGAGAAACGGTAACGTGACTCTCATCAATCACCATCAAATAGTCATCAGGAAAATAATCTAAAAGACAGAAAGGACGCGTCCCGGGTTCTCTTCCGTCTAAATAACGTGAATAGTTTTCGATTCCGCTACAGTAGCCGAGTTCGCGAATCATCTCCAGATCAAAATTGGTGCGCTCTTCTAAGCGTTTTGCCTCGAGGTGCTTCCCTATTTCCTTAAAATATTCGACCTGCTTAACCATATCAAAACCAATCTGATCAATGGCATTCTGCAATACATCCGGACTGGTAACAAACATATTGGCCGGATAGATATTCAAGCGATCGTACTTTTCTAAAACCTCATTGGTCGTCACATCAAAGGCTTCGATCTCCTCGATTTCATCACCAAAGAAATGCACGCGAAACGCGTGATCGTCATATCCCGGATAAATATCTACCGTATCCCCTTTTATGCGGAAATTACCGCGGTTAAATTCAGCGGTCGTTCTGCTATATAAACTTTGTACAAGACGTTTGAGAAGCTGAGTACGAGAAATTACCATATCCCGCTCCAGCGCGATCACATTTTTCTGAAATTCCACAGGATTCCCAATACCATACAAACAAGAAACTGAAGCCACCACAATGATATCGCGACGTCCCGAAAGCAAAGACGAAGTTGTACTCAAACGCAACTTTTCGATCTCTTCATTGATCGAGAGATCCTTCTCAATATACGTTCCTGAGGTTGGGATATACGCTTCCGGCTGGTAATAATCGTAATAGGAAACAAAATACTCTACCGCGTTATTGGGAAAAAAGGCTTTAAACTCACTATACAACTGTGCAGCCAAAGTCTTGTTATGCGCCAATACCAGCGTTGGCTTTTGCACCTCTTGCAGCACATTGGCCACGGTAAAGGTTTTACCACTACCTGTAACCCCAAGTAAGGTTTGATAACGCTCACCGGCATCAATGCCTCCTACCAATTGCTCAATCGCACCGGGCTGGTCTCCTGTCGGTTTAAATTCTGATTGTATATTGAATTTCAAAATAGATCGTATTTGCGCTCAGACAAGAGCGATTAAAGAAAAAATCCCTATGTAAAATTAAACTATTTGAAAGTCAGAGTAAAGTTTAGAAATCTTAGGATTCCCTTAAAATTACGGCTATCGCTTCAAGGTAAAATGTGATTTAAAAACACGGCCGTCTTCAAGGTTAACCTGAAACCAATAATCATCGGCCGGTAAGTTGGTTCCACTGAAAGTACCGTCCCAACCTTGACCTAAAGGATTCAATTCTTTTAAAAGCTTTCCGTAGCGATTGAAAATACGAATTACCGTCCCCGGCTGAACCATCGCACTTATTCCTTTTACTTGCCAATAGTCGTGATATCCATCCCCGTTGGGCGTAAAATATTTTGAAAAGCCGATAATGCTGAACTCTTGAGATATTGCTGTACAAGCATTTTTTGAACGTACATACAAAGTATGAAACCCGGGGGTTAACCCATCAAAAAACAATTCATCCTGATAAGGCCCCGTCTCATCATCAATAGCCACTTCATAAGCCCCATTGCCGGAAAGTGTTATTGTAGCCGTATTGTTTTCGGTAGCATCAGTTACTTCAATGTTATCAATAATCGGAATTTGTTCTTCAACAATTGTAATGGTTGCTTCTCTAAAACAGCCTGTGTTTACATCGGTTACGCGCAGGGTATGATCGCCTGATAAATTGGTTTCTAAATACGGTGTAGTCTGCCCTTCGGGAAACCATTCGTAGGTGTAAATTCTTGAGGGATCTAGATCGCTATAATCTGGCGAATACGTCTGAGTTTCGGGATACGAAGCTTCGCAATAAATGGCTTCTGTTTCTAAAGAAAAATCAGGTCTCGGAATTAAAATTAAAGCTACAGTACTTATAGCAAAACACGCATTATTATTTTCAACACGCGCATACACAGTTTCATTATAAGCGGTTTGATTGGTATACAACTGCGGAAGCTCTAATGCCGAATCCTCTAGCAAAGCAGCTTCTTCAGTAGGATAATAATGAATCTCATAATTTCCTGAAACACCGTCCAAAACCTGCGCATCTGCCTGAGAAAGGTCAAATTCGGCAAAGCCTGTATCGTCAAGATCACAACCTTCTAAAACTGCTGTATTGGCTGCAGAACTGCTTACTATTAAATCAATAGGTACAGTAATACTACATCCGGCCGGATTGGTTACCCGGGCATACACAGTTTCGGTAGGATTTGTATTCTCATAACCAACAGGATCAATAGCGTTGCTTTCTGTAGCAGCATCTGTAGCATTTAGGTGATAACTAACCGTGAAATCTGTATCACCGCCGGTGAGCTCTTCCTGCACTTGGGTTAAATTAAAAATACTTAGACCATCAGCAGTCCCGGCATCTTCACATTGAGTAAGCGACAATCCTGTTGCAGCAGCTGGATATGCATAATACGTCACTTCTGCCACACCTACTTTCTCACAGCTTCCATCATTAGGATCGAGTCTAAATTCATAAGTTTCCGTATACGGTAAACTAACTCCGGCAGGCTGACTTATATTCAATTGATTATTGGTTTCTCCAGCTATTAAATTTCCATCTTTATACCAGGAATAAAGTGCTCCCGCCACAGGCTCATAGCCCAATACATAATTTTCACCATCACATAAGGTCAATTGGGTAGTACTGATGCTATTTTGAATGATATCTAATTCATTAAAAAGGGATTGATTAAATGGAGGCAAACCCTGATAGCTCACACCTGTTCCTAAATCTATAGCTTGATCATTATAGTTTGCCGCAGTTCCTAACGCATTTGGATTTTCAATAACACCCAATGAATTTAAACCCTCTTCATACGCCAAACTTAAAGCTCGGTAAATTTTTCCATCAGGACCTAACTGTAAACTTCCTCTGTAATAGCCGCTTTCATCTAAAGAGACTTGGCTGGCATTAATATCCGCTGCCTCCAGATCGTACTGAATCAAGGATGAAAAATGATTTCCTGCTCCTAATCTTGAATCTTCATTATTAGAGCTGGCTGAATACAAAAATCTATTATTCGGTGAAAATTCAACTCCATAAGCAGCATAGTTAGCTGAGTTTATATTCAAGCGCTGCGTATTGGTTACGGTTCCAGACTCTGAGTCAAAATCGGCTAAGAATAGACCTCCGCTTGCATTTGCGATAGCTAGTTTGGTTCCGTCTGGTGAGAATTTTAAGTTCCCTCTGGGATCTTCAACCACAAAACCTGCGCTGGAACGTACCGGGGTTGTATCTAGTCCGCTTGAACTCAACTGAAATGCATAAACCGTATTGATAAAATTCTGATTCCCTGAAGCTGAAGATAAGGTAACGAGCCAAACGCTATTATCGGTACAGCTCTTGATCACCGCACTCAGCTTTTCTGCTGCGTAATTCAACAAGGGTGTGTTTTTTTCACGCACAACACCAGCTGGATCTGAGGTAAAATCCACGATTGAATAATTGACACCTTCGTTGGTTTCCCCCTGTCTCGTAGTCGTATCTACGGTAAAAATATAGTAGATACCTGGTGTATCTGGTTGCGGAATTATAATCGCAGATTGCGTACTGGAAGGATTCCCAAACAATCCTGTTCCGTTGGTAAGGATGCTGTGATTTGCACCATAAACGGTGATTCCGTCGGTGTAAAATAGCAAGTTTCCGTCATCATCAGAAATTGTCGCACAACCTTCAAGTGTATATAAGCTTCCATCGGTTAAAGCTCTGGGCGATCCTGTACTAAAGTTCAGTCCAGCACCGTATCCAAAATACCAATTATTTGCCTGTCCTTGAGCACAAACGTTAAGCATTCCTAAAAGAAACACGCCTGTAAGCAGTACTATTTTATGCATTAAATGTGAGTTCGCCTTCATTATACGCCCACAATTTAAAGTATTCCAAGTGCTTATTGAAATACTATCGGTGAATCCAACGAAATAATCGAGAAACTTTTATAAATCGCGTTTTTTAAGCAATGCGTAAGCGCTGTAAATAAATAAGAAAATCCATACTGAAACAATTGCTACTTCATACCAATGTACCGCATAATCTATTTGAATATCTGCCTGCAGTTGATTGGCTGCGGTTTCAATAAAATTCAAACGTTGAAACGGCAAATTGATCAGGTTTTTCATTGATTCCAGCGGAAAAAATTGAATGACTGCATCTGCAGTTTCGGCACTGGTTTGCCAGCGGAGAATACCGTAGAGAATGTTTTCAAAAATCCACCAAACAAATAAAAACCCTAAAGCAAACGCTGAACGTTTTACCAAAACACCCAAGAAAAGACAGAATGAAAAGAAGCCTACTAGCTTGAAAAAGTATGCCAATAGAAATTCCATCTCTCGCGTTACAATACTAAACTCAGTATAATCTGAAAAAGAGTAGCCTAAGATCAAGGTCATCACAAAGATGAAAAGTGTAGATAGCGCAGCAAAAGCAATGACCGTATAAAACTTAGACAGCATAAATTCTTTCTTGCTTAAACCGTCGATTAAATTTTGTTTAAGTGTTCTATTGCTGTATTCGTTAGAGATCATTGAAACGATGACGATCGCCAAGAAAAACTTAAGTGTCGCAGCAACCCAAGTATTAAAATGCCAAATAAACGGGAAATTGAAAATTCCCTGATCTGCAATGCGAATTTGAAAATCACCCAGATTAAATTCTATCGATGCAATGAGTGCGATAAAAGATAAAATCACAAAATAGGCGATGCTCAGCACTTTTGAAGAGCGGCTGTGTTTTAATTTATAAAATTCTATAGTGAGTAATCGTAGCATGAAAATCTTAGTTAAGGTTGGCAGTAAGTTGTAAAAATTGTTCTTCAAGGCTTTCTTTACGCTTCACCATATGTGATAGCACAATCCCTTGAGTAAAAAGAAGCGTGTTGAGTTCTTCTGCAGTAAGCGGATTTTTCAAAAACGCGGTTACGAGTCCGTTTTCTTCTTTTATCGAAGCAAAATCCTGATGACTTTCTAAAACGCTAATAAGCTCAGCTTGCTTCTCACAACGCAATTCAAAAAAGCCGTGACTTGCATTCAACTCGTCTACCGGTCCTGCATACAGTTTTACTCCTTTTCTAATAATTACAACATGCGAACACACTTTTTCAACTTCGTCAAGTAAATGTGAAGCCAATAAAATAGTGGTTCCGCCAGATGCAATGGTTTTAATGATCTCTCGTATTTGATGAATTCCCTGAGGGTCCAAACCGTTTGTTGGTTCGTCTAAAATTAAAATCTCAGGGTCATTTAAAAGCGCCGAAGCGATAGCCAAACGCTGCTTCATCCCCAAAGAAAACGTACTGAATTTACTATCCTTTCGGTCTAGCAGATGAACGATTTCGAGCTTTTCTTCAATCTTACCGGGATCTACATCTTTTATCGTGCACACCAATTCCAAATTTTGAGCAGCAGTCATATACGGGTAAAAATTAGGACGTTCTATGATCGCTCCAACTTTTTTAAGTGCATTGTGCGTAGTGTCACTTCCGTCAAACCATTGGAAAACTCCTGAAGTCGAATTGACCACATTGAGCACCATTCCTAGAGTTGTAGATTTTCCACTTCCGTTGGGGCCCAAAATACCGTAGACGTTGCCTTTTTCTATAGTAAAGCTCAAGTCGTTTACCGCTTTTACTTTTCCGTAATGTTTGGTGAGATTATTTAGTGTAAGAATTGTTTCCAAAAGCGTATTTTTAGAATTAACGTTCTCTAACAAGACGGGTAAGCTTCTGTTTTGTTACATCACATTAGTACCTTTACACCTGAATCAAACTAGAAAATCAGTAGATTTTCTTTATTTAATTCAACAAAATTACACGCTATGGAAGATAAATTAATGTCTCGTAAAAAGCCTACATATCCCATTGGGGAGCGCTTAGAAGAGTATTTAAATAAATACAATCGCCTGACGCAAATCCCCGTTTTTTATGATGATTTATTACGGTTTTCCGGCGGAATAAATATTTACGATAAAAACGATAAAGACACCTTATGGATCAGTGTGTACTACCCCGAACACGAGCGCAAAGAAATTGAAGAAAGCCTTAAACGGGTTTATGCCATTTTGCATTCTGACGGAAACGAGAATGTGCTTCCGTTCTTAAGTGTGACCGCTATTGACTATTGTACGTTTGGAAACTCGAAGCCCTTCCGCATAAAAGTCAACAATATTTTTAACGATAACTACACCTATTTCTACGTAAAAAAAGCTGATGCAAGTCGTATTTATGGCTTGGATCTCGAGCACATTTTATCTCCAAACCGTATTAACTTTTTAGTCTATAAAGACACGCTTATTGAAGAACATATTGTAGGCATTCCCGGTGACGTTTTTATTTCAGATTATCTTGAAGAATGTGATGATGTGGGAAAAGCACAACTGGCCAAGGAGTTTGTAAAGTTTAATGAACGCTGCACCATTTTGCTATTAGGAGATATGCGCTCGTATAATTATGTGGTGATCCCAACGCATGATTTTGATCACATCAAATATAAAATACGCGCTATTGATTTTGACCAGCAAGCCTATGAAGGGAATTTTAAGGTCTATAAGCCACACATTTTTAAGGAAAACTTCAGAATGGTTGAATTAGTTTCCAATAGACTTCGAGATAAATCTATCGAGCAATACCGCGAGGAAGAACGCGCGGTGTTAGCAAAACGAATTATCACCTCAAAAAACAGACTACGCCGACTTTTAAAATGTATGAGTCACGATCACATTTCTACCGAAGAAAACCTCAAAGAACTGCGCAGTCAATTGTACGATTACACGATGGATATGAAGTTTAAACGTGCAAAGTCTATGGGACAAATTGTAAAAACCGCCTTAGCCTTTGTAAAACGTAATTATGAAGACGTAAGTATGAAACGTATTATGGAGGCGAGACAATAAATTAGCGGTTAAAACAATGAGTAGTCGTTTAGTCCTAAAATAAGTGTAAAAAAAACGTGATAAATATTATTTTAATCCACAAAGGTTTCTTTTATCACCTCTTTGCATTTTTTAATTTCCGATTTTGACAGATTTTCAAAAACTCGGATTATTCTTGTTTTATCAACGGTTCGAATTTGGTCAATTGCTATCATACCCTTTTTACCGTTGTGTTTTACCGGGACTCTGGTTGGGTAATTTTTTAGATTTGTTGTCATGGGAGCAAGTACGATTGTACTTAAATATTTGTTCATTTCATTTGGCGAAATGACAACACAAGGTCTTGTCTTTTTTATTTCACTCCCAACCGTTGGGTCTAGATTTACAAGAACGACTGCGTATTGATTTAACTCCATTCCTCAATATTTTCGTCATCAAAAACGTCATTCATCAATAACTTATCGTCTCCATTCTCACTCATCTTTTTAAATTCTTTTTCCCAATTTTTTCTCGGTAATTCGATAGGTTTAAGAACTATTTGTCCCTTTTCAAGTATAAGTTCAACCTTGTCCTTAATATTATATTTTTCCAAAATGGTTTTACTTAAGCGAAGTCCTTTTGAATTTCCGATTTTGATTATTGATGCTTCCATAATTACAAATGTTATTACAAAGTAAATACATATAACTTATATTTCAAAATTCGTTCCGTACTAAGACCTAGTCATTACTAAACTTTTGACTACGACATTAAAAAAGCGGCTCAAAGGCCGCTTTTTATATCTTATATATTTTGCATTCTTCTAATACAAAATAGGTTTAAACTGTGTTTCTTCTTCATCTTCCTGACCATATTTTGCAAAATTAGTCGCCGTCTCGATCAACGCAAGATGTGAGTATGCCTGCGGAAAATTCCCCAGTAGACGCTTGGTTTTAAAATCGATATCCTCACTGAATAAGCCTAAATGGTTACTATAGGACAACAATTGATCAAAATATTTGATTGCTTTTTGCTTCTGCCCTACCTTGAATAAACTGTCGATAAACCAAAATGTACAAATGGTAAAAGACGAACTCGGTTCACCAAAATCATCTTCATTTTTATAACGATACATCAAACCATCTTTGCACAATTCGCGTTCAGTGGCTTCAACGGTAGAAACAAATCGGGGATCTTTTGCATCGATAAAACCATACTGCTCCATGAGCAATGTTGAAGCGTCCATATCTTTTGAACCGTAATATTGTGTATACGCCTGCATATCTTCATTCCAAGCGTTGTCGTGAATCTCATCGTGAATCTCCTTACGCAATGTGCCCCACTCTTCAAGATGACGTCTTCGGTTTAAAACCTCAGCGATTTTAATCGCACGATCTACTGCCACCCAGCAAAGTAATTTTGAGAACGTAAAGTGACGATCTTCGGTACGCAATTCCCAGATTCCTTTATCGGGTTCCTGCCAGTGTCGTCTTACGATTTTCACAATTCCTAAAACAACCGTCCACAGTTCCTCACTGTTTTCAAGAGTAGTTTCAAACTGAATGAACTGCTGATAGATCACTTCCATCAGAATTCCGTAGATATCATTCTGTTTTTGAACGTAGGCTGCATTACCTATGCGCACCGGAGCCGAATTTTTATAGCCTGAAAGATGATCTAATGTATGCTCGGTAAGTTCTTTCTCTCCATTGATACCATACATAATTTGCATTTTCTCATCTTTATCTGGAAGCGTGTCTATGATAAACTGAAGAAAATTCTGTGCATACTTAGTATGACCCAAATTGGAAATCACCCGAATCACCATCGAAGCATCACGCACCCAACAAAAACGATAATCCCAATTGCGCACTTCGCCAATGGTCTCTGGCAACGAGGTAGTCGCTGCAGCGAGAACGGCTCCTGACTTTTCAAACGTAAGGGCCTTTAGAGTAAGTGCGCTTCGCATAATTTCGTTTTGATATAAAGGATATTTTGTAGTGACCTCACTCCAATTCATCCAATAAACTTTCGTACGCTGAAATTTTAAATACGCTCTATCCAGCGTTTGCTCCATCAATTTCTCGTGATAAGACATCAAGAGAAATGCGTTTCCGTCTAGGGTTATTTCTTTCTTATTAAGAATAGATTCCTTTTCAAGATTCGTGTATAAATAGAGTGAATCATACTTTCCGTCATCGGTGTAACTCTCGATATACTCTCCTTTATTTACCGTTATCGTTTCGGTACTGGCATATTCTAATTTAGGATCATAGTTACACACAAACTTTGGAGCTCCTTTAACCAATCGTACAAAACGAATAATATCTGGCGGTGCGTAGAATGCTCCACTTCGCTTTTCGTATCTGGGCATAAAATCAAACACTTCAAAAGCATCGGTACCATTATCATACATTGTGCGTAGGATATTGGTCTGCCACATATATTTTTGAGTAATGGTATACTCATCTGAAACCTCAAAACTCTGAGAACCTCCTTTTTCTTCATCTAAAAGTTTGGCGAAGACCGAGGGAGAGTCAAAAATAGGCAGGCAACACCAATCTAATGAGCCTTTGTCTGAGATAAGGGCTGCACTCTTGCAGTTCCCGATGATTCCATAATTTAAATTGTCCATAAGGGAATTAAAATTCTAAAGTTCTATTAAACGGCTAGCTTAACCGCTACGATTTTCCGAAATTTAAGCATTAACAAAAAATCTAACCCTCCGATTACGTGTTTTTATGAGTAAAACTATCATTATTTCAAATCGACTGCCCTTACAATTACAAATTGACAACAATACCATCAAAGCAACACCCAGCGTAGGTGGATTAGCAACCGGAATGAAATCTGTACATAGAGACAGTAATGGTGTCTGGATCGGTTGGACCGGTTTAACCGAAGAAGAAACTCCTGAGGAACTTGTAGATGATGTGGCTAAAGCTGCCCACGATGCACAATGTGTTCCTGTTTCTTTAACCGAAAAAGATATTGACGGTTTCTACTACGGCTTTTCAAACCGTACGATTTGGCCGCTATTCCATTATTTTATGGAGTATACCGAATTTGAAAAAGAAAGCTACCAGACCTATGTAGAAGTAAATAAAAAGTATGCTGAAGTTGTACTTGAAAATATTGAAGAGGGCGATACAGTTTGGGTTCACGATTATCAATTGATGCTTCTCCCGGAACTTATTAAAAAAGAGCGTCCTGATGTACAGATAGGGTTCTTTTTACACATTCCGTTTCCGTCTTATGAAGTTTTTAGAACGCTTCCTTGGAGAGAAGAAATATTAAAAGGGCTGCTGGGATCAGACCTAATTGGTTTTCATACCTATGATTATCAACGTCACTTTTTAAGTTCGGTTTCTCGTATTTTAAGACACGAAGTGAGCTTTAACGAGATCACTTTAAAAGATCGAATCGTCACTGTGAACTCCTACCCTATGGGTATTGACTACGACAAGTTTGCCGATGCTGCTGCAAAACACGATGCTGCAAAAAATCAATCGGAATTACAACGCCGTTTAGACTTGCATATCGATTCTACTCCAGATGCAAAAATGATTCTTTCCATAGATCGTTTAGATTACAGCAAAGGAATCGCAAACCGCATTCGTGCGTATGAGTACTTCTTAGAAAAGTACCCGGAATTCAGAGAAAAAGTACGTTTAGTGATGTTGGCAGTGCCTTCTCGATCAAACGTTCCGCAGTATCAATTGCTGAAAAAGGAAGTAGACGAACTCGTAGGTAGAATCAACGGAAAATTTGCATCGGTGAGTTGGACACCAATTTGGTATTTCTACCGCTCGATGCCTTTTGAAAATCTGATCGATTTATATACGACTTGTGAAGTAGCGCTTCTTACTCCAATTAGAGATGGAATGAATCTCGTTGCAAAAGAATATGTTGCTACCCGAACTGATAAAACAGGTGTGCTTATTCTGAGTGAAATGGCCGGTGCTGCGCAAGAAATGAGTGAAGCCCTGATCATCAACCCTAATAATTTTGAAGAGATCGCCGATGCCTTAAAACAAGCGATGGAAATGCCGGAAGCTGAGCAAATCAAAAGGAACAAATTCCTTCAAAAACGCTTAAAACGCTATAATGTTGAGAAATGGGCTGACGATTTTATGCACTCTTTACACGACACCACACACAAATCTGATATTGTAAAAGCAATTCGTATGCGTCAAGATCAAGAAGATGAAATGTTTGATGCGTATAAAAAATCAGAAAAGCGCATTCTGTTCTTAGATTATGATGGAACCTTAAGAGGATTTGTCAATAACCCTGAAGATGCAAGTCCTGATGACGAACTTATCGAACTAATTCGTAGCATACACAGTCAGGAAAATACAGAAGTAGTGATCATAAGTGGCCGCGATCGCCATACCTTAGGAACCTGGTGGCAAGATGTGCCCATCACTTTGATCGCAGAACACGGCGTATGGAAACGTCCTGTTGGCGGAGAATGGGCCGTAACTGAAAATCTTAAAAATGACTGGATGGAGACCGTGCGTCCTATTCTTGAAAAATATGTAGACCGCACTGCAGGTACTTTTATTGAAGAGAAGAATTATTCACTGGCGTGGCATTACCGTAATGCCGATCCTGACCTTGGAGAAAAGCGTGCCAGCGAACTTTCAACTGTTTTAAAAGAACTTTCAGCAAATAATGAACTTGGTGTTCTTGACGGAAATAAAGTTCTGGAAATTAAAGACAGTACCATTCATAAAGGGAAAGCGGTAACCAAACATATTTTCGGCAAAGACTATACGTTTAAATTTGCCATAGGTGATGATTGGACCGATGAATATATGTTCCAAGATCTACCCGATGAAGCATTTACGATCAAAGTGGGACTTCAAAAAACAGCTGCAAAATATTATGTAGACGATACCGACAGAGTACGCGACTTGCTTAAAAAGTTTGCTGCATCTTAGTGGTAAACCACAGCAAGCCCTAAGTATTTCGACGCTTTGGCGATGCCAATAAATTAGCATAAATTTATCACGAGCAGTATTTTTAACGATACTGCTCGTCCTTTTTTAACCCTAATTAATGATATGAAATTAAAATTTACACTTGTATTCCTTTCTTGTTTCGGGGCTCTTTTCGCTCAGAATAATGTGCCTTCAGAAACAGATTTACGCATTTACGATATTATCGATGCTGTTTCGGCAGACCGTATTGAGCAAGATGTGCGCACGCTTGCCGGTTTTGGTACGCGCAACACCTTTAGCGATACGCTAAGCGATACCCGCGGAATAGGAGCCGCACGTCGCTTTATCAAAGAAGAATTCGACAAAACGTCTGCAAAGTGTGGTGACTGTCTTGAGGTTTTTTACCAGAAAGATTTAGTTACACCAGAAATGGGAAGCCGTATTCCTAAAGAAACCTACGTGGTAAATGTTGTCGCGATTCAAAGAGGCACAAAATATCCTAACCGCTTTATCATAATGAGTGGTGATATCGATTCTCGCGCGAGTAGTGCAACCGATTTTACCACCGATGCTCCCGGAGCAAATGACAATGCGAGCGGTATGGCAGGAACTATGGAAGCTGCCCGCGTACTTTCAAAATACAAATTTGAAAACAGCATCATTTATGTTGGTTTATCTGGAGAAGAACAAGGCCTTTTTGGAGGAAAAGGTCTTGCTGAATATGCTGTAAAAAAAGGATGGGATATCATCGGAATTTTAAACAACGATATGATCGGAAATATCACCGGTGTAGATGGTGTGGTAAGCAATCGTGATTTTAGAATTTTCTCAGAACCTGTTCCTGCAAATGAAACCGAACGTCAGCGCAATGCACGCCGTTTTTACGGAGGTGAAGTCGATGGTAATTCACGACAATTAGCACGCTACATTCATAAAAATGTAGAAAAGTATATGCCAGAGATGAACCCGATGATGATCTATCGTCTGGATCGTTTTGGTCGTGGTGGGCATCACAGACCTTTTAATGACTTAGGTTTTGCTGGAGTTCGCATTATGGAAGCGCACGAAAATTACACCCAGCAGCACCAAGACATCCGTACTGAAGATGGTATCGCTTATGGAGATGTGGTAGAACACGTAAACTTCTCGTATGCAGCAAAACTTACAGCGGTAAACGCGATCAACCTTGCGAGCTTAGCTTGGGCTCCGCCGGCACCGGAGACGGTTAAAATTGGTGGAATTGTTGAAGCAGATGCTAAATTAGCTTGGTCAAAAGTAGACGGAGCATTTGGTTACAAAGTATACTGGAGAGACACCACTTCGCCTACCTGGGACCATAGCCGTTATGTGGGGGATGTTTCAGAAATTACTTTAGACGGAATTGTAATTGATAATTCATTCTTCGGAGTTTCAGCGGTTGGAGCTAACGGTCACGAGAGTCCGGTAGTTTTCCCTAATGCGATTATGCGTTAATCCATTTTTTGGAACGACATTTGAACTTCAGTCTTAAAACAAAAGCATGCATAAACTAATCACAGCGCTTTTAGGTATGATATGCCTAACTGCATTTGCTCAAGAAAAGCAATTTACACATCAGGATACACTCAAAGGCAGCATCACTCCTGAACGCGCTTGGTGGGATGTCACCCATTACGATCTGAAAGTTGACATAGATCCTGAGCAAGAATTCATTTCAGGAACTAACACGATCACCTACAAGGTGCTTGATCCGTATCAAACCCTGCAAGTAGATCTGCAAGAACCTATGAAACTCCTGAGCGCTACTCAGAATGGACAGAAACTAAAGATCAAAAAAGATGGCGCAGCCTATTTTATAGCACTTCAAGAGCAACAAGAAAAAGGTGCTGTAAACACAGTCGATGTAAAATTTGAAGGAAAACCTGTGGTTGGTGATCGCTTACCTTGGGACGGTGGCTGGACGTGGCAAGAAGACGCCAATGGTAACGTCTTCGCTGCAAACGCCAATCAAGGCATTGGTTCATCGATCTGGTGGCCAAACAAGGATATTCCTTACGACGAAGTAGAAAGCCTAGATTTCTTTATTACGGTTCCTAAAGGCTTGACAGCGGTAGGTAATGGGAAACTTATTAATTCAACTTCTACTCAGGACAAAACTACCTTTCATTGGGCTGTTGAGAATCCTATTAATAATTACGGAGTAAGCGCTGATATTGCAGATTACGCACATTTTTCTGATACTTTTAATGGTGAAAAAGGTGAACTCGACATAAACTTTTACGTGCTAAAAGAAAATCTTGAGAAAGCTAAAAAGCAGTTCAAGCAGGTGCCAAAAATGCTGGAAGCTTTTGAGCATTGGTTCGGCCCCTATCCATTTTATGAAGATGGCTATAAACTGGTTGAAGTCCCTTATCTGGGGATGGAGCACCAAAGCAACGTGACTTATGGCAATGCATACGGAAATGGCTATTTAGGTCGTGATCTTTCGGGAAGCGGCTGGGGAATGAAATTTGACTACATCATTATTCACGAAAGCGGTCACGAGTGGTTCGCCAATAATATCACCAATAAAGATGTGGCAGATATGTGGGTTCACGAGAGTTTCACCACCTATTCTGAAAATTTATTCATTGATTATTTCTACGGAAAAGAAGCGGCTTCAGACTATGTGGTCGGGATGCGCAGATCAATTCGTAATGATCGCCCGATCATCGGGACTTATGGTGTAGATCACGAAGGAAGCGGCGATATGTATTTTAAAGGAGCCAATATTCTACACACCGTACGCCAACTAGTTGAAGATGATGAAAAGTGGCGGCAAATTCTGCGCGGACTCAACAAAGAATTTTATCATCAAACAGTGACGACTGCTCAGGTTGAAAATTATATTAGCGAGCAAAGCGGAATTGACCTGACTCAATTTTGGGATCAATACCTGCGAACTACGATGATTCCGGAGTTGGAATACACGATTGATGGGAACACGTTAAAATTCCGATATACCGCTATTGTTGAAGGTTTTGATATGCCTATTCAGGTTCACGTAAATAATACAACTGAATGGATCTACCCTTCAGCAGCTTGGAAAACAAAGTCATTTGATGCGCCAATTACCGATTTTAAAGTTGATCGTAACTTCTATATTGAAGCGGAAGAAATCAAGTAAATATGACAAAAGGTAAGCGCCCACTACTCTATTTTAAAAATGCTGAAGAATGGCGCGCTTGGCTTCATGAAAATCATCATTTAGAGAGCGGTGTCGATCTAGTTTTTTACAAAGTAGCTGCCGAAGAACCTAGTATGCGTTGGGAAGAAGCCGTGCAAGTCGCCATTTGTTATGGTTGGATTGACAGCACTGTGAGAAAAATTGATGACGATAGACGCAAGCAATACTTCTGTAAGCGCAACGCAAAAAGCGTTTGGAGCGCAGTTAACAAAGCTTACATTGAACGATTAGAGAAGGAAGGCCTAATTCACGATAGTGGTTATAAATCCATTGAAATCGCAAAAGAAAACGGTTCGTGGAGTGCTTTAGACGATGTAGAAAACGGAATCATCCCAGAAGATCTACAAACGGCGTTCAATAACAATCCCAAAGCTTTTGAGAACTATGAGAATTTTGCCCGCGGCTATCGCAAAAGCTATTTGTATTGGCTTAATCAAGCTAAAAGAGAAGCAACGAGGCAGAAGCGCATTGAACAAATCGTCGCGCTCTGCGAACAAAATTTAAAGCAACGCTCATAAACAACAAAAAGCCCAATGTAAATTACATTGGGCTTTTTCATCTAAACACAAATGCTCAAGGCATTTTTATTTTACTGAAAACTTAAAGCTTGTAGTTGTGTTATAGGTTTCTCCCGGTTTTAAAAGTGTCGATGGAAATTCAGACTGATTAGGAGAATCTGGATAATGTTGTGTTTCTAAACAGAAACCACTTCTCAAAGCATAAGTGCCTTCACCTCCTTTTTGCGGTAAGGTTCCGTCTAAGAAATTCCCGGTATAAAACTGAATTGCAGGCTCTGTAGTCATCACTTCTAAGAATCTTCCACTACGTGGATCATAAGCTGTAGCGGCTAAATGCATCGCTCCGCTTTCATCATTCAAAACCCAGCAGTGATCATAACCCTGCCCTTTTTTAAGCTGATCGTTTTCAGCTTCAATTTCTGCTCCAATCGCTTTCGCTTCTCGGAAATCAAAAGGAGTACCTTCAACAGCACGCAACTCTCCTGTTGGAATCAAGGTTTCATCAACCGGTAAATATTGATCTGCATTCAGCATTACTTCGGTATCTAAAATAGTGTTGTCAAAATCACCAGATAAATTGAAGTACGAATGCTGTGTAAGGTTCACAACCGTTGTCTTATCTGTTGTTGCCTCATAGTCTACTTTAAGCGTATTGTCTGCTAATAAGGTATAGGTCACAGTAGTTTCTAAATTTCCGGGATAGCCTTGATCACCATCAGGACTGGTGTAGGTCAACTTTAAGCCTACGTTGTCTCCATCTTCAATTTCTTCAGCCGTCCAAACTACTTTATCAAAACCTTTTCCACCGTGCAGACTGTTTGGTCCGTCGTTAGTTGGTAATTGATATTCTTCACCATCGATGGAAAATTTACCGTTGGCAATACGGTTTCCATAGCGTCCGATCAAAGCTCCAAAAAAAGTTGGATTTCCGGTCGTAGTATATTCCTCTAAAGTATCATAACCGAGTACCACATCTTGAAATGTGCTGTCTTGGCTAGGCGCTTTTAAGCTGGTAATGATACCGCCATACGTGATGATATCAACTTCCATCCCATTTGCGTTAACAAGGCTGTATTTTTCAACAGCAATGCTATCTGGCGTCATTCCAAAGTCTGACTTGGTGATGGTTGCTTCAGGCATTTCTGCAACAACCGCAGTTTCTTCTTTCTTAGGCTCATTTTTACAATTTACCATCGAAAGGGCCATCCCTAATACAACAGGAACAACTAAAAGATTTTTATTTAATTTCATAATTCGTCTGTTTTTAAACTTACATACGGTGTTGAAAGATGTGATAGTAGGCTTCGTTAGCGTTTATCGTATCCTTAAAGTCACGAACTCGGGTTTGATCATCGATCACAAGTAATTCGATACCTGCTATGTCTGCAAAATCTTCCATAAATTCTGTAGTTACCGCCTGGCTGTATACCGTATGGTGCGCACCTCCTGCGTGAATCCAGCTTGTTGCTGCGATATCAAGATTCGGTTTACAATCCCAAAGTACACGCGCTACCGGCAAATGCGGAAGATCTGCTTCTGGCTTAACGGCTTCAACTTCGTTCACAATTAAACGGAAACGGTTACCCATATCTACTAAAGAGGCGTTGATCGCCGGACCTTCTGGTGAATTGAACACCAAACGCGCCGGATCTTCTTTACCACCAATTCCTAACGGATGTACTTCACATTTTGGCTTGGCATCAGCAATAGATGGACAAATCTCCAGCATATGCGAACCTAACACGTAAGAACCTTGTGGTGTGAAATGATAGGTATAATCTTCCATAAATGAAGTTCCTCCCTCAAGACCAATGGCCATCACTTTCATCGCGCGCGTTAAAGCAGCTGTTTTCCAATCTCCTTCTCCACCAAAACCGTAACCATCTGCCATAAGGCGCTGCGTTGCGATTCCCGGTAATTGTTTCAGTTCGCCAAGATTCTCAAACGTATCTGTAAACGCACCAAAACCACCTTCTTCTAAAAAGGCTCTCAAGCCTAATTCAATTTTTGCTGCATCAACTAAAGACTGGCGCTTCTCGCCACCTTCTTTTATAGAATCGTGCAGTTCGTATTCAGTCTCATAGGTTTTCAATAAAGCGTCAAGATCCTCTTGCTTGATCTCATTGATTTTTGCCACAATGTCTGAAGAATCAAATCCGTTTACGGTAAAACCAAAGCGAATTTGTGCTTCTACCTTATCACCTTCAGTTACGGCAACCTCACGCATATTGTCACCAATACGCGCTACTTTTAAGTTTTGGAATTCATTCCATCCTAAAGCAACACGGGTAAACACACCCAGTTTAGTCTGTACGCGAGCATCTTGCCAATGACCTACAACGACCTTGCGCTTTTTACGCATACGCGACATCATAAAACCAAATTCACGATCACCGTGGGCAGATTGATTTAGATTCATAAAATCCATATCAATCTCGCCCCATGGAATTTCTGCATTAAATTGTGTGTGTAAATGGCAGACCGGTTTTTGAAGAATATTCAATCCCTTAATCCACATTTTCGCCGGTGAAAATGTATGCATCCATAAAATTAAACCGATGCAATTTTTAGTACTATTGGCCTCAAGACACAAGTCTGTGATCTCGTTAGGCGTTTTTACTAGATCTTTATAAACGATTTTTACAGGAATCGCTGCAGAGGCATTAAGTCCTTTTGCAATCTCCTGAGAGTGTCCTGCTACTTGTTTTAGCGTTTCTTCCCCGTATAAATGCTGGGTTCCTGTTACAAACCAAACCTCGTACTGGTCAATGTTATAATTCATAGCCTTGATTGTGCTTCTATTTTTAAATGATTAAGTGTTTTTATGAAAAGTAGATGTAAATACTCACCACCGCGATGCAGATAACTACACCAGCCGGTTTTAAATATTTCCAAGGTGTAATGTCCACCTGACGTGTGTATTCTTCAAGATAATCTGTTTGACGTGGAAAGAATTTACTCACCGTAAACAAGATGAAAAGAACCATTACAAATATGATTCCCATAATATGTAAGAAACTTGGGAATGCATCTTTTGCTACCATTGCAAGTTCTGAAGCATCGGTAACGCCAGAGAGCTCTGCTGCTGCAACTGCATTGTCTGCGATAATTGGTTTTACCACATATAAGGTCACTAAATAGGTAACTACCGCAAAAACAATAGCGATATTAGCTGCTTTTCCTGAAACGCGTTTTGAGAAATAACCTACTAAAATGATCGCCAAGATAGGCACACTAAAAGAACCGTTTAATTCCTGTAAATAGTTGAAAATACCACCTTCTACTCCGTATAATAATGGTGCGATAGCCATCGAAAAGATCGCTAAGAATATACCGAAAGTTTTACCTGCGCGTACAACCTGCTTTTCTGATGCATTTGCATTAAAATATTGTTTATATAAGTCAAGACCAAATAAGGTTACCGAACTGTTTAATGCCGAGTTGAACGAACTCAAAATCGCACCAAAAAGTACCGCTGCAAAGAATCCTACAAAAGCAGTTGGAAGAACAGCTTTTACAAGCATTGGGTATGCTTCATCAGCATTGTCAAGATTTCCGTTAAAATATTCAAAAGCAATAACCCCCGGAAGTACAACAATGATAGGACCTAAAATCTTAATGATCGCTGCAAGACATAATCCCTTTTGTCCTTCAGCTAGGTTTTTTGCTCCCAGCGCACGCTGAATGATCGCTTGGTTTGTACCCCAATAATAGAAATTCACGATAAGCATTCCTGTAAATAAGGTCGTCCAAGGCACCGAAGAATTAGGTCCACCTAGAATTTCAAATTTCTCAGGAAGATTTGTGGTGACTACATTCAATCCTTCAAAAACGCTTCCGTTACCTACAGCCATAAGACCGAAAACAGGAATTAGAAGACCTCCCACGATCAAACCAACAGCGTTGATCGAGTCAGAAACTGCTACTGCTTTAAGTCCACCAAAAATCGCATAAATAGAGCCAATGATTCCAATTCCCCAAACCGTAACCCAAAGAGCAGATTCAGGATCGAGTCCCATACGCTCCGGGATATCAAACATCGTATTGATCGCCAAAGCTCCAGAATACAATACCGTTGGCAGCATCGAAATCGCGTAAGCCATTAAGAATAGGATTGACACAATCGTTTTCGTAAGTTTTCCGTAGCGTTTTTCCAAAAATTGAGGAATCGTCGATATTCCACCTTTCAGGTATTTTGGTAAAAGCACAAAAGCTGTAAAGACCATCGCTACAGCTGCAACGATTTCATACGCTGCAATTAAAATACCTTCACTAAAACCAACACCGTTTGTACCTATAATCTGTTCCGTAGAAAGGTTGGTTAACAAAAGGGAACCGGCGATTACCGGTCCTGTTAGACTACGCCCTCCTAAAAAGTAACCATCTGAAGTGGTCTCATCTGTTTTACGCGAAGCGAAATACGAAATCACCGCTACCAAAAGTGTAAATGCGGCAAATGTGATTAATCCCATAATTTGAAAATGTAATTGATTAGTTTATTGATTAGCAGCCCTGGCCGTAATAAGCATCTTTTCCGTGCTTACGCTCATAATGTTTTTTAATAAGCGAATCTTTAAGTCTTGGTGCATTTGGATTAATCTGAAGTGTCAATTGTGCCATACGCGCTACTTCTTCTAAAACCTTACTGTTATAAACCGCTTTTGCAGCCGTTTCTCCCCAAGCAAAAGGACCGTGGTTACCCAAAAGTACCATATTTACTTCGTTATAATCCAAACCTTTGTCTTTAAAACAGTCAAGAATTTGGATTCCTGTATTATGCTCATAATTTCCTGAGATCAAATCATCGTGCATGGGTGGCGCACAAGGAATATCTGCTGTGAGGTGATCGGCATGTGTCGTTCCAAAAATCGGAATATCCATCTGTGCCTGAGCCCAAGCTACAGAATACGTAGCGTGCGTATGTGCAATACCGCCAACACCTTCCCAATGTTTGTATAAATACGCATGTGTTTTTGTATCTGACGATGGACGCTTATCTCCTTCTACAATGTTGTTATCATAATCAACGATAACAATATCTTCCGGTTTCAAGGTTTCATAAGGCACACCGCTAGGTTTAATAGCAAATACGCCGTTTTTACGATCTACTGCGCTTACGTTACCAAAAGTATAAATAACCAGACCTAAAGCGTCTAGTTCCATATTAGCTTCGTAGCATTCTTCCTTTAAAGACTTATACATGTTCTTTTATGTTCTTTTTCGGTTTGGTTATAGTATTTTCTACAAAGTCACTCAAGACTTCATAGCGCTGCATCAAAGTTGCAAATTCTTCTAAATACTCTTCCTGCGGAAGGTATTCTGCCTCATAATCACTGCCTAAGGTTTTGCTCGCTTCAATCACATTAGGATACAATCCTGCAGCAACAGCAGCATAAACCGCCGCTCCTAAAGCTGGCGCCTGATCTGAAGCTGCTACTTTAATCGGTACGTTAAGTGTATTTGCCAGCGACTGCATAATAAATTTAGATTTACGCGCTACACCGCCAATCCCAACCACCGACTTGATCTCGATGCCTTCATCTTCAAAACGATCTAAAATCTTTTTAGAACCAAAGCAAATCGCATTTACTAAGGCTTTAAAGATATGCGGAGCACGCGTTCCCATATTCAGGTTGGTGATCGCAGCCTCAAGCTCTTGATTTGCATCTGGAGTCCTTCTTCCGTTGATCCAATCTAAAGCAACGGGAATCGCTTCACTATGCGGAATCGCTTCGGCAGCATCAGATAATTTTCTTATAAAATCAGCTTCTATTTCTTCTTTTAGTTGCTCCTTTTGCTCTGCAGAAAGAATATCTGAAGTAAGCACAAGGTTATCAATGGGCCAACTCAATACATCTTTGAACCATGCCAATAGATCCCCAAAAGCAGATTGACCGGCCTCAAGACCTACAGCCCCGGGAATGACAGAACCATCTACCTGACCACAAATACCTCTTACGGTTTTATTAGCCACTACCTCTGGTGAAGAAACACTTATATCACAAGTAGAAGTTCCCATTACGCGAACGAGCGTGTGCTCTTCTACTTTAGCACCTACAGCCCCTGCGTGTGCATCAAAAGTTCCTACTGCGATTTTAGTTTCAGTCGTAAGTCCTAATTTTTCTGCCCAGGCAGCGCTAAGATTTCCGGCTACTTCATCAGACGTGTACGTTTCAGAATATAATCGTGAACGCAACGCTGCTAAATATGGATCTAATTTACCTAGGAATTCTTCTGGCGGTAATCCTCCCCAGCTTTCGTGCCACATCGCTTTATGACCTGCTGCACATCGACTGCGTTTAAACGTTTCTAACGAAGTATTTTCAAGCAAAAGATAAGTGATCCAGTCACAATGCTCCATCCAGGAGTATGCAGCTTGTTTTACTGCGTCATCTTCACGCACCACGTGTAAAATTTTTGCCCAAAACCATTCAGAAGAATAGATTCCTCCTTCATATTTTGTAAAATCTTCACCTCCCCAGGTGCGTGCAAGGTGATTGATCTCGTTAGCTTCTGCAATTGCGGTGTGATCTTTCCACAACACCATCATCGCATTAGGGTTTTCTTCAAAACCATCTGTTAGTGATAAAGGCACACCTTCCGCATTAACCGGAATAGGTGAAGAACCTGTAGTATCGATACAAATTCCTTTTACCGATTCTGCTGAAACTCCGCTTCGGGTAACAACAGCTTTTATGGTTGCTTCAAGCCCTTCGATCAAATCTAAAGGATGCTGGCGAAAACGATTTTCTGAAGCGTCACAATATAGACGCTCTTTCCAACGTCTATAATAACTTACTTCTGCTTCTATCTCTGCTCCTGTAGCTGCATCTATCAAAACCGCTCTAACAGAATCTGAGCCGTAATCAAGCCCAATCACATAATCTTTCATATTCTAAAATCTTACTTGCTAACAAATCTACTATAATCTGTTTAAAAATGTAGATTCAACACTTAATATTTTTAGTTTTTTATTAAGAATTTATTTTAGTGGTATTCTAATGATATTCAACGAATAAGCCGAAACTTCATAGGTTGCAACATCTTTTTTAACTTTTAACTCCTCGGTTACAGGGGCAATTTCCTGCTGAGATTCAAATGAATTTTCTTTATTCAGGTCTGCCTCCTTCAATACGATTGCTTTCCCTTTTCCTTTTAATTTTTTCCCATCAAAATTTAAGGTCACCTCCTGTGCTTCGCTTGACGTATTCACCACTTTCACCACAACCTCTTTAGCTTCTGTATCTAGCGTCGCCGAAGCGTAGAGTTCGTCTTGACCAACCAAGTTTTCGCCATCCTGCGTTACCGAGATCAGATCGGTTCCTCTATTGGTAGCATATAGTTTCTGAACATAATAATTGGGTGTACCGTAAGATTCTAGGTTATTAAACCAGATCATATCTGGTGTCCACTGCCATCCATCTGCGTGTGCCATAAGCGGTGCATACGAAGTAAGTTGAACCACCTCAGCATTACGCTCTAAACCAGTCATAAATGCAGCTTCAGAAAGCGCAGCATCCCAACTATTCTTATTATCAGGGCTTGCAATAGCCACGGTTTGTGCTGCGTATTCTCCTGCGAAAATTTTTGGTCCGTTTCGATCGTAGCTGTCGTAACGGGTTGCATTTTCTCTAAACCACTCCGGACTTCTGTAATAATGCTCATCGATGATCTCTGCTCCTATTTTCTTGAGTTCTTTCATACCGTATTCAAAGTAGTCTCCGTCAGGAAATGGTCCGCTTCCTGAAACAATAATGATCTCAGGATATTTTTCTGCAATAGCTTCATTAAATACTTTGTATCGCTCGATATATTCCGGTCCCCATTGCTCATTACCTACTCCTATGTATTTCATATTGAAAGGCTCAGGATGTCCCATATCTGCGCGTACTTTTCCCCAAGGAGTATCTGTTGAACCATTTGCAAACTCGATTAAATCCAGCGCATCCTGCACATAAGGATCAAGTTCGTCCATTGGTACCAATTCGCCTGTGTTAAATTGACACGCGATACCGCAACTTAAGATAGGAAGTGGCTCTGCCCCTAGATCTTCAGACAACTGAAAATATTCAAAGAAACCTAAACCAAACGATTGATAATAATCTGGAGTCAAACGGTGATCAAATTCGGTATTCCAACGGTTAACTAAACTCGGACGCTCATCAACAGGACCCACGGTTTTTTTCCATTGGTAACGACGCGCCAGTGTGCGACCTTCTACAATACAACCTCCAGGAAATCTTAAAAACCCAGGATCAAGATCATATAACAATTGCACTAGATCTTTACGTAAACCATTCTCGCGACCATTCCACGTATCTGTTGGAAACAAAGAAACCATATCAAGACCTAATTCGCCGGTACCTTCAAAAGTTAACTTTAAAGAACCTTTCATCACGGTTTTATTCGGAACGATTTCAGCTTTATAATTTGCCCATTCTGAGCCAGAAACCGGGATTGAAGCTTCAGCAATCGTATTTCCTTCCTCATCCAAAAGTTCGGCCTTCACTGCGGAAACTGCACCTTCCATTTGCTTGGCATCAAAAGTAAAGCGATAGGTATCTCCTTCTTTGATCCCCATCCCTCGGAATCCTTCATTGTGCAATTCATAGCCTTCAGCATTCTTAACCTGAACACGTAAAAAGTTCAAATTACCTTCACCTTCAAAGTATTTTACCGGCATTGCAAAACCAGATTCGTTGTTGTACGAATGTCTGTCGCTGTTAGGCTGTGACCAACCCATCATTGGGATCGTAAATTCAAACGAACGGTTTTTGATCATCTCAGCATACAGACCACCATCGGCAGCAAAGTTGATATCTTCAAAGAAAATTCCATACATCGTAGGTTGAATGGGTGCGATGGTCTCGCTCATATCAACCGTTAATTCTTTTTGAGCAAAAAGCGTATTGCCTGCCAGAAAAGTACCGGCTAAAACGGCGGCTAATCCTGCCTTTTTAATTGTTTGTGTGATCATCTTATAAGTGAGTTATGTGTTTTTATTCTTGGGTTGCGGGTACGCTCAATAAGCGTACGCCATAAATTCCGGCTGTGGTTGAACCTTCTTCAGCTTCAAAGCGCACGGTTAATATTTCATTATTGGCTGCAAGTTCTTGCGGAATCGTATAATCAACTTCAAAAAATTCATTCCCACGGGTTCCTTTTAAATGCGGTTCAGCAATTACAGTTCCGTTTATCATAATCTTAAAGTTGCGACCAGCGTCTTTACCAAAATAGGTCACGCGCAACGTTTTAGCCTTAGCTTCTTTATTTCTAAGATCGTAGCTAAACCAACTTGTAGCATCGCGCCAGTGCTTATTTTGATTTAAGCCACTGTTTGAATTTTCTGATAAAATCCCGTGATCAGATTCCGGTTGTTGTTCTCCCGGAGCCACAAAATCTAATGTGATCTCACGCAAATAAGCTTCGGCTTTCTGCTTCTCTTCAAGCTTGCGTTGCACTTCAGCTAAGCCTTCAGGAGTTTGTTTTTTAAAGTATATCGAATAGCGCTTCTCGTGAATTTTATAGAACGGCTGAAGCACCAACTCTGAATACGTTTCAGGATAAAACAGCTTAGGCGCTGTAAAATGTAACGGCTTATCTTCAACCGGCTTGATCTCATTCAAAAGATTTTCACCGTCTTTAGAAAGAAACATCGGTGCTTCGGTTAAAGGTAAAAATGGACCATCTGCGATGTGACCTCCTCGACTATCATCTGCAAAAAGTCCGTCTTGATCTTCATCACCCGTCACAGCAGCCAAAACAATTGGACCATACTTTACAGAAACATAGCCTGAATCATCAGGCAATTCCTCCAGACTTAAATGCATTGGCAATTCCATTTTAATGCGATCGCCATTTTTCCATTTGCGCTCCAGAGAAACATAAGAACCCGGAGTCGTATCTATTTTCTGTAGTTTATCATTTATATAAACCTTCAGTTCACCAACTTTTACCCATTGTGGATAACGCAACATCAAAGTTGCCTTGGTTTTCTTTTTGCTATTCCAAATCAGTTCTGTTGATGCTTCTTCGGGAAAGTTTGTAATCTGCGTTAAAAATGCCTTCTTTTCATCCCAGCCTACTTCCGAAGGAATAAACAAATTCACATAAAGTTTATCCTCTTTTTTGGCATAAATGAGTTCGTTGTACTTGGTGTGATTTTCCATCCCCGAACCCACACAACACCAAAAACTGGTTTCCGGCTGCGAATACACGCGATAATGACCAGGTCGAATGGGCGTGAAATACACAAAACCGCCATCTGGATTTTGAGAAGACAGAATGTGATTGTACAAACCGCGCTCGTAAAAGTCGATGTAATGCTCCTCTGAAGTATCTTCAAACAAGAGCTTACTCAACTTGAGCATATTGTAGGTGTTACAACTTTCTGGTCCTTGCTCGCTGCTTACCACCGATGAAAAATCATCTACGGGATTAAAATGCTCGCGCACGCTGTTACCGCCAATGCTTATGGAACGCTGTGTGGTTACATTATCAAAGAAATTGGATGCTGCATCGTGGTAATTTTTAGCCTCTTCCAACTGACTGATACGCTCAAAACCAATAAACTTAGGGATTTGCGTATTGGCGTGCATTCCGGTTAAGATATCTTCATTTGCCGCTAGCGGTTTTAACAAAGCGTGCTGCGAAAAATCTTCAGCGAGTTTCAGGTATTTTTTATCGCCTGTAATCGCATAAACTTCAGCAAAAACTTCGTTGAGTCCGCCGTGTTCTGAACGCAGCATATCTTGAATTTGCGCCTCACTTAGATCGGCTGTAATATTCAGAAACCAATCAGTCAACTCAATGAGCATACGCTTTGCCTGCGGAAGTTCTGCATGAATCCACGCGTCTTTTAAACCATTAAAGGTTTTATGGATGTTATACAGCGGCACCCATTTATCGTTTAGACTGAAGCTTCCCGCGTTGATCTTTCCTGCTTTAATTTCTGCCCAAAGCGCATCGCTTTCGGGTACGCCACCAATGTAACCGTTCCCATTTGCTTTTTGAACGCGATCTAATTCGGCTAAGGCATATTCGAGCATTTCCTTTGCTTTTTTATCGCCGGTAGAAGCATAATACATCGACAGTGCCGAAATATAATGCCCAGCAGTATGGCCGTCGAGTCCGGTATTTTCCCAATTGGTATAGGAATCTGCTTTAGGCTCAAGACCGGCTTCGCGCAAAAATGGAGCGAGTAAGCGATCTGCATCAAGCGCTTGTATGTAATTAAAATCGGTTAATGCTGCTTCTTTAAAAACTCCGGATTCTATCGAAACCGCATTCAATGGAAAAAGCGAAACCTTCTCCTGAGCTTTGGCAAAAGCACTTAGTAGAAACAGACTAACAACAAAATATTTCATTTTAATCAAGAACATTATCTTTTAAAGTTGGCCAGCCTTCAGCATCCCACTGAAGTTCGGCAATTTTCAATTTTGGTGCGCCATTATCATTTGCATCATACGCGTGAAAAATGATGTAATCCTTTCCGTCGAACGTGTAAGTACTGTTGTGACCCGCACCATACCAATTATCATTTCCTTCAATGATCAAGGTTCCTCCGCCATTATTTAGAGCTTCCCCGTCTTTATCTACATAAGGACCAGTCACACTTTTAGATCGTCCAACCACTACTTTATAGGTGCTGTTTTCACCGCGACAGCATAAATCCCAGGACAAAAATTCATAATACCAATCTCCTTTTTTGAAGATGAATGGCGCTTCTAGCGCTGCATCTCCGGGATTGGCATCCGCTAGATCGAAGGAACGTTCCCGACGCGCGATCGTATGCCACTCTTGCGGCTGGGCGATAGCTTTCAAATCTTCTGAAAGCTTTACCATCTTTAGTCCTTCCCAAAAAGAACCAAATGCCAGATATGGGGTGTCATCCTTATCAAAAATCAAATTAGGGTCAATGGCATTCCATAAATCGCGATTAGGAACCGACTGGATCACGATACCCTGATCTTCCCATTTGTAATTAGGATCGTCTGCATCAAGGGTCGTATTGATGGTCAAACCGATAGCCGAAGTATTCTTCGCAAAAGCAGAAACCGAATAATACAGATAGTATTTGCCGTTATGAAACGTGATATCCGGAGCCCAAATATGATTATTGAAATCTGCCGCAACATCATCTGCCCAAACCGGTTCTTCAGTAAAAACCTGAGGTTCTTTTTCCCAGTTTTTTAAATCGGGCGAACTGAATACTGAAATTCCTCTTCCGGTACAAAAGAGATAATACATATCGCCCTGCTTGATCGCAACCGGATCGTGAACGCGGATGTCTTGTGCAAAAAGGCTGCTGAATACTAAAAGACTAAAAAGGGTGAAAAGCGTTTTCATAATTTAGTTTTCTGGTTGAATTCCTTCTGAAGTCATCACGATGCGTTTGATCGTCCCGTCTTCATTGTAGTATAAACGATCTACACAAACCGAACGGTGAAAACTGCTACCGTGTGTTGGAATGCTTCCGTTATGATAAACGAAATACCATTTGTCTTCAAATTCAATAATTGACTGATGGTTGGTGTTGCTGTTACCCGCAACTTCATTTAAAATCCCTTTATATTCCCACGGACCGGTAATTGATTTTGACATTGCATAGGCGGTTTTCTCAGGAAAATCATAAGCATAAGAAAGATAATACCAGTCGCCACGTTTATGAATGTATGGTGCTTCAGTAAATTTAGGAAGGTCAACTGTCTGGATAGGACCGTCCATCTCGATCATATTGTCTTTTAACTTTACGTATTTACACACTTGATTTCCCCAATATAAATACGGAGTGCCATCATCATCAATAAAAACTGTTGGATCAATATCATCCCAACTAATTTTTGTTTGTGTGGTCATATCGTTAGTGATCAAAGCTTTGCCTATAGCGTCTTTCCAAGGTCCCTCCGGACTGTCTGCCACGGCTACACCAATTGCTTTACCGTGTTTTGACTCATTATGTTGAACCGTTACAAACCAGTAAAACTTACCATCCTTCTCCACCACTTCCGCAGCCCAAGCTGAATGAATTGCCCAGTCAAAATCGGTAGGTTTTAGCGGCACGGGATGTTCTTTCCAGTTGACCATATCATCTGAAGAAAACAGCAACCACTCATTCATAATGTAACGTTCCTGATCGTCTGGCGCCTGATCGTGACCGGCATAAATATACACACGACCATCGTGAACCAAAGCAGCAGGATCTGCAGTGTATTTGTCTTTTATAATCGGATTGTTATAAGAAGCTTCAAGCTCTTCAAAAAGTGCCTGACCACGTTCTACACTTACTTCTTCTGTTTGTGCTGTGGTTTTACAGCTTGTGAAAAGTGCAGCTGCTGCACAAAGTGAATAAAAATATCCTTTCATTTTAGTTTATTTTTTTGCCCCAAATGGCAGTTCCTTCATTATTTAATCCTGAAAGTAAAATGGTAGATTCTACTTCATTTTCCCAATCACGGCCACGTTCAACATAGAGTTTATCTACAAAGGTTCCGTCACCAAAATTTAAAGTTAACCAAGGTGCATCATAACTCCACACATCATTGGCGTTAGAATTGATACTTCCGTCAGCATTTAACGTGAGATCTATCGAGTTTTGAAAATCAGGATAGCGCTGTTCATCAGCATATCCCGGCGTAACAGTGTAACCAAAAATGATCTGCTCATAGTTTCCGACTAGATCCTCTTTGTTTATCGCTGTCTGTGCTACATTGGCAAAACGCTCTGGTGAAACAAGAGGCCAACCATCTTCGGTCCAATGGATTTTACGCACGTGCAATACCATAAAGAAACTATTTTCACCTGGTCTTCCTTGATGCGCCATATAATATTGACCACTATCATCTTTAAAAACGCCGGGATGCGAAACTCCTTGCCAACCTGAGTGCTCATCAAAACGATAAGGCGCCAGAATCATGGGACCGTTATCTTCTTCAGTGTTAATATCTAAACCATTATAATCGTAAAATGGCCCGTCTGGAGAATCGCTTCGGCCTACGCGCACGTTGTACTTGGTTTGCAACCAGTCGTAGGCAATAAACATATAATACTTGTTCTGATCTTCATTATAGATCACCTCGGGCCCTTCGATATTTCCGTTTACGATACCGTTAGTAAAACCGCGTTGTGCGACTCTACTGCCTTTATCTCCGGGATTTGCAGCCAGACCGGTTTCTGGATTTAATTTCAATTTGTAGATTCCATCGTAAGCAGAACCGTAGTAGAACCAATGTTCGCCTTCTGGCGTCACCACAACAGAAGGATCTATCGCATTGGTTTGCACGGCACCTCCAGGTTCTGAAGAAACCACTAAATCTTTTTCTACCCAAGGTCCTTCAGGATTGTCTGAAGTAGCAAGTCCCATCGTACTCAATCTTCCGGTAGATGAGGATAACGAATAATATAAACGATACTCCTCACCAACTTTCATCACATACGGCGCCCAAAGCGCTTGAAAAGGTGTCCCGCCTTTGCTTCTGATGTAGGCAGCCCCTTTTGCCGGTAACCCGCTAAAAGCCCAACCGATCCATTCCCAGTTGATCAAATCTTCTGATTTACGAATCTGGATTCCGGGACGCACTTCTGAACCAAAAGACACGTCTGTATTATAACAATAATACGTATTACCCACTTTGATCACCGAAGGATCGTGCACGTTATAGGGACCCCAGTTTGCAATGTTCTCAACGCCGGCAACATCATAATACGTATCTGTAATATTGTCTACCGTATAGACTTTTGCCGCTACAGGCTCCTCGGGCTCTTCAGGTTCTTCAGGAGACGTTGGTTTTTCAGGCTCTTCACCCGTTTCTTCAACCGGTGAATCTGATGAGCAAGAAATTGCCAATGCACACCAAAAGACAAAAAGCCCCTTATACAGTATACTTGTAATTTCTTTATTCTTTTTCATAGCAATAGGTTTATTTTCCTTCTAAAACCACTACCGAAAATGCCGGTAACGTAACTTCTAGCACACCTTTTTTAAATTTAAAATCCTTAAATCCTTCAGGCATGATATGCTCAGGGTCTTCAAAAGAATTGTGGTCCTGTAGTTTATCTGAAGCTAAAATTTCAGCAGAAAAATCTTTGATATTCAATGCGCTAAGATCGATGCTCACGGTGTTTTCTTTATGTGCATCTATGTTTACCAGCGAAATGTGCGTTTTGCCTTCAGCATCTTTTGAAGCCGAAGCTGAAATTGCAGGAAGCGTATCGCCATTATACTCATAATCTGGCGTATCTAAATCTAGCGGAATAAGCTGTGCATCGTGATGTACTGTGTACATTTTTAAGATATGATACGTTGGCGTTAAGATCATTTGCTCACCTTTAGTCAAAGCAACTGCCTGAAGTACATTTACCGTTTGCGCAAGGTTTGCCATTTTAACACGATCACTGTGATTATTAAAAATGTTCAAAGTTGTACCAGCGATCATCGCATCACGCATCGTATTTTGTTGATACAAAAATCCGGGATTTGTACCTTCTTGCACTTCGTACCATCCACCCCACTCGTCAACAACAAGATCTACTTCTTTCTTCTTGTCATATTTATCCATAATCGCCACGTGCTTGGTGATCAATTGATCCATAAACAGGCTCGACTTCATTGTGGTGAAATAATGATCTTCGGTAAAATCAACATCCGGTCCTTTCTTATTCCAATCAATTACAGAATAGTGATGTAATGCAACACCATCTAACAAGCTTTTAGGGATGTTTTTCATCAACACCTCGGTCCAGTTGTAATCTGCGCTATTCGCTCCAGATGCGATTCGGTATAAACCGGCTTCATTATTCCAGCTGCCCATAAATGTTGCATACTGGCGGTATAAGTTTGCGTAGAACTCCGGCTCCATATTTCCGCCACAGCCCCACATTTCATTTCCTACACCCCAATAGGTAACGCCCCAGGATTTCTCGCGGCCATTTTGTTTACGCAAGTCGGCCATCGGGCTTGTACCGTCGTGATTTACATATTGAACCCAATCTGCCAATTCTTTAACAGTACCACTACCTACATTTCCTGCCAAGTACGGCTCAGTTTCCAGTACTTCACAAAGGTTCAAGAAGTCGTGGGTACCAAAACTGTTGTCTTCGGTCACGCCACCCCACCACGTATTTACGATTGTAGGGCGATCTTCTTGCGGCCCAATACCATCTTTCCAATGATACGTATCTGCAAAACAACCACCAGGCCAACGCAGGTTAGGAATTTTGATCTCTTTTAAAGCTTCAATCAAATCATTACGTACGCCGTCTGTATTTGGAATAGGACTATCTTTCCCAACAAAAAAGCCATCATAAATAGAACGTCCTAAGTGTTCTGCAAAATGCCCATAAATATGTTTACTAATCGTAGGTGCATCTTCTGAAGGTTTTACGGTGATGGTCGCATCCTGAGCATTAAGCAACGAAACGCTGCAAAATGCAATTACAAATGCACCAATAACTTGTAGTTTGTTCATCATAATTAAATTATTTGGTGTTTAAATTGTGTGTGTTTGTATTTTTAAATTTAAAGGTCGCTAAGGTTTCACCGTTGCGGCCAACAAGTATCAAGTTGCTGTCCTTTGTTGAAACTTTCACTATACTTTTTGAATCTCCTGCCACTGTAAAACCAGATTTTTCACGAGATACTTCTGTAAAATTTCCATCTTTGGTATTTATCAAAGTCGTACCGAATGAAGCATCATAGCGTCCTCCATTGACCTCGGCACTGTAATCATTACCCACGAGTAAAAGATCTGGAAATCCATCTTGGTTTAAGTCTTCGACTAGAATACTATTAACAGGTGCTAGCTGCACGGCATTTGGTAGTGGTAAAACTTCAAAACCCGTATCCTTTTGTTCTATAAAAATACTACGTAATTCTTTTGCTTCTAAGGTCTTGAAAGGAGTTTTTAAGAGCTGAAGCAACTCACTTGTGGTTGCTTGTGCAAATTTGTGATAATACAGGAAGTTCTTTTTCAATTGCGGCAACTGTTGGGTAAGTTGGTCTAACGTAGCTATTGGAAAATAAGCACCTTCCTCATACTTCGAGAAGATAGGATCTACATAGCCATTGTTATCAAAATCGGCATAATCAACCTTTAATGCTTTATTTTGACCAGAATTTAGCACGGTATTCAGCCCTATATTTCCTGCAACAAAATCTGTGTCTCCATCATTATCAAAGTCGGCTACTGCGATACTGTTCCATAAACCTGTTGTTTCACTGAGTCCGAGTGTTTCTGTTCTATTTTCAAAGGTGCTGCCTGTATTCTCCAGTACAGTTATTGGCATAAATTCGCCTGCAAGAATGAGATCGATATTTCCGTCCTTGTTGTAATCACTAAAAGCAGCGTCAGTTACCATTCCCGCATTTTGAAGCAACGGACAAACCTCAGCCGTCACATCTACAAAATTTCCACCCTTATTTTTCAGAATATAACTCTCTGGTGTCGTCGGAAATTTCCCGGGAACGACGCGTCCTCCCACAAAAAGATCTACAAACCCATCGTTATCAAAATCTGCAGCTGCTACAGCATATGTGCTCGTAAGCATCTCCGGCAGTGGCTGCGCTACAAAACCTGAAGCGGTATTGAAATACAAGCGATCTTGATAAGCCTTGTGACCGGCATAGCGCTCAGATCCACCGCTGGTGACATAAAGATCTAATTTACCGTCATTGTTTGCATCAAAAATAACAGCCTCCCCATCTTCAAAAAGTTCTGTTTCCGGGAGTTCTTGCTTTTTAAAAGTGTAATCCTTTTGTTGATATAAAATAGTAGAATTTTCACCGTAGCTTCCGCCGATGAATACATCTTCGAGACCATCTCCGTTTAAATCTCCTACTGCCAGACTTGGACCTTGCTCTGAGTATTTATGCATAAGCAAAGGTTGTGTAGCATAATCGTTATTGAAACGGTCTTTATGCTCATAATCAATGGCTTCAACACGCGTTAAAAAACTAGCTTGATCAGTTGTATCTTGAGGAATATAATTTGCCTCATCATAAGATACTGTCAAGAGCCCATTGACTTTAATATTGCGTTCAATAGACTTTTTACCATCTGGCCATTGCACGATCAAACTGTCTATAGTTCTATGATCTTTCAATCCGAAGTGTAAGGTAGTACTCACCGTACTTTGAAAACCGCGCACCGGATTATTGACTCTTATCCTTTCAGTACTGCCTGAATAAACACGTACAGTTGCGCCAATTCCTTTTAAATTATTTTTTGAACCTTGTAGATCCACTTTTAAATAGTTAGTCTGCAGTCCTAAACTATCATTGAGGGTATTTTTATAAACAAAAGCCGGAGCGTTAATATTGCTTGCCATAAGGTCAAGATCCCCATCATTATCAAAATCGGCATACACCGCACCACTTGAAATAGAAGCTTCTTCAAAACCCCAGGCTTCAATATTTTTAGTAAATGACTGCCCATCTACATTTTTAAATGCATAGTTGGCTACTTTAATTGCCGGGCGTGTGGTTAGACAATCTTTAACTGCTTTTTGCAATTCACCACCACTACCAAAAGACGAACTTTTGCTTTCTCTGAATTTCACAAAATCCATATCGGTAATGTCTTTGCCAAAACCGTTTGTTATGTAAAGATCATTAAACCCATCGTTGTCAAAATCTGCAAGCAGTGGAGCCCAACTCCAATCTGTTTTATCTATACCGGCAAACTGACCTATCTCGCTATAGGTCCCGTCACCGTTATTATGCTGAAGCATATTACGCATATACTGATGCCCGTAGCCATAGCGCAAGGCAATCTGAAATATGTCGTAAGAATTTGCTCCAGACATTAATTTTCTTCGTTTTAAATCTTCGGGCAACATATCTACGGTAATTACATCTGTAAAACCGTCGTTATCAATATCTGCTACATCATTCCCCATAGAAAAGTGACTCATATGCCCAAAATATGTCAAGCCCTCTTCGTTAAATGTTCCATTTTGTTGATTTACATAGAGTAAATCTCTTGATAAGTAATCATTAGAAATATAAAGGTCTGGCCAGTTGTCGTTATTGGCATCTAATACCGAAACGCCTAATCCAAAACCTTCAAAAGTGATTCCGGCTTCTGCCGAAACATTTGTAAAAACCGGATGTCCCAGTTTCTCATTGTAATCATTGCGATATAAACGATCTGTGTTTCTTGCAGTTCCATTGGTCTGCATAGCTCTAACGCTAATCGCTGAATTTTCAAATCCACCACCGGTTAATAAATACATATCCAGATCTCCGTCCAGATCATAATCAAAGAATACGGCTTGAATGGATTCTCC
>CESC01086288.1_pt1 | contig 102748 bp, 95 predicted proteins | sample 531131 | NCBI WGS metagenome assembly CESC01 (sample SAMEA2621295, study PRJEB7988) | marine metagenome | biome: marine biome (ENVO:00000447); feature: mesopelagic zone (ENVO:00000213); material: "saline water (ENVO:00002010), including plankton (ENVO:xxxxxxxx)" | depth 800 m
GCTTTATGCCGTAGTCTTTTGATGGAAGTATTTTACGAGTTTACCTTGCGTGTATATTGTATGATAATAAACCCCTCAAACGAAGAACAGAGGTTGAGATAACCTAAAATTTATTAATCCTCAATACAGAAAATAGGATTTGTTATCAAATGAATGGATATAGTACTAAAGCCAATTCAGTTCTGAAAAAAGGTAAAATGTTGTACCTATGTTGTACCCAAGGTCAAAAATCGTGAAGAAAATCCCATTTTTTAAAATGAAAAAGCCGAAGATTTCTCTTCGGCTTTTGTGCGGATGACAGGAATCGAACCTGCACACCTCGCGGCATCAGATCCTAAGTCTGACGTGTCTACCAGTTCCACCACATCCGCATTTTAAATATTTTAACACTTTTTCTTAGGTTAAATCCTAAGTCTAGCGTGTCTACCAATTCCACCACGCCTGCATACTATTTTTAACGTACTTAGGACTCCCGTTAAAAACTTGCATCCTTATCTCTAAAAATGCGAGTGCAAATATAGGAAAGATTTTGAATATGAAAATCATTTTTGAAATAAATTTTAATGCTTTACTCATATAATTTTTAGCAGTCTCTTATTCAGCAACCTTCGAGACCTTATAAAGCTTTGTAGATTTGTTAGGAAATCATTCCTTAGCCATTCTGTATTTTTGCAAACAAGCACATAAAACATATGAAAGACATAAAAACTTACGTAGATAAACATCAAAAACGTTTTCTCGACGAACTTATAACACTTCTCAAAATCCCTTCTATTAGCGCAGATAAAGCCTATAAAAAGGAGGTGTTCAACACTGCAGACGCAGTAGCAGAACGCCTTAAAGAAGCGGGTTGTGAGCTTGTAGAAATTTGTAAAACTCCCGGTTATCCCATTGTTTATGGGGAGCTTATTAAAGATAAAAACCTACCTACCGTTTTGGTTTACGGGCATTATGACGTGCAACCGCCAGATCCATTAGACTTGTGGGACAGCGCTCCTTTTGAACCCGTAATCAAAAAAACAGAGCTGCATCCCGACGGAGCTATTTTTGCGCGTGGCGCCTGTGATGATAAAGGCCAGATGTATATGCACGTCAAAGCTTTAGAATATATGACGCAAAACGACGACCTGCCGTGTAACGTCAAGTTTATGATCGAAGGCGAAGAAGAAGTAGGTAGCGAAAACTTGGGTTGGTTTATTGCCCGCAATCAGGAAAAACTAGCCAACGATGTAATTCTAATTTCAGACACCGGAATGATCGCTAAAGATACACCAAGTATCACCACCGGTCTACGCGGACTCAGCTATGTGGAGGTTGAAGTTACCGGGCCTAACCGCGATTTACATAGCGGACTTTACGGCGGTGCGGTGGCAAATCCTATAAATATTTTGACCAAAATGATCGCGTCGCTTCACGACGAGAACAACCACATTACCATTCCCGGATTTTACGACAAGGTTGAAGAACTAAGTACCGAAGAGCGTGCAAAAATGGCTGAAGCTCCTTTTTCGCTAGAAAACTATCAGAAAGCGCTCGATATTGATTCGGTTTATGGGGAAGCCGGCTACTCCACCAATGAACGTAACAGCATCAGACCTACCCTCGATGTAAATGGTATTTGGGGCGGTTATATTGGCGAAGGTGCAAAAACTGTAATCGCCAGTAAAGCGTATGCAAAAATAAGCATGCGTCTGGTTCCCGATCAGGACTGGAAAGAGATCACCCAACTTTTCAAAACCCATTTTGAGAGCATTGCGCCAAAAGGGGTGCGTGTAAAGGTTAAACCGCATCACGGCGGCCAGGCTTATGTAACCCCAATAGACAGCATAGGCTATCAGGCTGCTGAAAAGGCGTATGAAAAAACTTTTGGCAAAACGCCTATTCCGCAACGCAGCGGCGGGAGTATTCCTATCGTTTCGTTATTTGAGCGCGAACTCAATAGCAAAACCATTTTGATGGGCTTTGGTCTGGATAGCGATGCAATTCACTCGCCTAATGAGCATTTTGGCGTATGGAATTTCTTTAAAGGCATTGAAACGATTCCGCATTTTTACCACGAGTTTACCAAGCTTAAAACTGCAGAGTAATAAGATTCAATACAACCCACAAAAAACCCGTTCAACTTGAAGCTGAACGGGTTTTTTAATTTTAAAAGTTCACTTTTGAACCTGGAATTCTAAATTCTGATCTGCGCATACTTAGCCTGAATAAACATAAACACGGCGTAAGCGACAAGACCAAGTGCTACAATACCCATTACGGCTGCACCAAAATTATCTTGTAAAAATTCAAAAGCAGCAACTTTTCCGCCGGCATCTGCACCATTACCTAAAGCTACTTTGAAAAATAGAAATGCCAAGATTCCGGAAACGATTCCGCGAGAGGTAAATCCAATTTTCCCTGCACGTATAAGTGCTTCACGCTCCTTTTGATCAAGGCTACTTTCTTTAACGTCTTCTCTAAATTTTCCGGAATACGCTTTATAGACTTGAAATACGGCTTTTCCTAAAAGGCAAACCGCTACAAAGCCTACCAAGTATGCTCCGTAAGGTTTAGACATCAAGGTAGAAACCGCCGAATTACCACCAGAACCTGAACTGCCGGAAACAACCATTTTTGCTGCTGTAAACCCTAAAGCTCCGTAGAAAATTCCGCTTACGATAAAACCGGCACGTTTCACAAAACCTTTAGCTTCACTCCAAGACTCCCCCGGCCCATTGATCGCCTCATAAAAACGGTAAAAGGCATAGCCAAATAAACCTATGGCTAAAGCACCTAATAAAACCTGACCAAAGGGTTGACCTGCAAGAAACTGCAATGCATTATCTTTTCCACTTTTGGTACCGCCTAAATTAAAAGCGGCCATTGCGGTTAATGTTCCTATTATGGCATAAACCGCACCTTTTGCCACCATACCCGCGCGGGCTAATTTTTCTTTTTTATTACTCATCATTTTGGAATTTAGTTAGTTGACCTCAATCTATTGATAATCAAAAACATTCGTTCCCAATCTGATGTTATAATAAACTAAAGGAAGTGCTAAATCTTCTTCACATAGTCGGTTACCAGAACGATTTGCTGCCCGTCTACTTTACCTTCAATATATTTTTCATTCTCGTGATCTAGAGAAATTCGGCGTACCGCTGTACCTTGTTTAGCCACCATACTGCTGCCTTTCACCTTAAGATCTTTAATCAACACCACAGAATCGCCTGCTTCTAAAACAACACCGTTACTGTCGCGATGCACCAAACCTTTAGTTTCTGTTTCTTCAGAAATCCCGGCTTTTGCCCAGGCTTTAACCTCTTCTTCCATATACATCATATCTAGCAAATCTTGCGGCCAGCCTTCTGCTTTGAGGTGATGCAGCATACGATAGGCTACAACTTGAACCGCAGGCACCGTGCTCCACATACTATCGTTTAAACAGCGCCAATGATTAGGATCTGCGGTTGCCTTATCTTCTAATTGCTTGCGACAGGTTTCTGAAATAAAAATATGGGTTTCTGCCTCGGGTAAATCTGGCGAGTTAGGAACTGCATATATATCGAGATCTTCGGTGCTTCCACTCAATTCACATACGTTACCGCTGCGGTCTCTTAAGTCTTGCTCTAAGCTCATGGTTTTTTGTTTAGCCTGTAAAGATAGTCTTATTAGAAAATCTGCCTTTTTGCAACAGGCGAAAAAAAGTACTGTATTTAGGAAAGTACTAACTTAAGCCAACATCGATCAAATCTTCTGTTTATGAACTTCTCCAGAGCATATCATCCACATTGGACTGCTGCAGAAAAAATCGTTTTCCGTTTTCTGTTTCTGTATTTCGCACTCTATATTCTGTTGCAATTTTTGTCTCAGCCTGCAGAACCGCTGGTGCGTTTAGCAGGACATCTCATCCTTGGTATTGAAAAAGAATTACATTTTTTTGCCACCGGTAGCGGCGACTCGACCTATGCGTATGTGCTGTTGTTTGTGAATTTTGTTCTCACGCTATTGGGTGTAATAATATGGACGGTAGTTGACCGAAAACGAACATCTTACAACACGCTGTTTTATTGGTTTCTGGTGGTTTTGCGTTTATTCTTGGCTATGATGCTATTGAGCTATGGTTTTGCCAAAGTATATAAAACTCAGTTTCCCGAACCTTCACTCATCCGTTTATTACAGCCCTTAGGAAGCTTTTCACCTATGGGATTGGCCTGGACCTATATGGGTTTTAGCGAAGCGTATAATATGTACACAGGAATGCTCGAAGTCTTGGGCGGATTGCTATTGATATGGCGTAGAACCACAACCTTAGGAGCTTTGCTTGTTGCCGGAGTGATGAGCCACGTCGTCGTGATGAACTTTACTTATGACATCCCGGTAAAACTACTTTCTATGCATCTCTTGGCGATGGCTTTGGTACTGGCTGCTACTGATTGGAAAAGACTTTACAGATTATTCTTTAGCAATCAATCTACAGCCCGTATAGTAGAATACAATCCTGTAAAAAACAGGATTTACGAAAAGATTAAAAGAGGTCTAAAGCTTACAGCCCTGTTTCTGTTTATTGGTATCTCAGTCTGGCAAGGCTACTCTGGTGAGCGCGAATATGGGGACAAACGAGCAAAACCACCACTATACGGAATCTGGGAGGTAGAAACCATGCATATAAACGACAGTCTCGTTGCACCTTTGCTTACTAACGAGCAACGCTGGCGTTATCTGGTTATTGATTATAAGGATCGATGCAGTGTAATGTATATGGATGATGAGGTCAAATGGCTCAATCTGGAAATCGACACCAGTCAATCAAAACTATCAATCTACGAGTATGATTATGAACAGTACAATAACTTCTCCTTTTCTAAAGAAGCAGATCGCTTAACTATAGAAGGAACATTAGGTCGCGACACACTGAAGATTAAAATGAAAGCTAAAGATCTTAACGAAATGCGCTTACCTAATCGTGGCTTTCACTGGATTAATGAATATCCTTTTAATCGTTAAATCTTCAGCGTTAGGGATTGAAATGAAAAGCCTTCCGCTTCCAATTAGACCGCCCGCCACTTCTTAATTTTCTGTAAATCACAGAAGCAAATGTTCTAGTATTCAATAAAATATTTAACTCTACACTTGTAGAATTGAAATTTATTTCTACATTTGTAGAATACATTCTAAAAACATAGAACTATGAGCCTTTCTAATGCCGAAGAACAATTGATGCAAATTTTGTGGAAACTAGAAAAAGCATTTATGAAAGACCTCATCGATGCGTATCCCGAACCCAAACCAGCCACAACTACAATTGCAACCTTACTCAAACGTATGCAGGATAAAGGTTTTGTAGACTATGTGCAGTACGGGAGATCACGAGAATACTTTCCGTTAGTAAAGAAGAACAGTTATTTCTCAAAACAAGTGAACGGAATGATCAAAAACTTCTTTAATGATTCGGCTGCGCAGTTTGCTTCGTTCTTTACGCAAGAAACCGACCTGAGTCAGAAAGAATTGGAGGAGCTCAAAAAATTGATTGATGAACGCCTAAAATCTCAAAAGTAATGACTGCCTACCTCATCAAATCCATTTTGTGCTTGTTGGTTCTTTGGGGCTTTTACAAAATCGCTCTAGAGCAAACTGCAGCTCATCAATTTAAACGCTTCTATTTACTGGGAAGCCTGGCAATCGCACTTGCATTACCCTTGATTACGTTTTCTTATACGGTTGAAGTTGCTCCACAGCCCGTGAACACAGAGAACTTTATGGCACCAGCCGAATTTAAAGATGCTCCGGTTGCTAAGCCAGTAGCTGAATCTACAAATTGGCTACTCATTAGTTCAGGCATAATTTACGGTGCTGGCGTTCTACTATTTGGTTTCCGGTTTTTACGCAATCTGTTACACTTACGCGAAAAAGTGCGCCATAACGAACACGTAAAAGCGACTTCACACATCAATGTGTTGCTGGTAGAACACGTGATTCCGCACTCGTTTCTCAAGTATATTTTTCTACCCAAGACCGACTTTAAAAATAACGCCCTTCCTGCCGAAGTTTTGCAGCACGAACAAGCGCACGTAATTCAAAAACACAGTTGGGATATCCTTTTTATCGAATTCTTACAGGTGGTTTTTTGGTTCAACCCACTTTTGATCTTACTTAAGAAAAGTGTAGCGCTCAATCACGAATTCTTGGCAGATCAAGCCGCATTACAACAAGAAAACAACATTACTAACTATACCAATCTTTTATTTAACTATTCGGGAGGTGCTCATCACACTGCGTTAAGTAGCCCGATCAATTATTCATTAACTAAAAAACGAATTCTTATGTTATCAAAAACCCGCTCGGTCAAAAAGCTGGCCACCCGTCTTGCACTCTTTGTGCCCGTACTCGCTTGTTGTATTTATTTCTTTAATCAGGAAATTGTGGCAAAGCCTATAGGAGTTCAAAATGAAGTAAAAACCGTATTTGAAAACATAGAAGTTTTTCTTGATCAAGAAAGAAACTTATACGTCAATGGCTCACCAACAAGCTTTGAAAACTTAGATTCAGAATTAGCGCTCCACAATATGAGTTTTTCTAAAAATGAACGTAAAAAGAATATTATCTCTTCAATTTTCATCCCACCAATCACAAAGACAAAAACAGTTAGCCTTATCACCGACGCACTAGAAGCTTATGGTGTCAAAAAAATAGATATTATTGCTGAACCTTTTCCAATTCCACACAACGCTTCTAAAAAAGAGATTAAAAATTACAATCAAACCTTAGAAGAATACAATGATTCTTACAGAATGGCTCAAGCCAGTGTAAATGGAAAAGAGAGCGGAATCGTTCACGTTATTGATGTAGCCATCGATAAAAACCAAAATATCTATTTCAACAATGCTCAAGTAGCTGTAGAAGATTTAGATGCAAAGATTGAAACTATATTAAAAACAATTCTTAAAAACACGCAACCGGAAGATATCACACTTCGATTAAAAGTTGATGAAAATCTTCCGATGGGTATTATGACCGATGTAAAAGAGCTATTTCGTCAACGAGGAATTTTAAAGGTGATTACGACGACGGCTCAGGAGCAAAAAAAGAACAACCCGATAATTGCAATTGGCCAAACCGCTTCAATTAAACAGCGCATTAGCGATAGCGCGCAAGAAGAAAAAGTACTAAAACTTACGGTTGCAGGATCACGAGTATGGCTTAACGACGAGGAAACTTCTGTTGAAAATTTTGCTAAAGACCTTGATGCTTTGAGTAAAAACTGGACGCTAAACGAAAAGAAAAACTTCAACATCCATGTGAGAAGTTCGAACCCCGACAAAGGTGTTTGGAAAGGATTACAAGAAGCTTTTGAAACCACAGCGCTTTATTTTGAAACCAAAGCGCTTTATAAAGCCAATCCAAAAAGATTGATACCACCGCCACCTCCACCGGCTCCGGCACCACCAAAAGCAAGTTCAATCCCTGCACCGCCTCCGGCGCCAACTCCTCCAACAGCACAGACGCTGCCACCACCGCCACCACCACCGGCTCCAGTAAAACCTGAATCATTTACTGAAAACAACTACAACCTATTGAATATTAAGCTGTCTAACACCAAAGCTATTGAGGTAGAAGGAAAAGCAACCACAATTACAGCGCTTAAAACATTCATTGAAAAGAATTTTCAAGACTGGGTTCAAAACACCACAGAAAAAAGACGCGGCGTTATTTTTAATTTACCCAAAGGCGTGGCTGAAAGTCAAGCACATAAAGCCTACAAAGAAATTCAGGATTTTCATATCAATGGCTTTCAGTTGAAAAAGGAAGGCGCTGATTCAGAATTACTGCCACCTCCACCACCACCTGCTCCTGAAGAAATGGTACGTTTAGCTAAAGACAATATTTACTACAACAACAAAAAGATTTCGGCTGAAAAAGCCCGAGAACTTATGAAGAAGAAAGAGCAGTACGATATCTTACTTAATTCTAGCAAGGGCAGTTATGTATTGATCATCAAGGATAAATAAAAAACCACCTCGAAGTAAGTCCAGAATTAGAGCTGGATTATCGAGTAAAGCTTTTGCAAGACCTCAAATTTTATCAAAAAACGCATCATTCTTTATGATGCGTTTTTTTATCGCAATACTTTTCACTATTTCAGCGTTTTAGCACTTAACGATTTCTTTTGTGCGTAATCTTTTAATCGCGACATTTGATATTCATCAATCATCATATTATGCTTAAAAAATTTTTTATTCTTTGCTCAGGAGCAGACCATGTGCTTCTAGATTCTTGTGCTCCCGGCGAGCAAAATAAGTATGCCGGGATTGGCGCTACCGTATTTTTTACTGCGTTAATGGCCTTTATCGCTTCGGGCTATGCGTTATATACCGTTTTTGACTCGATCCCAATGGCGATAGGTTTCGGCTTTGTCTGGGGATTACTCATTTTCAATTTGGACCGCTTTATTGTTTCCACCATTAAAAAACGGGATAATTTCTTAGACGAATTTCTCCAAGCCTTGCCGCGTTTGATTCTTGCTGTGATTATCGCAGTAGTAATTTCAAAACCGCTTGAACTTAAAATTTTTGAAAAGGAAATTGATCGCGTGTTGTTAGAACAGAAAAACGATCTAACGCTCGCCAATCAAAATCAGATCGCCGATCAATTTACTCCGGCCGTTGCTGCATTAGATACCGAAATTGAAAACTTGAAATCTGAAGTCGTTACCAAAGAAACAGAAGTGAATGCGCTTTATGACATTTATATTACAGAGGCCGAAGGTACCTCTGGCACCGGAAAACTAGGCAAAGGACCTGTTTATAAAGAGAAACGAGAAAAACACGATGCTGCTCTGGCAGAACTGCAACAGCTGAAACAAACCAATTCTGAAAAGATCGCTGCACTCGAACTGGAGAAAGCTTCTTTAGCTTCAGACTACGAAACACGTGTTTCTGAAACCCAACCTATTATTGATAATTTTGATGGTTTAATGGCGCGTATTGACGCTTTAGAAACCTTGCCTTGGCTCCCTTCATTTTTTATCTTTTTACTGTTTCTAGCCATTGAAACCACCCCGATTTTCGCCAAGCTCATTTCTCCAAAAGGAGAATACGATCTTAAGCTAGCAGATGCTGAGGGCGAACTCAAGTCGTGGACGACACAAAAAGCGAATCAACGTAAAAATCTAATTGATGCAGACAACGTCATTAATGATAAAGTCTACGGCGATCTTACTGAAGAAGACGAACTCTACAATTACAAAAAGAAAATGGCTCGGGATCTGATGCAGAAACAACAAGATGCTTTTTACAAGCGGCAGAGTAAGTTGTTGTAGCTTTTTTGAAATCATAACTATTGAAATGCTGAAACAAATTCAGCATTTCAATAATTGTTGTCAGTTCGAGTATTTCTACAATGCCCTAGCATTGTGGAAATGTATCGAGAACTAGAATCTGCGATCAGGGTTATAAACGCCTAGATCTAAAGAAGGTTTTTTGCCATCAATGATTTCTGAAACCAAGAGTCCGGTTCCCGGGCCTAAGCTCCATCCCATCATTGCGTGACCTGCGGCAATGGTTAAGTTTTTCCATTTTGAAGGTCTGCCTATGTACGGCAATCCATCTGGAGTTACCGGTCTCAAGCCGCATTGGGCTTCGTCTTTTTCCTGCTCAGAGATCACCACATTATTAAAATAGCGCGGCACCGCCTCGGCGATCGCTTCAACACGGGCTTTATTAATATTATGATTGATTCCGGCGATTTCCATGGTTCCTGCAAAACGCGTAAAACCATTCATAGGCGTTACCGCAACTTTTGCTTCGCACAAGATCGAAGGTAAAGTGATTCCGGTTTCAGTTTCAGAATTGATGCGATAACCTTTACCCGCCTGCATCAAAATTTTTAACCCTAATTTTTTATTCAACTCGCCGGCCCAAGCTCCGGTTGCCAAGATCACTTCATCAGCAACAAAAGTCTTTCCTGATGCAGTTTTTACATTAGAAAGGGTACCGCTTGACGTATCAAAATCGGTTACTTTTTCGTTCTTAACAAACTGCACTCCTTTGGCCTGCAACAGTGTTTTCAGCTCTTCCATAAATTCGCCCGGAGTGGTATGATGATCGCATTCATAAAACGCCGCACCTTTGATATCTAAATCGGCATTAGGCATTTTTTGCTGAACTTCTTCCGCAGAAAGCATACGCGCCGGCAAGCCTTCTTTATTGGCTAAAGCCAAAACATGCGCCTCTTCTTCAAGCATATGTTCGGTTTTACACATCATAAGCAAACCGTCTTTCTTAAGCTGAAAATTGAAATTTTCTTCCGCTCTAATATCTGAATACAAGTCCCGCGACAACAAATTGATATCTCGAATCGCCGGAATGGCTTTAGATACATTTTTTTCTGAACACGAATTGTTAAACGCCATCGTCCACTTAAGAAAATCGGCGTTTAAGCGCGGTTTAATATACAACGGACTCTTACTGCTGAACATCCACTTGATGCCTTGCTGCATCACACCGGGAGCCGCTAACGGAATAATATGACTTGGCGTGAGGTAACCTGCATTCACGTAGGATGCACCAGAATCCATACTTCCTTGATCGATCACCGTTACTTCGTGCCCTGCCTTTTGAAGGTAGTAAGCCGAAGATAAGCCAATGATTCCACCTCCAATAATTACACATTTTTTGCTCATAATTAGTCCAGATTAAAGTCCCAAAGGGTTTGTTTGTCTAGTAAATTCTCGATGAAATAATTCCATCTTTTTTTCTGAAAATAAGTATTGTATTTACCGGTATAGCCGTGACGCTGACTCGGGATGATCAACATATCAAATTGCTTATTGGCTTTGATCAAGGCTTCAGCCAATTTAAATGTCGCCGAAGGATTTACGTTATCATCGATCCCACCATGAACCAGTAATAGTTTTCCTTTTAAATTAGGCGCCATCGTGATGTTTGACACTTCCTCGTAGCGCTCATCAACAGGATAACCCATATACATCTCCGGCCACCAGGCTTTTTCCATTCTAAAATCGTGATCCCCGCTGCTCGCCACTGCCACTTTATAAAAATCAGGAAAAGCCAACACCGCATGCGCCGCATCAAAACCACCTGCCGAATGCCCAAAAATTCCCACACGCTCAGCGTCTACATAGGCGTATTTTTTGCCCAAATAGTTAATAGCGTTCACGTGATCACGCAGGTTATCTCCCATATTCATATAAGAAACATCCCGAAAAGCTTTAGATCTCCCTGCAGTTCCCAGACCATCAATAGCCACTACGATAAAGCCTAAATTAGCCATCGCCTGATTGCTCAACGCCTGACTGAATGTTCTGGGGAAACGCTGCGTATGCGGGCCGGTATAGGTCGCATCAATAACAGGATATTTTTTTGAACTGTCAAAGTTTACCGGCTTCCAAAAGGCGCCGTAAATTGGGGTTTTATCATCTTTACCTGTTAGTGTAAATACTTCAGGCATTTGCCAGCCTTCCGCTTCAATTTGTGCTGTATTGGCTGTGGTTAGGGTCGCTGTGATCTTTCCATTCTTCTTGCTGCGCAATACGGTTTTTGTAGGTTGGTCTACCTTTGAGATCGCATCTACAAAATAATCAGCATCCTCAAAAAATGTGATCTCGTGATTGGCATTTTCTGGGGTTAGTTCCTTTATTTTTCCCTTTAAAGAAACCCGATACAATTTCTGATGGTACGGATTCATCGCTGCATCAACGCCCGAAGCGGTGTAATAAATCACTTTGTCCTTTTCATCGATGTGCACAATATCGTTTACTACAAACTCACCGTTAGTCAACGATGTGATTTTACCACTGTTTTTATTGACTAAATACAATTGCTTCCAACCCTCACGTTCAGAAAGGACCACCAGATCATCCCAACCTTCGATCTCACGATAGTTGAAATTATCAATACTGGTTTGTGTAGCTTCTTCATAAAGCGGCTGCACAGTTTCTTCATCAAGATCAACCATTTTTAAAAACTGCTCTTTGTAACCGCGTGAACGATAGGAAGCGATCATTTTATGCGGCTCCTTATCTTGAAATTTCAACCAGATCCCATTGACGTGCACTTTTTTAGGAAGATCGATTGCCAGTTGCTTTTGGCTTTCGACATCAAAAAACACCGGTTTATACGTCACCATCGTCGTGTCTCCCGGAGAACCGCGGTAGTAACTTAATAATTTGGGTTTGTATAAACTGTCTATGCTGTAATCCAGCAGATACATTTTTTCTGCATTGCGCGTATCTACGACTTGCGTCACAAGATATTTAGAGTCTGGCGACCATTGCACACCAAAATGCTTAGGACGCTCAGTTCCTTCGCCTTCGATGATGTCAAACCAGCCAATACTACTCGCATAATCATAACCTTTTTGACCATCGGTCGTTAACTGAATTTCCTCATCTGTTTCTGCATCACGAATAAATAAATTATGATCTCGGGTAAAAGCGATCCACTTTTTGTCTGGTGAAGTAGACTCCATTTGATTGCGCCAATCACGAGAATTCCTTGGTGTTTTTTCTTTATTCTTCTCTAAAGATGTTCCATCCCAAGTAAAGCGTGTATTCTCAAATTCAAAGCTTAAGCCATCATTCGTTTTTTCAATTTTTGAGACCGAAAGCTGATCTGCAGCCTGATCCGTATTCAAGATTTCACTTAAAGCTTCTGCCAATTTTGACTGATCAAAAAGCGGTTTTACTTCTGAATCTTTAAAAGAAACCGTTTTATATTCCTTACCTGCTTCGGTATAATTCACAAACCAAATCCCTGAATGATCTTCAAATTCGTGTACCGCGGTTGATACATTAAAAACTTTTTTATTCCATAGATTACTATAGGCATAATCTGCAGCCTGCTGATAATCGGCTAAGGTCATTTGCTCTTGTGCCAGAGCAAAAAAGCTGCTGAACAATAGCCCGACAACAAGCAATAATCTTGACTTGAAAAACTTCATAAACTGAATATTTATTGGCGCCTCCAAAAGAAATACTATCCTTGAGACTTGATTAAAAACAGATTTTTAAAGCAGCCTCGTAGGCTTACCTCCGACCTCGTTTTATAAAACCTGAAAACCAAATGCGTAAGGGTCTTCAGTATCAATAGTCATCGTATTGTGACCATACACTCTAGCCCAACCTTTTATGCTTGGGATCACCGCTTCAAAATCCCCTACTCGAGTCACTTCTTCTACCCGGCCTATAAATTTTGAGCCTATAAAACTCTCGTGAATAAAATCGGTATGCGGCTGAATGATCCCTTTGGCATGCAGTTGTGCGATTCGCGCCGATGTACCGGTCCCGCAGGGAGAACGATCGATCGCTTTATCTCCATAAAAAACGGCATTACGCCCTGATGAAGAAGGATCTAGCGGGTTGCCGGTCCACAACATGTGGCTTACGTCCCGTATGGTTTCATTTTCAGGATGCACAAAATGATCTTTGTATTTTGCATTGATCTTTTCCCGTAAAATCTTGCTCAGGCTGATGATCTTAGAAGCATTAAAATCGTGCACACCGCTAAAATTCTCCTGCGGAGCAACGATCGCATAATAGTTTCCACCGTAAGAAACATCAAATTTTAAAGTTCCTAACTCATCGCAATCAATTGTCAAATCACGAGCAGCCAGATAGCTTCTCACATTGGTCAATTTTACCCAATCTACCTTTTTACCGGTTTGTTGATATTCAATCTCTACCAATCCGGCGGGAGCTTCCATTCTAATTTTACCGGGAGTTTTAGGAGTGATAAGACCTTCTTCAATGGCGATGGTAATGGTTCCTATGGTCCCGTGCCCGCACATAGGTAGACAACCACTGGTTTCAATAAAAAGAATTGCAAAGTCATTTGCCGGGTCGTGCGGCGGAAACAAAATGCTGCCGCTCATCATATCGTGACCGCGCGGCTCAAACATTAATCCGGTACGAATCCAGTCATATTCTTTCAGAAAATGCTGGCGTTTCTCGCTCATGGTTTTGCCCTCTAACGCAGGACCACCCGTTTTTACCACACGCACAGGGTTACCACAAGTGTGCGCATCTATACATTCAAAAGTGTGTACAGCCATTTTTTAATTCACGTGTTATGTTTTCTATTTTTTTAGTGCTTCCTTTTGTTCGGTTATGAAAGCGTTAACCTGTTCTTCTAAAATGGGCAGGGTCACCGTGCCTTCACCTAAAATCACTTCGTGAAAAGCACGTATATCAAAGTCTTCGCCCAATTCGTTCTTTGCTTTTTTGCGCAACTCGCGTATTTTGAGTTCGCCTATTTTATAGCTCAACGCCTGTCCCGGCCAACCGATATAACGATCGGTCTCCGTATTGATCTCGTGGATCGAAAGCGCAGTATTTTGCGACATATAATCTACCACCTCCTGGCGCGACCAACCCATAGCGTGAATGCCGGTGTCTACCACCAGGCGACAAGCCCGCCACATCTCATAGGTAAGCTGGCCAAATTTCTCGTAAGGCGTGCGATAAATCCCCATTTCATCAGCAAGGTATTCAGCATATAAGCCCCAACCTTCACCATAAGCAGATAAGTATAAATTGCGTCTAAACTGCGGAATACTATCACTCAACTCCTGGTTGAGCGCTCCTTGAATATGATGTCCCGGTGCTGCCTCGTGCGCTGTCAACGCCGGAAGCGTGTACAACGTACGACTGTCTAACTTGTAGGTATTCACCAAATAATGCCCCGCCTGTGTCCCGTTTATACTACTGCCAGAATATCTTCCGCCGGTGTATTTTGGAGCGATGGCGTCAGGAACTTTGATCACTCCGTAAGGCTGTCTGGGCAACTTGGAGAAAAATGCCGGTAACTCATTATCTACCCGCTTGGCAATATCTCTGGCGTGCATCAACAACGCATCTTCGGTAGTTACAAAAAACTGATCATCGGTACGTAAAAACGCTAAGAAGTCTGCAAACGAACCTTCAAAATCTACTTCTTTGATGATCTTTTCCATCTCAGCTTTGATGCGCGCAACTTCTTTCAGTCCTAATTCGTGAATAGATTGTGCGGTGTAGTCCTTTGAGGTTGTATAAAAATCAATTCGGTTTTGATAAAATTCCTTTCCTCCGGGACGCGAAGAAACACCAATTTCGTCTCGGGTTTGCGGTAAATATTCGGTTTCAAAAAAGGTCTTGATCTTTTTAAAACTCGGTATCACACTATCTGTAATCACTTGCTGCGCTGCATTTAAAAGCGAATCTTTTCGCGCTGCGGAAATACTTTCCGGCAAGTCAAGAAATGGTGAGTAAAAATAGCTTTCGGTAGGATCATCAACAATATGTGTATTGTAGGTAGACTCGTAGCCATTGAAAATAATTTTAGGCTGATTGATGCCTTCTTTTAAGCCTTTTCGCATCAGCGCAAATTGACTTTCAGTAAAATAAGGAATGGCTTTTAACCGGTTTAAATAACCCACAGCCTGCTGATAGCTGTTGATAGGTCGCACCTGATAATTGAGATTCAAATGAAATCCCTGATCGGCCTGCAGAGGATTGAGATACATCTTGTACTTGTAGTGATCTACGCGATCCTGCAAGACAAAATTGAGCAGTTTATAGGAAATAAGCTCACTCTCATTCAAAGTAGAGGTCTCTACACCTTCCAGCTTTTTTAATAAATCTTGAGCAGCTTCTGCACGTGCCTTGGGCAGCTCTTCATCATAGCGTCCCAAAGGATAATCGCGCCAGTTATAATCGCGCTGATTTTGATATTCAGCAATGATGCTATCTAGGGAAACAGCATCCTGAGCTGAAACTGAAAGAGTTAAACTTGAAATAATAAAAAGAAGTAAATAGTGTTTCATACGTTTAATTATTTGATTTTAAAGTGCAGTATTAAGTGTCAAAATACTGCACCTATTTTTAACTCCTAACAGTCTAAAGTCATTTAGTCCTGTGTAAACTTCCCGTCTACTTTACGCAGAATTCCTAACGGATTCTCTTCTTTTAAAGCATCTGGAAGTAATTCTTGCGGCCAGTCCTGATAAGAAACCGGACGCACCCAACGGTAAATCGCGTCGTTACCTACCGAAGTAAATTTGGCATCAGACGATGATGGAAATGGCCCACCGTGGTGCATTGCAGGACAAACCTCAACACCGGTAGGAACACCATTAAATAAAATTCTACCCACACGCGAACGCAAAGCGTCAATCACATCTGTATAAGTAGCAACTTCTGAAGTTTCTGCGATAAGCGAACCGGTAAGTTGGCCTTCTAATGCATTTAAAACCTCAAGCAGTTGTGCCTTTGAAGTACAGCTTACCAACATTGAAAACGGTCCAAAAACTTCTGCGTGCAGTTTGGTATTCGCAAGAAAATTATCTCCTGTAACTTTTACCAATGCCGGTTTACCATCATTTGCTCCTTCTGCTTCTAAGGTGACTGCAAGCACTTCGGTTCCTGCCGCATCGAGCATTGTTTGTTTTCCGCTTTCGTAAGCCGACTGAATATTAGGATGCAACATGCAATGCGCAGGTTGCTCGCCTAAATGCGCAGCCAGATTCTTACCAAAAGTTTCTAATTCTTCTCCTTCAATTCCTAAGATCAACCCGGGATTGGTACAAAATTGTCCCGCGCCAAGATTGATACTTCCCGCATATTTTTGCGCCCAGCTTTCACCATTGACTTTTAAGGCCTCCGGAAGGATCACAACAGGGTTTATACTTCCCATTTCGGCATAAACCGGGATGGGTTCTTCTCTGTTGGCTCCTAGAGCGACTAAGGCTTTCCCCGCTTTTATGCTTCCGGTAAAACCAACACCTTTGATCGCAGGATGCTTAACCAACTGCTCTCCTACTGCAATTCCTTTACTGTTCAAGTTAGAAAAAACGCCGTCAGGCATTCCTGTTTTCTGCGCCGCTTTGATGATTGCTGAAGAAACCAATTCGCCAGTCGCTGCGTGCATTGGGTGACTTTTTACAACAACCGGACAACCGGCTGCAAGTGCACTAGCGGTATCTCCTCCGGCGGTTGAGAACGCAAACGGAAAGTTACTAGCTCCAAAAACAGCAACAGGTCCGGTCGCGATTTGCATTTTACGCAAATCTGGTTTTGGTGCAGGAGTACGCTCGGGATTACCGTGATCTATGGTAGCTTGCACCCAATCTCCTTGCTCTAACAGGGAAGCAAACGCATTGAGTTGACCAATTGTTCTGCCGCGCTCTCCCATTGCACGACCTTCAGGAAGGCCAGATTCGGTGGTGTAGGTATCGATCAATTGCTGACCTAAAGCTTCGATCTCTTCTCCAATTGCTCTTAAAAATGCTGCGCGTTCTTTATCTGATTTGTGTTTGTACACTTCAAAAGCTTCAGCTGCCAACTGTGCAGCAGCATTAACTTCAGCTTCAGTAGCTTCGGTAAATTGCCACTCATTCTCAATATTGAGCTTTGGGTTGATCGTTGTGTATGTTGTTTTTCCTTCTGCAGAAATTTTACTTCCTATATAATTCTTTCCTGTAATCATTTGTATCAATTTCTTTTTTAATCACTTAAGCCACTTGAGGCAGTAGCTAAGCTTGTTTACGCCAAAAGCACCACAGTTGCGGTGCTTTTAATTAAACTTGTTTTCTTTGGTATTCAGACTTCTTTTGAAGTCTAAAAAAATGAGCCGTCAGCATTTTTGTTAAGCCTTGAAAATTGCCAAACCGTAAACAGCTAAACTTTAAATCTAATATTAAACGAACTCCGCCTCCGACTCATTTCATCCACCAATTATGCTTTGAACTTACTACGAAAGACAGGCTTAAGCCAATTCCTTCTGCGTATTCAATCCTTTATATTCAGGTAAAGTAGGTCTGCTTGCCAAACCTTCTTCAATAATTTTTATTACTTCTTCGCGACGCGCTCCTGCCAATGGTAAGCGTGGTGCTCTCACGTGTTCTGAACCAATTTTGGTATACACTTCTGCAAGCTTGATATTTTGTACAAGTTGTGCGTCGATATCTAATTCTAAAAGGGGTAAGAACCAGCGATAGATCGCTAAGGCCTCATCAATGCGACCCGCTTTTTGTAGTTCGTAGATCGCAACAGTTTCAGCAGGGAATGCACAAACCAAACCTGCTACCCAACCGTCTGCACCCATCAATAAGCTTTCTAAGGCTAAAGTATCTACACCGGTCATAATTTTTAAACGATCACCAAAACGGTTTTTAATACGGGTTACATTAGAAATGTCTCGTGTAGACTCTTTTACCGCTTGGATATTAGGCTCTTCAAGTAACTCTTCAAACATGTCAAGGGTTACTTCAATTTTATAATCAACCGGGTTGTTATAAACCATAATAGGTAGTGAAGTGCTTTGTGCAACCGCCTTGAAATAAGCTACAACCTCACGATCACTCGCTTTGTATCGCATAGGAGGTAACATCATCAATCCCGCGGCTCCATCTTCTTCTGCTTGCTTTGCTGCTGCAATTGCACCTTTTGTAGTTTGCTCTGCAATGTTCATCATTACCGGTACTGAACCCGCAACAATTTCTACAGTTTTACGAGTCAAAGTACTTTTCTCTTCATCGGTTAAAGTACTCGCCTCTCCCAAAGTTCCACCTAAGACGATCCCGTGAACTCCGGCATCAAGCTGAGCTTTGATATTTACCTCAAATAAATCAAGGTCCAGTTTATCTTCTGCGGTAAACTTTGTGGTTACTGCGGGCATAACGCCTTCCCAATTGATCTGCATAATTTTATGTTTAGTATTGAGATACAAATGTAGTAGGCTCAAAACCACGGCGTTTTGTAGTATTTAACCAAAACTTTGCATATTTTAGCACAATCCAATATTTTTATTGAAAAACCACGTCAAATTCTAACCATTGAAGGTACTTCCATTTAAAATACCAAAGTCTAGTAATCATGCCTTGATTTTTCAAGAAGACCTAGAACCTATATTTTATGATAAGTTACATCAGCATGCAGAAATACAAATGAGCTATATTCTGTCGGGTTCTGGTACTTTACTCGTGGGTGATACTGTAAGCCGATTTAAACCCGGAGATGTTTTGGTCTTTGGAGAAAATCTTCCGCACGTTTTTAGGAGTGATGCTAATCATCAAGGTTTGTGTCACATGCTTACCCTATTTTTTAACCGGGAAGGTTTTGGCCATGACTTTTTTGAAACCGAAGAATTAAAAGAATTGGACCTCTTTTTTAAACAAGCATCATCCGGATTTAGGATTGCAGATGTTGATGCGCGCTTTAAGCGTGAATTCATTCGCTTACGCAGTTTGGCCAATCTGGAGCGTTTTATGAGTTTTATCAAACTACTCTACGAAATTCATAATACGAGTAAAGAGTTGCTTTCTAATTTTACAAACAAAACCAATTACACCGATACCGAAGGTCAACGCATGAGTAATGTATTTGACTATTGCCTGAGTCACTTTAAAGAGCGCATCACGCTCGATGAGATCGCCGAGATCGCTGTGATGAGTCCTACGGCATTTTGCCGTTTCTTTAAAGAACGTACTAACAAAACGTTTAATCAGTTTTTATTAGAACTGCGCATTGAGCACGCTTGCCAGTTGTTGCGCACTCCAGACAACCAGGAAGCCATCTCGAGTATTGCATATACCTGCGGTTTTAACTCGGTTTCTAATTTTAATAGATATTTCAAAAAGCAAAAAGGGGTAAGTCCGCGAACTTACAAAACCACAGAAACGCAATAAGTTTGTAACACATCTGCGGGAGCTGCTACTTATTAAAAAATCTAGAGTTATATGAACAAAGGTGTTATCGCGTTAATTACAGGTTGTATGCTACTCGCAAGTAATCAGATCGTAAATCATTTTTATCCTATACCCGATTTTCTATACGGACTATTAATAGGCTTAAGCATTGGTCTTATTTTATTTGGAATCACGCGATTTACAAAGAAGGCCAATTAAAGACTGCTCAAACTACCACCATCAATTGGTATTTGTGTGCCGGTAATATAGGCCGCATTGTCTGAAGCTAAAAAGGCAACCAAATAGCCATATTCGGCAGGATCACCTATACGTTTTACAGGAACCGAAGCTTCCATTTGTTTTAAAATTTCTTCTTCAGAAACACCTTGCTCTTTTGCTTTTTTAGCATTTAGTGAAGTGATACGTTCGGTATTGAAGTAGCCGGTTAAAATACTATTTACAGTAATGCCGAAAGCACCAGCCTCTGTAGCCAGACTTTTTGCCCAAGTCACGACTGCTGCCCGTATGGAATTTGATAGCACCAAATAAGAAAGCGGCTCTTTCACCGATACTGAAGCTACGTTGATCACGCGACCCCATTCCTTTTCTTTCATTGCAGCCAAAGCCAATTCTGTTGTAAGCACTACCGTTTTAAACAACAGGTCAAAAGCCTGCTGATAGTCTTCAACCTCCTTTTGAAGCGCTGTACCCGGTGGCGGGCCTTGCGTGTTATTCACAAGAATATCTACTGAATTCTTTTCAAAATAGCTTGTAATGATCGATTTGAACGCAGCATAATCTGTAAAATCTACCTGAAGCAGTTGATGTTGCTGACTGTTTTCAGTCGAAAGGCTTTGCTTAACGCTTTCTAATTTTTCTAACGAGCGCGACATCAACGTAACCGTCGCACCACTCGCCGCCAACTGCTTAGCGATCGCTTTACCTATCCCTGAAGTGCTCGCACCAACAAGTGCTTTTTTTCCGCTTAAATCAATATTCATAGTATTACAATTAGTTGTGTTACTTTACAGCTGTCGATATAACTGGTCTCGACTGTGCTCGACCTGACAGGTCAAATTCTACTTATACTCTTCTCGCGTCGGACTAAACACATCAAGTAATTTACAAGGCGTCAAGGCTTTTCCGCTATGCGAAAGATGCGGAGCGATCACCACAATATCTCCAGGATGATACACTTTGGTAGTTCCGTCAAGGGTAAACTCGAATTCTCCCTCAATCACGTGCATGATTTGTTCGTTCATATGGCTATGCTCAGGTACTTGAGCGCCCTCTTCAACTTCCCAAAACGCGAGTGATGTATTTTGAGTATGCACCAGTTTGCCGTAATATCCCGGCATAATTTCTTTAGGTTCTATTTCTGAAAGTTTATACTGCATAATATGTTGGTGTTATATTTCTCTCTATTAAAAGTCCAATTAATTTCCCCAAATCCTGTCCCACAAGCTCTTTAAAACCTGCTTCATCGCTTCGGGATCTCTTTTAGCTTCTTCTATTTCTAAAGTTTCACCATCAGGAATCAATTGATAACTGAAAACAAAGCGTAAATCTTTTGCATCCAAATCGTAAACTCCAAACCGAAGATCATTGTAATACAAATCGCTATCGCGCTTTTCAACCGCATACCATCCGTTTGAAATTTTATTGAGTCGCTTTATCGTTTCAGAATCTCGATAATCGCCCAGCAGTTGACGATCCTTCGGTACATATTTGAAACGAATAGGCTTACTATCAAAAAACGAATAATCCCCTAGCAAATACGCGTCGCCTACATCAATATTAGCGTACCACAAAATCGTATTAAATGCTGCCGGCCGCGTATCGATTTGTGTATATTCAATCTTTTCGTTTGCTAAGGCTTCGGTGAATTTCTGATAACTGATTCCTTTTAAAACTAAAGTCAGTACCATATACGCTGAACTTACTATAAGTCCGAGATTATTCCACTTTCGGCGTTTTTTGGAAGCTTTTGGTAAACGCATCGCTAGGATCAAAAAGACTAAAAACGGCAAGGTATAAAGCGGATCGATGACAAAAATATTTTGGTACGCCAACCTGAGATCTAATGGCCAGAACAGCTGCGTTCCCCATGTCGTGTGCGCGTCCAAAAGCGGATGCGTCACCAAACCCCAGAAAAAGAGCCAAGACCAATCCTTCCAACTGGCTTGTGCCTTTTTATGAAGTTGCGCCACGAGCCAACCCAAAATGGGCGCCATCACAATACTAAAAACGATAGAATGACTTATTCCTCTGTGAATTTCGATAGCGGTAAGTGGATCAAGAAATTTACCTACAATGGTATCTAGATCAGGAATTGTACCGGCGATTGCACCGTACAACATCGCTTTGTTGCCCACTTTTTTCCCTAAAACGGCTTCTCCCACCGCAGCGCCCAGAACGATTTGCGTTAACGAATCCATCTAGGCATCTATAATTTGCATCTTTCTGAGTAAGAAAGAGGCGTTCATATTCTGGCAAATCCCTTTTTTAAAGGTGTAGTCAAAAAACAACTCGTCGTTGATGATCTGCGCATCAAAATAATAGTTCTTGACCTCTTCAAGTTCGTCTGCCGCTTCACACAAACTCAAGTCGTGCGTAGCGATGATTCCAGTGGAATTTGAAGCCACCAATTTCTCGATGAATTTTCGGGAGCCAATGGCCTTGTCGGTACTGTTGGTTCCTTTTAAAATCTCGTCTAGAATGATAAAATAAGTATCCGTTTTTATGGCGTTTACGATAAACTGCAAGCGTTTCAATTCTGAAAAGAAATACGATTCATCATCGGTAAGCGAATCGCTGGTGCGCATACTGGTGATCAATTTTATAGGATCATAAACCGCTTTTTCGGCACAAATAGGAAGCCCTGCATTGCTCATCACAATACTCAAAGACACCGTGCGTAAAAAGGTACTTTTACCCGCCATGTTGGCGCCGGTGATGATAAAAAACTGTTCGCTATCAATATCAAAATCGTTAGCAACCGCCTTCTTAGGATCGAGTAACGGATGCGCCAAGGCTTTTGCAGTAAGCGTATGTTTTCCTTTTTTGATTTCCGCAAAAGCGTAATCGGGATGATTAAAACTGAAATTAGCCAGACTGTTTTGCGCATCAAAAAATGCGAGCACTTCAAACCAGTTGGCCACCTCATCTGCATTCAATGCAATCCAGCGTTCTATGCGATAGGCTTGCCTTAAATCTGAAAGAAAAAAGGAATTGATAAATACACCTACTAACATATTAGAGCGCTGATCGAGAATGCCCAGCATTTTTGAAAACTGCTCAATTACCGCCGAAGCTTTAGCCTTTTGAGACTTGATCTTATCCTGTTCCTTTTTTAGATAAACCGACGTAAACTCTTGCTCTTCTAACAACAGCATCAATTTGAAATACTGCTCAAAAGTGGTTTGCGTTTTACCGGCTTTGTCCCAAAGGTCATTTACTTTCTTTACGAAAAATCCATTGAGGATAAGTCCGGCAAAAAACCAATACAGTACCACACTCCCGGGAACGAGATCAAGATACGACAGCACAAAAAGAACCAAAGAAATACCGGTAAACACATTGGGTAGCCATTGCATGATTTTGGGCACAAAATTGGTATAGCCTTTAAGCCAATTTAAAATATGCCGTGTGTCATAATTGGCTTTTACTAAGCGCGCCGTGGCTCTAAATTCTTGCCGCCAGTCTGATTGTGCCGCAAGTTCCTTTACCGCTTCCTGTTTCTGTGAAATATCTTCAATACTATTGGCAGTAAGTAAATCTGCCAATTTTTGTGCTCCACTGGCTAAACCGGTTCTGTTTAAATATTGAAAGAAAGAACCACGGCCAAATAGATCAATATCCTGACTGAACTCGTGCATCGGATTTTTAAACGTATCACCATCTGGCAAATCATAAAATTCACGATCGAGTACTTGGAGTTCGGTTTTATTGATAGCGATCATTTCCTGTAGAAAATCTCGCTTGTATTTAAGCCGGGAATGTCTTGAGACCAAGAACAGAAACAAAGCGATCTCAACAACTACTATTGTAAGGATAACACGCGTGTTTCCCCATAAGAAGTAAACAGCTACAACACCTATTAAAAATACCACAAGCCGTATCATGCTGCTCGAAAGCAATAAGGCTTGCATCTTTTTTAACTGCTCTTGATAGGTGGTGATTTTTGAGGTATAATGGGCTCTGGGATCCTGCATGCGTTTGATTGAAAAATGATTTTTGTAAAGCTATATATTCAGAATCAATCCAGCCTTTTTAATTCTTCTTTTAGCTTTTTGGTAAGACTGTTTACGATAAGCGTATAACTGTCGTCTATAAATTGCTGCACTTGTTTAGGCGTCAGTTCACCATTCAGCACTACCGTATTCCATAATTGCTTATTCATATGGTATCCCGGCAATACACTTTCGGGGTATTTTTCTCGCAGAAGTATGGCTTCTTCAGGATCACATTTAAGATTGATGCGCGGCTCACCATTTTCCCAACTCATCAAACTGCTAAGCGCATACATCTTTCCCATCACTTTAAAAACCAGCGTATCTTCATTAAACGGAAAATGCTCTGTAGTCCCGGGTTTCTGTAAACAGTATTCTCTATAGCTTTCGATGTTCATCTTAAAATGGATAATACATTATATGATCTTCCATCAGATAACCGTTGCCGATGTCAAAATCTTCAGAATACCTATTTTCAAAACCGTAGTATTCATAGAATGAAGTAGCCTTATTATCGCGATTTACGTTGAGCGTTACACCAAGGTCTCCGGCTTTTTTAGCTTCCGCGAAAGCGAAATCCATCAAAAATCTTCCTGCTCCGGTTCCTTGTGTTTTGGGTAACACATAGATCTTATCTACTTTAGTGACCGTACCTGCAGTAGTAAGTTTTTCATTGGTATACTGCGGAATGATCGCCAGATAGCCGCAAGGCACATCGTTATTGGCACCGCCAAAAGGTTTAATGCTCCGAGGCTTGCCTCCGAATTGAAAATCCGTTTCCAAGCAACGCCTATTGGGCTTGCCCTGAGGCAGTTTACTGTAGAGGATATAAAATATGCTGCCGGTTTCGGTTTGTTTTTTTAATGAAGCCTCGCTGTACATCATCTCCATCATATAAGTGATTTGCGCTTCAGAAAGAATATCTTTAAAGGTTGCCGGCCAAACCTCATCAACCAATTGCTTCAAAAGCGGCCAATCTTTTTCTTGAACCTCTTTTACGCTAAACTGCTTTGGACTCATTCTTATCTTTTAATTGAGGTTGCGCTGCCGTTTCAAGGGCTTTATAATCTAGTTTCCAACCGATGGTTTGCACCAGATTTTCCATCAAAGCGACCGTACTTAGTGCTTGATTTGAAGCTTCACCAAACAAGCCGCTTTGCGGAACTTTATCTACAATATGCTGTTTGGCCTCACGGTTGATTTCGGTAAGATCTGTGGACGTAAAGGGGTTTGCCCAACCTTCTTTCTTGTCGTAATATTTAAAATCTGTTTCAATGCTGAGCAATTCCGGCTGGGGAAAATCGGTAAGAATGATGGTCCTGTTTTTGATATCGGGCTGCATTTTGATTTTGGTCAGATCAAAACCTACGTAGGCTTTCGCATCGATAAGTACTAAAGCTTTTTTGCTTCCTAAAAAGAGATTGAGCCATTTATCTTTTACATTCTGGTAATGATAGATCTCAGAGAAATCACCTTCCACCGTAATGAATTTACAGACGCTGCGTATTTTTTCCATCAAAACCACTGACTGCTCCTGAGCATTTTGCTGCTTTTTTGTTTTGTTGAATCGCGTGAAAATAAAATAGGCTACAACACTTCCTATTGCTAAACCAATGAATAAATACTCCATAAAACAAAGATAAGGCTAGTTGCCAATCTCACCCAAATGCGTAAACTTAAAACCACGCTCATACTTAAGACCATAGCCTACAATGCGATCAAAAGCGGCATGTGCAAAAAGAACAATCCCAACCAGTTCCAGATACTGAAGTTCTAAAAACAGACCTGCTAAAAATAAAACAACACCTAAACTTTTGAGATGAAACAGGTTGTAAGACCAGGCTCCCACTTTAGGATTTACCAAATATCCTAACATCCCGATATCTGGTAAAAAAAATAATCCGATAAACCACCACCAGCTAAGACCTAAAGTAGAAAAAAGGTAAACACCCAAAAGCAGTGCGCCTAGTTCTTCGAGTTTAAGAAGTGTTTTCATCGTTAATTTTCTAAGGTATAAAGTATGGGTTTACTAGGTGCTGCATCGTTCTCAAAAGAGGCGATCTGTAGATTAAGCAGGTATAGACCGTCTTTCACCGTATGAGGCACAAAGATCATTTCGGTAATTGTGGCGTCAAAGCGAATTTTTCCTTCGGTATTCCACCAAGCTTTATGACTTGCCAAGACTCCTTCATCGCGTTCTCTATCTACACTCGGCAGATCTATAAGCAAGTGTTTTACTCCGCATTCTCTAAGGTACGCCGTCGCATCTGCCATTAGATAGGGCCAATTGGTATTAGACCACTTTCTGCTTTTTTTACTGCTTGTGTTGGGTAATGTGCGTATGACTACCGCTTCGGGGCGAGCTGCTCCCAATGCTTTTTCTACTTGCTTTTTAGTAAATGCTAAATCATCTGCGTAAGATTCTGGCACTAGCGTGATTACTTGAGCTTTGAACATGAAGTTTTTTAAATGCTCATTGATGCTGTAAACTTTTTCAGTAATATGACCTACGCACTCCGTGTGTGTGCCGTGCGCATGCGGATTGAGATACACATTATTAAAATTAACCACAGATCCCTGAGCTACAGCTGCCACCCACTTACCCTCTTTAACCGGTTCGATCTTGGGTGCATCCAAGTACCAAGCCACAGGGTTTTGCTCACTGCTCACCACGGGAATACTAAGGTCTATGGGCTTTGTAAAATCTACGGAATATTCAATTTGGTCAATAGTAATTTTCGCTTGCATAGGCTTCTCTGGCTGGTTCACCTTAATAAGTTAACAATTTTGCGAATTGTTACAGTAAAATCTTAGGAAAGATTCAGAAGAAATAAATCACTCGCCAGTCCATCGCTTAAAAACTTGCCCTTTTTGGTAACTACAATACGGTGATCATCTAGAAATAAAAGGTGCTCCTCAATATGCTTTTGCGCCTGTTGCAGCGCGTATTCCTTAAATTTTAGACCAAAATCCTGTTCGATCTTTTCTAGCGAAATCCCCCAAATCGTGCGCAAACCGGTCATTACATACTCATTATACTTATCTGTGGTGGACAAGTTTTCCCGCTCTATCGGAAGCACATTTGCCTCGATTGCCTTAATGTATTTTGGGTTATTATTGATATTCCAGCTGCGCGTATTACCATCGAAGCTGTGCGCAGAAGGACCAATTCCTAAATAGGGTTTTCCCGTCCAATACGCTGTGTTGTTCTGAGAGAAATAGCCGGGCTTACCAAAATTGGAAAACTCATAATTCTCAAAACCGGCTTTCTCCATATGTGCCAGTAAAATCTCAAAGTGCTTTTGAGCAACAGCATCGTCCATAGGTTTTACCACCCCTTTCTCTATAAACTTTTGGAGCGCCGTATTGGGCTCTACCGTCAATGCATAACTCGATATATGCGGAATATCAAGCGCAATAGCTTGATCGAGATTCTCTTGCCAACGTGCATCGCTCATATCGGGCATTCCGTAGATGAGATCTATTGAAATATTATCGAAATACTGCTTTGCAAGCAGAAGACACGCTAATGCCTCGCCAGCATCGTGCGCACGATTCATCAACTTGAGATCTTCTTCAAAAAAAGACTGTACACCTATACTAAGGCGGTTGATTCGCGACTCTGCAAGCATTTTAAGTTTAGCTTCGGTCAGGTCATCCGGGTTAGCTTCTAAGGTAATCTCTGGAGCTTCAGTTACTTCAAAATGACTATCTATGGTTTTAAAAATTTGCTGAAGATCTTCAGCATCTAGTAAACTTGGCGTACCCCCACCAAAATAAATAGTTTGCAATGGCCCGGGGATTTCATCCTTCCGCAGGATCATTTCTTTGCATAACGCATTGACGAGTGCGCTCTTCTTTTTCAAGGAAGTCGAAAAATGAAAATCACAATAGTGACACGCCTGTTTGCAAAAAGGAATATGAATGTAAAGCCCCGCCATAACTGTCAATTACTACTTTTTTACGCGCTTTTCATTCTGCTTTACAAAAGCCTCCCAGCCGGTATAACTCTTACCCACAACCGTTTTACCCGAGTTAAAATGATGACAAACCGCAGCGGCCAGACCATCAGTACTATCCAGATTTTTAGGAAGTGTTTTTAAGCCTAAAAGGCTTTGAAGCATTTTGGCCACCTGTTCTTTGCTGGCATTTCCGTTGCCGGTAATGGCCATTTTTATTTTTTTTGGGAGATATTCGGTCACCGGGATTTCACGCGACAACCCTGCTGCCATCGCCACACCTTGCGCGCGGCCTAACTTCAACATAGATTGTACGTTTTTTCCAAAAAAGGGCGCTTCGATCGCTATCTCATCAGGATGATACGTATCGATCAACTCTACAGTACGCTCAAAAATAAGTTTCAGTTTTACATAAGGATCGTCATACTTTTTAAGCATCAACTCGTTAAGCTGCATAAACTGCATCTTTTTATCAACCACCTTGATGAGGCCAAAACCCATAATGGTCGTACCGGGATCGATTCCTAAAATGATTTTTTCTGATTTCAAGCGCTAATTTTTTTACATCTTTGAAGCTTTCGCAAAGCTAAACATTAAAAGTGTGACCCTCATCGCTGTTTTTATAGTACTGTATGTGCTGCTCATTCTAGCTCATATTTACGGGTTTTTAATACTGAAAGGAGTATCTACTTCTACCGCAAACGCAGCACACACCCATTTTTCTGTTTTGATCCCCTTTAGAAATGAAGCTGAAAATCTACCGCGATTGCTTCATTCGATTGAGCAGTTGCGCTATCCTAAAACGCATTTTGAAGTACTTCTCATCGATGACGAATCAAGTGATACTTCGGTTCAAATCATTGAGGCATTTCGACAGCACACACAGCTTCAACTGCGCATTATTGAAAACAGGCGGAAATCTGCTTCCCCTAAAAAAGATGCGCTTAATGTAGGTATTAAAACTGCAAGCTATGACTGGATTGTCACCACCGATGCCGATTGTACCGTTCCTGAAAATTGGCTGCATTGTTTTGATCAGAAAATACAGAAAGAGCAACCGCTTTTTATCGCAGGACCTGTAAGCTTTTTTACGCAACAAGGCTTGCTACACCGCTTTCAGCAACTGGACTTTTTAAGTTTACAAGGAGCAACTCTGGGTAGTTTTGGCCTTAAGCAAGCCTTTATGTGTAACGGCGCCAACCTAGCTTTTGCTAAAACTGAGTTTTTAGAACTAAAAGGATATGCTCAAAACGATCATTTGGCAAGTGGTGATGATGTTTTTTTATTACAGAAATTTCTCAAAGCATATCCCGATCGTGTCGTTTATTTAAAACAAAAAGAGGCGCTGATTCTTACTCAGGCACAATCCAGCTGGAAACATTTATTCAATCAACGCAAACGCTGGGCAGCAAAAGCATCGGCGTACACCTCCTATTTTGCACTTTCTACTGCATTCTTGGTGTTTATTGGAAACCTCAGTACGATCATCAGTATTTTTTATTTAGCTGAATTAGGCTGGCTCATTGTATTAAAACTAGCAGTTGACTTTGTACTGATCTCTCTTACGGCACGTCTTTTTAACCAGACCGGCACGCTGAAAAATTATGTTTGGGTCGCACTGCTCTATCCTTTTATCACGGTATATATAGCACTCACCAGCCAATTAAAATCTTTTGAGTGGAAAGGAAGAAGCTTTAAAAAATGATCAATCAACTTTCACGATCACCGGCATTTTAAAGGCCGTTTTTACAGGAATACCGCGCTTGTTAGCCGCAGATATTTGAGGTAAAGAATCAAGACTATCTTTTAACCAACGTTCTAATTCGGGTAGCTGAACAGCAATGGTGTCGGGAATTTCGGTTCTGTCGATGCTGAGATCTCCCAGCTCGGTAATACTCAAATACAACCAGATCGTATCATTCAATTCAGATTCTACGATAATGGTTTTGTTTGAAAGTTGCCTTTGAAAATTGAGCGCCAATTCGGTTTTAAAACATTGATAGCGCGCCTCTTGAGTTTCAATGCTATCACAGGTAGCAAACGAAGGATACTCATCAACTTCGTTCATATTGATCGCTTTGAGTTCTTCTTCTGCCAAAACCTCTGAAGACACTTTTTTGGTCTCAAGGTCTTTACAGCCTGTTAAGCAAAGGGCAAACGCCAAAAGAACTGAAAATCTGAACATTTAGTAACTCAAAATCTTTAACAAAGATGTAAAAACGCACCGAATAAAACTACACAATAACCAATTTAAAAGCGATAACCCAAGCTAAATTCTACGCCTTCGGCTTTTGCTCCGTGGGCTTTGACGGTTACAGCCGCAAAAATATCCTCGGTAAAATAACGCTTTAAACCCAGTCGGTTATACAGCCTATTCTCAAATTCATAGGGATAATAAATATAATACCCCAAATGCGAGACAAAAGCGATCTTATTAAAGCGCAACTCGTGCCCAATAAATAGCCCGACACGCTTCCAATCTTCATCGCCACGTACACCCAACTCAGGGAAAGATGCTGCCTGAAGCTTGATCAACTCTTTAAAGAAATAGGCAAAAAATACATCTGTACCGGCGACCAGCGTACTCTTATGATTGATGCGCTTATCTGCAAATGCTGAAACTACGAAAAACGGGAACTGTCCTTGCCCTACGATATCACTTTCATTTGCACCGCCGCGTAAAACTAGATTATAATGAACCGGCTCGGTGAATTTAGTACGTTCACCCTCGGGAATATAATCAGGAAAATTCTCATAATCCAAGTTGTAGTTTACTCCAACATTAAAGGCAAACGTATTGGTACTGTTGTTAGGCGCGCGCAAGTTTGCATTACTGTAGTGAATGATGGCAAACCCTGTATTTAAACCAAAACCCTTGTATAAATTCTGTTTATTATATTGAAGTGCTATGTAGGTCGAACTTAACAACTTGGTCCCATATGCGTTGTTGATGTAGTTGGTTTCGGGATCATACGGACTACCGGCAATTGCTACACCCTGACCAATTCTGAAATATGCGTTTCGGTTTAAAAAGTAGAAATTAAAGTGGCCGTAGAAGCTTATATTCTCGCCTAAATATTCATTGTGCATATCTTGATAGGCCATAGAGAATCCCCAGTCGGGATAATTATAGCGACGCTCCCACTCATTGAATCCGTAGGTCTTTCGGTTATAACTTAAGATAAAACCTGTTGGATGCCCAGTAATAAGGTGATTGATATCAGGGTTGTGCTCGAGTATGCTTCCGTAGAAAAAAGAAGCGTCAAGTGAGACTGGTTTTTGTTCTTTAGCAAATTCTATCTCTTGCGCATTTAAGCTGAAGGTAAACGTCAATAAGGCAAGAAAAAGAAATCTCATAAGCGGTTTAATCTTCAAAAATTAATCTACCCGTATAGCGTTCTTCAACATCTACAACCGGTGGACGATTTACTGCAATCACATCACCGGTTCCCGTGATGACTCCGGTTAAACTTTGCTGCGGATTAATGATCATTTTGTTAGGTGCTCGATGGTAAATATCAATATTCTGAACAACAAAATCCCGACCCTCAAAACGTGGGTTCTCATTTTGAAAACCTAAATCCATATTCTCGGCTTCGCCGGTAATATAAAAAACACTTTTACCATTGGCATCTACACGAAGGTTTTCGGTGTCAAGATCCAAGTGAAATTCACCATTTTTACGCAAAATCACATCGATACCAATAGAAGTATTGCTCACCAAATACAGTTCAGGAAATACCAAGGTCCCGTCGCTGTAAATTTCTCTTGAAGAGTTATGACGGATTTCTGTAAGGTTGGGCACCGTTACAAAAACCTCAAAATTCCCGTACTCACGCACGAGATTACAGCGGTTGTCGTTACGCAACACAAGCACGCCATTTTGAACTTCGATCAAGGCCTCATTGACCAGGTTTTTCCCGGTGCGCAGGACAACTTTATGCTCTTCTCCTTGTTTAATGTGAACGATAACTTCTGCTTCTGCTCTAAGCCTAGTGAAATTTGGCACCTCGTATTCGACCTCTACGATCTCTCCAGAAGTCTGAAAGCAATCCTCTGCATTTTCTGAATTACAAGAGACAAGCACTAGAAAAAGTGCAATAACTATTCTTTGCATGTATACAACAACTTTTGATAGCAAATTACGGCAAAAAGAAGCAGAACCCGCAATTATATTGTCGCGCTAAAAATAAATTCACAATTCAAGATTCCTTTTTAGCAGATTTATTGAAATTTGGCGGTGTAAATTTTTTAAATGCTAACAAAAAAATTCTACTTCGTCTTAGGTTTGATTTTTATCTTGATGCTGTGCGGCATCAGTCAAGGCGGACTTACAGAAAGCAGTGAAGCCCGCTATGCAGAAATTGGTCGTGAAATGGCGCTGAGCAACGATTTTCTTCACCCGCGCATGCTGGGCATCGGGCATTACCACAAACCGCCAGTTACTTATGCGATTACTGCTATGGGGTATAAACTCTTTGGTTATTCCGAATTTGGAGCCCGCTTTTTTCTGGCCGTAGCTTTAATTATTCAGCTACTACTGGTATATAAAATGGGCAAATTATGGTTTGACGATCGCAAAACCGGAATTTTTGCAGCGCTCATTTATTTCACCTTTCCAATCGCGTTAGCCAGTGTATTAAACCTCACTACAGACGCCTTTCTCAATACCTTTATTCTATCAAGTATCTATTGCTTTTTATACGCAAAACTTAAAAAGAATACCTCTTTCTTATACTTGGGTTATGTATTGCTAGGAATTGCTTTTTTGGTCAAAGGTCCTGTTGCTTTTTTACCAGTGGCCTTATTTATGATTTGCTATAAAATCATCAATAAAGAGCCTGTCAAACCTTCAAAGCATACCGTCTTAGACATTATTTTATTGCTGTTGATTTCAGCTTCATGGTTTATCGCGATTGTCTTAGAAAAACCCAACCTACTTGATCATTTTATTGAAGATCAAATCATAAAACGCAGTGTTGACGCTTCTCAATTTAAACGCAGCAAACCACTGTGGTACTATATTGTTTTTGCGCCATTGCTTTGCCTCCCGTGGACCGTTCCTTTTGTTTATGTGCTTATTGCTAAACGGAACCATTTAAAATTCACACCACAACTAAAAATTTTGGGTTTTACCTGTTTAGCTGTTTTGGTTGTATTTTCACTATTCTCCTCAAAACTCATTTTTTACATTTTACCGTTATACCCCTTGCTCGCATTACTCTTTGCAGGCATATACAGGCAATTGTTTGAAAACGAAAAAGGCTATTTTATACTTACCTATAAAGTAGGATTTGGAATTTTAATCGGGATGGCAATCGCTTTGCTTTGCATTCCCGCATTTGAATACAAAATTTGGTTGAGCGTAATTGCACTGGTCGTAATCGCAATTTATTTTTACTGGTGGAATTTTAAAGCTAAGGCTTCAAAAAGCACACGCCTTTTTGGGTTAAGCACAGGAGCAACGTGTATTTTGTTACTCTTGTATTTCAGCTTTGCTCCTCAGAATGAATTGCTGATGCGCAGCTTTAAGCCTCAATTTTCTTTTATAAAAGAACAACGTAAAGATCTGAAAGAGTATAAGGTGATCGTTTATGATTACCGATTACCTTCTGCTGAATTTTACTTGGGAGACCGCATCATTACAGTAAGCAATACCAATTACGAATCTTTACGCGACACACGTTTTGAAAAAGATTCAAGCTGGACCAGATCGTATATTGATCTGAGAAATCCTAAAAATTACCCGAAATTCGAAGCTCTTTTAAAAGATCCTAACAATATTATCATAACTAAAGATCGAAGACCCATCCCAGATAGTTTAGATCATCTAACCAAGAAATTTAAGGTTGAAGAATTTGGTGATTGGCGTGTACACTATTAAAGTCTTACACCTATACCAAATTCAACAGCTTCAGCTTTTGCTCCGTGGGATTTCAAGGTAATGGCTCCAAAAATATTCTTGGTAAAACGGCGTTTTAAACCACCTCTAAAATAAACGCGTCCTTCAAAATCATAGTCGTAATATGCATAATACCCAAACTGGGTCACAAAGGAGTTTTTATTGAAGTGTAACTCATGCCCTACAAACAGCCCGGCACGCTTCCAATCTTCATCTCCTGTGGTACCGTATTGATTTGCAAAAGCAATAGACTCATACTCGATCTGATCTTTTAAAAACGGACTCAAAAAGAAATCGGCTCCTACTTGTAAACTGCTTTTATGCGTAATGCGCTTATCTAAAAATGAAGAAAGCACCAAGAAAGCTCTGCGCCCCAATCCTATATAATCGCTCTCATTAGCACCAGACCGCACTACAAAATTCCACTTGATAGGTTCGGTATAACGGCTTTTCACTTTTGGAATATACTCTGGAAACTCCTCATCATCCAGCTGATAGTTCAACCCTAAATTGAAGGTAAACGAATTGGTACTTGCATTAGGAGCCCGCACATTCGCGTTAGAATAATGCACCAACGTAATACCTGTTTGCAAGCCAATACGATCAATAATATTAGGCTGCGTGTAATTGACCATTACATAGGTCGAACTCAACAATGTTGAGCCATAAGCATTATTCCTAAAGTTATCGTCAATATCAAAAGGCTTAGTCGTGAAGGCAACACCTTGCGCAATACGCACCATCAAATGCCGATTTAACGCATAGAAATTAAAATGCCCGTAAAGTCCGTAATTTTCTCCCAGATACGGGTTCTTTTGATCTTGAGACACAAATGAAAATCCGTAATCAGGATAATTGTAACGCGCTTCCCAATCGTTGAATCCGTAGGTTCTTCGGTTGTAGGATAAAATAAAACCCGTGGGATGCCCAGTAATCAAATGCGAGATATCTTTATTATGCTCGAGAATGGTTCCGTACGTATAATTAAGATCAAAACTGTAGGGTTTTACTTCTTCCTGGCCATATACCGAAACAAAACACAAAAAGGCAACAAAAAACGTATACTTCATTCTCTAAAAGATATCCCGCAAATGTATCAAATATTATGAGTAATGTACTTAAAACAATTCTGAAGCGATCGCTTTAACATTATCGCTTTTCCCCATAGAATAATAATGCAGTACCGGCGCGCCGCCTTCCATCAACTCTTTTGATTGCTGAATTGCCCATTCTACCCCCACCTGACGAACATCTGCATTGGTTTTACACGCTTCTACCGAATCGATCAAATCCTGCGGTAGGTCTATTTTAAACACCTGCGGAAGCAATTGTAAATGACGTTTTACCGCAATAGGCTTAATCCCTGGAATAATTGGAATATCGATTCCTTCTGCACGTACAAGGTCTACAAATTCAAAATACTTTTTATTGTCAAAAAACATTTGAGTCACCACATAATCTGCGCCGGCTTCAACCTTTTGTTTCAGGCGTTTCAGATCGGTTTTTAAAGAAGGAGCTTCCAAATGCTTTTCAGGATAACCGGCAACTCCGATACAAAAATCAGAACAATCTGAAGTTTCAACCATCCCGTTCAAGTAACGCCCTTTATTCATTTCTGCAACTTGCTCCACCAAACCCAAAGCATACTCGTGACCGCCAGGTGTAGGCTTAAAATATTGCTCTTCGCGCATCGCATCGCCACGTAACGCCATCAGGTTGTGAATGCCCAAATAATGACAATCAACCAGCATATATTCGGTTTCCTCTTTCGTAAAACCACCACATAGCACGTGAGGCACGGTATCTACATTGTATTTATGCTTTATAGAGGCGCAAATACCAATAGTTCCCGGGCGCATACGCGTTACCTTCTTATCAAGAAGACCGTCTTTCTCGATATACACAAACTCCTCGCGCGAAGTAGTAACATCAATAAACGGAGGTTTAAACTCCATCAACGGATCTATATTATTATAAAGCTCTTGAATACTTTTTCCTTTTTTAGGCGGGATCAATTCAAAAGAAAATAAGGTCTTTCCGTTTGCGTTTTTTATGTGATCTGTAATTTTCATAATCTGATACCATGAAGGTTCTATCTAGAGAACCATTTAGGTTTTTATTTTGATTGGTTGTTTTCTTTTATTGGTCAGAAATGTTGGGATTGAGCCATTTTTCTGCAAGTCGCGTTTCTATATTTTTACGCTTTGCAAAATCGGTAACTTGATCCATTTTAATTTTTCCTAATCCGAAATAACGCGCCTGCGGATTCGCAAAATAATATCCACTTACCGAAGCTGCAGGCCACATCGCGAGACTTTCGGTAAGTTCTACCCCGATGTTTTCTTTTACCTTAAGAACATCCCAAATAGTCAATTTCTCTAGGTGGTCTGGACACGCGGGATAACCCGGCGCAGGGCGAATTCCTTTGTATTCTTCTTTGATCAACGCATCATTACTCAAGCTTTCCTCACTGGCATAACCCCAGTGTTCTTTACGCACGCGTTCGTGCAGATATTCAGCAAAGGCTTCAGCAAAACGATCGGCCAGTGCTTTTACCATAATGCTGTTATAATCATCGTGATCTGCTTCATACTTTTCAGCCAATTCTTGTGTTCCAAAACCGGCAGTAACACAAAAACAGCCCATATAATCCTGCTTTCCGCTTTCTTTAGGCGCGATGAAATCTGAAAGTGCAATATTGGGTTTTCCGGATGCCTTTTTACTTTGTTGTCTCAAGGTTCTGAAGATGAATTTTTCTTCGTTCTCACCTCCGCCCGAAGTGACAATCTCGATATCGTCGTCGTTAACCGTATTGGCAGGGAACAGTCCAAAGATCGCTTTAGCTTTCAGCAATTTTTCGTCTAAAATCTTTTTCAAGATAACTTTAGCATCTGCAAACAATTCCTTTGCTTGAGCCCCCACTACTTCATCCTCAAGTATATCAGGATATTTTCCGTGCAAATCCCAACTGCGGAAAAACGGCGACCAATCTATATAATCAACAAGTTTTTCAAGATCAAATTCTTCAATTACCTGAACTCCTAATTCGTTGGGTTTAACTGCTTCAAAAGTATCCCAATCTAACTTCCACTTATTTTCTCGTGCTTGCTCAATGGAAAGAAACTCGCGCTTTTTCCCACGGGTCAAGAAGCGCTCTCTAAACAAGGCATATTCTTCTTTAATCCCGGCTTTGTATTGTACCGAAGAATCCGGATTGAGCAAATCACCCACCACCGTTACTGCTCGCGAAGCATCATTTACATGAACTACAGACTCCGGATATTCCGGATCGATCTTAACAGCGGTATGCGCTTTACTTGTGGTCGCACCACCAATGAGTAAGGGCACTTTAAAATCTTGACGTTTCATCTCTTTTGCGAGGAAAACCATCTCATCAAGCGAAGGAGTGATCAAGCCACTTAAGCCTATGATATCGACATTTTTCTCTTTTGCAGTAGCTATGATCTTTTCCGGCGGAACCATAACTCCAAGGTCTATGATCTCATAGTTGTTACACGCCAAAACCACGCTTACTATGTTTTTACCTATATCGTGCACATCGCCCTTAACAGTCGCCATCAACACAAGATTAGACTTCTCTTTTTCTGAAGCCGGTGGCGGATTTTTCAACTTCTCTTCTTCGATATACGGAAGCAAATACGCCACCGCTTTTTTCATCACACGCGCCGATTTTACCACCTGCGGAAGGAACATTTTTCCATCTCCAAAAAGATCACCCACGACGTTCATACCGGTCATTAAGTGTCCCTCGATCACATGTAATGGTTTTTCTGAAGCCAAACGCGCCTCTTCTACATCTTCAAGAATATACGCGTCAATCCCTTTTACCAGAGCCCGCGTGATACGATCTTGCAAAGGCTCTTCACGCCAAGAGAGGTCAACCGTTTTTTCTTTGGCCGTTCCCTTTACGCTTTCGGCAAAATCAAGAAGACGCTCTGTTGCATCGTCACGACGGTCGAGGATCACGTCTTCAACGTGCTCTAAAAGATCTTTTGGGATATCGTCATAAACCTCAAGCATTGTTGGGTTCACAATACCAATATTCATCCCGGCTTTAATCGCGTGATACAAAAACACCGAGTGCATCGCCTCGCGCACCACATTATTCCCTCTAAAACTGAAAGATACATTACTCACACCACCGCTTACATGGGCGTACGGAAGATTTTCTTTCACCCATTTTGTAGCTCTAATAAAGTCTAAAGCATTAAGGCGGTGCTCTTCCATACCGGTGGCGACCGGGAAAATATTCAAGTCAAAAATGATATCTTCAGGCGGAAAACCTACCTGATCTACGAGAATATCATAACTGCGTTTTACAATCTCAATACGGCGCTCGTAATTATCGGCCTGACCAACTTCGTCAAAAGCCATAACGATCACGGCAGCTCCGTAGCGTTTAATCTTTTTAGCGTGGTCTATAAATTCGGCTTCCCCTTCTTTTAAACTGATCGAATTCACAACACACTTGCCTTGCACGACTTGCAGCCCCGCTTCGATAATCTCCCATTTTGAACTATCGATCATAATAGGCACTCGGGAAATATCTGGCTCTGCAGCGATAAGATTTAGGAACGTGACCATCGCCTTCTTTCCGTCAATAAGTCCGTCGTCCATATTGATATCAATGATCTGCGCGCCACCTTCAACCTGATCGCGAGCGATGTCGAGTGCTTCATCAAATTTTTCTTCATTGATGAGTCTCAAAAATTTACGAGATCCTGCAACGTTGGTTCGTTCACCAACATTTACAAAATTACTTTCAGGCGTGATCACCAGTGGTTCGAGTCCACTAAGTTTCAAAGGCCTGAAGTCTGTAATAGAAGAGGTTTCTTTTAAACCGGTTTCCATAATCAAAAATCTATAAAGCTGCTTCGGTTTTCTTTAATTCTGGCAAAGGTCGGGGAGCATAGCCCTCAACCAACTTGGCAATAGCGTGTATATGCTCTGGAGTGGTCCCACAGCAACCGCCTACAATATTTATCAATTGCTTATCGAGATACGTTTTAATCTGAGCTGCCATCTCATCTGCAGTCTCATCATATTCCCCAAAAGCATTAGGTAAGCCCGCATTAGGATAAGCCGACACTGCAAAATTTGATTTACCAGAAACCACTTCTAAATACGGCGTTAATTGCTTTGCACCAAGCGCACAATTGAAGCCTACAGAAAGTAAAGGCATATGCTCTACCGAGATGAGGAAAGCTTCAGCCGTTTGTCCTGAGAGTGTACGCCCGGAAGCATCGGTAATTGTGCCGCTCACCATCACCGGAATTTCAATATTGCGCTCTTCTTTGATCTCTTCGATCGCAAATAATGCAGCTTTAGCATTCAAGGTATCAAAAATAGTTTCTACCAAAAGTAAATCTACACCACCGTCAAGCAGCGCTTTAGCCTGTTGCTTGTATGCTGTGCGCAGCTCATCAAAAGAAATCGCTCTAAAACCGGGATCGTTTACATCTGGCGACATACTTGCCGTCTTATTGGTAGGCCCCATCGCTCCGGCAACAAATCGTGGTTTCTCGGGTTCTTTTTCGGTGAATTCTTGAGCGACTTTTTTGGCGATTTTTGCAGACTCATAATTAAGCTCGTAGACATAATCCTCCATCCCATAATCGGCCATGGCGATTGTGGTTCCACTAAAGGTATTGGTCTCAACAATATCGGCTCCAGCTTCAAAATAATTGGCATGCACTTCTGCAATAGCCTCAGGCTGAGTGATACTCAACATATCATTATTACCTTGAACCGGAGAGGACCAGTCTTTAAACTTTTCCCCTCTAAAGTCTTCCTCTGTAAATTTATACCGCTGAAGCATAGTGCCCATGGCTCCGTCCAGGACCAAAATACGTTTTCTAAGTTCGTCGTGTATCGTCGTTTTCATAATCAAACTTCTCAAATATTCAACATCACAAATGTCACCCAAATAATCAGGGCAATTGGCAAAATTAAGCTATTAAGAAAGTAAAAGAGAAGTCTCTGTGACTTGTTTTGTTATCTATCTCATTTAATTAGAGTAGAACGTAGCACCTTCTCCAGGCGGAGGGTTGCTAAGGCTTCACAGGGTCTAATCCCTCTGCCTTTCTTGATAACTGCATTAAAAAATGAACTGCGTTGCAAATATTGTAAAACAAGAGGAGAAAATACAACTTTTGGAGCACGAATATTTTCCCTGAGAAAAACAGGAGCAGGTAAAACGATTTTTTTGATTACGTGCTTTTTTTACACTTTTACAAAGGAAAAATACAAGTAGCTGTTTTTCAAACATATATTAACGAAACTTTAAGTCACACATCTTAACAGAAAATTGTTAATTTGTACCTTCCTAAATTGAACACATGAATAACACCTCTACTTCAAAAGCTAAACGCTTTAAAATTGTAAATTACGAAGACGCAACTCCTGAAGTGCAAGCGATTTACGACGACACAAAACGCACCTTACAAATCCCGTTTGTTTTGAATTGGATTAAATGCCAAGGTTCAAATGCAACACTACTTAGCGGAAATTGGAATAAACTCAAATCGACTTTGATGATGGGTAATGTTCCTAACGTTTTAAAACAACTCATCATTTACAATGTTTCAAAAGAGCGAAACTGCGAATATTGCGCGCAAGCTCACGGGATCTTTGCAGATAGCATGAGCGCTATGATTAGTGACAATCCTAACTTTAGAGTTACCGAAAATCTCGATAGCCCAATTATCCCAGAAAGTTACAGAACCGCAATTAGTGTGGTGTCTAAAGCTGCTTTAAACTCAAGTCAAATTACCGAAGAAGATTTTGATCTTCTTGAAAAGGCAGGTTTTGATGAAGAGGAAATACAAGAGCTTATGGCACAAGCAGATTTAGTTAATATGCTTAATACGCTGGCTGACATTTCGGGCATCAAGTTGGATAACGAACTTATGGAGGCTCAGGCCTAAGCAAAAAGGCTGTGAATCTTTCTAGTGCTAAGTATAGAATAACCTACGAGGCTTTCTCTAAATTTTCTAGCAGTTTAGGCAAGGCAGAAACTCTGGAAGATCTAGGAAAAACCATCAACCGACATCTGAAGTACTTATTTAATTTTAAGGCTTTCAGGATAATGCTGGTACACGATGGTGAGCTTAACGGATACACTTTCACTAAGGGTAAATACACTCAGCACTCTCTTGCAAAAGATCTTGCACCGCACGAGCTCAAATTATTAGCAAATCAAATTCCGTTTGTAGAAGATTTAAAAACCGCAGACCTGCCGGAATACCTTGCTCATTTATATCTAAATCAAGGTAAACTTTGGGGCTGGTTTTCCAACTACGGCAAGTATCAGGTTTGCGCCTCAATAATCTCTGATGATGATGAAGTTTTTAATCATAGTGATGCTGAAATTTTACATCTTCTTATAGATAGTGTTGGTTCAAAATACAGACAGATTTACTTAAGCCAAAAACTGATAGAAAACAACAATGATCTTGAACGATTGGTTGCCGAAATAGAACTAAAAAATAAAGAGATCGAAGGAATAAACAGCAATCAACAAAACCTGATAGAATTGCGCACTCGAGAGTTACATTCAAAAAACAAAAAACTTTTTGAACTATCTCACTTAAATGCGCACGACTTGAGAGAACCGCTTAGCAGGGTACTAGGACTTTTAGAAATTACTTCAGACCTGCCTGACACCGATATACGGGAGGCCATTCTACCTCAAATCAAAGAATCTGCAGAGCAGCTTGATGAAGTTATTAAAAGAGTCGTAAGACAAAGCGAAGCAGAAATTAATTCAAACATCGATTTAAAAGCATGAACCTTAAGCCAATCAAAGTAATGCTTGTAGATGACCAGAAGATGGCCAACTTCATCACTAGAAAGCTGATTGAAGTAACAGGTTTTTCTACTGAAGTAGTTGATTATACAGTCCCTCAAGAAGCGCTTTTAGATTTAAGCAACACCAACCCAGATTTGATCTTTTTAGACCTAAACATGCCAGAAGTTAATGGATGGCAATTTCTTGAAGTTTTGACTGAAAAGCAAAATCAAACTCAAGTGGTTATCGTCACCTCAAGTACCAGCATACACGACAAAGAAAAGGCTCAGAAGTATGCTCAGGTAATAGACTTTCTTGAAAAGCCATTGACCAAGAACACCATTCTGAGCCTTAAATCTAAACTAGACCTCGCGGGCTAGTCTATAGCTTGTATAACTGCTTTTTCAGCTTCTTTTCTCGAACCATCAAAACCGTCAATTCCACTTACGGTGGTATACTTCATTACATAACGTTTACCAGGATTGATGATTTTATAGGCTGATTGACACATCATTGTTGCTTCGTGAAAACCACAAAGAATCAATTTCAATTTGCCCGGATAAGTATTCACATCTCCAATTGCAAAAACTCCCGGAATATTGGTTTGATAATCTAATGTGTTATCTACTTTGATCGCATTTTTCTCAATTTCCAATCCCCAATTTGCAATAGGCCCAAGTTTAGGAGAAAGACCAAACAATGGAATAAATGCATCTGCTTCTACCGAAAACTGCTCTTTATTCTTTTCGATCACAACCTCCTTAAGCTCATCAACACCTCCAAGACCTACAACTTCTGCAGGAGTGATTAAATTAATTTTACCCAGCATTTTTAATTCACGAACTTTTTCAACGGAATCAAGTGCTCCTCTAAATTCATTTCTACGATGCACAAGAGTTACTTCCTTTGCAATATCGGCCAAGTAAATACTCCAGTCTAAAGCAGAATCTCCTCCACCCGCGATCACCACTTTTTTGTCGCGATACACTTCAGGATCTTTGATCATATAGGCTACACCTTTATCTTCAAACTCGTGAATATTAGGTATAACAGGCTTACGGGGCTCAAAACTTCCTAAGCCTCCTGCAATGGCAACTACCGGTGCCTGATGCTGTGTACCTTTATTAGTGGTTACAATGAAACTTCCGTCTTCTTGCTTCTCTATAGTTTCAGCACGCTCCCCTAAGGTAAATCCTGGCTGAAATTGTTTTCCTTGTTCTAAAAGATTGTCTACCAATTCACCGGCGCCCACTTCAGGAAAACCAGGAATATCATAGATAGGTTTTTTAGGATAGATTTCTGCTAACTGACCTCCAGGCTGCGCCAACGCATCAATAATGTGACATTTCAGCTTTAATAAACCAGCTTCAAAAACTGTGAATAAACCGGTAGGTCCTGCTCCAATAATGAGTATGTCTGTCTTTATCATCTTCTTTATTCTTTGAGCCGAAGCTCATCATTCAACTTTAGCTTTATTTTTTGGAAATCAATCCTTTTGTAAATTCGTTTAGGGTTTCAACCTTTTCTTCAAAATCCCCTTTAATTGTTTTTCTGTACTCATTCAAATTCTGAACAAGATCATCTATATTTTCTGGTATTACCTCTTCAAAAAACTGTCGTAAGCGCTTTGCCGTAGTAGGCGACTTTCCGTTAGTCGAGATGGCGATCTTCACATTACCTTTAGTGACAATTCCACCCATATAAAAGTCACAAAGTTCAGGTACATCTGCAATATTGCACAACAAATATCGCTTGCGCGCAGCTCTATACACACGCTGATTTACGGCAGGACTATCTGTAGTGGCAATCACGATGTGTCGCTTTTTAAGCATAGACCGGGTAAAGCGCTTTTTGGTGATTTTCACGTTAAACTTACGTGCCATCTCCATGGTCTCTTCTCTAAAGAACGGCGCTACCATTTCTACAACCGCATCAGGACTTGATTTTGTAAGAAAAGTAAGCTTCTCCAAAGCCACATTCCCCCCACCTACAATAAGAACTTGTAGGTTACGCACTTTTAAAAATACAGGGTAAAGAGTGTTTGTTTCGGCTGCCATTTTAAGCGTTTTGCGCAATTTCTAACTGCAAATTAAGCAATTGCTCACGATGTTTCACCACTTCTCCTATCACAATAATTGATGGGTTAGTAAGTTTTAACTCTTGAACTACCATTTCAATCGTATCTACAGTACCTACACCAATACGCTCTTTTGAAGTGGTGCCATCTTGTATGATGGCTACAGGAGTATCTTTTTTTCCGCTTTCGCGAAAAAGTGCTGTAATCTCCGCAAGCTTACTCATTCCCATAAGAATCACCACTGTTGCTGAAGACTGCGCCGCCAGCTTGATATCATTAGAGATCTTATGCGCTTTTGTCGTACCAGTGATCACCCAAAAACTCTCTGAACTCCCACGCTTTGTAAGCGGAATATTTTGATATGCAGGAACTGCTAAAGAAGAAGAAATTCCCGGTACCACTGCTACTTCAAGGCCTGCCGCTGCTGCGACTTGCATCTCTTCGGCACCACGACCAAAAATAAATGGATCTCCTCCTTTTAAACGCACTACGTGACCGTGACTTTTAGCGCGAGCAATAATCAAATCGTTGATTTGCTCTTGTTGATAGGCATAGCAGCCTTTGCGCTTTCCGACGAAGATCAATTCTGCATTGGTCGCGTATTCTAATAATTCCGGGTTTACTAAAGCGTCATACAACACCACATCTGCGCTTTCTAAAGCACGAATGCCTTTCAAAGTAAACAGCTCTACATCTCCGGGTCCCGCTCCTACTACTGTTAATTTTGGATTATTAATTGGCATCTGCTAATTGTTTTTTTCTGAAGGCATCTACACGCGTAAAAAAGGCATTTGCATCTGCTAAATACGCTTCTGCAAATTCTTGTGTAGGTTCATTGTTTTGAATTTGATACACTAAGTCGGCAAATGAAGTTTCCGTTTTAAGGGCTGCATCTTCGCCAAAGGTTTTATCAAACTCTGCTATAATGTTGGCTTGTGTATTGGTCTTCACATTTTCTGAAAGTAAAATCGCCTTTGCGCCATTTACAAAACCTGCATAGGTATGATAAATACTATCTGCCCATTTCTGTTCTTCAAAAGCTTCGATAGCGCTACCAACTTTATCCTTTGCTTCAAGAAGTAAGGTTTGTACCAAGTCGATCACGACTCCGGCACACTCACCAACGCCTACTTCCTGAATGTATTTCTCGTCATTCCCCCAGTCTACAAAGTCAGATTCTACTAGATTATCAGTTTCAGAAAGTGGCTTTAGGAAATCATAAAAATAACGCTGTCCTTTTTCATCATAATAGCTTAGGAAGTCCAAATCTCCGGCATTTGCCTTGTAATCATCTAGAATTGCACGTAAGGCTTGTGGACCACGTTTACTAGGTATTTTGATTACTTTATCGGCAAAACGCCCGTCGCCATTACCTAAAACACCACCGCCCAAGAGCACCTGAAGCGCAGGAGCTACCAATTTTTCTGGCGTGCGCACAGACATCCCTTGAAAACCAATATGAGCCATATTATGCTGTCCGCAGGCATTCATACACCCACTGATCTTTATGGTCACTTCTTTATTATTCAGATATTCTGGATATTCTTCAACCAGAACATCTTCTAATTTATCTGCGATACCGGTACTACTTGCAATCCCTAAGTTACAGGTATCAGTACCGGGACACGCAGTAATGTCTGTTGTCGTTTCATATCCCGGGCGGGCAAAACCTAGGTTGGCTAGTTGTGAGTAGAAAAATGGAATTGCCCCTTCCGGTATATGTCTTAGCAGAATATTTTGACGCAGCGTTAGACGCAATTCGTCTCCTCCGTATTTCTTGATCAAGCCTGCTAAAGCACGTGCTTTTTCCGTAGAAAAATCTCCTAAACGCACTTTAATTCCAATCGCATACAAGCCATCTTGTTTTTGCTGAAATACGTTAGTCGCCTTCCAAGCTTCAAAAGCTTTAGCATCTTCGATTTCAACTTGCGGTGCTTCGGTTACAGGCGCAGTAATTGGCTTTTCATATTCTGAAGTATCAATCTCATAGGTTTTATAAGAAAGCGCTTTTTTCTCTTCGTCCACCAAAGCCATAAATCCGTCAAGACCTAAATCTTTGATGAGGAATTTCATACGCGCCTTCAATCTGCGATTACGTTCCCCGTGGCGATCAAACACTCGCAACACTCCTTCTATAGTTGGAATAAGCTCGTTCACCGGAAGAAAATCGGTCAACACATCGGCGTGACGCGGTTGTGAACCCAAGCCACCACCCAGCATAACTTTGAAACCTTTTTCGCCATCTTTGATTTTTGGGATGAATCCTAAATCGTGAATGAAAGCCAATGCCGAATCATCATCTGTTGATGAAAAAGACATTTTAAACTTTCTACCCATTTCCTGGCAAATAGGATTACGCAAGAAAAACTGAAATGTGGCGTGCGCGTAAGGTGTCGCATCAAAAGCTTCATCGGGATGTATCCCGGCGTCTGGGCTCGCTGTAACGTTACGCACGGTATTTCCACAGGCTTCACGAAGGGTTACATCACTTTTCTCTAACTCGGCCCATAACTCTGGAGTACGATCGAGACTCACATAGTGAATTTGAATATCCTGACGTGTAGTAATGTGCAATTTGCCTCGAGAATACTCATCAGAAACGTCTGCTATACGCAAAAGCTGATCGCTGGTTACTTTACCATAAGGCAACTTGATACGTATCATTTGAACACCTTCCTGACGCTGACCGTAAACTCCACGCGCCAAACGTAGACTTCTAAAACGTTCCTCATCAACCTTCCCATCCTTAAAGAGTTTGATTTTTTTCTCAAGCTCGATAATGTCGCGTTCTACAACCGGATTCTCTATTTCTGTTCTGAAGCTTTGCATAGCTTTTATTTTTTAAAATTCTAATTCATTTTAATCCTATCGGAAAAATAGGATTTATAGATAAAAAATTATTTAAACTGTATACCACATTCCAAGTTTGACTTTGGTTTCGTTGGATCAAAGTAGATAAACTCATTGGGTAAATTAAATTGACTTAAATAACCTCTCAATTCTGTATCAGTCCAAAAATAAAATGGACTAACCTTTAAAATCCCATCACTGGTAAGACTCAATATATCTAACGTATCCCGATAAGCAGTTTGACCTCTCCGGATGTTTGTAAACCAAACATCTGGATTATGTTCTGCCAACGCTCGTTTAAAAGGCTCCAACTTTACATCATTAACGAAATTTTGAAAAGCCTCTCCAGATTCTGAGGGTAACTCACTTTCACTATATTTTTTACTTGGCTTATACCTTTTTAGATCAATGGGTAATGATTGTTCTATACGTTTAGCAAAATTTAAAGTTTGCTGCGTATTAAAACCTGTATCGCACCAAATAAGTGGTATACCATTCCTTTGTTTTGACACAGCGTGAATCAAACTTGCGGAGTATGGACCAAAATTGCTTGTCAAAATAGGTCTTTTTGAACTACTCAAAATGAACCTAATAATATGTTCAGGACCTTTATCTCTTAGCATCTCATTATATTCATCTAAATGAGCCTTGATATATAAAAGTTGATCGTCTGTCATAATTTATTATTTAAATCCTATCGGAATACTAGGATTATAAAGCAAAAGTATACTTACCATACTTCCCGACCAAATCTTTTCTTAGTTTTTTGAAATTTTTAAGTGATTTTCAGCATTTAAGCCAAATCTTCTGAATTACTCAGCAATAAGGTCGGCTAGCGTGTTTTTATTTAAAACTGCCAGATTACTGTCTCTTAATTGCACCATAAGACTGTGTACCGAACACGTCGTTTCATCAGGGCAATCATCACATTTTTCATAGAAATTAAGACTTACACAAGGCACCATAGAAACCGGCCCTTCCAGTATACGCATGACCTCAACCATCTTGATTTCTTCAGGTTGTCTGCGCAGATAGTAACCGCCACCTTTACCTTTTTTGCTACCTAAAAAACCGGCTTTACGCAAGGTGAGCATAATACTCTCGAGAAATTTCTGAGAGATATTTTCGCTTTTGGCAATGGCTCCTATCTGCACAGGATCTTCCCCTTTGTGCTTTGCAACATAGGCAAGCGCCTTAAGACCGTATTTTGTTTTCTTAGATAACACGGGCTAAATGTATGCAAAAAGTTATAATTCTAAGCGTTCAATGCTTGGTCAAGGTCTGCGATCACATCTTCTACGTGCTCTAGACCAACCGAACAACGCACCAGACCATCTGTGATCCCAACTTCAAGCCTGTCTTCTTCAGCCAATTTACTGTGTGTTGTAGAGGCAGGATGCGTCACAATCGTACGTGTATCACCTAAGTTTGCTGAAAGCGAACACATTTTAATCGCATTCAAAAACTTACGTCCGGCATCGATTCCGCCTTTGACTTCAAAAGCAACAATATTTCCTCCGTGACGCATTTGTTTTTTAGCGACTTCATACTGAGGGTGCGATTTTAAAAATGGATATTTCACCAAATTCACTTTATCATGACCTTCTAAAAATTCAGCTACTTTTAATGCATTCTCACAGTGGCGATCTGCTCTCACGTGTAGTGTTTCCAAACTTTTTGAAAGTACCCAAGCGTTAAATGGAGACATCGCCGGTCCTGTATTACGTGCAAACAAATAAATTTCTCTGATCAAGTCGGCACGACCTACACTCACACCTCCAAGTACACGCCCTTGCCCATCGATCATTTTTGTAGCTGAATGGATCACAATATCTGCTCCAAATTTGATTGGTTGTTGCAAATACGGTGTCGCAAAACAGTTATCCACCACAAAAATAAGGGTGTGCTTCTTGGCAAGATTTCCTAAATGCTCAAGATCTAAAACATCACAACCAGGGTTTGTAGGCGATTCAACGTAAAGGATTTTGGTTTCCGGTTTAATTAAGCTTTCCACTTTATCTACCTCATCCACTTTAAAATACGAGGTCTCAATATTCCATTTTGGGAGGAATTTTGTGAATAGCGAATGTGTAGATCCAAAAACCGAACGTGCAGAAACTACGTGATCTCCACTGTTCAAAAGCGCTGCAAAAGTTGAAAAAACTGCTGCCATACCAGTCGCAAATGCATAACCGCTTTCGGCTCCTTCCATCTTGCAAATTTTGTCTACAAATTCGCTGGTGTTAGGATTGGTAAAACGGCTGTAAATATTACGCTCCTTTTCTTCTGTGAAGGAAGCACGCATATCTTCAGCATCTTCAAATACAAAACTTGAAGTCAAATAAAGTGGCACAGAATGCTCCAAAAATTCGCTTCGGTTCAATTGCGTACGTATCGCTTCGGTTTCAAAATGTTTACTCATTGCATTTAGATGTTAGACTTTAGACGATAGATTTGAGATGTACTTTTATGCTCAAATGCGTTGTTTAAAATCTGGAATTATTTTCTTAATTATTGAGAGGTTCAAAGCTGTATCGCTATCATACACTTCTTTCCTCTCTATTCTTATTTCTTTATTCTAAAATCTCAAGTCTTAGATCTCAGATCTATTCCACTTCTTCCCCGTTTAAAAACACTTTGTAAGTCACTTCAACACCTGCCTGGAGTGTGATAGAAACAGAACAGTATTTTTCAAAACTAAGTTGAGCTGCGCGTAAAGCTTTTGCCGGCGGAATATCCCCCTCAAGATACACATGTACTCGCATCGCACTAAACGGCTTTGCCTGACCTACCTCTTTTCGGTCTCCTTCAACCTCCACTTTATACGAGTCGATCTCGAGTTTTTGCTTTTTCAAAATCGAAATAATATCGATCGCACTGCAGCCGCCAACACCCATCAACAAAAGCTCCATAGGGCTGCTGCCTTTTACTTCATCTACAGTTTTGTTATCGATCATTACCGAGTTACCCGAAGCACCTTTAGCTTCAAACAAATAATCGTTGTTTTTACGTTCGAGTGTTACTTTCATCTTTTTATAATTTTTACTAACTATTTCGTTCTGCGAGTTTTAAAATATCTCCAAAAACCCCTCGTGCTGTAACTGCCGCACCGGCTCCGGCTCCTTGAATCACTAGCGGATTTTCGCCATAAGATTCAGTGTAAATCTCAAAAATACTGTCGCTGCCTTTTACCTGGCCTAAAGCGGAGTTTTTTGAAACGGTCACCAATTTTACTTCGAGCGCACCGCCGTCTTCCTGAGATAAATCACCGTAAAGGTCGCCAACATAACGCAGAACTTCGCCTTCTTTTAAGGCTTTTTTACGTGCTTCAAAAACCGGATCTAACTCTTTTAATCTTCCTAAGAAATCTGAAGCAGCTCCTTCACGCAACGGCTCTGGAATTAAATTTTCGATCTGCACATCGCTAAATTCTTTATGCAAGTCTAGTTCCCGAGCCAAGATCAATAATTTACGTCCTACATCATTTCCGCCCAAATCTTCACGCGGATCAGGCTCTGTAAATCCTTTGTCAATCGCTTCCTGAAGCACCTCTGAAAAAGATTTATCTTCCACAGAAAAGGTGTTGAATAAATAACTCAACGAACCACTAAACACTCCCTTAATGCGGGTAATATTATCTCCGGAAAGATGCAACAACCTAATCGTGTCAATCAAAGGAAGTCCGGCACCTACGTTGGTCTCATACAAATAGCGCTTGTTATTTTCATCCAACACCCGACGCAGTTTTTGGTAAAAGTCAAACTCGACCGTATTGGCAATCTTGTTTGACGAAACCAGATCAAAACCATTTTTGGCCAGATCAATATAATTTTTGATAAAAGTTGCACTCGCCGTATTATCGATCGCGATCAAGTTGGCCAGATGATTTGCTTTCGCGAAAGCGATAACTTCGTGAATACCGCCTTCTGAAGCTTGAGCATCAAAATCGGTTTTCCAGGATTCTGAAACGCCGTCTTTGTCGAACAAAATTTTCTTTGAATTGGCTACCGCAAAAATATTCAGCGCGATGCCCTTACGATCTTGAATTGCTGCCGCCGAAGCAACGATCTGATCTATCAAAGTTCCGCCCACCAAGCCGTGACCGAAAATCGCAATATTGATCTTTTTAGCAATCCCAAAAATCTCACCGTGCACCACGTTTAAAGCTTTGGTCAACTGCGGTTTGCGCACCACCACACTCACGTTTTTACCGGTCACGGTGTTGTTGAATAACAACGGCACAATTCCGTTTTTGATAAGTTCGCTATACGGTTTATGGAAACTGCTCAAATCCTGCCCTACAATCGAGATCACCGCTACTTCGTCAATAATTTCGATACGGTTCACATCCTGATTGTGAAAATCAGCTTCAAACTCAAAACGCAAAGCGGAAATCGCCAATTGCGCTTGTTTTGCTTCAACCACAAGACCAATGCCTCGCTCAGAAGACCCCTGCGCAATGATGCTTACACTCACTCCGCTGTTTCCAAGAGCTCTGAAAATACGCGCATCAACACCCACTTTTCCAAGGAGTCCGCGTCCTTCCAGGTTGATCAACGCCATTTCGCTTAAAACAGAAAGCGATTTAATTCCTTCTTTTTCTTCTTGAGCGGTGATCAAAGTTCCGCTGTCATCAGCATTGAACGTATTTAAAATACGTAGCGGAATATTCTTTTCAATTAGCGGAATAATCGTCTTCGCATGCAATACCGAAGTACCAAAATTTGCGAGTTCGTTTGCCTCACTATACGTCAATCGTTCGATCTTCTGCGCTCCCGGAACCAAGTCTGGATTTGCTGTGAAAATCCCATCAACGTGCGTGTAATTTTGAAGTTCGCCGGCATCTAAATAATTAGCAAGCAAAGAAGCGGTATAATTGCTTCCGTTACGGCCCAACGTGGTGGTTTGATTATTATCATCACTAGCGATAAAACCGGTTACAATATTTACCGTATCGCCGTTATATTTAGTGAAGTGTTTTACCACTTGCTCTTTAGAAAGCTTGTCGTTAGGCTGCGCATTACCAAAAACGCCGTTGGTTTTTATAAGCTTACGCGAATCTGTAAACTGCGCTTTTATACCAGCTTTTTGCAATAAATGCGTCACTGTTTTTACCGAGATCAACTCCCCAAAAGACAGCACCTCATCTTTCACTTTTTTACTGTAATCGCCTAAAAGTGCGACGCCATCAAAAAGACGTTGCAGTTCTGAAAATTCTTCAGAAAGGTCAACATCAAAATCACTTTGTTGATACGACTTGAATGCTTCGATCTGATGTTTATACGCTTGTCCTGAAGCTGCTGCTTCGAGAATTGCTTCTAATTCATCGGTAGCGCCACCACGCGCAGAAAGCACAGCAGCGATATGTTCGCCGTTGGCTACTTTCGATTTAATAATATTTAAAACCGTGTCTAGACCTTTTCCGTTTGCGAGAGATTTTCCACCGAATTTCAAGATCTTCAGCTTTGCCGTATCTTCTCTAAACACCGGATACAACAGCTGCTCGAGTTGCTCAAATTCGATCAAAAAAGCATCGTGACCGTGCACCGAATGAATCTCGCCATAGGTCACATTGTTTTTATGTTGCGCCAGTTGCTTGTAGGTTTCTCTGTTTTCCGCAGGCGTAAAAAACAAATCAGAATCCACACCAATGATGTGAATATTAGCCTCAACTGTACTCAGAATTTCATTGAAGCCTTCACGACCACGCGTCACATCAATCGTCTTTAAAAGCTGATTCATCAACTTATAAGCAGAAACTTGAAAGCGATCTTTCAGTTTATGGCCGTGATGATCCAACCAACTCTCAACATTAAAAATATTGAGATCTTCATTGGTGCTGCGCTGAAATTTATTCTTAAACGATTCCGGCGTGCGGTAACATAGCATCGCGTGCATACGCGCATCGTGAACTGGCTGTGAGGAATTATTCAATATTTGTTCTTGAATCTGGCAGTTTGCAATAAGCCAATCTGTAGATTTCCAATCGGAAGCCACAGGAATAAAATGCGCGGTGATTGCCGGCTGAAGCGTAAGCATTTCCCAACCAATTCCGCCTCCCAGGGAACCGCCAATAATTGCAAAAAGTGATTCGACCTCAAGAAGCTCTAATCCTTTCAAGAAAGCGCGTGCAACATCTTGCGCAACAAATTCTTTATAGTTTTCGATCAAAAAACCATCATAACCATTGCCGGGAATGTTGAAGGAAAGTATGCTGTATTTACGCGTGTCAATACACTTATCATCGCCTATGATCTCATTCCACCAGCCGTCTGGACCGCTTACGTGAGAATTACCCGTTAGCGCATGATTCACTAGAATTACGGGAGCTTCACCCAATTGCTGACCAAAGGTCTCATAGCTCAATGATAAATCCAATTGATAGCCCGATTGGGTTGTAAAATTTTCTATTTTCAGTTTTTGTAACATAATAATCTATTGTGGCTTTAGCCGCAAAACTGAAAAATGAAAGCAAGAAAGTAGTGAGGAAGAATTCCTTTTGCGTTATCTATTCTGCAAAAACAGATAGAATGTAGCACCTTCTTTCGGGAGAAAGGGTTGCTAAGGCTTCATAGGGTCTATTCCCTCCGCCTTTCTTGATAACATTTCAGTACGTGTTTGAACTTTGTGAGCGCAAAGATTGCAAAACGTTTTACAGATATGCAAGTAAAACCTATCAATTTTTAACAGATCATAAAAAATCATAAGATTTCAAAACCCGTTTTGTAATAGCTGCTAAATTTATACATTTGCCATCTCAAAAGAGGAAAGATTTGACTGATTGCAACCTCTTATGCTGAAACATCGGCGTAAAAAAATGCTAAAGGCAGTACTTACTACCATTTATCAGGCATTCGTCAAATCCCTTTTGTTTTTAAGTTTCATCCCACTGGCGGGAATAAAAAAATGCTGAAATGGCTTACTTATTTACATCAGAAAGTGTGTCTGAAGGGCACCCTGATAAAATCGCAGATCAAATAAGCGATACCTTACTCGATAACTTTTTAGCTTTTGACCCTGAATCAAAAGTTGCTTGCGAAACCCTTGTTACAACTGGGCAAGTGGTGCTTGCGGGAGAAGTAAAAAGCGACACGTATATCGATGTGCAAAACATTGCGCGTGGCGTGATCAACGATATTGGCTACACTAAAGGCGCGTATCAATTTAGTGGTGATAGCTGTGGTGTTATCTCATTAATTCACGAGCAATCACAAGATATCAATCAAGGGGTTGACCGTGCTTCTAAAGAAGAGCAAGGTGCCGGCGATCAAGGGATGATGTTTGGTTATGCGACCAAGGAAACGGAAAATTATATGCCGTTGGCGCTTGACATTTCGCATCGCATTATGATCGAATTGGCTAAGCTGCGCAGAGAAAATAAAGACATCACTTATCTACGACCTGATGCAAAAGCACAGGTAACGATAGAATATTCTGATGATAACGTGCCTCAAAAAATCGTTGCTATTGTAGTTTCTACGCAACACGATGAGTTTGATGAGGATGAAAAAATGCTGGCTAAGATCAAAGAAGATATTATTTCGATTTTGATTCCGCGTGTGAAAAATGATCTACACCCGGAGCTTGCCAAGCTTTTTAATGACGATATTATTTACCACATTAACCCAACCGGAAAGTTTGTAATTGGTGGTCCTCACGGAGATGCCGGACTTACCGGACGTAAGATCATTGTTGACACGTATGGCGGAAAAGGTGCTCACGGCGGTGGTGCATTTTCAGGAAAAGATCCTAGTAAAGTAGACCGTTCTGCGGCATACGCATCAAGACATATTGCTAAGAATCTTGTCGCTGCCGGTGTTGCTGACGAAGTTTTAGTTCAGGTTTCTTATGCAATTGGAGTGGTAGAGCCTACTTCAATATTCGTTGACACCTACGGAACTTCTAAAGTTGAATTGAGCAATGGGCAAATTGCAGCTAAAGTGCGCGAACTATTTGATATGCGTCCTGCAGCGATTGAAGACCGCTTGAAATTGCGCAATCCTATTTATAGAGAAACGGCAGCCTACGGTCACATGGGTAAAGATCCTCAAGTAATTACCAAGATTTTTGAAAGTCCGTATAGCGGGCGCATTGAGAAAGAGGTTGAACTCTTTACTTGGGAAAAACTAGATTATGTAGATCAGGTTAAGGAAGCCTTCGGTTTATAGAAATTTTTAAATTCATAAAAAGCACCGCATCACGTGGTGCTTTTTTTATGCAGTTTCTTCAGCAGTCCCTTGTTCTTAAAATAACGATCTCCCCAAAACTGAAATACAAAAATCAGCACAAACAATAATCGAGAGATTAAATCAGGCAAAACGGTTGCTAAAGCCAGCGATAACACCCAAATCAAATTCACATTGAGCGACCTAAACTTGAGCCATCTGCTTACTAATTTAGGCATTTTGGTATTCAACTTTGCAACGTGACGAATCATTAAAAAATTGAATATTCCTAAAAAAATCAAGTTGATACAATAAACTTGAAAAGCACTATCCTCATTAAAACTGTTTACATAAAAAGCAGTAGAAAACGGTAACAGTACGATAAATAGGAGAAGTAAAAGATTCAACCAAAGCAGCCGGTTATCGTAAAGTTTAATGTATTTAGAAAACTTTAAATGTGAAATCCAATACAGGGAAATAACCAAAAAACTCACAAAAAAGCCTATAAAGTTGGGTATAAGATTACCCAACACCTGCCAAATTCCATCTGTTCTTATCGCTGCGGTGTCTGGTATTTCAATATCGAGCACAAGTAAAGTGATCGCGATGGAAAAGATCGCATCATTAAAAGCCAGTATTCTTTTTTTGGGAAATGTAAGCAACATCATAATTGAGGTTTTGATGGTATTAAAAATACGTTAGAAAGCGCAAGCGGTTCCCATATTATAACCGAAATAGCTAATTTGGTCGCTCAATTGTATTTTATGGCACTTTTACTAATCAGAAATAATAAAGAGTATCAACCCTGGATAGACGCTTTACAAAAAGCAGATCCCACTATTGAAGTAGTCACCCCGGAAACTATTAAGGACCCGGAAGATGCGACGATGGCGATTACCTGGAAAGCACCAAAAGGCAGTTATGCCAAGTATCCCAACTTAAAAGTAATCGGTTCTATGGGCGCCGGTGTTGATCATCTTTTTGAAGACGAGTCGCTACCTGAAGATGTCATTCTTACCCGTGTGGTAGACGAGAAACTGGCGAGCGATATGCAAGAGTTTGTCGCTGCGTTATGCCTCAATCACATCAGGAATTTAAAAACCTACGCCCGGTTACAGCAAGAGAATACTTGGAAACCTACCGATTACAAGCGCGCGAAAGATGTTACCGCAGGAATTTTAGGCTTCGGCACTTTAGGGCAAGCCGTAGGAACTATGCTAAAAGCAATCGGCTTTAATGTAATCGGCTGGTCTTCTTCAGAGAAAAACGTTGAAGGGATAAAAAGCTATACTGAAGATGAACTCAACACTTTCCTTTCAAAATCTGAAATTCTGGTGTGTTTGCTTCCATTAACAGAAAACACCAAAGGAATCTTGAATGAAGAATTATTTAATAAACTACCACAAGGTGCTTACCTCATCAATGTTGCACGCGGCGGTCATCTTGTAGATGATGACTTGATCGAAGCTTTAAACAGCGAGCACTTAAGCGGTGCTGCGCTAGATGTTTTTCATACCGAACCTTTGCCTGAAGAACATCCTTTTTGGCAAACCGAAAATATTATTATCACCCCGCATATTGCAAGTATGAGCAATGCGGCTTCAGTATCTGGTCAAGTGGCAGAAAACTATCAGCGTATGCAAAATGGGGAGCAATTATTGAATCAAGTTCAGGCTAAAAAGGGGTACTAATAAACTCTTAAATCAAGGATTTTTCCGTTAAAAGCTGCAAAATTCCATTAAAATCGGGTTAAAAACCTCGTTTTCAGACCTACTTGCCGGTACCTTGTATTCACTAAAAATCAAAAATTATGGATCAAGCAAAGTATGATCAAATGGAAACGATGCTTCATAAATTGGAAGATATTAAGAACAGCCAAGAAAGCATCATCGATAAAATTAACCACGTAATCACAGATCTTTTCCAAAATCCGGATAAGGATTTAGAAAAAGCGATGGAAGATGCACATCAAAAAGCATCAGACAATGTGGACAAAATCGCAGAAGCGACTGAAGAATATGAAATGAAAATGAATAAACTCGAACAAGCGTAAACATTCGAAGAAATTGAATAATTAAAAAACCCGAAGCCTTACAGCTTCGGGTTTTTGTTTTAAATGCTAAAAGCAATTATAGAATATAACTTTCAATATTACCAAACAGTAATTATAATTCAAAAACGTTGTTAATTAATTCTTAAAAGCGTTTATTTAAGGATTAATTCAATATTAGATTATGCTTAAACAATTACTTGTTAGGTTCTTATTTTTTCTTTCCTTTTTCCAAATTACTGCACAAAATTTTTATCAAAAAGCTACACCTGATTGGGTAGCACCTATTACACCAGACTATTCTGCTACGGCTAACGGTCAAGAATCATCAGGGTTTTATTACCTACTTCTCGATGATCAATATCACGCAGGCGAAGAGGCTTATTATGAAAGATACGCCTATAAAATCACTGCAAAAGCAGGGATACAAGAAATGAGTGACATCTCTATAGAGTTTGATCCCGAATATCAACGAGTTATAGTTCATAAGCTCAATGTCATACGTAATGGTAAAATCATCAATAAGCTTATCATAGATGACTTTAAGATTATTCAAAGGGAAGAAGATCTTGAACGCCACCTTTATAATGGTCGTGTTACTGCCATAAATCATCTCTATGACATACGAGAAGGAGATATAATCGACTATGCATACACCACAATAGGCCGCAACCCAATACACAAAGGTAATTTTGGGACTACATTTTACTTGCAACATACAGTACCTATTGCTCAAATTCACTTAGCCATTTTTAAACCCAAAGATTATTTTTTGGATTATAAAACTAAAAATGGCGCTCCACAGCCAAAGATCAATCAAATTAAGGATCATACTCGATATAGCTGGTCTGCAACCAATACTGAAGCTATTTTATATGAATCTAATACACCTATATGGTATTTTCCTGCAGCAACAGTTGAGTTATCTACCTTTAAAAGCTGGGCGGCTGTTGCAAAGCACTACAATAGTTTTTATAAAATTTCTTCGCAAGAACGTTCTAACATTAAAAGAGAAGCAAATCACTTAATTAAGGATGCTCAAACTAGATCTGATAGCCTAACAGCTTTAATCCGATTTGTGCAGGATGATATTCGTTATTTAGGGTTTGAGAATGGCCTCAATTCATTTAAACCAAGTAAACCCATTGAAGTTCTCAAACGGCGTTTTGGTGATTGTAAAGACAAAGCCCTTTTGTTATCAACATTATTGCAGAGCTATGGCATAGCCGCTAATCCCATTTTAGTCAACAGCACTTATGGAAAAAATATTGATGAAAAATTACCTTCGCCCTTTGCATTTGATCACTGCATAGTACAATACAAAACTGAACAAGGTAAGTACGCTTATATTGACCCTACTATAAGTGATCAAGGAGGCGATCTACAAACCATCTATTATCCAAACTATTACTATGGCTTAGTATTAGACGAAAGCACAACAACCCTCACTAAACTAGAAAAAGCTAAAAAACCTAAAACCTCACTTATCGAAACATTCTCCCTAGACCAAATAGGAGGCGGCGCAGTACTCGATATAGAAACCGTTTATTATGGGGGCGATGCTGATGATATGCGCCCTTATCTATCTACGAATAGCACGGCATCGATACAGAAAGATTACACCGAATTTTACAGTAAACTCTATCCCAATATTAAAGTAAATAAAGAAGTAGAAATCTTTGACGATCGTAAAAACAATATGATTAAGGTTGTCGAAAACTACAAAATAGATAGCCTATGGCAACCCTTACTAGATAACGAACAAATTATTTCTACGAGCTTTTATCCATCAACTCTCGAGAATATGCTCTATCCGGTGACTACATCAAATCGTACAATGCCTTATCTAGTTAATGAAACAGCCAATTTTGAGCACAAGACAAAAGTCTATTTTCCAGAATCTTGGAATATTAAAAATGAATCTTTTAATATACACAACCCAGGTTTCAGTTATTCTTATGATATAAAATATAAAAATGCTGCTTTAGAGATCATTCATAACTACGAGGGTAAAAAAGACTATCTAGAACCTAATCAAGTCTCAAAATACCTTGAAGCCCATAAAAAGATTCAAAATCAAATCAACTATCAACTTACCTATGACCGTTCGGCCTTAGACTTATCAAAAGTTGCCAATGCAGGGTACACTTTAACAATTTCAATAATAATTTTCGGAATTCTATTAAGTGCTATTGTATGCTGGTTTCTATTTAGCACTTATGATGTGCCCTGCAATGTAAAGGAACGCTGGCATCAACCTATTGGTGGATGGGTCGCCTTTTTTGGCATAGGAATAGTGCTTACACCAATAATTTTGCTAAGTACTTTAATTTTTAATCAGGACCTACATTTAACTTCATCCGAATGGGAATTACTATTCTCTAATAATTTGGGTTATGGAATACTTGGAGTTTTGGAAGTTCTTTATAATTCTATCTATTTTGTTTTCTCCCTTTTTGTAGCTATTCTCTTTTTTAAGAAGCGCAGTATTGCTCCACGCATGATCATAATTATGAATACCGTTGCAATAATATTCTTTGCTATAGACAGCCTCCTTATTTTAGAATTCAATGAAGAATTAGCTACTGCCCCTGCTAAACAGCAAGCTTTTCTTGAAATAGGCGTTAATGCAGTAAGAGGCTTGATTGTAATCTTATATTTTTCACTTTCAGAAAGGGTAAAACACACTTTTGTAAAAACGCTTCATCAACAAGAAAACAAACAAGAATTTGTTAACGTCTCTGAGCCAGAAATGAGTTCTTCTTAAGTAAGATTAAACTAAAAACCCGAAGCCTTACAGCTTCGGGTTTTGTATTAAATACAATAAACATAAGTATAGCTTGCGCTATAAATTATACTTCACCGAAAACATCACAATACGCGGCATCACAAAATACTCTGTAGTGGTGCTGAAGGTTTCATTAAAGCTGTCGTTATTCAAAGAATCTACATTGAATAAGTTGGTTCCATCCAATCTAAATTCCCATTTACTTTCCGGTTTTTGATAGCGCAAACTAGCCTCAAAAAAGGAATATTCGTTTTGCACCGTATCATCTTTGTCCTGATAATTGTAATAACTCCAATCTGCAGTAAACGTAAATCCGTTTAAGAATTTAACATCCATATTGGCAAACGGGCGGTCTGTATAGAACACACGATCGCTGTTTCCGTTTTGGTAATTATTAATGCTTCGGTTGTAACCTACTTCAAAATTGGGTGCGTTTTTAAAATTGGTTTCCACGCTTCCCTGATAATTCTGTGTGAAGTTTTGCGACAGGGTAGGTTGCGTATTGATGATGTTATTCAATTCGCTGTACGAAACATTCGCACTCAAGTTAGCCTTCCACTTTCTAAAGGTTTTTTGAAAACGCCCGTTAGCACTCAATACCTCATCTACAAAATTGCTATTGATAGGCGACGAAGCCTGATTGATCTGATCTATTGCAGTACTGGTTTTGATCGCATCTACCCGCTTGGTGTAACTCACGCCCCCGTTTAGGTTCGTGAAGTTGAACATATTAAAATTGAAATAATTCAACCGAGCGGTATGAAAGATCGCATTCTCAATATTTCGGTTACCGCGAAACATCTGATTGTAGTTGTTAAACACATAACCTTCAGCAAAATTATTCACGTCTGTATAATCTGCGGTCATCTGATAATTGAGGCGTAAACTTTCGCTTTGCTTAAACTCGGCGATCGCATAGAGATCAGGTAACAGCTTCCACTCATTCTCGCTGGTTTCAATCCCTAATTGCTCAGAAGCTACATTGTAATTATGCAAAGTCACTCCTGGTGTAAAGGTGAAAATACCAGTTTTAAACTTATAATGCGCTCCTAAAAACACATCGCTAAAGCGATAGACAACGTCGTTATTCAAGCTTGCATCGGTGAACGCATTTTGATTCCCGTTATCAAGAATCTGAAAGATAGCCGAGTTGAAATCCTGGCGACTTTGGGTAGTTCCTAAAGTTAAATTCAGATTGCTTTTGTCGTTGATCACATAGTAGTAATCAATCTTACTGTCCAATTTATTGGTCTCGATCATTTTATCCTGATTGATATTGAATCGATCCTGATTGATATCCAAAGGAAGAATCTGCGCAAAAGGTTGCTGCGTTACGATCGCCTGATAGAACGGATCTTCTTTTTGATACAAATGCTGCACAAAACCGGCAAAAATATTCTTCTCATTCAGCGTATAATACGCGTTAAGGTTTTGATTTAAACTGAACGGATTGTTGTCTTTATTCTCGTCGATCGGGTTGTTGGTCACGCCATTCTCATCAGTAAAAACAGAAAGTGCATCGGTCATTTCTTCTTGCTGCGATTTTTTTGCAAGCACATCATAATCCAACTGAAGCTTATCGCTAGGCTTGTATATGGCACTGAATTTTACCATCCCCAATTGATTGCTTTGATTGCTATTTTGAGTATTTACCTCGGTCGCACCGGTAGCAATATAGTTGCGTAAGCTACGCTGAATAAAATCGGTTGAATTATCGCTGAAGAGTAAAAACCCGCTTAAATCTAATGCGTCTGAAGCTTCATAACTGAAGTTTGCCGCGCCAAAATTGGTTTTGATCTCATTAGCTCTATTGTTTTGAGAAACCAAAAATCCGAGTCCGCTATCTGAAATATTAAACGAAGTTCCGCCACGCGAATTGAAATTTCTAAATCCACCAGTAAAATTGAAGTAATCTCTAAACGTAAACGGCACATCGCCGGTATTGTTGGAATTCCCGATCAAGTTGATGCTTCCTTTGGGGCTATAGTAAAACAATTTGGCACTACCCAGATAGCGCGTTTGTTCGCCATCTCCGATTCCGCCTTGCAGTTCTCCAAACCAGAAATTCTTTTTACCTTCTTTCAGCTTTAGGTTGATCGCGATATTATCCTGATCATTACCCAAACCGCGCATTTGATCTACTTCGTTGTAATTTTTAAGTACTTCAACCTTTTTTAGTGCGTCTGCAGGAATGTTTTTGGTTGCTAGTTTAGAATCGCCGTCAAAAAAGTCTTTCCCCTCGATCATTACTTTAGAAACGGTTTGCCCTTCAACTTCGATCTCGCCGTCATCGGTCACGGTAACGCCGGGAAGTTTTTTAAGAACGTCTCCTAATTTCTGCTCGGTTCCGTTAGTGAAACTATCGGTATTATAAACAATGGTATCGCCACGAACCACCACCGGCATTTCATAAACGATCTCTACATCATCCAACTGATTTTCTGCCGGAAGCAACACAAAGTCTAACGAAATATCGTCGGCTCCGGGTGCAACATCAAGTTCTTGCGTAGTAGGCGCCAGTCCTAAAAAACTCGCTACCAACGAATATTTTGCCCCTGTAGGAAGATTGAATTGATAACGCCCTTGTGTGTTGGAGATCGCATACGATTCCATCTCTCCGGTATCGGTACGGGTAGCGATCACATTGGCTAATTCAAGCGGCGTGCCAATACTGTCTTTGACCACACCGCTTACTTTTATACTCTGAGCAGTCGTAGCAAGACTGAAGAGTAAAAAAAGAACAAAAAGGTTTTTCATAAAATTTTAGTTGTTGGTTGTTTTAATGCAGAATGCCGCTGTAGACTTAGCCGCGACCGCCGGAACCACGACGTCTGCCGTTACCAAAGCGCTCTGCCATTTCTTTAGTTTTCTCGACCACGATCGCCTCGTATTCTTCACGAGAGACCTCATCCCCTTTTTTAGGCTTTTCAATCTCAAGACCTTCTTTAGGATTGATCACGATTTTATTACACAAGATTACCGTGCGGCCGGCACTTACTTCAAGTATTAAACCGGGTAGTCCCCAATATTCATCAGGACCTTGACTTACGGGAATTTGCGGCGTGTACCATGCGGTGATCACTTCTTCCTTTGGAGCTGCAACTGCGGAAGAATCGGCATCTTGATCACGGCGGCGACGCATAGCTTCAAATGGATTTTCATCTATTTTCCTGATGGCAGTAGCTTTAAAAGCTGCATACTGGCCTATCATTTTGCTTTCTTTCTCTAATTTCCAGTCCAGTTTATTTAAGGTATCTTTTACCAGAAAAGATTTTCCCATCAGGTCATTCTCACGGGCATAGGTATCTTCTGCTATATTTTTGTAGATTCCGCCTTGTGCAAAACCACCTCCCATAAAACGCATACCACCTCCAGCTCCGGGAGCATCGAGTTTTTCTTCTTCCTCGTAAATAGACTCGTCTTTAGTAAACGTAAGCGTGAAGGTTTTTTCCAGACGGCTTTTCATGCGCTCGGCAAACTGCTTTTTCATTTGCTCGCTCATCTCGCGACCACCGAAGTTTTCAAAATCGAATGAAGTTTTAGAAAAGTAGGTCGCTACTCCTCCATCAAATTGTTGCGCATTAACAACACAGGTACCAAAGCTTAACGCCAGAACCAGAAATAAAGATTGAAGTTTCATAAGTCAAATAGTTTATCGCTTTTTGACTTCACTGCGCTTCAAAGGTTTAACGGTCTTTAAAATATTATCCGCCTATTTTTATCGTAAAAGTTTGACCATCTTCCCGGTTGCTGCTGTTGCGCTCGATCCACTCTTTCATCTTCTCATCCTGAATGGTTTTCATTTCGGCTTCGCCCACTACTTTACCGTTTTCAGGAGCTTTGATCTCGATTTTTTCTTCAGGATTGAGCACGATTTGACTGCATAAAATTGTTTGATCTCCGTCTTGTACTTCTAAAATTAAGCCCGGCAATCCCCAGTTCATCCCGGGCCCGTGGCTTACCGGGATTTGTGGTGTATACCAAACCGTAACAGTTTTAGTAAACGCAGTGTCTACCGTTTTCATAGTCTCTGAAGAAAAGGTTTGTGATACCACGTCTTCAGTGCGCGTGGCTTTAAAACAGGTATAATCACCAATAGATTTTGTTTCTTTCTCCAGTTTCCATTCTGGTTTTGGCAAGCTATCTTTTACCAAAAATATTTTTCCCAGCACATCTTCCTGGCGTTCGTAACGTTGCGCTCCCGTGTTTTTGTAAAGAATGTCCCGACTCTGACTTATTTTGATCTGTATGCCACTAGAGGATGCAACATCTGGTGTGGCAAGTTTCTCATCTTCTTTATACAAGGACTCATTACGGTTAAAGGTAAGCGTGTAGGTTTTTTCAAATTGCTTTTTGAGTTGAGCGGCGATTTGCTCCCGCATCGCATCGGTCATATTCTCACTTTCCATTTTAAGATCGACCTTGCGTCTGCTTTTATACGTCGCAACACCTTGAAAGTCCTGTGCCATTACTGCTTCCGCGAAAGCGAGAAAAAAGACAACGATAGTTAAAAATTTAATGTTCATAACGGTTTGATTTGTGATTGATTAATCTTTATAGCTTTCAATAAATTGAACTAAGCTTTCTGTAACTTCTGAAATTCTTTTCTTTAAATCTTCGAGCTCTTTAGTGTTTCCTTTAAGAGATGCTGACATTCCTTTTAAAGTCTTCCCCTCTAATGATTTTTCCTCTACAAATTCTACAGAAAGTTGAATATCGCGTGCAAGTAAAGAGTCTTTCTCAAACTCCTGCAACATTAACTCCCAGTCTAAATTTCGTAATTCTTCCAGATCATCTGTTGAGATATCTAGTTTAGAGGTATGCACTTTCCACTTTGATTGGGTTGAATCTGAATATGATGCGGTTTTAATAGTCCAAGATGACTTTTGATTTTGACCGTAAGTAAACATGCAAATACTTAGAAAAATGGTAGTGAATAGAGTTTTCATCTTCAATTATTTAAATTCAACTCAAAATTGAATATTTGTTCATTTTAAAAGCGTTAACCACTGTTAACGAGTGTTAACCGTAGAAACTGTTCTGAGAATTTGAATTTACATTTGAATTATGAAAAATAGACGCTATAGTATACTCATCTATTTTATTAGTGCGGTAATACTCATTACACTTTCCATTCAGTTTTACTGGAATATCAAAAATTATGAAACTGAACGCTTTAGACTAATTGATGAAATGCAGGCAAGTCTTGATAATGCGGTTGATAACTACTACACTATCTTGGCTCAAAATAACACCGTTGGTTTTTTTCTAGATCAGAAAACCGCTCCTAAAAATGCATTAACAAATCAAATGGATAGTCTTATAAAACGTATTGACCTTAGCAGTCAAGGGTTTAAAGGCTTAGATAGTCTGGATTCAAAAAAGATAAAAGGGATCAAAGTTTTACGTGGGACTGCCATAGACAGCTTTATTCAGATAGAGGATTCAGTCTCAGAATTAGACAGTCAAAAAGCAATTGATTCTTTAATCATAACAGCCAAAAACTTACAAGCCAATGATAGTATTGAAAAAAATCCTTGGTCTATTTTCACCTCAAAAGTGGTCATCTCAATTACCGAAGATACCATTCAAATGAAAAAAATGGATAGTCTTCTCAATATTGAGTTAATGCGCAGAGACATCAATATTGACAAATCCCTTGAGTTTGTAAATTCCAACGGAAAAAAACAAACAACACTTGAGGATATAAAAAGTCGTTCAGGTCAAAGCACATACTCTACAAGTAGCCTACTCCCCAAAGGCAGTTCGCTAAATTTGTATTTTACAAATTACAAAAGTACTCTGTTCAAAAGGATTCTAGGTGGAATTATCTTATCGACAGTTTTAATCGCTTGCGTCATCGCGTGCCTCCTGTTTTTACTTAAGATCATCAACCGCCAAAAGCAACTTGCCGAAGTTAAAAATGATCTCATCAGCAACATCACACACGAGTTCAAAACGCCTATTGCAACCATTAGTGTCGCACTCGAGGGAATCAAAAATTTTAATCGTGAAAATGATCCCATTAAAACGGGTAATTATGTAAATACCTCCACCGCCCAACTCGACAAACTCACGATGATGGTCGAAAAACTTTTAGAAACCGCAACCTTAGACGGTGACGACCTTGCACTTAACAAGGAAGAGATCAACCTAAACGAGATCCTGGAAAATTTGGTTCAAAAGCATCAAACCCTTGCGCCTGAGAAAAGCATTCGTTTTACAGCGTTACGAGAAAACAATTGGATTTTGGGTGATGCTTTTCATCTGGATAACGCCTTGAACAATTTACTGGATAATGCCGTAAAATATGGCGGAGATACCATCGAAGTCACCCTGAATTCCCGCAACGGATCTTACCGTATTCTGGTTTCAGATTCCGGTACTTCGCTAAGCAAAGCTGAAGCAAAACAAATCTTTGAGAAATTCTATCGCGTTCCTAAAGGGAACACGCACGACGTGAAAGGCTTTGGGATCGGACTCTATTACACCCAGAAAATTATTGAAAAACACGGTGGAAGCATCGATGTTTCTGTAACTTCTCAAACCACTTTTAAAATCGAATTGCCCAATGCCTAATACAACTCATTTACTTTTAGCCGAAGACGAAGCTGCACTGGGACAAATCGTAAAAGAGAGTCTGGAAACGCGCAAATTCACAGTAGACCTTGCCGAAGATGGAGAAAAAGCGTTAAAACTTTTTGAGCAAAAAAGCTATGACGCGTTAGTACTCGATGTGATGATGCCCAAGAAAGATGGTTTTACGCTCGCAAAAGAGATCCGGGCAAAAGATGACAGCATTCCTATTATATTTCTCACAGCAAAATCACAGACCAGCGATGTTGTAGAAGGCTTTAGCATAGGCGGAAATGATTATCTTAAAAAACCCTTCAGTATGGAAGAATTGATCGTGCGCATTCACAATCTGGTCGCGCGTAAAAAACTCCAATCGCAATCTGAAGTGCTAAGCTTAGGTGATTATAAATTTAATTTCCCAAAACAAACTTTACAGTTTCAAGCCGAAGAAGCGATTTTACTAACCCACAGGGAAGCGCATTTGTTATTTCACCTTATTAAAAACAAAAATCAAGTACTCGATCGAAGTCTGATTCTCAACAAACTTTGGAATTCAGACGATTTCTTTGCGGCACGCAGTATGGATGTGTTCATCTCCAAACTGCGTAAAAAACTAGCAAAAGACGAGCATATTCAAATCATAAACGTGCGGGGTTTTGGATATAAACTTACCTGTTGAATTCCGAGTTATAGACCTTTCTAAAACGGCTTTATTTTGTATTTTTCAAGAATGCGAAGCCTTATACTTTTTATTTTCTTTTGCGCTTGTACGTTACAGGCTCAAGACAGTCTTAAGGTTTCAGCAGCACCTTTAGACACAGTCATATCGCTTAAAGCAGACACTTTTATTGGTGTTGATTCATATAACAACTTCTATTACGTAAAAGGCCGCGCGCTATATAAAAAGAGTCAAGACAAAACCATTCAGTTTAGTGATTTGCGATTGGGTGCGATCAGTTCGGTAGATCTTTTAAATCCGTTACGCATTACAGTTTTTTATGCCGAAACGAATACTGCTGTGATTCTTGACAACACCTTGAATGAAATTACCCGAGTTAATTTTAACGCCATCGAAAACTTCAGAAATGTAAGTCATGCGCGCACGGCAAGCGATCGCCGACTCTGGATCTTCAACACCGATTTGCAGCGTCTGGAGCTTTTTGATTATCAAAACAATCGTGTAGTCAGCAATTTTACTCCACAACCCGATATTGCTTTAGAACTTGCAAGTGATTTTAATACGTGTTGGGTACTTTCAGAAGACAATTTATATCACTACAATCAATACGGAAGTTTACTTGAAAAACTTCCGTCAGGAGCAATTGAAAGCCTTGCTGTATATGATGAAAAGCTCTTCAGCATTCAGAATGAAAAGCTTTATATAAAATCGAAAACCAAGCCCTTCTGGCAAGAGATAAAAAACATTCCGCAAGGCATTCAAGCGTTTTATTTGAAAGCAGGAAACCTGTATCTTTACCGTTCTGAATTAATCTCAATCTACAAATTAAAGCTACCTAAATCCTAATCTCATGCACATCGCGATTGCAGGCAATATTGGCGCCGGAAAAACCACACTTACAAAACTTCTAGCAAAGCATTATAACTGGCAACCGCAATATGAGGATGTAGTAGACAACCCTTATCTTGATGATTTCTACAACGCGATGGAGCGCTGGTCTTTTAACCTGCAAGTTTACTTTTTAAACAGCCGATTTAGACAGCTTTTAGAGATTCAGGAAAGTGGTAAAGACATCATTCAAGATCGTACGATCTATGAAGACGCCCACATTTTTGCTCCTAACTTGCATGCGATGGGTTTACTTACCAATCGTGATTTTCACAACTACGCCTCGCTTTTTGAACTTATGGAAAGCGTAGTTCAAGGTCCGGATTTACTCATCTATTTACGCAGCAGTATACCTAATCTGGTAGCACAAATTCACAAACGCGGGAGAGAGTACGAGAACTCGATTTCTATCGATTATCTAAGCCGACTGAATGAACGTTATGAGGCCTGGATTCACGATTACAACAAAGGCAATTTGCTTATCATAGATGTAGACAACATCAATTTTGTAGATAATCCTGAAGATCTGGGAGGCATCATCAACAAGATCGATGCTGAGATCAATGGGCTTTTCTAAAATTCTGACAGCTTATTTCAGCCAACTTCGCTAAGGCGATGTTAAAGCACTATCGCATCCTGCCAAAGTTCTCTTAAACCTTGATGCATTCCTGCGCAAACGTTTGCTAGCCGTTCTTCTTTCTGCTAATTTGATGAGTCAAATGATGTAGAACGGAAAACATGATTGGTCAAACCGAAGAACTTTTAGCTGATTTAGAACCGGGTAAACGCACGATGAGCGACTTGCCACACGGCGGATTTTTAGTGCTTGAACATGATGTCCCTGCCTTGCTCATTTACCGTAAAAAACCAAACGACAAGGCCACCTTGCGCTTGGCACGAACAGGTGCTTCTTATCTGATTATTGGGGATTCTCATTTTGAGTATTTCCGGGAGTTTATCACTCAACTAACGACTAAAATGGCAGAACGTTTTGGTTCTTTTATTTTGGTCGAACTCTACAAAGGCGAACCGGGAAGTACCGATTTTATCATCAAAGGACCATCTCATAAATTACCGGCATCTCTTGAAACCCTTTCTGAAGAGCTTTCTGCAATAGACAGCCGCAGGTACAACCTCAAGCTAGGCGCAAACATTAAACATACCAAAAACAGACAAAAACCCGGTGATGAAACTTTGTTTGATCTTGATGACCTCAAAGCCGCCGGTGGAACACTTCTGGGGCTAGAATTGCCTCCGGTATATTGTAATAAAAGCGGTAAAATGTTTCCGCTGTATTTTAGAATGTTCCGAGATAAATTGGCAAAAGCCATTCAGAAAACGATTTATGAATTTATACGCGTACAGACCACTTCAGACATTCATAGTTACCACACTTTAGGCCGCCGCCGAATACACAAAGAGGTTTTAAAGATTGACCGACAGATCACCGAAATTCAGTCAAGATATCAATTTTTATTGTTGGTCGCTCCGGTAAATATTCAGGCATTACGGCACAAATTCTTTGAAACCAATTTTGAAGAAATCGACACCTATCACTATCGCTTGCTTCCGGTAGATCCAGATTTACTAAAGCGAGAACTCTATAATCTGCGCATTGATGAGATCGATGATCCTTCACTGTCGTATTTATATAACGAAAAGCGGGAAGAGTTAGATAAGGAACTCACCATGCTCAAAGAGCGAGGGTCAAAAAATTTCTTTTACAGCAGCATCAGATTGTATCAAGGGGTGCCCAGAAATGTTTTAGCCGAAGCAAAACTCATCCTAGAAACTATTCCTGAAAATCACGAAGAACACGCAGAAAAAACCATTGATGCACATCAATTTAAAGAACTTGCTGAGGTAGAATTTGAGTATTTCAAAGAGCAAGCGCCGCATTTTGAAAGCAGCATTCACATTCGTGAAGATGTAAATATTATTATGGTTTCTAACGGTGAATTGTATTTACCTGCAGATTATAAAATGACTGAAAATGAAGCGCAAGCATTGATTCAGCACGAACTGGGAACACACGCGCTCACGCATTTTAACGGTAGTCAGCAGCCTTTGAGTCAGCTCTCTGCAGGCTTTGCCGATTACGACGCCACTCAGGAAGGTATTGCTGTACTTTCAGAATATCTGGGAGGCGGTCTAACCGGTAACCGATTGAGAATATTGGCCGGTCGCGTAGTTGCCGGCGAAGATTTGATGAACGGTGCAGATTTTAAATCGGTCTTTCACCACCTCTACACCGATTATGGTTTTACTAAAGAGCGCGCTTTTAATATCACCTCAAGAATGTTTCAAGGTGGTGGTTTTCTAAAAGATATTATTTACCTCAAAGGTCTTGTTGAACTTAGGGATTATCTGGGAAGCGGCGGTGATCTGAAGCCCCTGCTTGCCGGGAAATTTGCGCTTAAACACGTAGATATCATTAATGATCTTACCCAGCGCGAACTGCTGAGTTCACCAAAAATCATCCCTAGATATTTTAACAACGACAATTTTACAACCAAACTGAACGCCTTTAAAGAAGGCATCACACTATCTAAAATGATCTAATCATGAAAATATGTTTTGTAATAAGTGATGTTGCTACTGAACCGGTAGGGACATCTGTAGTTTTAATGCGGAAAGCGCACCAGCGCGGCCACGAAGTTTACGTTATGAACGTAGGCGGTTTTAATTTTTATCAGGGCGGCCCAATCAAGCTTACCTGTAAAAAAATACCTGAAGATCTAAAGTATAAAACGCCTCAAGAATTCTGGGAACAGGTTCAAGATGAACAATTGGCTTGGACCAAAGCTGATTCTTCAAAAATTGATGTGGTATTCCTTAGAAATAATCCTACCGAAGAAACCGATGACAGGCATTGGGCAGAACATTCTGGTATTGCCTTTGGGCGTATGCTTCAAGAGCAAGGCGTTCTTGTCTTGAATGATGCCAATGCCATGTCTAATGCGTTTATAGACAAGCTATATTTTGAAGAACTGCCTCCTTCTATAAAACCTAAAAGTTTGATCACACGGGACAAAGACGAGCTATTAAAGTTCTGGAAAAAGTGTGATAAAAAGATGGTTCTCAAGCCACTTGAAGGTTCGGGAGGGCAAAATGTTTATTTAATCGATGAAGAAAAAAAGAACTTCAATCAGATCGTCACAAGCTTAACGGAACTGGGCTATGTTATCGCACAAGAATTCTTACCAGAAGTGAGTAAAGGTGATGTGCGTATCATTCTGGTAAATGGCCGCATTCTTGAAGAAAAAGGAGAGCTTGCGGTTATACGACGCGTTAATAAAGACAAGGCAGAATTTAGAAGTAACCTGTCTCTGGGTGCCACAGCTAAACCTGCCAAACTTACCAAAGCAATGGAGCGTATCGTAGAGATTACAGCACCTAAATTGATCAAAGACGGCTTCTTCTTTGTTGGTCTAGACGTCGTAGACGATAAACTCATTGAAATCAATGTCCTAAGCCCAGGAGGTCTGGATTATTGCGAAGCCATAGGCTTACCAGAATTTACAGATCCTGTGATCGAAGCTATTGAGCGAAAAGTAGCATACAAGCAGCATTACAACCACGGTTTTTCAAATCGTGAATTAGCTTCCATGCATTAAACTAAAATTATGTCTTTAGAAAAAAAATATCCCAGAATTCTGGGCCAATATACGTGCAACAAACCCGGACCATTACTTTTTATAAGTGGTGGAGTTCACGGTAATGAACCCAGCGGCGTTCAAGCCTTGCAAAAAGTGTTTGCCCAATTAGAATTAGAAAAACCAAACATAAAAGGTACCGTAGTAGGTGTTTCTGGAAATCATAAAGCATTACAGGAAGATGTGCGCTTTATTGATGAGGACCTCAACCGAACCTGGACGGAAGAAAACATAGCAAGCAAAAAACAAGACACGCACGAGAAGAAAGAAATGTTCTCGATCATCGAAGTTCTAAAAAAGTTTCCGGAAGCTGATTTTGAAAAACGCTATTTTCTCGATTGCCACACCACCTCCTCCGCCAGTAAACCTTATATTTCGGTACAAGAAGTTAACGATAATGACGCTTGGGCACACTGCTTCCCACCTTACATTATAAGAGGCTTTTCAGACATTGTTTATGGTTGTATCGATCATTATTTAAGCCGAATTGGCGTCACCGGTTTTGTTTTTGAAGGCGGTCAACATACCAGCCCCGATGCGGTAAAACATCACGAAGGAATGATCTGGCTTGCTTTGTCAAAGGCATGTGATTTAGATCTAAACGGTTTAAAACACTATCCCGAAGCGGCAACCTATATGGAAGCCATGCGTGATGAGCAAAAAACCTTTGAGATCGAATACCGACACGAAATTAAAGACGAAGATTCGTTTAAAATGGAACCCGGTTATGAGAACTTTCAGCCTATTAAAAAAGGGGAACTTCTAGCCACACACAACGGCTCTGAAATTAGAAGTGAATGGGATGCTTTTATTTTTATGCCGCTGTATCAAGATCAAGGTAATGACGGTTTCTTTGTGGTACGCGAAGTCTAAGTCTTATTTAATAAGTTCTAAAGCTCTGGCATGTTCTAATGCCGCAGCACTGTCTTTGACCAATAACGCAGGCGTTACTTCAAAACGCTCGAGTAAGCCACGTACGCGAAATGCGCGTTTCTCGTGGTTTACACTGCGTAAATAAATTGCTTTAATACGCTCGGGAAACTCTTCAGCAATTTCAATATAAATATCGGCATCGTGTTCTCCGCTATCGCCAATAAGTACAAATTGTAAATCTGGATAGGTCTTTAAAATATTACGTATTTCACGCTGCTTGTGTGGCTTTTCAGGTTTTGGAGTTCGGTCAAAAGGGGTTCTAAAATCCCGTAAAAGAATCGCTCCTTTAGGAAAGTTATTATGTTTAATGAAGGCTTGCAGGTAATGGTATAAATTCCACGGACTATTACTCACATAAAACATTGGGTTGGCGGCGGTTCCACTGCGTCCCAAATGCAATTTGTTGTAAAACGAAGACGCTCCTTTAAAAGGCGTTCGATTACCAACATTGGTAAACAGCGTATTAAAGATCACCCGCCATTTTAAAATTGAAGTAACTCCTGTTTTTAGAATCGTATCATCAATATCGCTAATAACGCCATATTCTGCTTTTTTTGAAGGAATCAACATTTGCCCAGAAAAGCGATTGTTGTTTTTAATGAAACGTTTTTGATTGGCATCGTCATAACCCAACTCGAGCTGCAACCAACCTTCGTCATTTGTTAATGCTTCAAGATTTTCTACGCGTTTATCGATCTTAAAATAGCCTTCCTTATCTGTTACTGCATAAAACACGCGATCATCCGGCAGCCGGATTTTCAATTTAGCGTCGGCCAGTTCATCGCTTTTAAATTGTTTGTATGCATTTTTAAAAGCACTGGCAAAACCCGTTTTATCAAGATCAACCCCTTCATCCTCGAGGGCTCGCCCCATCATATACAAATGATTTGAGGTGCCATAGGTCTGGTACCCGTGAATTTGTAACGGATCTTTAGGGTGTAATCTTAATTTTTGTAGAACGTCCTTCAGCATATCTTTAAATTAGAAAATCCCGATGAAGTCACCGGGATTTTAAATGATAAAGTTGTCTTAAGGATACGTTATTCTTTTTCTTCAAATTTTATCTCCTTGATGACATGTTTTTCTTCTGCGTTTTCAGAAGCATTATACTTTTCAAGTTCTTGTTTAACTTCTGCTTCAGTGCCTTCTAAACGCTTTTCAGTAACCTGAATTTTTCCATCTACAGTGGTGGTTTCAGTAACCAGAGCGCTGAAAAGTCCGTTAGACTCCTCTTGCATTTGCACTTCAAGCTTTATTTCTTGATTTGTAACCAAACCTTCAGAATGATCTCCCAAGATGGGCGCAATGACAAGACCAACCAAACACGTAAGTTTGATCAAAATATTCATAGAAGGTCCTGAAGTATCTTTAAATGGATCTCCCACGGTGTCACCTGTAACCGCTGCTTTGTGTGCATCGCTACCCTTGTATTCTACTTTTCCGTTAATTTCAACACCTGCTTCAAAAGACTTCTTTGCATTATCCCAGGCACCCCCGGCATTATTCTGAAAAATCGCCCACATCACACCAGAAACACAAACACCAGCCATATATCCGCCAAGAGGTTCAGCGCCAAAAAGGAGTCCGATGATGATGGGTACAATTATGGTGATCAATCCCGGCAGAATCATTTCACGTAAGGCCGCCTGAGTAGAAATCGCGACACATTTACCGTATTCGGGTTTACCGGTTCCTTCTAAAATTCCGGGAATTTCTTTAAACTGACGACGTACTTCCTGTACCATTTGCATCGCCGCTTTCCCCACAGATTGCATGGCCAATGCCGAAAAGATCACGGGGATCATTCCGCCCACAAAAAGCGCAGCAAGCACATCTGCTTTAAAAATATTGATTCCGTCAATTCCTGTAAATGTTACATAAGCTGCAAAAAGCGCTAAAGCCGTCAAAGCTGCTGAAGCAATCGCAAAACCTTTACCCACCGCAGCCGTTGTATTTCCTACAGAATCTAAAATATCGGTACGTTCGCGAACGTGATCTTCGAGTTCGCTCATTTCGGCAACACCTCCTGCGTTATCTGCGATGGGGCCAAAAGCGTCTATCGCCAACTGCATCGCGGTGGTTGCCATCATTGCCGAAGCAGCAAGCGCTACGCCGTAAAACCCTGCCAATTCATACGAACCGTAGATCGCCGCAGCAAATAATAAGACAGAAAGAAACGTTGATTTCATCCCTACGGCGAGACCGGCAATAATATTAGTCGCCGCCCCGGTTGAAGAGTTCTTTACAATATCAAGCACAGGACCTTTTCCTAAACTTGTATAGTGTGCGGTCACAACAGAAATAAGCGCTCCAACTGCTAGACCAATACAGGCCGACCAGAACACATTTATAGAAGCGATGTCTTTATAACCTTCTCCAAAAAATTGCATCGACATCACCTCGGGCAGCATCCAGTCGATGAGAAAATAACTCGCGATCAAAGTCAAAATGATCGCTACCCAATTCCCCATATCTAAGGCTTTTTGCACCTGTGACTCTTTGGCCTCATTATTTTTAATACTCACTAAAAAAGTCCCGATGATCGAAGCTAAAATACCAACCCCAGCAATAACCACAGGCAGCAAAATAGGCCCCATATTGTTAAACGCATCGGTAAATTGAGCTCCTTGAGACATATCTTGTACGAGGTAATTCCCCAGCACCATAGCTGCTAATACCGTTGCAACATAGCTTCCAAACAGATCAGCGCCCATACCGGCAACATCACCCACATTATCTCCAACATTATCTGCAATCGTGGCGGGGTTACGAGGGTCATCTTCCGGAATACCAGCTTCTACTTTCCCCACGAGGTCAGCGCCCACATCTGCAGCTTTAGTATAAATTCCACCGCCTACACGCGCAAATAAGGCAATAGATTCGGCTCCCAATGAGAAGCCAGCGAGCGTCTCGAGTACGATGGTCATTTCGTTATAAAAGTTTCCTCCTTCGGTAAGAAAACTTCCCATCAAAAACAGGAAGATCAAACTGAGTCCAAGAACGGCGAGCCCGGCCACACCGAGTCCCATTACAGTACCGCCACCAAAACTTACTTTGAGGGCATTAGGTAAACTCGTTTTTGCAGCTTCGGCGGTTCGTGCATTCGCATCTGTTGCGATACGCATACCGATGTTTCCGGCTAGCGCCGAAAAGAACGCTCCAATGATAAAAGCGGGAACGATTAACCAACTCGTCGTAGCTACAACGTTTGAGATAACATATAAAAGAACAGAAGCAATAACTACAAAAACAAGAAGTAACCTATATTCTGCAGCCAGAAAAGCCAATGCACCTTCTTTAATACTTTTTGAAATGCTTTGCATTTTATCGTTTCCGGCAGGTTGTTTCTTAACCCACGCCATTTTAATGAACATAAAAAGCAAGCCTAATACCGCCAGAACAATTGGCACATAAATAATGTTTGATTCCATAAAAAGTGAATTTTTTAAGTCGTACTAATGTACTGAAATTGATATGAATACAATTATATCCTCAAATTACAGAAAATAATCCATAAAAAAAGACTGCTCATTAGCAGTCTTTTAAATAATCTTTATAAACCTTATCAATTAGTCGATACTTACTTCCTCTTTAGGAACATCGCTATTGGTATAACGGTCGATACATTGTTTGATGATCTCTTTGGCTTCATTTACGTCACCAAAACCACCTACATCTACTTTTTTCTTTTCTAGATCTTTATAAACTTGGAAAAAATGACCGATCTCTTTGATCAAATGTGGATTTAATTCGCTTAGATCTGTAATTCTACTTGCAATAGGATCACTTACCGGCACACAGATAATTTTTTCATCTGGACCTTTCTCATCGGTCATATGGAAAACACCAATTGGTTTTACTTCCATAACACAACCCGGGAAAGTAGGCTCTGTAACCAATACCAAAACATCAAGAGGATCACCGTCAAGGGCTAAAGTTTCAGGAATGAACCCATAGTCTGCCGGGTACATCATTGAAGAAAAGATCATACGGTCGTATCTAATTTTCTTCAATTTAAAATCGTACTCATACTTATTACGACTTCCCTTTGGGATTTCAATTAAAACATCAAATGTTGAAATGCTATCTGCTGTCATAGTTGTTCTGGCTTTATATTTTCTATTGCTTTTTAACCTATTTTGGGCAACAAAAATACTCTAAATGTCAAGCTACCACAAGAAAAAGCATTGAAAAGAAGTAAACTACAAAACATATAACGTTTTCGTTTAATAATCTCTAATTTCAGTTAACAAACGAAATTAAATCCCTTAAAATGAAAACTCTAACGCGCCTGTGACTCCAAAACTTCTGGCGTCTGGGGTATCAAGGTAGTTTCCTCTGAAGTTAAAATCGATACGTAAGACTTTTAAAATGTTCCCCACACCAACACTATATTCATAATAAGGCTCTTCATTGGGCGCGATATAATCAATATTGGAAGCATTGATCAATTGGTTTTCTTCAGAAATTGAACCCCAAGCTCCGCGAAAGCCAATGATCTCTCTAAGATTGAGCTTTCTCAAGAATGGAATACGTCCAAAAAGTCGGCCGCCAAAATTATGCTCAAGATGCAAGGTCGCATACGTATCGGTCACAAACTCGTAGTAATTCAACTGCGGAAACGTACCATATATTGAAAATAAGTTTTGGTTCCCGGGAACGACACTCAACAATCCCAACGGCACTTCGCCAAAGGTTTTACCTGCTTCAATCGTTGAACTGAACGTACCCAGACCTCCCATACGCCACGGTTGACGGTAAGAAAACTGTAATTTCTCATAGTCAAAATCACTGTCAAACAAGCCTTCAACCCCTTTGGTATAGCCAAAATAAATCGTAGGAAACCACTCGTTAGTCACCGTGCGTTCTACCCCATAACCCGAAGTATGTTTTCCCGGCTCAAAAATTCCGCTTAAAACCAATTCGGTTTGCTTGATTTGAGATTTGACTTCGGTTTGTGTAAAATCGGTGTAATAATCTAAGTTGAACGTAGGAGAAGCCGATTCTAAGGTTCGATAAGAAATATCAGAACGGACTTTAAAGTTCTTGAAAAACTCTGCTTCGATAGCAAAATTTGCCAATTTAATGCTCGTAAGCTGGTCATTATTCCCCACTGTAACCAACGAGGAAGATGCTAAGTTACGACCTAACACATCTGTTGAAGTGGTTAAACTCGCAGCAATTTGTTCAACATCCTGACGATAACCTCCGGAAACGATCAAACGTGCTTTATGATCAAGTAACACTTTACCCGAAAGTCCAAACTTAAACTTTTTATCTTTAAAACCATAGGCTCCAAAACCTTCTAAACGCCAGGGATCGTTCTGATCAAAATAGGTACGCGCTCCTCCTCGTAACCGCAAGCCTTCAACATCATTAAAACCAAATGCCGAGAATAGTGGTCCAATATCTAAATTGGCTTTATCCCACTCATAATACCCGCTCACCATCGCTGAGCTCACATTGTAAAACGCTTGAAATTTGGGAACTTTCTGTAATGAGTCGAGCATTACATAAACGCCTTTTTCGTCTTTACTTAAAGGCTCCATTCGGTTTTCATCCCAGAAAGAATCAGGTTGTGTGTATACTTGCTCATTGTAGCGCGTTACGCGCTCATCATAAAAGTCTTCCTGCTTTGGTTGATCAAAAACATAGTTATCGTAAAGCGTGGTTCGCTTTCCATAAACGCCGCGACTTCCTTCTTTTTTCCGCAAAGCGAAATCTGATAAAAAGTAATCTCTGGTAATTAAGAAAACTGAATCGTTAAGAACGTCATATTCTTGCTCAATATAGATCTCTTTAACCCAGTTAATATTTGCGCTTTTATTAACCTGAAGATTGATCTCTTTGATCGCCCAAGTGGTGTCATTTACCCAAAAATCACCTTTAAATGTGAGTTCGTTAGAGCGTCTGGGATAATAAATAATGTTATAGCACCACTTATCTTTGATGTACGAACTGTCGGCAAGCACATAATTGTAGGTGTCTATTCCTGTAGTCGACAACGGACTCACAAAGCTTTTATCAAAAAACTTCAGGTAGTTATCATAAATATTAAACTCATTATACAACTCCTGAATAAACGCGATCAAGGTTTGATTGGTGCTAAAACCACTATTTCGGTTTCCTTTTAATTCTTCTTTCTCTTTGTCTAAAATATTATCCCCAAAAACCTCACTACTACGTTCATTGATAAAAATAGGTAAATAGGTTTTTCCGGTTATTCGCGAGGTATCCATCTGGTCAAAGATGAATTCCATCTTATTGAAGATCTTACTATTGATCAACGAACTATCGATCGTGTTTAGATCAAACTCAACCTTCTCATATTTATCGTATGCATATTGGTCAAATTGATTCAATCCGTTCGAGCGTTTATTGGCCCAAATCTTTCGAAGGATATCTATCGCAGGATTATTCTTTTTAGGTTGCTTCCCGCTATACACTACGACCTCGCTAAGACTTTCGGTTTCTTCTTCAAGCGTGATCTCAAGATCATAATTAACGCGTTGCGGAAGCGATACCTCTTTTGCCTTAAACCCAACGAAAGTTACTTTTAACGCATCGTACGTGTTCTCTGACTGCAAATAGAACCTTCCGTCTTCATTGGTGATCGTTCCTTCTGAAGAGCCTGCAAATACAACATTTGCAAAAGGAACCGGGTTACCTTGAGCGTCAAATACCAAACCACCTGCTTTGGTTTGACCTAAGACAATTATTGGGAAACAAATGAGAAAAAGTAGGAATAAGAATTGCCTCATATAAATAGATAACGATCTTGGCGCTTTTAATCTAACTCAAAATCTATTGAATTAGTATTGCTAGAACTGCGCAAACACGGTATTCGTCGCAAATAAAATGACTACTAACAAAAAAAAGCTTCATTAGTCAATTATTTAATGACCAATGAAGCTTCAAAGATAGTAGTATCTAGTTATCTGTACAGTACTTTTTTAACCGCTTTAACAACATCATTGCTGTTGGGTATCCATTCTTTTAAAAGAACTGGAGAATACGGTGCAGGAGTATCTGCAGTGTTTATTTTAATAATAGGAGCATCTAGATAATCAAAGGCTTTTTCTTGAACCTGGAACGTGATCTCTGTAGATACATTTCCAAAAGGCCAAGCCTCTTCAAGAATCACCAATCTGTTGGTTTTCTTTACAGATTCGATTACCGTATTAATATCTAAAGGTCTTACAGTACGTAAGTCGATGATCTCACAAGAAATCCCGTCTTTTTCTAATTCTTCAGCAGCAGCATAAGCTTCTTTGATGATTTTTCCGAAAGAAACAATAGTTACATCGCTTCCCTCACGCTTCACATCAGCCACACCAATCGGAATTAAATATTCTCCTTCTGGCACTTCTCCTTTATCACCATACATCTGCTCACTTTCCATAAAAATAACCGGATCGTCATCGCGTATTGCCGACTTTAATAAGCCTTTTGCATCAGCAGGATTTGAAGGTACAATTACTTTTAAACCGGGAGTATTAGCAAACCAGCTCTCAAATGCCTGCGAGTGCGTCGCACCCAACTGACCTGCAGAAGCGGTAGGCCCTCTAAATACAATAGGGCAGTTAAATTGGCCACCAGACATCTGACGGATTTTTGCCGCGTTATTTATAATTTGATCTATACCTACAAGTGAAAAGTTGAAGGTCATATACTCTACAATAGGACGGTTACCGTTCATAGCACTACCAATGGCAATACCGGCAAAACCTAATTCTGAAATAGGAGTATCGATTACACGATCGGGACCAAACTCATCAAGCATACCTTTTGACGCTTTGTAAGCCCCATTATATTCTGCAACTTCCTCACCCATAAGATAAATGGCCTCATCACGGCGCATTTCTTCACTCATAGCTTCACAAACCGCTTCCCTAAATTGTATTGTTTTCATAAATAAAAGTGGATGTACGTGTACTGTTAAATCAAGTAAAATCCCCAATTTTGCGGGGACAGCAAAAATAGGAATTAAATCTTCGCTAGGAAATCGGATTTAACTAAATTTTGTTATGCACGCATAGCAAATTTCCGATTTTAATGCTTATTTTCGTAACGAAAACGAAATAGTTCACAAGATAAAAGTTTGATATATGAAAATATTAGTATGCATCAGTCACGTACCTGATACGACTTCTAAAATCAATTTTACAGATAATGATACCAAATTTGACACCAACGGCGTTCAATTTGTGATCAACCCAAATGATGAATTTGGTCTTACCCGCGCAATGTGGTTCAAAGAAAAACAAGGCGCAACCGTAGACATTATAAATGTAGGTGGTCCTGAAACCGAACCTACACTTAGAAAAGCGCTTGCTATAGGAGCAGACTCTGCGATTCGCATCAACACTGAAGCGCTTGATGGTTTTCAAGTAGCCAAAGAACTGAGCGCAATTGCAAAAGAAGGAAACTACGATCTGATCATCGCCGGCCGTGAATCTATAGACTACAATGGAGGGATGGTTCCCGGGATGTTAGCAAGTTTATTAGGTGCTAGTTTTGTAAACACCTGTATAAGTCTGGAGGTTGATGGCGATACAGCTACCGCTGTTCGTGAAATTGACGGAGGTAAAGAAACCGTAACCGCAAAATTACCATTAGTGGTTGGAGGCCAAAAAGGAATCGTTGAAGAAAGCGATTTACGCATCCCAAATATGCGTGGTATTATGATGGCGCGCAAGAAGCCATTGGAAGTAAAAGAACCACAAGGCGCTTCTACCGAGACTAGTGCAGTTTCTTTTGAAAAACCGGCACCTAAAGGAGATGTAAAACTTATCTCTCCAGATAATTTAGATGAGCTGATTGACCTTTTGCATAACGAAGCAAAAGCAATCTAGAAAGCTCCTAAATTCAAGTTTAATTCTTTCGCATACGCGAAAATACAAAAGCAAAAAATATGTCAGTTTTAGTATATACAGAATCAGAAGAAGGAAAATTTAAAAAGACAGCTTACGAGGTGGTAAGCTATGCACGTGGTATTGCAGATATGATGAGTACCACTGTAACTGCCGTAGCCGTAAATGCTGAAGAAACCGCATCATTAGGCACTTATGGTGCAGATAAAGTAGTACACATAAAGAGTGATAAACTCAATGCATTTACAGCCAATGCTTATGCTGCTGCACTAACCGAGGTCGCAAAAAAAGAAGCTTCAAAAGTGTTGGTTTTAAGCAGTAGCGCAAACGCCAAATATTTAGCTCCGCTCCTCGCTGTTGATCTTGAAGCAGGTTACGCATCTAATGTGGTTGCTTTACCAGAAAGCGAAGCTCCATTTAAAGTAAAACGTACGGCTTTTACCAATAAAGCCTTTAATCATACTGAAATCACCACCGATGTAAAAATCATAGGTTTGTCTAAAAACAGTTTCGGTCTTAAAGAAGCTCAAAAAGATGCTACTGAAGAAACTTTTGAGCCTAGTCTTGATGATTCGCAGTTTAAAGTTGAAGTTCAATCTGTTGATAAAGTAAAGGATAAAGTTACCATCGCTGATGCAGAAATCGTAGTTAGTGGAGGTCGCGGATTAAAAGGACCAGAAAATTGGGGCATGGTTGAAGAAATGGCCGATATTCTTGGCGCTGCAACCGCTTGCTCAAAGCCGGTTTCTGATATGGGATGGAGACCGCATAGCGAACACGTAGGACAAACCGGTAAACCGGTAGCCTCAAATTTATACATCGCAATTGGTATTTCTGGAGCCATCCAGCACCTTGCAGGAATTAACGCTTCTAAGACCAAAGTGGTTATCAATACAGACCCGGAAGCACCTTTTTTCAAGGCCGCAGATTACGGTATTGTGGGGGATGCTTTTGAAGTTGTACCGAAGCTAAACGAAAAATTAAAAGAGTTTAAGGCGAATAACTCTTAAATTTAGTATTTTCGACCGCTCAAAGGGCTGTTTAAATTTGGATATCTGTCCTCTTTTAAACAGCCTTTTTATATTTTTACAGCTTATGAGTTTAGTGCGTTTGAATATTAAGGGAATATCGTATAGCCAGACACAAAATGGCGCATACGCTTTAATACTAAGTGAAGTTGATGGTGACCGCAAGCTACCCATAGTCATTGGTGCTTTTGAAGCACAATCTATAGCTATTGCTTTAGAAAAAGAAATCAAGCCACCTCGACCCCTTACTCACGATTTGTTTAAAAACTTCGCAGATCGTTTTGACATTCAGGTCAAGCAAGTGATCATCCATAAACTGGTTGACGGTGTTTTTTACAGTAGTATTATTTGTGAGCGCGATAGTATCGAAGAGATCATTGATGCCCGCACTAGTGACGCTATTTCTTTAGCCTTGCGTTTTAACGCTCCTATTTTCACCTACAAAAACATTCTGGATAAAGCTGGTATATACCTTAAAGGTACCGAGCAAAATCAGGAAGAGGATGAAGACCATGTAGATGATGTATTTGTAGATCAATTGGTTGTTGAAGAAGAGGAGGAACAAACCACATCAAGCACGAGTGATTACAAAAAACTATCCCTTGGAGAGCTTAATTCACTTTTAGAACAGGCCGTGGCTGCCGAAGATTACGAGGCTGCAGCCAAAATCAGAGACGAAATATCTAAACGCAATTAATATAGATGCGAAAATTACTCTTATTCCTAATTGTCACCCTATCTGCAAGCCTAAACACATTTGCTCAAAGTGCACAAGAAATTCTTCCTGTAGCAGCGAGTAAAACTATAATTCCTAACGCCGGTTTTTCTTTTGACAGCCTATGGCGCGGTGTTTTGGGAATGGTTTGTTTACTGGTAATTGCTTACCTGTGCAGCACAAACCGAAAAGCAATCAATTGGAAAACCATAGGGATAGGTCTTGGAGCCCAGCTCTTGTTGGCTATTGGCGTTTTAAAAGTTCCCTTTGTTCAAAAATCTTTTGAATTTGTAGGAAAAATCTTTGTCAAGATTCTTGATTTTACTGCTGCTGGTAGTGAATTTCTCTTAGGCGGAATGATGGATGTCGATAGCTATGGCTTCATTTTCATATTTCAGGTGTTACCAACTATCATTTTCTTCTCGGCTTTAACTTCGGTTTTATACTATTTAGGCATTGTACAAATCGTGGTTAAAGGTATGGCTTGGGTACTCACTAAACTTTTAGGGATTTCTGGTGCCGAAAGTTTATCGGTGGCAGGAAACATATTTTTGGGTCAAACTGAAGCACCATTGATGATTAAAGCCTATTTAGAACGTATGACGCGTTCTGAGATCCTTCTGGTTATGGTGGGCGGCATGGCAACCGTAGCCGGCGGAGTATTAGCAGCTTACATCGGGTTTCTAGGCGGTGACGATGCTGCACTTCGGCTTGAATTTGCCCGTCATTTATTGGCTGCATCTGTTATGGCAGCGCCGGGAGCCATTGTCATCTCAAAACTTTTGTATCCGCAGCAAATGCCTATCGACTCTAGCGTTGAAGTTTCTTCAGATAAAATAGGCTCTAATATTCTAGATGCTATTGCTACCGGTACTACCGAAGGTTTAAAACTTGCTGCCAACGTAGGCGCGATGCTTCTCGTATTTGTTGCGTTTATTGCAATGATCAACTACGGTCTTGGTAAAATAGGCGAAGTAACTGCTTTAAATGATGTTCTTGCCACTCACACTCCCTACTCTAGCTTTTCTTTAGAAGCGGTACTGGGAACCATTTTCGCACCACTCATGTGGCTCATAGGCGTTGCTTCAGAAGATATTATGCTTATGGGGCAATTGCTCGGTATTAAATTGGCTGCCAGTGAATTTGTAGGCTATATTCAGCTTGCTGAACTTAAAAATCCACTTAACGAGTTGAGTTTCACCTATCAAAAATCGGTGATAATGGCAACCTATTTATTATGTGGTTTTGCCAATTTTGCTTCGATAGGAATTCAAATTGGAGGAATAGGATCGTTAGCACCCGGACAAAGAAAAACACTTTCAGAGTTTGGCCTTAAAGCTGTTTTGGGAGGAACCCTTGCGTCATTACTTTCAGCAACAATCGCCGGAATGATTATTGGTTAAGAACTTTTATTCAAAAGTTAGCGCCCATTCTTCAGCAGCCTTATACGTTGTAAAAAAAGCAAAAGATCCTTTATAATAACCTTGCTCTATAATGAGTTCGTCACGACGCACTGTTCCCTCTGGCGAAACGACAGCAAGCCCCTGCATTTTAGAAAGGTTAAGCGATTTCATATTTATGGGGTTGAAACTTGTGTTAAGACCACGTTCTGAGATCACAACGTATTTTGCCCCGTCATAAAACGCTTCAATATCCTTAAACACCTGCTTAGAATACTCAAGCTTTACATCATCTAGATCTTCACGAAATTTAACATGTATGAAACTTGGATAATATTTGGCCTCTCCAAATGGATAAGGAATTGTTTTTAATAGCATCGAACTAAAATAAGCTTTTTTTTCTAAGGCGAAAGTAATCATAATTAGTTAATAAATTATTAATTAAAAAAATCATATTCACAATTTCGCTCTCCTGCAAACCCTTATTTTTACCAAAAATCGAATAAGCTGCTATGCAACAGTATCATGATCTCGTCAAACATATTTTAAACAACGGCGCACAAAAAGGCGACCGCACCGGAACAGGGACCTTAAGCGTTTTTGGGTATCAAATGCGTTTTGATCTAAGTGAAGGCTTCCCTATGGTCACCACCAAAAAACTACACTTAAAATCGATCATTTACGAATTGCTCTGGTTTTTAAAAGGTGATACCAATATTGAATACTTAAAAGAAAACGGCGTTCGTATCTGGAACGAGTGGGCAGATGAAGATGGAAACTTAGGTCCGGTTTATGGACATCAATGGCGCAATTGGAACAGTGAAGAAATCGACCAGATCAAAGAAGTAATCGAATCTTTAAAAAACAACCCTAACAGTAGACGTATGCTCGTAAGCGCCTGGAATCCCAGCGTTATGCCAGATACTTCCAAATCTTTTGCTGAAAACGTAGCCAATGGTAAAGCAGCATTACCCCCGTGTCACGCGTTTTTTCAATTTTATGTTGCTCCGGGAGATCCAGAGGCTGAGGATAAACGCCCCAAACTCTCATGCCAACTTTACCAGCGCAGTGCAGATGTGTTTTTAGGAGTACCTTTTAATATCGCATCCTATGCATTGTTTACCATGATGATGGCTCAAGTATGCGATTATGCACCTGGTGATTTTATTCACACCTTTGGTGACGCGCACATCTACAACAACCATATTGAACAATTAAATTTGCAATTGACCCGCGAAATACGCAAATTACCCTCAATGACACTTAACCCGGAGGTAAAGGACATTTTTAGTTTTTCATTTGATGATTTTAAACTAGAGAATTATGACCCACATCCTCATATTAAGGGTAAGGTCGCCATTTAAATTAATCCCCAAATCTTCAATTATTATGAAATCAATTCTATTCATTGCCGCCCTACTTTTAACCTCGATTACTTTTGCTCAAGAAGGAGTGACAGTTTCTGGCAATGCAATCTCCATCAAAGAAATACCACCTGTTTGGCCAGGCTGCGAAGGCTCAATTGCCGAAAAGAAAGCTTGCTTTAAAAAGCAATTGGTAAAGCACGTCGTATCTAATTTTAGATTTCCTGAAGGCTATACCAAAGGAAGTGTCAAAGAAAAAGTTATTGTAGACTTCGTTATTAATGAAGAAGGAAAACCCCAAATTCTTGGCGTAAAAGGTGGTACCAAAGTTTTGCAGGAAGAGGCAAAACGCAATATTATGGCTATCCCTGAAATGACTCCCGGAATGGCTGGAGGCAAACCAAGAGCCATTAAATACAGCATGCCTTTTACCTTTTAACTAGGGCTTAACGTATTGCAAGCTAAAGCGTAGCAGGAATTCTCGTAAATTTGAGAATAACCACTGGTTATATCTCATTATTATGATTGCTACTTCTACTACGCTTCTAGACTTTTTAAAAGAAACTCGTGCGCATTCTGAAACTATTTGTAAGTCTCTACAGATAGAGGATTATGTTGTGCAACCTATTGTTGATGTCTCTCCACCAAAATGGCATTTAGGGCACACTACATGGTTTTTTGAGGATTTTATTTTAAAAAAGCACAAGTCAGACTATCAAGAGTACAATTCTAATTTCTCTTTTGTTTTTAATAGTTATTACGAAAGCATGGGCGCCAGAGTGGTGCGCACCGATCGCGGGAATCTCTCACGCCCCACTGTAGCTGAAGTTTATGCATATCGCAAATATGTAACTCATCATCTTACAGAATTATTGGAGCAAACTGAAGCTTCAGAAGAACTGCAGTCTCTTATAGAAATAGGAATACATCACGAGAAACAGCACCAAGAATTGTTACTCACAGACATCAAGTACATTCTTGGAAACAATCCGCTGCAACCGATGTACACTTCAGATTTTTCAGAATACACCCCTTCAGAAAATAAGCAAGAGTGGATTTATAAAGCAGAGGGCATTTATGAAATTGGTCATCAAGACGATTCTTTTTGTTATGACAATGAGTTGGGAAGGCACAAAGTATATCTCAATGCTTTTAAAATTTCAAACCAACTCGTTACTAATAAAGAATATCTAGAATTTATTGAAGACGGTGGTTACGAGCAGGTGTTGCTGTGGCATAGTGAAGGCTGGGAATGGGTAAAAAGTCTTGCTACCAAAGCGCCCCAATACTGGCAGAAACAGGAAGGCAATTGGTTTTATTACGGCTTAGACGGTGTAAAGCCTTTAGATTTAAAAGCCCCCGCAACACACTTATCATATTACGAGGCTTTTGCTTATGCACAATGGAAAGGTTGCCGTCTCCCTACCGAATTTGAGTGGGAAGCTTCACAAGATCAGTTTAACTGGGGACAGCGCTGGGAATGGACAGAAAGCGCTTACCTTCCTTACCCTAATTATCAAAAAGCTCCCGGTGCCTTGGGCGAATATAATGGCAAATTTATGGTGAGCCAAAAAGTCCTGAGAGGTGGTTCTGTTGCCACATCAGACAGACACACCAGACCCACTTATCGCAACTTTTTTCACCCACAGCTTCGCTGGCAATTTACAGGAATTCGTCTAGCGCAATAACACCACTATGAAAACTACTACCAAGATTGAATTTCAAAATACCTTTGAAAAAGAAGTTTATGAGGGCCTTACAGCTTTTCCTAAGCGCTTGTCTTCAAAATGGTTCTACGATAAAAAGGGAGATAAGTTGTTTCAGAAAATCATGGAGCTTCCGGAGTACTATCTAACCTCTTGCGAATACAACATCATAAAAAAGCATCAGGAAGAAATCGCTAAGTTGTTTGATGAACCACAGGGATTTGATCTGGTCGAATTAGGCGCTGGTGACGGTAAAAAGACAAAAATTCTTCTGGAAAAATTTTATGAGGAAAGATTAGATTTTACCTATCGGCCCATCGACATTAGTGCAAGTGTACTTGAAGAACTGGAGGAAAGCATTCAGGAAAAATGGCCACAACTCGACATTCAAACTGAACAAGGAATGTACTTTGACGTGCTCAAAAAGCTAGGGAATCGCGATACAGCACGCAAAATGGTGATTATGGTGTTAGGTTCAAACATTGGTAATCTCACACATCCTCAGGCTATAGATTTTCTAGTAAATATTAGAAAATCGATGCAACCGGAAGATTTACTGTTTATGGGACTAGATCAGAAAAAAGACCCTCAACAAATACTAAATGCTTACAACGACACCCAGGAGATTACAGCAGAATTCAATAAGAACATCCTAAGACGCATCAATACCGAATTAGACAGTAACTTCAATACGGAAGCCTTTAAACATTGGCCTGTTTATGATCCTGAAACAGGAACTGCAAAGAGCTTCCTAGTAAGCACAACCCAACAAAAAGTCACACTCAAAAAACTCAACATTGAGGTTAATTTTGCCCCTTGGGAAAGCATACATACTGAAATTTCCCAGAAATACGATGATGATGTCGTGCAATGGCTCGCGCAGGAGGCTGGACTAGAGATCACAGCTCAATTCAGCGATACGCAAAAGCAGTTTACAGACTATGCTTTTAAACGAAAAGCCGAGTAAAATAAGCCGCCTCTAAAATTATTAAAGCGTAAGCACACTGTTATCGGCACCTGCAAAGTCATTCCATTGGTAACCGTCTGCTTCCGGCTCGTTCATCCACTCCCCGTCTACGGCATATTTGAATTCATAAGAAGCTTCAACAGGAATATTTATAGCACCTTTAAAAGAACCGTTTTTCAGTTTTTTTAATTCTACTTTTTCCCATTCGTTAAAGTCACCGGCCACAGCTACCGAATTAGCATCGATATCTAAAACAGTGAACGTTACTTTACATTCTGGTTTTGACTTTAAAAATTGTTTGGTGATAGGCATAACGATTTTCTTTTCGATTTAAACAAATTTAAGACTGAACATCCGATAAAATTCATTAAACCAGCATTTTAGCTTAATTTTTTTTGAATATCCAGTTTTATAAGCTTTTGAAAATCAATACTTAAACACGAAAACGATTTCAATTTAAATAATCGCACATAATTAACAACCTGAACGATTGGTTTAATGCTAAATTAACTTCAGAAGCTTCTCCAAATCACTTTCCGTATTAAAATAATGGAAACTTACACGAATACCTGATCCACGTTGTGAACAAATGACATCGTGTGACCGAAGCTTTTCAAATAATTTTTGATCTCCCGTAATGTTAAAGATCGATGAATGTATTTTACGCTCAAGCACCACATCATCTAATAAATTGCGGCTAGAAAATTCTTCTATGGCTCTTCGTTTCAAAAGCTCAATCTGTGTTGAAATAGTGTCATACCCCACTTTTTTAACCAACTGAAGCGCCGCCTGCAAGCTACCTAAGTTAAGCGTATCAATGTGACCCGGTTCAAATTTACCAATCAAAGAGTGCTCATTTTCTTTGTACAAGCCGCGTACCGAACCAAAACCTACAGCTTTTGGTTTTAGCACTTGTTCCACACCTTCTTTAAACAAAAAGAAACCATTACCATAACCCGCATTCAACCATTTATAAGCACTTGCCCCCAAAATATCTAGTCCGCTAGCTTCAAAATCAAAAGGCTCCACGCCGCAATACTGGGTTCCATCACCACAAATCAATAAATCTGGATACTGCTTTTTTAAGGCTTTAAGAAATTCAAAATCCACTTGCACACCACTCACATACTGCACAAGACTCAGACAAAAAACATCAGGCTTATGCTTGGCTACTGCTTCTAAAATATTTTCCTCAAGATTAGTATTGATCTCAGCATAACACACTTCAAAATCACGCGCTTCAACAGGCCAGTTGATCGAAGGATAATCTTCAGCAAGCAATAAAATCTTGCTTTTTGCAGGTAAAGCTTCAAGCATCATATTAAAACCCATAGAGAAACTTGAAACCAGTGCCACACGAGCTGGATCACACTTAAAAAAAGCACCTACATCTTTCCGTACGCTCGTAATAAACTTATCTTGATTATCTTTTAAAAGACTTCCCATCACGAGATAATCTAGATCGTGATTCTGTCTAAAATCCAGTAGTGTTTCTGAGAGCAAGCCTGAACCTGCAGTATTGAGATGTGTGTAATTTGCCGTAACCGGAAATTCCTTTTTTAAGTTTTTCATAAGGGAGTATAGCGATTAAATCTTGTAAATTTGATTCTCACACAATTTACTTTTTCTTATGTTCTCAAAAAAGCAGGAAACGACAAAAATAGACCGCGAGCAGCGAGAACTTATTGAATATGCTCAATATAGGATCAAACAAAAAAAGAATCTTTTCAGACATTTTATTGTCTTTCTTGCCGGTGCTGTACTGTTTATCATTCTGAATAAATTTCTCGATTTTGGTGTCAATTTTAGACCTGCACAGGTAGATTGGTTTGTGTGGGCGACGCTCATTTGGTTTTTCTTCTTTTTAATTCATTTTTTGAATGTATTTCTGTTCAGCAGTTTTATGAATAAAAAATGGGAAAATGAACAGCTTGACAAACTTGTAGCCAAACAGCAAGCAAAAATTGAAAAATTAAAAACAAAAGTTGAAAAAGAACATCCTTTACCTACAGCCTCAAAACCTGAAATCACCAGACCTAATACGCCCTTAGAACCATAAATGATGAGAATAACCTTGATCGCTGCTGCCGCAGAAAATAATGCTTTAGGAAAGGATAATGACTTAGTCTGGCACTTGCCTGATGATTTTAAACGCTTTAAAAAATTGACTTCGCACCATCATATCATTATGGGAAGAAAGACGTTTGAATCATTTCCTAAACCTTTACCTAATAGAACGCACATCGTTATCACGAGAAAAAGCGATTATGATGCTGGAGAACCTATTATCGTAGTTAATAGCATCGAGGAAGCTATTAAAACTGTGGTTGATGATGAGAATCCGTACATTATTGGCGGCGGCGAAATTTACAAGCTTGGGATAAAATATGCCACGCATATAGAACTCACTCGCGTTCACGGCACGTTTGAAGCTGATGCATTTTTCCCGGAAATTGATGCTGATACTTGGGAGTTGCTTGAAGAATCTTATCACCCAAAGGACGAAAAACACGACTATGCTTTTACTTATCTAACATATGCTAAACGCTGATTTTAAAGCCCATCTTGAATCTATACTAAACACCACCCTAACCGAAATACATCCTTTATCAGGTGGCGATATTAACGATGTTTACCTTTTAAAAACCGAAAAAAAGCGCTTTGTCATCAAAGTCAATGATGCAAAACGCTATCCCAATATGTTCGACCTTGAAGCAAAAGGTCTTCAGGAACTTCGACAAGCTGAAAGCTTCCAGATCCCGAAAGTTATACAAGTTGGAAACTTCGGCACAGATAGCTTTTTAATTCTTGAGTATATTGATGCCAAACCGAAACATCCAAAGTTTGCAGAAATTTTTGGCAATAGCTTGGCAAAAATGCATCAAGCTACTGCTCCTTTTGGGTTTGCTGAAGATAATTACATCGGGAGCCTACCTCAATACAATACGCAAAAAACGGATGCAGCGAGTTTTTATATAGAGCAACGTTTGCTGCCACAGTTTGAAATGGCTTCCGAGCAAGGTTATTCTTTCAAAAATCTAGATGGCTTTTATAACACGATAACCGATCTCATCCCGCTTGAGCCGGCTTCCCTGATTCACGGTGATTTATGGGGAGGCAATTATATCATTAATGAACAAGGTTTCCCGGCACTTATAGACCCCGCGACCTGTTACGCGCCCCGGGAGATGGATCTTGCAATGATGCAACTTTTTGGCGGTTTTGAAGCTGAAATTTTTAACGTGTACAATGAAGCATTTCCGCTGGCTGAAGACTGGCAAAGCCGAATAAAACTCTGGCAACTTTATTACATTCTGGTTCACGTGAACCTTTTTGGGGGGCATTACTACAACACAGCAATATCGATTCTAAAGATCTACAGCTAATCTTCAACGGTTTGTGTGGTTATCAAAATAAGCATTCGTCTACGGTGAGAGGGATATCCCATAACACTGTCTATTCTTTTTACAAAATTGATGGCACGAGCTTGCTTCAATATGCTTTCTTTATATTCTTTAAAATCATTTACAGGTAAAACCTGACCATCAACAATGTAGATGTAGTTTTCAGCATCTTTCTGTTTTAAATAAAAATCAACCTGCATTTTAGCCTCTTTTATAGAAGCCCTTTTGCTTTCATTAGCCCATTGATATGCAGGATTTTGCTTGAGTGGAAGATTACTGATCGCATCATATTGCGCATACATAGCAGTAGTTGAAAAAACCCAGACTAAAAAAACGAGTATTTTAAAATATTGATTGTGTTTCATCATTAAGATCATTTCCTATATCATTCAAAATAAGCAACTTTACAAGAATAAATACCGCACTTTGTATTTATAATTTCTGAATCCATATGTGTATGTGTATTTTTGCAGCACTATTTAGAAAAATCTATTTATGAAAGCATATGTTTTTCCCGGTCAGGGAGCGCAGTTTACCGGAATGGGTAAAGATGTTTATGAAGCCTCAGCCACTGCTCGCGAATTGTTTGAGCGTGCCAATGAGATCCTTGGCTTTGATATAACCAAAATTATGTTTGAAGGCACTGCCGAAGAACTGAAAGAGACCAAAGTAACACAACCGGCGATTTTCTTGCATTCGGTTGCTTTATTTAAAGCTTTGGGAGCGGAAGCGGTACCCCAAATGGTTGCAGGACATTCTTTAGGTGAAATTTCTGCACTTGTAGCTAATGGTGTATTGAGTTTTGAAGACGGTCTTCGCTTAGTCTCGCAGCGTGCACAAGCGATGCAAAAAGCTTGTGACCATGAGCCTTCTACAATGGCTGCTATTTTAGGGCTTGAAGACGAACTTGTAGAATCGGTTTGTGCAGATGTTGATGGTGTGGTGGTTGCAGCAAACTACAATTGCCCGGGACAATTGATCATTTCTGGAGCAATTGATGCGGTAAATGAAGCTTGCGAGCGTTTGAAAGAGCGTGGTGCAAAGCGCGCTTTAGTACTTCCTGTGGGTGGAGCATTTCACTCCCCTCTTATGGAACCTGCTCGAGAGGAGCTTGCTGCCGCAATTGAGAAAACCACTTTTAGTGAACCTACCTGTCCTATTTATCAAAACGTAAGTACCACTGCTGTAACAGATCCTGCTGAAATTAAAAAGAATCTTCTTTTTCAATTGACAGCACCGGTAAAATGGACGCAAAGTGTGAAAAATATGCTAGCCGATGGTGCTTCAGAATTTATTGAAGTGGGTCCCGGAAAAGTATTACAAGGCTTGGTTAAAAAAGTTGACCGCCAAGCTGCAACAAGTAGCGCCAGCGTTTAACCTATAGTATTACAAATCATAAAAAAAGCCCCGAATTTTCATTCGGGGCTTTCTTATATAAATCTCAATTTGAGATTACATGTCGTCGTTTCCTTCAACTTCGTCCTCAACTTCTTGAGCACCTTCTTCAACTGCTGCTTCAGTATCTTCTGCAGCTTCTTCTACAGCATCACCTGCATCTTCCATAGCATCACCCATATCGTCAGCAGCGCTTTCCATAGCGTCTTCAGTTTTTTCTTCGGTAGTTTCGCGACAAGCAGAAACAGAAACCATTAATAAAAGTGCAAATGCACTAAACATAAATTTTTTCATAATTGATGTAATTTTAATTAGCGTTAATTAGTGTCAAATGTATATAAATTAACATCGCTTATTCTTAAATTTTATTAAATATTTTGTCATTTTACGTTTTTGCTAAAAATAACGCAACCCACACAACAAATTGATTATCAATATCTCTTCAATTTTTGGATTTTTCAAAAAAAAAAAGTACAGAGACCTATAAATAATCTAACCCGGATAAGTTCTTGAAGCATTCGCTAGCAAAAATTCAATTTAGATGCATCCCGACGGCTATAGAAACAAATTATCAAAGTCTATGTCGATACCAATAAACTAACTCAGGGAAAGCCTCGGAATATTAAACCCTTTGGCGGAGCCAATAAAAAAGCATCTTAAAATTTCTTTTAAAATGCTTTAGCGATATTCGATTGAAATTCTATTTAGTTATCGTCGTTCCCTTGAATCTCGTCATTGAGTTCATCTGCTCCCTCTTGAATGGCCTCACCTGCCTCTTCTGCCGCATCTTCAATATCTTCTCCCATCGCTTCTACAGCTTCTTCTGTTTTTTCTTGCGTGGTCTCTCTACACGAATAAACACTACCTACTAAAGCGATCATTGCTAAACTTAAAAAAATACGTTTCATCTTTGGATTTTTATTGGTTACATAATTAAAAATAATCATTTAATCCTAAAGCGGATTTTTTTCATTCAAGTATTTCCAATACCGTTTGGGAACGTGTTGTAAGTGCAATTTTTTATTGATTCTATTTTTAATCCCTGTACTTACAAAATAATCCTGCCACATTTTATCGTAGTGTTTTTCTTCTTGATGTAATGCCTCTTTTAACTGCTGATCATCAAAATCTAAAGTAACAAACTCAACCCGTTCCAGATCATAGAAAATACCATAGCTACGTTTTTGATCAAAAATTAAAAACTGTTGATCTGCGTATCTGCTTTTAAAATGTTTAGCAATAAGCGGAAGCACATTAAAATCTGGTTCGATCAAGGCAACATACAAATCGTCTTTGGTGCGCTTAAAACGTACAAAAGCTTCCATACGGTGTTTTTCACGGCCTACTTGTTTGGTCAATTGTGCCAATTTGAGAACTGAAGGCTGACCATAATCTTTATCGTTTTTGGTTTTAAGCACATACCGTACCGCATCAAGAATATAGATTTCTTTATCGGGCAGCTCTGTTAAAAACGAGCGGTAAACCGAAGCACTAAACTGCGGAAATTTTCTTAACCCCTCCCATACGCGTGTAGCTTTAGTATCATCGGTATAAACCTGTTGCGCTTCAGCAAAAAAATCGGGCTCATAAAAACGTTCTTCTAGAATTTCGGCATCATCAAGTTGCTCTTGATAAACTATAAAAATAGCGTTGAGCAAGCCTTCAAAACTTCCATCATAAATGAGTTTTTGTAAAGCCATCTTAAAATAAACGCAATTGATCGTTGTACATTTTTTGATACTTACTCTGCGAACTTTGAAGTATTAAACTTTTGATCCTGTGTGGCTCGAGGTCACGCTTTTCCCAGGTTTTAGAATCGCAAATCATAAAATACCTGGCTCGATTGAGTGCTACGCCAATGGTTTTAAGGTGTTCCCAATTGAGTTTTCTGTATTTGCGCGCATTTAGAATCTTGTACATTGACTTCATCCCCAATCCCGGAATACGTGCAAGCATTCGTTTATCTGCAGTATTAACATCAACCGGAAACAAATGCATATTACGCAAAGCCCAACTCAATTTAGGATCGATATCTACATCGAGATTGGGATACTCCTTATTTAAAATTTCGCGTACATCAAAGCCATAAAATCGAAGTAGCCAATCGGTTTGATACAATCTGTTTTCACGCAACATAGGCACTTCGGTTCCCAAAGCCGGTAGTCGCTCATCCTGAAGAACCGGGACATAACCCGAGTAATATACCCGCTTCATATTATAGGTGCTATAATAATGCACTGCAGAATACATAATATCTTTATCGCTTTCGCCGGTAGCTCCCACGATCATTTGCGTACTCTGACCTGCCGGGGCATACACCGGTGTTTTTCTAGAAACTTTTCTATCAGCTTTAAACTGCAGGATCTCATTCTTCACCTTTTCCATCGGCTTGATAAAATCTTTATGATCTTTTTCTGGTGCTAAAAGCTTGAGTCCGGATACAGTAGGAATTTCAATATTTATAGACAGTCGATCTGCGTACAAACCGGCTTCCCGCATCAATTCATCACTGCAACCGGGGATTGATTTTAAGTGAATGTAGCCATTAAAGTTTTCCTCAAGTCTTAACTTTTTTGCCACGGCGATCAAACGCTCCATCGTATAATCTGGACTTGAAAAAATCCCGCTGCTTAAAAATAAACCTTCGATATAATTACGTCTATAGAAATTGATAGTCAAGTCTACCACCTCTTGAATTTTAAAGCCGGCACGCTTGATATCATTACTTTTTCGGCTAACACAATAAGCACAGTCAAAAATGCAATGATTTGTAAGTAAGATCTTGAGCAACGAGATACACCGGCCATCTTCGGTATAACTATGACAGATTCCCATACCACTGCTGTCGCCCAGACCTTTGCCGGTATTAGATCGCTTGCTGCCACTACTGGAACACGAAACATCATATTTGGCAGCATCGGCCAGGATATTTAATTTTTCTCGAATACGCTCAAAATTCATAGTTGGAATTTTTACAAAAATATGTAATTTTTCCGATTAGTGGATTTTTTCCTATCTTTAAATCGGATTTATTCCGAATTATATTACATTTACGCTATGGGAATCAATGATGTATCTGGCGATATTCGCCGTTTTAAACAAATACGGGAAGAGCAAAATCTCACACAATCTGAGTTTGCCGAAGCTTTAGGTATTAAAAATTCTACTGCTGATATTGAACGCGGGCGCACCAAATTATCGGGGCAAATCGTAACCGAACTTTTGCGACTTTACAATGTTAACCCGTTATGGTTATTTGGTTACAGCAATCAAAAATTATTGCACGCCGGTAAAGGCGACGTTAGTCCTAAGGTAGTTACTGTAGATATAGCCGACAATGAGAATCTTGTAATGGTAAATCAAAAGGCTGCAGCAGGATATCCTCATAATGTACAAGATGTAGAGTGGTATCAACAACTTCCTGCTTTTGATCTTCCTTTACCGCAATACCGAAACGCTACTTATCGTGGATTTCAGATTGAAGGAGACAGTATGCTCCCTAATTTTATGCCTGACGATTGGGTTTTAGGAAAAGCCATTGCAAGTATGGATGAAGCCTACAACAACAAAGTGTATGTTGTGGTTCTTCCTGATGCGGTAGTGGTTAAAAAACTTCAGAAATTACCAGATCCTTCTAAAGTGTTACTTATTTCTTTAAATCAAGAATATTTACCTTTTGAAGTTCAAGTGAGTGACATTCAAGAATTATGGCAAGTAAATAGTAAGCTTACTTTTCATTTAGATTCGCCTTCAGAAAGCAATTTATTAAAAGAGCTTCAACAAGGAATGGAAGAATTGAAGAGTCAAATGCGCACCTTGAGAGACTAAAATTTTTCAGCTTATTATAAAAATAAAGCCACCATTTTTAATGGTGGCTTTTGCTTTTTATGGGCACCGCTCAAAGAGTATTATACTCCAAGACTTGCCGAAGGTATTTATTTAAGAAACGCTCTAGTTATCAACCTTTATTTTGGTATTGCCATCAGCGTCTTCTTTGATTTTAACTTCTTTTTCTTCAGTCTCCATCTTCATTTTATAATTTCCGTCATCATCTGTTTTGGTTTCTATTTCAGCACCTTCTTCTTTCATTTCTTCTACCAACTTTTCTTTCTCGCTCTTTTCGCGACAAGAAGTAAATGAGACAGATACTACGAGTAATAGACTCGCAATGATACTTAGCTTTTTCATAATTTTCTATTTATTATCGTCTCCGATATTTTCAATTTCTTCGTCAATTTCTTTATTGACCTCTTGATCTACTTTTTTTGCGGTACGCTCTAAAATGCCCTCACGATCATCTTCGACTTCTACTTCTTTTACCACAACGGTCTCTTTCTCTTCCTGCTCTCTACATGAGTAGGTATTAAACGCTAAAAGACCTAAAACAACTATTCCAATTACTTTTTTCATAATTTAATGATTTGGTTGAAGGACAAAACTAGATAGAATTCCCATTGCTTTCTTTTCTGAATGTATAAATCATTGCTAAAAATTCTAAACAAGGCGTTAAAACCTAGGAAACTAGCGGTACTATAACCGTACAAATGTAACTTTAGGCTAAAAAATGAGCTTTACAGGTTTATATGAATTTCTCAGAGCATTACAGAAAAACAATTCTAAAGAATGGATGGATGACAACCGAAAATGGTATCATGAAGTACGCGACTTTTACATAGACTGGCTCAATCAAATGGATTTAAAACTTGCTGAAATAGATCCTGATTACACGCATACCACGGGTAAAAAAGCCATTAACCGCATTAATAATAATTTACTTTATCATCCTGACCGACCTGTCTATAAAGATCATTTTGGAGCCGGTCTAGACCAAGAAACCAAACAGGGAGATTTCTACATTCACCTGGGTACTTCTGAAAGTTTTATTGCCGGTGGATTTTATAAGCCAAAATCATCGCTGCTTAAAAGTATAAGACAAGCGATTGATTATAACGGTGAAGAATTTGTTGATATACTAGAGAAACCAAGTTTAAAAAAAATGTTTGGCGGCTTAATCGATGATGGTGAGAGCTTGCAAACAGCGCCTAAAGGATTTTCTCAAGACCACAGATTCATAGAACTACTACGTAAAAAGACATTCGCCGTGCAACATGATTTGACTCAAAAATTGGTTACAAGCAGTGACTTTGATGACCACGTAGTAGAAGTTTATAAAGAATTACTTCCGTTTAGGCAGTATCTCAATCAAGCGGTAAGCGTTTGATTTTTGAGATAGTCACAAATTTGCTGGGTAGCTCCTGTATTTTCTGAAATGAAATGACCTGCAATCATTCCTGTTTTTTCACGGAAACTTTTATCTATTACCAGTTGGTTTAAGATTTCGTGAGCTTCCTCGTGAGAAGAAACGGTAAACAAACCTGCAAGCTTTCTTAAATCCTGAGCTTCTGGAAATTTGGAAATTTGAGAACCGGTAATTATAGGAACTCCAAAAGTTGCCGGTTCTAAAATATTATGCAATCCGGTGGTTCCGGCAGCTCCGCCTACGTAGGCAAGATCTGCATACGCATAAATTTTAGTCAAAAATCCGATGGCGTCAATAATTAAGACATCTACATCAAGTGTTGCTCCTTTTTGATATTCAGAATATAAAACACTTTTATTTGTGATCGCATTTTGCAATACCTCAATACGCTCCTTATCGATTTTATGCGGTGCGATGACTGTTTTCATTTGGTTAGAACTATTGATAAAGTCAGCCAATAAGTCAATATCCTCAGGCCACGTGCTACCACACACGAGCAACGTTTCTTGCTTTTTAAATTCAGTTATAAATGGAAGTGTATTATCATACGAAAGTTGTCGGCTTACGCGATCAAATCGGGTATCTCCACTTACAATAGCATTATCAAAGCCCAGCTTTTTTAAATTTTCTAACGAACTGTAGTTCTGTAAAAAAAAATGGTTGAATGCCTCGAGCGATTTTTTCATCCAGCTTCCATAAAATTTGAAAAATGGCTGACTTGTTCTAAACACGCCTGAAATCAAAACGGTATGCACCTTTGATTTTTTTAATACGTAAAGGTAATTGGGCCAAAATTCATACTTTACAAAAATGGCCAACTCCGGTTTTACAATACCGATGAATTGCTTGGCATTGCGCTGCGTATCTAGAGGCAAATAAGTAACAACGTCTGCTAAAGGAGTATTTTTCTTGATCTCATAACCTGAAGGTGAAAAAAAAGTGAGTAGGATTTTGTGCGCTTTATAATCTGTTCGTAGTTGTTCTAAAATCGGTACCGCTTGCTCATATTCCCCTAGAGAAGCTGCATGAAGCCAAATCACCCGATCACCGTTAGCCATTTCTGATTTTAGTACATCAAATACACCGCGACGTGCCACCCTGAATGTCTTCAGCTTGGAGCTGAAAATTCCCAAAACAGGCAGTATAAAATTAAAAAACGCAATATAAAAGGAGTACAGATGTCGCATAGCCTCGCAAAAATAGCCTTTTCCCGGTTAAAAAATACATTGGCGATAGCGGGTAGATTTCGTACTTTCGTACTACCGAAAAAGGATGCTTTTAAACCTAAAACAACTTCAACTTTTTTGGTTTATCAGAACGATTTCGGCATAAAAAATTCTTATGAAAAAAATTCAAATGGTTGACCTTAAAGGTCAGTACCAACCTATAAAAGAGCAAGTAAATCAAAGTATTCAAGAGGTTATTGATACCACCGCCTTCATCAACGGGCCTCAAGTTCACGAATTTCAAAAAGAACTTGAAGAATACCTCAATGTAAAACACGTGATCCCTTGTGCAAACGGTACCGATGCTTTGCAAATTGCAATGATGGGGCTAGGCCTAAAACCTGGAGACGAAGTGATTACTGCAGATTTCACCTTTGCTGCAACTGTAGAGGTCATTGCACTTTTACAACTTACACCGGTACTTGTAGATGTTGATCCTATTGACTTTAATATCGATATTGAAGCGATCAAAAAAGCAATCACTCCTAAGACTAAGGCAATCGTTCCTGTACATTTATTCGGAAAAGCGGCCAATATGGATGCAATTCTTGAAATTGCAGAAGAACATGACCTTTTTGTGATTGAAGATAATGCGCAAGCTATTGGTGCAAATTACACCCATAAAGACGGTAAAAAGGTAAAAACGGGAGCTATTGGCCACGTGGGAAGCACCTCATTCTTTCCTTCTAAAAATTTAGGTTGTTATGGAGATGGTGGGGCCATTTTCACTAACGACGATGCTCTTGCACATACCATTAGAGGGATTGTAAATCACGGAATGTACGAGCGCTACCATCACGATGTCGTGGGGGTGAATTCACGGTTAGATGCGATTCAAGCCGCTGTTTTACGTGCAAAGCTTCCGCATCTTGATGATTATAATGCGCGCAGAAGAGCTTCAGCTTTAAAATACACCGAAAAGCTCCAGGATCATCCTAAAATTATAACACCTACGATTTGTGGTACAGCTTGCGATTGCCACGTATTCCATCAATATACTCTTAGACTCAAGGACGTTGACCGCGATGCTCTGGTAAAACACCTCAATGCCAACGAGATTCCTTGCGGTGTGTATTATCCTATCCCGTTACATAAGCAAAAAGCTTATGCAGATGATAGATACAACGAAGCAGATTTTCCTATTACCAACAAACTGGTACAAGAAGTTATCTCATTACCAATGCATAGCGAGCTTGATGACGAACAAATTGAGTATATTGTAACTAAAATCTTAGAATTTATAGACTAAACAACTACCGACATGCGCACCACTCTTCTCTCACTGATCTTGGCGATCGTTAGCCTTTCTGCTTTTGCTCAAAAAACGTATTTACAAGTAGGCAAACTAGTAGACACCAAAAACGGAAAAATTTTAACTGAAAAAACGATCATAGTATCAGGAGATGAGATTGAAGATGTCGTGGATGGTTACCAATCGGGAGATGGTGAAATTATTGATTTAAAAGATAAAGTTATCCTTCCCGGCTTTGCCGATTTGCACGTTCATATTGAAGGGGAAACCAGCCCCACTCAGTATCTAGAGGAATTCACGCTCAATGAAGCTGATGTTGCATACAAAGCTCAAGAAATTGCGTTTCGCACACTTATGGCGGGCTTCACCACCGTACGCGACCTTGGAGGTAGCGGCGTAAACGTATCCTTACGAAATGCTATCAATACGGGGAAAGTAATAGGGCCTCGTATTTACACTGCAGAAAAAGCCATTGGAACCACCGGTGGTCATGCAGATCCTACTAACGGATACCGAAAAGATCTTATGGGTGATCCGGGACCTAAAGAAGGTGTTGTTAATAATGTTGACGATGCTCGTAAAGCAGTAAGACAACGCTATAAAAATGGTGCAGACTGGATAAAGATTACGGCTACCGGCGGAGTTTTAAGTGTTGCTAAAAATGGTCAAAATCCACAATTTACAGAGGAAGAGATCGAAGCCATCGTAACCACCGGAAAAGATTATGATTTACAAGTTGCTGCACACGCTCACGGAGATGACGGAATGCAACGCGCTGTAAAAGCAGGTGTAAAAACCATTGAACACGGGACGCTTATGAGTGAAGCAACTGCAGATCTGATGGTTGAACACGGTACGTACTACGTACCAACGCTTAGCGCCGGAAAATATGTTGCAGAAAAAGCAAAAATAAAAGATTATTATCCTGCTATAATTGTACCTAAAGCTTTAGAAATAGGGCCACAATTGCAAAAAACCTTTGCGATGGCCTATAAAAAAGGCGTGAATATAGCATTTGGTACCGATGCCGGAGTATTCCCTCATGGAGATAATGCCAAAGAATTTGGATATATGGTGGAAGCAGGAATGCCGGCTATGAAAGCCATTCAATCTGCAACCATTGAAAGTGCCAAAGTTTTAAAAGCTGAAGACAAACTTGGTCAGGTCGCTCCCGGATTTAAAGCCGATATTATCGCGGTGAACGAAGATCCTATCAAAAATATAGACACGCTTAATGAGGTGATTTTTGTAATGAAATCAGGACAAGTGGTAAAAGAATAGTCTTTTACCACGTAAAAGCTCGTTTTAGAACCAAGTGACTTTTTCTTCAATATCGTCGCGCTCGCCTGGTAAAGGTTCGTCTTCAAATGCACCCAAATAGAAAAAGCCTAAACAGCGCTCGCCGTCGGCAAGTTTTAGATCAGAATGCATTTCAGAAATATAGCCTGGTGTGCTCCAGTAACCTCCAAGCCCTAACTCTGCGGTCATCAACCATAAATTTTGCACAGCCATTGCCGTGGCTGCTATTTCCTCCCATTCTGGCACGCTTTCTTTAGGATCACGTTGCATACAAATCACGATAACGGCAGCACTTGAAGTTACCTTTTCTAAGGTTTTTTTGAGTTTGAAGGCTGAAAATTTAGCCTCAGGAGTAACCTTTGTGTATGCTTTAGTAACATAGTCTGCCAGCAAATCTAAAGACTCTTCTCTAAAAACTTTAAAACGCCAAGGTTGGGTTTTTCTGTGTGTTGGCGCCCAATTAGCAGCTTCTAATAGTGTTTTTATTGCTTCTACACTTACCGGTTTTTCTGAAAATTGATTAGGAAAAACAGATCTTCTGTTTTTTATGTGATCGCTTAGCATATATTTCATTTTATTCAAAAGTATAAAGTTAACCCGCTCAAGACAAGAAACACTTCCTTTAGTGGAAA
>CESC01027484.1_pt1 | contig 98098 bp, 73 predicted proteins | sample 531131 | NCBI WGS metagenome assembly CESC01 (sample SAMEA2621295, study PRJEB7988) | marine metagenome | biome: marine biome (ENVO:00000447); feature: mesopelagic zone (ENVO:00000213); material: "saline water (ENVO:00002010), including plankton (ENVO:xxxxxxxx)" | depth 800 m
GTCAATTCCCAAAAGATATACATAACCGCTATAAGCCCTAACAAAGGCCGCAAAAGCTCATTAAGTTCTGTTTTGAAGTTGGCCTTAGTGTATAACGGCCATAAATGATGCAACATAGAAAAAGTTGCCAGACTATAACAAAGCATAACCAAAGTAAAATACTTTGTAAAGTCTATTAAAAAGAACATTTCGTTGACCAATTCACAGGTCAAATAGAACAATAAAAAGAAGTTATTTTTTTTTGTGCTAGTAACGTAATAGCTATAAATGAGGACAACACAAATAGGACGCAAATAAATAGAGAAACTCAAATCGCACCCCAGCAGTATCAATTCAACCACAGCAGTAAGAATATAAGCTAACAGCAAGTAGTTAGATTTCATTTATAATGCTCTTTTGAGTTTTAGATGCTCATCTCAATAGATCAACATACAATTAGTCTCTTTAAAATTTACAGTGTTTACTATAAATAGTTTGGTTAATCTATCATTAAAGAAAACCCGAATAGTAGAAACAAGTTTTTTACAAGTTAAATTAACTAAATCATCGTTAAAAAATCATCCTCAGAAATGATAGGCACACCCAATTTTTCAGCTTTTTGCAATTTGCTAGGCCCCATATTTTCTCCTGCAACAAGATAATTTGTCTTAGATGAAATACTTCCGGAAGCTTTTCCTCCGTTATCTTCTATCAGTTTTTTTAGTTCTGTGCGTGATACTTTTGAAAACACTCCGGAAATCACAAACGTCTGTCCTTGCAATTTTTCGGTTTGATTTTCTAGCACCGAAGCATCAAGCTCCAATTGCAGACCATAATCCTTCAATCTTTTGATAAGATCTTGATTTGCTTCTTCAGAGAAAAATGAAACCACACTTTGTGCAATACGCGCTCCTATCTCATCTACAGCAACTAAAGTTTCTTCCGAAGCTTCAGCTAACGCATCAATGGTTTTAAACTGCTTAGCCAGTTTACGCGCCACTGTTTCGCCCACATATCTAATTCCTAAACCAAACAAAACCCGTTCAAAAGGAATTTGCTTAGAAGCTTCAATCCCCTTGATCAAGTTATCTGCCGACTTTTCTGCCATTCGTTCTAAAGGCAATATTTGCTCTTTTTTAAGCGTGTAGAGATCAGCATAATTTTTGATCAACCCTTCGTTTACTAATAAAGCTACGGTTTCACCTCCCAAGCCTTCAATATCCATCGCTTTACGGGAAATAAAATGTTGAATTCTACCAATGATTTGCGGAGGGCAACCCATATCATTCGGGCAATAATGCTGCGCTTCCCCTTCCTGACGCACGAGCGTTGTACCACACTCAGGACATTCTGAAATATATTCTGTTGCCGTCGAGTCTGGATCGCGTTGCTCAAAATCAACCCCAACAATTTTAGGAATGATTTCGCCTCCTTTTTCAACATACACGTGATCTCCCTCGCGCACATCTAGCTTTTCAATTTGATCTGCATTGTGTAGCGAAGCGCGCTTTACAATGGTTCCAGCTAATTGCACGGGAACGAGATTTGCAACCGGAGTAATTGCTCCCGTACGTCCTACTTGATAGGTTATTTTTTCAAGAACAGTTTCAGCTTGTTCGGTTTTGAATTTATACGCCATTGCCCAACGTGGTGCTTTAGCTGTAAAACCTAATTCCTCTTGTTGTCTAAAGCTATTCACCTTGATCACAACACCATCGGTCTCATAAGGTAAATCGTGACGATGCTCATCCCAATAATTTAAAAACTCAAAGGTTTCTGCAGTTGAAGCGGTTTTTTTTGCCACCTCCGGAACTTTAAATCCCCAAGAACGCGCTTTTTCTAAACTTTCGAACTGCGAAGCAATATCCAGGTTTTCTCCCACAATACTATACAGTAAACATTCCAGCGGTCGCTTAGCCACCTCTGCACTATCCTGAAGTTTTAAACTTCCCGAAGCGGTATTTCTTGGATTGCTATAAGGCTCATCTCCGGCCTCTACACGTTCAGCGTTCATGGCTGCAAAACCCGCAAGCGGAAGTACAATTTCACCGCGTATATCAAATTTAGCAGGAAAATCACCTTTCAACTTTAAAGGCACACTGCGAATGGTTTTAACGTTATTGGTCACATCATCCCCTTGTACACCATCACCACGCGTAACTGCGCGCACCAAAACTCCTTCCTCGTACGTCAAACTAATAGAAGCCCCGTCATATTTAAGTTCGCACACATATTCAACGGCACCATCAACTAATTTTTTTATGCGCTTTTCCCAATCTTCAAGATCCTCTTGCGAGTAACTATTGTCAAGAGAATACATGCGATGCTCGTGCTTTACAGTAGCAAAATTTTTGGTCACCTCTCCTCCTACCCGAAGTGTTGGCGAATTAGCATCATAAAATTCAGGATGCTTTGCCTCCATTTCCTGAAGCTCCTTTAATTTCTGATCAAAGGTATAATCATCAACCTGAGGCTTGTCAAGCACATAATATTCATAATTATACTGTCGCAATTCTTGACGAAGCGCTTCAATTTTTTCTTGGGCAGTCATAGTGTACTAAAAATTAGCAGGATGTAAATTTCGGCTTTGCCAGAATCATAGAATTTGATTTAAGGCAAAAACTGAAATACAACCAGTCGTTTGTGAAAATAATTTTTGGGGTCAAAATTAAACTTTAGCATCCCCGAAGCAAATTGAGCATCATTAATAGGCCCAACCTCTTCTAAAACCCAGAAATACTCTGAGATCAATTCATTATAATAGCTTTGTGAACGCATCATCTTAAAGAAGATGCCATCCTCGTTGATTTTAAGCGGTTGATGATTTTCTTGATGTACATCTGCGTGTAAACCCGATGCTTCGTAAACTTCTTCTAAAGATTCTGGAAGAACCTTAAGCTTTTGATGCGCACTAAAATTGCCAGACTCTAAATCTTTAAACAATGCCAAATATGCCTTTTCTAAAGGCAGTGATGGATAAATACCGTTCAATTGAAGTTCAAAATGAGCTACCAACGCATTCAAGGCTTTTGCTTTTTCCAGTCCTAATTCAATTTGAAATTCACTGATGCGCTCATCACGCGTCAAACAAGATGTACAAACAAAGAAAACAGCCAGCACCAACCACCTCATGTATCTTTAAGTATTTTCGGGCTTTAAAAATTTTGAAGTGTGATCAGGTTCAAAGGCTTTCATTTTCTGAAGCAAACGCTCTACATCAGCATCTTCAATTAAGAGTTCGCGATTGTTTTTATTTAAAAAACCACGTTTTACCATCTCATCCAACATTGCGATCAAGTGATCGTAAAATCCATTGGTATTGAGCAAGCCTATGGGTTTATGATGCAATCCCAACTGACTCCAGGTAATGATCTCAAAGAGCTCTTCAAAGGTTCCAAAGCCACCGGGAAGCGTAATAAAACCGTCACTCATTTCTTGCATTTTAAGCTTGCGCTCGTGCATATTTTGGGTTGTAATAATTTCGTCCAGATCAGGATATACAATTTCTTTGGTCTTTAAAAATTCTGGGATAATCCCAATAGCTTTGCCTCCATTTGCCAAACTCGCCTTAGCCACTTTACCCATAATCCCCAATTGCGAACCACCATAAATCAGTGTGAGTTGATGTGCTGCCAGTTTTTGACCAAGCAGACTTGCTTGTTCTATTATTTTTGGATCTGTGCCTTCACTGCTTCCGCAAAAGACACATATTGATTTTAAATCGTTCATTAACGTTGTGCTTTTATCATTCTTGGCTTTCCTGCAAAATCATCACGTAATTCTACTTGAGAAAAACCAATATTCTTTAAGAGACTTACGGTTTCTGCACTTAAATATTGATTGATTTCAAAATACAAAATTCCGTTAGGTTGGAGAGCTTTGATAGCGAGTTCTGCTATTTTTTTATAAAAAATTAAGGCATTTTGATCTTCTACAAAAAGCGCCAGATGCGGCTCGTAATTCAAAACATTTGCCTTGATCTCTACTTTTTCCAAATCACGCACGTAAGGCGGATTGGAAACAATCACATCATAAGATCGATCGAGCGCCTGACAATCCAAGATATCCTGCTTGATAAATTGAACATTCACCGCATTTGAGGAGGCATTTGCTTCAGCGATTTTTAAAGCATCTTCTGAAACATCTATCGCAGTGACTTTGGCTTCAGGAAGCAATTTTGCAAGACTCACAGCGATCGCTCCGCTTCCGGTACCAATATCGAGAATGGTACAGCTTGTATTTTTAAAATCAGTATAAATCCAGTCGACCAACTCCTCCGTTTCGGGTCTTGGAATCAAAACCGCAGGCGATAACTGAAACGGAAAACCATAAAATTCAGTTGAAGCTACAATGTATTGTAAAGGCTCGTTTTGTTGCAATCGCGACAAAGCCTTGTCAAATAAATTACGTTGTGCTTCATCAAGTTTTAGTTGAAAATTCAACGGAATTTCATATGCTGCGAGTTTTAAATACTCCTGAACCAAAAATTTAAAAAAAGTCTCGTATTCCTCCTGCGGATAAAGCGCTTCTAATTCCTTATAAAAATGGGTTCTATAGGCTTTTAGCGTCATTTAAAAAGTTTTAAGCATATGTACAGGACACGCGCTGTGGCCGGTGCATCCCATGGGTCCGTCGATGTATTCAAAACCAGATTTTTTATAAAGCTTTTGAGCAGCTTCCATATACGGCATCGTCTCAATGTACACTTGTTCAAAGCCAGAAGTTTTAGCAAAATCCAGACAAACATCCATCAGTTGCTTTCCTACACCCTTTCCGCGCAGCGACGCAGAAATATACATTTTCTGAAGTTCACAAACCGGGCCGTCATAGTTGGCCAAAGCAGCAATACCAGCTCCACCTAAAAGTTTTCCATCCTCTTCAATAACAAAATACTCCGCTTGATCTACATCGTACGTCTCATACATACAATCGAGTGCCTCATCTGCGTACGCCGTTCCTACTTTAGGAACGCCCATTTCAATTAAAATGGATCGCAACAAGGCTGCTAACTCCTCATTATCTGATGCTTTAATTGCTCTGATTTGCAACATAGATATTCTTACTTTTAAATGGTATTTTTGAGGCTGTGAAGATACACGAAAAATATATGTTGCGTTGCCTGCAGCTGGCCAAAAACGGTCTCGGCAGCACCTATCCCAACCCTATGGTAGGCAGTGTCATTGTCTATGAAGACCGCATTATAGGTGAAGGTTGGCACCAACAAGCCGGGCAACCCCACGCCGAAGTAAATGCTGTAAACAGCGTAAATGATCAATCACTACTCGACAAAGCTACCATTTATGTAAGTCTTGAACCTTGCAGTCATTTTGGTAAAACACCGCCGTGCAGCGATCTGATTATTGCTAAAGGAATTAAAAAAGTGGTCATAGGTACGGTTGATCCTTTTGCTGAAGTTGCCGGCCGCGGAATCAAAAAATTAATCGATGCAGGTTGTGAGGTTTTAGTTGGTGTTCTTGAGCAAGAATGCCAACAGCTTAACAAGCGCTTTTTTACTTTTCATCAAAAAAAGCGTCCTTATATTATTCTAAAATGGGCAGAAAGTCTGGATGGTTTTATTGCTCCTGAAGCGAAGAGTAGAAGCAGCCGTGAACCGGTTTGGATCACCAACTCTTACAGCAAGCAATTAGTTCACAAGTGGCGCGCAGAAGAACAAAGTATTTTGGTAGGGACCAAAACCGTAGAAGCAGATAATCCAAGCCTTACTACTAGAGATTGGAGCGGTAAATCCCCTACGCGAATTGTTCTTGATCGCGAACTCAAAATTTCAGAGGAAAGTAGGGTTTTTGATGAAAGCGCTACAACACTGGTTTTTACTGAAAAAACTAAAGAAAGCACAAGTTCAACAAAATATATAACTGTTGATTTTAATAAAAACCTGATTACCGAAGTACTCCAAACGCTTTACAAAGAAGGTTTACAATCGGTGATCATTGAAGGAGGAAGTACCACTTTACAAAATTTCATTGATCAAGAACTTTGGGATGAAGCCCGTGTATTTAAAGGGAAACAAAACTTCCATAATGGAATAAGCGCTCCTAAACTATCCAATGCTCAACCTATAAGATCTAGTCAACTAACCGGTGACCATTTGGTCTATTACACTCACGTAAATGATTAAAAACATTGTTTTCGATTTTGGTGATGTCTTCATCAATCTAGATAAAAAAGCTCCCGAGCAAGCCTTAGCCAAAATGGGAATTCGGCATATTGATGAAGAGATGAATGCTTGGCATAATACCTATGAAAAAGGCTTGATGACAAGTGAGCAACTCACAGAAAACTATCTCAAAAAATTTCCTTCACTCACCGCGCTATCTTTTAAACAAGCCTGGAACAGTATTATTTTAGATTTCCCGCAACATCGTTTGGATTGGATTATGCAACTGGCAAAAGACAAAACCTACAGACTTTTCCTGTTGAGCAACACCAATGATTTACATATAGAACAGGTGATTAAGAATATGGGTGCACTGCGGTATTCACAATTTCAAAATTGCTTTGAGCGCTTTTACCTTTCTCAAAAGATCAATATGCGTAAACCTGACCTTGAGATTTACGATTATGTGCTTCAAAACGATACCTTAATTGCTGAGGAGACAATATTTATTGACGACACCCTTTTAAACACTGCAGCTGCGGCTTCTATGGGAATCCATACTTGGCATTTAGAGCCCGGCTTACAGGATGTAACGCAACTATTTGAAGTAAAAAAGGACTTATTTTGATCTATCTTTTACTGAGCATAGTATCCTCAAGTATTATTTTTCTTGTCTTTAAATTATTTGACAAATACCAAGTCAATACATTTCAAGCCATTGTAGTTAATTACCTTATCGCAAGTGTCTCTGGTATTTTATCTTATGAACAACCTATAAATTTTACTGCAATCCCGTCTTATTCCTGGCTGCCGGGAACATTATTTCTAGGCGTTCTCTTTATAGTGACCTTCAATCTGATGGCCATCACAACACAACGCAGCGGACTTTCTGTAGTTTCAGTAGCAACCAAAATGAGTGTCGTACTACCAATTACATTTGGTTTAATCTACTACAACGAAAGCTCAGGAACACATAAAATAATAGGAATCCTGCTGGCTTTGATCGCAGTGTATTTGGTTTCGCTGAAAAAGTCAATTGATAAAACTGCTGCTACAAAAAGCAGTTTAGTATTCCCCATACTAGTTTTTCTGGGAAGCGGAATTATAGACACTACCATCAAATTTCTTGAAGACAGTTACGTGGCCGAAAAAGATGTCCCCTTATTTTCGGCGATGATTTTTGTCACCGCATTTATTTTGGGCATCAGCGTTTTAGTTTTCCAACTTTTAAAAGGAAAAGAAAAACTTCATTTTAAAAACCTGCTAGGCGGTATCGCATTGGGAATTCCTAATTATTATTCAATTTACTTTTTGGTTCAGGCGTTAAGACATCCCTCTCTAGAAAGCTCAACGGTTTTTACACTGAACAATGTGGGAATTGTAATGGCTGCAACGTTGATCGGAATTTTATTTTTTAAGGAAAAACTTTCCACAAAAAACTGGATCGGCATTGCGATCGCCGTAATAAGTATTATACTCATCGCTGTTGTAAAATCGAATTAATGGAAGAACAAACAAGCAGAGACACCTATAAAACGATTGCAAAAACCAGCGAAGAATCACTCTTCAAAGACCGAGGCAGTAAGTTTATAGGGCAAGCACATCCGGTAAAATCTGAAGCACAAGTTGAAGAAGTTTTAGCTGCACTGCATCAACAACACAACAAAGCTTCTCACATTTGCTATGCTTGGCAACTAGGCAAAAATTATGAGCAGTACAGAGCTAATGATGATGGCGAACCTAACAATTCTGCAGGACAACCCATTTACGGGCAATTACAATCTTTTGAAGTAACAGATACGTTAGTAACGGTAATTCGCTATTACGGCGGAACCAATTTGGGAGTTGGCGGATTGATCCAGGCGTACAAAACAGCTGCGCAACTCGCATTAGAAACTTCAAAAATAGTAGTCAAAACCATTACTGAAGAACTTCAGTTAAACTTTGAATATGCATTACTGCACACAGTAATGCGTATCATCAAAGAAGAACAACTAGACATCGCACACCAAGAAATGGAGCTCAGTTGTGAAGTAAGCGTATCAGTAAGAAAAAATGATCTGGAACGAATTCAAGAACGTTTTGATGCGGTCTTCGGTATAAAAACTACTATTCTGTAGCCTCGTCTTCAGCCAAAAGTTCTAAAACATATTCAGGACATCGCGTAGGCCTATTGGTTTCCATATCTACAAAGACCAAAGTCGTCTCTGCTTTGGTTAACAATTCTTGATTTTGATTAGTAATTTCATAGTCAAAAACTATACTGGCGCGAGGTGTTTTTCGCAAGGTAGTTCTAACCGTTAAAAGATCGTCAAAAAAAGCAGGCTTTAAAAAAGAAATTCGCATGTCATAAACAGGAAGCATCACACCGTTTTCTTCCATTTTTTTATAGGAAATCCCTAAATTCTCGAGCCACTCAATGCGTGCAACTTCCAGATATTGAGGATAATTACCATGATAAACCACTCCCATTTGATCGGTCTCACCGTACCTAACTTTAACAAAACTATTATGCGATTTCATACAGTTATTAACAAATAAATTTATACTTTATAAAGCGAAAAGAGTATGCGATAAAAATTCTAAAAAAGCAATCTTATTTTCTTTTTTTATTACAATTTTTGTTCACATATTTGCCCCGCACTGAATGAAACGAAGATCTCTTTATTTTCTCACTTTTCAGTCGTCCGAAACCAAAAATAACTAAAAACTTCACCACAAGAATGAGTATGACTGCGCAAACAGTATGGGATAATTGTCTCTCATTTATTCAGGACAATATAACCCCGCAGGCTTACAAAACCTGGTTTGAACCTATACGAGCGGTTAAACTTACAGACAATGCGCTAAGCATACAGGTACCCAGTAAATTCTTTTATGAATGGCTAGAAGAACATTACGTTAAATTACTTAAGGTATCGCTCACTAAAGAACTGGGTGAACATGCAAAATTGGTTTATGTGATCCGTATGGAAAACACCTACGGAAACAAGCAACCCTTTACCGAAAAAATTCCGAGTACCAACCGTCCTAATACGATGAAATCTCAAGAGGTTGATGCTCCATTAAAAAATAAAAATCCTGAGCTTAAAAATCCGTTTGTGATTCCCGGGATTCGTAATCTGGAAATTGAATCTCAACTTAATCCTAATTACAACTTTGAAAACTTCTTAGAAGGAGATTCTAACCGATTAGCACGTTCTGCCGGTATGGCCGTAGCCAATAAACCAGGCGGAACCTCATTCAATCCCTTATTGATCTTTGGAGGTGTTGGTTTAGGTAAAACCCACTTAGCACATGCGATCGGTGTTCAAATTAAAGACCGCTATCCAGACAAAACAGTCTTATATATTTCAGCTGAAAAGTTTACGCAGCAATATATAGAGTCGGTTAAAAAGAATAATAGAAATGACTTTATACATTTCTATCAAGTGATCGATGTCTTAATTGTAGATGATATTCAATTACTTTCTGGAAAAGCGGGTACGCAAGATGTGTTTTTCCACATTTTTAACCACTTGCATCAAAATGGAAAACAGGTGGTCTTAACCAGTGACAAAGCACCTGTTGATATGCAGGATATTGAGCAGCGTCTCTTGTCTCGTTTTAAATGGGGACTTTCAGCCGAATTGCAATCACCAGGTTTTGAAACGCGCGTTTCTATTATCAAAAACAAACTGTATCAAGACGGTGTAGAAATGCCCGAAGATATTGTGGAGTTTTTGGCTAACAATATCAAGACAAACATTCGTGAGTTAGAAGGTGCTATAATTTCGCTTATCGCCCACTCTTCTTTCAATAGAAAAGAAATAAATCTGGAGCTTGCTAAAAAGATTGTTGACAACTACGTCAAACATACCAAACGCGAAGTTTCTATAGATTATATCCAAAAAGTTGTAAGCGATTATTTCCAGATGGATGTTGACACCCTGCAATCTAAAACACGTAAGCGTCATATTGTTCAGGCACGTCAACTTGCAATGTTCTTTGCTAAGAAGTTAACTAAAGCTTCGCTGGCAAGTATCGGCTCTCAAATAGGAAAAAGAGACCACGCCACCGTATTGCACGCTTGTAAAACAGTAGATAATTTATCTTCTACAGACAAGCAGTTTAGAAAATATGTTGAAGATCTCAACAAAAAGCTTACGATGTAAATCGCAGCGTATATTTAAGACTGAATATACCTCCTAAAATATACAGAAGATGAAAACGCACATTTTAATGGTTTGCTTAGGTAATATTTGCAGATCACCACTCGCCGAAGGTCTTCTAAAATCAAAACTTGATGCTGAAAGATTTCAAGTTGATTCTGCCGGAACCGGTCATTGGCACGTAGGCAGTATGCCCGATTCCCGAAGCATTGCCGTTGCTCAAAAAAATGGTTTAGATATCACAGATCAACGCGGTATGCAATTTAAACCGGCATTTTTTGATCGTTATGATCACATCTTTGTAATGGACAATTACAATTATGAAGATGTAGTCGCTCAAGCCACTAAAGATGAGGACAAAGCAAAAGTTCAGCTTATTTTAGACGAAATCTTTCCGGGAGAACGTGTTGATGTTCCTGATCCTTACAATGATAGTTTGAGGGGTTTTGACCGCGTTTACGAAATGCTTGACGAGGCCACTACAAAAATTGCAGAGCGACTTAGTTAATCTCAACTACAAACTATGCATATCAAAACTGAACTTGGCAAACTTTATCTCATTCCGGTTACACTTGGTGACACACCACCCTTGGAAGTGATGCCGGGAATGGTGCAAAAGATCGTTGAGCAATTAGATGATTATATAGTCGAAAATGAAAAAACAGCACGTCGTTTTATAAAACAGATTTCTCCAAAAAAACCACAACCTTCCCTAATCCTACATGCCTTAAATAAACATACGGAAGCTTCTGAAATACCTAACTTTCTAGATGCTTGTTTAAAAGGTAAATCTATGGGATTAATGTCTGAAGCCGGAGTTCCCGGTGTTGCAGATCCCGGTGCTGAAGTGGTGCGCATCGCTCATGAAAAAGGTATTCAAGTTGTTCCGCTTGTTGGTCCTTCTTCAATCTTAATGGCGATGATGAGTAGCGGAATGAATGGTCAAAACTTTGCATTTAACGGCTATTTACCCATTGACCAAAAAGAAAAGCGCAACGAGCTGAAGCGCTTAGAACACCTTTCTAAAGACTATAACCAAGCACAACTTTTTATTGAAACCCCTTACCGTAACAATAAGATGCTTGACGAACTTTGCAATACCTTGAATGGCTCTACACGATTATGCATCGCTTGCGACATCACATTAAACACCGAGTTTATCGTAACCAAACCCATTTCTGTCTGGAAAACCAATAAACCGGATTTACATAAAAGACCCGCGATCTTTATTATACAACATTAAAAAAGCGACCCACAGGTCGCTTTTTTAGTTCTATATGAATATTGATCTTAACTTTCTAAGTTTACTTTCGCAGTACGATTAGGCTCTATAAAAGAAACATCATATCCTGAAAACTTCTTCATATAGCTGCGTATAGAAGTCCCAAAAGCATCTCTAAAACCCTCTACGCCACCAGAGCGTAAATAACTTTTAACGCTACCTGGACCTGCAAGATGCGCAGCTGCCAGAATTCCAGATTCTGTCACCTTCACACCATTGATCACTTTACCATTAAAGCGTTTGATGTCTTTTCTTAAAACCCACTTGTTACGCGAGGCATTAGCTACAAAGGCTTTCTCCTGCCAAACGGGATTGTTCAAAAATTCTTCAGTATCTGTTATTCCTAAAAGCAACAAGGTACTTCTGCCAAACTGATACTTACCTAAATATCCAAGCTTGTTAATGCGCTTGTAATCATTTTGTGATTCTTTAAATCCTAAAGCTTCTTTGAAACCTGTGAACGATTTTCCGGGAGTAGCAAGATTTAAATTTGAAGTGTTGTCCAAAACTGACGAATCTACTTCATCAAATTGCGGAACAGTATAAAATAACTCTAAACCTTCAGTAGAATTTTCGCGTGGCTTATCTGCATCTTTTACTGACATGCTTAATGCCACAAGTCCAAATACAGAAGGAAGCGCTGCTAGTTTTACTATGTTTTTCGTCATAAACTAATTTTCAGACAGGTAGTAACGCGCCACTGAAATACCCATCTATATTACCGCGCAAATATACGAATAGAATTCAAGCGATTGATTATGAATTGGTTAAGCTTTTCCCAAAGTCAACAAATTCAATAAAATAGCTGCTATTTTAAAGCAATCACTACTTTTTATTACCGATTTTAACATTTACAAATATCCTTTTTGAAGATTATGTAAACATTTAACATTTGTTAAATTATCGGTTAATGCCCTGCTTGTTAATCCAATTAATATACTGCTTTCTGTTTGCATTGTGCTGAGCCATAGTCTTCGCAAAAAGATGATAGCCGGGATTAGAAACGTCTGCAACAAAGAAATAGTATTGATGATTTTCAGGATTTAACACTGCATTAATTGCAGATAGATCGGGCATAAAGATAGGTCCGGGTGGTAAACCGGCATATTTGTATGTGTTATACGGAGAATCTGTTTCCAGATCTTTATATAGAACACGCTTTATGACTTGGTCAAAATCATTCTGCGTTTTTTTTACCGCATAAATTACCGTCGGGTCTGCATCCAACTTCCAACCGTTATGCAAACGATTCAAATAAACTCCGGCAACTCTTGGGCGCTCATCATTTTTTGCTGTTTCTTTTTGAACAATAGATGCTAGCGTATATACTTCAGCTGGTGTTAATCCTTGTGCTTTTGCTTTGGCTTTTCGATCCTCGGTCCAGAATTTCTTATACTCTTTGAGCATACGGTCGCGGTATTCTTCAGCATCTGTATTCCAATAAAACTCATAGGTATTGGGCAGATACATGGTAAGCGCTGTTTCTTCAGAAAATCCGTTTTCCTTTAAAAATTCAGCATCAGTAAAGGCTTCAATCAGCGCTGTACTGTCCACTTCAAGCTGTTGCCCTATACGCCCCGCAAGATCTACAAGCCGTTCTTGATTATTAAAAGCGATTTTGACCGGAGTATTCCCGCTACGGATCGCATTTACGATCTCATTATTATTACTCCCCTTTTTAATAATAAAATGACCAGCCTTGACATTACTCGTATAGCCCTTACGCTCAGCGACTTGGTCAAAAGATTCCAGATCTTTAACTAGAAGTTCTAAATCTGCTCTTACATCACTATAGTTTGCATCAGATCGTACATAAATATGAGCCTCCCCATTATTAAATGCGGTATTGGGAGAGAAAAACTTACCGTAAATCGTGTAGGCAAAAATCCCGCCGATAATCATCCCGATTACTGCAGTAGCTGCAATGATTTTTTTAATGTACATCTGTGTGAATTAATTGGTATAAATATTCGTTTCTATAACTTCCGCCTACGCGTGTCCAATCTTTTTTGAGTCCTACGCGTTCAAAACCTTGTTTTTCAAACAATTTAATACTTGGAGCATTTTCTTCAAGTATGTTTGCATACAACTGATGAAACTCTAGGCGTTTAAAGGCGTATTTAATAATGAGTTTCAACGCTTCGGCACCATAGCCTTTTCCACGTTCCACTTTACTAAAGATCAAAATCCCTAAGCCTGCACGATTATTTCTAGGATCAAAATCAAACAGATCGATCATTCCTAAAGCTTCTTGATTATCGGCTTTGCAAATCACTAAGCGCAATTGCTTTGCCTCGTAAATATCTTTGTGTGAATTCTTCAGGTATTGCTTCAGTAAAAATTTAGAAAACGGAGTGAGCGTTGTACTCAGCTCCCACAAGTCTTCATCATTCTCGATCTCAAATACCAGATCCAGATCTTCTGGTTCAAGCGCTCTTAAATAAACTAAGTCTCCTTTTAGCGTTAATCCCTCCATACTCCTTCAAAAACTTTTTGGGCCGGGCCTATGAGAAAGATATTTTTATACCCCACTCCTTCTGGTTCAAATTCGATTTTTAAATTACCACCTTCTACCTGTAAGGGAATACTCGTATGACTTACTTTTCCCTGTTTGTGAATGGCCAAAGCTACCGCGGTTGCTCCCGTACCGCAACTCAACGTCTCATCCTCTACTCCACGCTCATAGGTACGCAACCTGAAGCCTTCAGTCGTAGCTTCAACAAAATTGATGTTACTTCCGGCTTTGCCGTAAAGCGGTCCGTAGCGCAATGCTGCTCCATTACTTTTCACATCATAATGTTCTATATCGTTCACCCACTGCACGTGATGCGGTGAGCCGGTATCTAAAAATAAATGATCTTCATATTCTTTGATTTCTGAAACATCTTGCATTTTAAGATGTACCAGACCATCTTCTATATACGCTTCATGTAAACCATCGATTGCTTCAAAAGTGGTTGAATTTTTAATCACTCCCAACTCTTGAGCAAAAGCTACGATGCAACGCCCTCCATTACCACACATTGAACTTGGATTGCCATCTGCATTATAATACACCATGGTAAAGTCCTGATCCTCGTGGTTTTCAAGCAAGATCAAACCGTCTGCACCTATGCCAAATTTTCGGTCACAAAGTTGCTTTACGAGTTTGGTATCATTTTTGGAAAATATATGTTGACGGTTATCGATCATTACAAAATCGTTGCCGGTGCCTTGGTATTTATAAAAAGGTATAGACATAGCTGGTTTTTTTAAGCTTCGCAAAAATACATAAAGCGAATATTCTACACCTTGTTAAGACCGAGTTAAATACTGCAACACGATATACTGTCACTCGTATTTATAATGTTATATAAAAAAATAGAAACGTATTATGAAAAAATTTGCAAGCCTATTGTTTGTTGCCATCTTAGGTGGTGGTATTACTCTGGGAGCATATAAGCTGCTGGAAGATGAGTCTAGAACTGAAGTTTCTAACCCAACTACTAATTCTAATTTTAGTACTGTAAGCTATGAAGGCCGACCGATAAGCAGCACGAATGCCGACTTTACCGAAGCTGCCGACCGTACCGTTCATGCTGTTGTTCACGTAAAAAATGTACAAACCCAAAGGCAACCCCGTAATTTAAGAGAATTCTTCTATGGTGGTGGAGAAACCCGCAAAGGACTCGTAGGTGCCGGTAGTGGCGTGATTATTTCTGCAGATGGTTATATTGTAACCAACAATCACGTGATCGATGGAGCTTCAGAACTTGATGTGTCTTTAAATGATAACCGAACCTTTAAAGCTGAAGTAATCGGTACAGATCCGCAAGCAGATATCGCACTTTTAAAAATCGATGCTGATGAAGACCTTCCTTATTTACCTTTTGGAGACTCAGATAATGTGCGTCTTGGAGAATGGGCGCTTGCTGTAGGAAATCCATTTAATTTAACTAGCACAGTGACTGCAGGAATTATTTCGGCTAAAGCCCGAGATATCAATGAATATGATTCAAATCCGCAATCTTTTATTCAAACCGATGCTGCGATCAACCCCGGAAACAGTGGTGGTGCATTAGTAAATATCAATGGAGAATTAATTGGTATCAATACCGCTATTACTTCACAAACCGGTAGTTATGTAGGTTACGCATTTGCTGTACCCTCTAATAATGCGCGTAAAATTGTAGAAGATATTCTTGAATATGGTGATGTACAACGTGGAATATTAGGAGTAAGCGGAACCAGCTTAAACCCAAGTATTGCCAGTCAGCTTGACGTTGATGCTGTTGAAGGTGTTTATGTTGCAAATGTTGAATTTGAAAGCGGCGCAAAAAAAGCTGGATTACAAGAAGGAGATATTATCACTCAAATTGATGATGTAGAGGTAAATAAATTTTCAGATTTATCTGGATATCTTGGTTCAAAACGTCCTAATGACGTGGTGCAAGTAACTTATACCAGAGACGGTGAACGCAATACAGTTCCTGTAACCCTCTTAAAATATGAAGCTTTTGTTATTGAAAAACCAGGTTTAGAAGTTCGCGAGGCGTCTAAAGATTTACTGAAAGAATACGGAGTGAGGAATGGAGTCGTGATCTCTCAGGCCACTAATGAGAAATTAAAAAGATATGGATTAAATGGCATCCTGATCACCGAAATAGATGAGGAAGCTGTACAATCGGTAGATGACGTAAAACGCATTATGAATGCTAAAAATCCAAATGAGCCGGTGAGCATAAGCTTTGTAGGGAAAGATGGAGAGAAAAAGCAAATTATTTTTCAATAGTAAATCACCTCAGGGCTATTCCATAAGGCATTGTCTGGAAACCAACGTTTAATTTCGAGACAAGCCACGGAGTATTTGACCCTTTGGCGGCGCCAATAAAATTAGTATCCTGTCATTTAATCTCAATTATCGAGAAATTCTAGTGAAATTAAAGCCCTTCGATCGAAGGGCTTTTTTTATTCTAAAATCGCACAACGAAAACGATATAGTTAAGTATCTTTGCCGAAAATTTAAACATACAACACACTTAACTAATGACAACTCCTAATACCTACGAAAAAGAACTTGCCTTTCAAGCCGACAGACGCCGTGCCACCATTGAGTTCATTAAAATCGTTAGTGATCTTTGGTATGATAATAATATCGAACTGGTATTATTCAGAAATCAGCTTATTGATCGTAACGTGAGCGAAATCCTCAATTTGCACGCCTATGCCGGAGCATTTGTTCAAAAACCTATTTCCATATTTGATAGTGTAGAACTCGCTAAGGCTATTCAGCAAGTCAGCCTCCCTCCTGCTAAACTTGATATTGGTAAACTTACTTATGAATACCATATTGAAGACAATGAATATACCGACGCTAAAGCCTTTGTTCATGACAAATTAAAAGACGCACAAGACGCAGAAGCTATCTCTCCCAAAGATGTGGTCTTATACGGTTTTGGAAGAATTGGCCGACTTGTCGCACGCGAATTAATGACCCGAACGGGAAGCGGCAATCAGTTAAGACTTAGAGCCATTGTTGTTCGTGGCGCTATTGATGAAGCGGTCTTAAAAAAACGTGCATCTCTTTTAAAAAGTGATAGTATTCACGGGGATTTTCCGGGAACTATAGATGTTAGTTTAGAACGTGAAGCTTTAATCATAAACGGTACTACGGTAAAATTAATTTCAGCCAACAATCCTGAAGATATTGATTACACTCAATACGACATTGACGAAGCACTCATTATTGATAACACCGGTGCTTTTAGAGATCAAGAGCAATTGAGCAGACATTTAATTGCAAAAGGAGTTTCAAAAGTACTGCTCACCGCCCCGGGAAAAGGAATTCCCAATGTGGTTCACGGAGTAAATCACACACAGGTGAACCCTGACGAAACTTCAATCGTATCTGCAGCCTCTTGCACCACCAATGCGATCACTCCGGTTTTAAAAGTTATTGAAGAAACTTTTGGTATATCCACTGGTCATTTAGAAACCATACACGCCTATACCAATGATCAAAATCTGGTCGATAATATGCACTCTAAATATAGAAGAGGCCGCGCAGCTGCGCTCAATATGGTCATTACAGAAACGGGAGCCGGTAAAGCGGTTGCTAAAGCCCTACCAGACCTCGAAGGAAAACTTACCTCAAATGCGATACGCGTACCGGTGCCTAACGGTTCGCTTGCGATACTCAATCTTAAACTGAAACAAAAAACCACGGTTGAAACCATTAATGCAACTTTAAAAAAGTATGCTCTAGAAGGTGATCTGGTCGAACAAATTAAATATTCGATCAATACAGAACTTGTTTCCAGCGATATCGTTGGCTCTTCGGCACCTTCCATTTATGACAGTCAGGCTACGTTGGTTTCTTCAGATTCAGAAAATGCTGTGCTGTATATTTGGTACGACAATGAGTATGGTTACAGCCATCAAGTTATTAGACTCGCAAAGTATATTTCAAAAGTGCGAAGATTCACCTATTATTAATCCTTTGAATTTCAGTAAATTGATAACATAAACTAAAGTTTATATTTATTATGCTAATAGAAGTAAAACGCTTAGAATTGATTATTTTTGCAGGCTTTATATACTAAGATGGGATACGCTCCGTTTTCCCACACATAGAAAAATGACTAGCTAAAATGAATACTATAAAAATCAACTTCCTCCTCTTCTTTTTTGCGATAGCAGCTGTTTCGGCTCAAGAAACGCAAAACGCAGAACAACCAACCGAGCCTAAAGTAAATACGATCTCGCAACAGTTTGAAGATTTACTTGAAAATTCAAATAACTATCAGGAATATAAAGTTGTTAAGCAAAATGCGCTTCAAAAACTGAAAAGTAACGCTGCCGATAGTATCAATGGATTGAAAGGACAAATAGTAGGGCTTCAGGAGGAAATTCAAACTCAGGATGCAAAAATCAGTGAATTAAACAAATCACTTGAAGATACACAAGGTACGCTCGATCAAACCAGAGCAGAAAAAGACTCTATTTTTTTCCTAGGTATGCCTATGAGTAAAGGCAGTTATATGGGAATGATGTGGGGCATTGTGGCGGTTTTAGCTTTAGCCTTAATTTTCTTCATTTTCAAATTTAAAGGAAGTAACGCACATACGCAGGAAGCCCGACAAAAGTTGGCAGATGTTGAATCTGAGTATGAAGAATACCGTAAAAAAGCACTGGAAAAAGAGCAAAAGATGGGACGCTTACTTCAGGATGAGCGTAATAAAGCTGTTAAAAAACAATAGCAAAAGCTTTTATTCATGCGTATTGATATCATCACAGTTGTTCCTGAACTTTTAAAGAGTCCGTTTGAAGCCTCAATTATGCAACGTTCGATTGCAAAAGGTCTTGTTGAAGTTCATTTTCATAATCTTAGAGATTACACCACCAATGCGTATAAGCAAGTAGATGATTATCAATACGGCGGTGGCGCAGGAATGGTCATGATGATCGAACCTATAGATAAGTGCATCAGTGGCCTCAAAGCAGAACGCGACTACGATGAAGTGATCTATATGACGCCTGATGGAGAAACCCTTAATCAGGGAATTGCCAATACGATTTCGCTTCAAAAAAACATCATTATTCTTTGCGGGCATTATAAAGGAGTTGACCAGCGCGTGCGTGATCAATTTATCACGCGCGAGATCTCTATTGGAGACTATGTTTTAAGTGGTGGCGAATTGGGAGCGCTCATTTTATGTGATGCGGTTATTCGGTTAATTCCCGGTGTTTTGGGGAATGAAACTTCGGCCTTAACCGATTCTTTTCAAGACGATATGTTGGCTCCACCGGTTTATACGCGTCCTGCAGAGTATAAAGGTTGGAAAGTTCCTGAAATACTCACCTCAGGTAACACTCCAAAAATTGAAGCTTGGCGCGAGGAACAGGCTTATAAACACACACTTAACAGAAGACCAGATCTGTTAAAAGACTAATTTCTAGTTTCTTTATAAAAAATTAGGATTAACAATTGTCTAATTTATTTTTTATAGTAAATTTGCACGCTCATAGAACCAACCTCTGGCGAGATACGTGAATGTTGCTTTTATTCAATTTTAAAAAATCTTAAAAATGGAAGATTTAATAAGTTTTGTACAAAACGAATTCGTAGAGAAAAAAGAATTTCCAGAATTCAGTGCTGGTGATACAATCACTGTTTACTATGAAATCCGTGAAGGTGAAAAAGTACGTACACAGTTCTTTAGAGGTGTTGTAATTCAAGTACGCGGTACCGGAGTAACAAGAACATTCACTATCAGAAAAATGTCTGGTACTGTTGGTGTTGAGCGTATATTCCCAATTAATATGCCAGCTCTTCAAAAAATTGAAATCAATAAGAGAGGTAAAGTACGTAGATCTCGTATTTACTACTTTAGAGGTCTTACTGGTAAGAAAGCTAGAATTAAAGAAGTTAGAAAATAAACTTCTTTCTACATACGATTTAAATGCTCCCAAACGGGAGCATTTTTATTTGATAGCCATTCGTTATCAACAAATGTTCAAATATACTGTTAATCAATGGTTAACAATAAAATTCAAATTTCAGCTACAACGTTATAGAATTTTTATTACCTTTATTATATCAAACGTTTCTAGAATGATTTTTTTTGAAATTCATTCTGTTTCCAATAGCATTACCACTGTATAGCAGTAGTTTCTTGAAAACAGGTAAAGCTATTGGGTGGGATTTTCAAATAATCCCTATGTTTTGATTTACGGTGCAAGTACTAATATTCTTGTCTCAGGAACTTCAAGGGTTCACCGGTAAAAAGTCAAACCATTAGAAGCTCTGTTGCGCTAGTGATTATCGCAACAGAGCTTTTTTCATTTTACACTACAATATATCTTATCTGTTCACAAATTAAAGCTTACTCCCAATTTTACAGGCTTTAAGAAGAATTTAAGTGTTAAAATCTACACGAAAATTCTATATTTGCAATCCACAAATTATTCTTGAATTTTTTTAAATAAAAAAACCTTCAAATAAGAGAAAGCACCCCTTTTAGTGACGGAATTAAAATCAAGATTTATTAAACGAACTCATTTTTATGTCAACCAAAACATCTAAAATAGCTTACACCAAAACTGATGAAGCTCCGGCGTTAGCTACGCATTCTTTTCTACCTATCATAAGTAAATTTGCTAAGCCTGCCAATATCGAATTTGAGGTTAAAGATATCTCTCTTGCCGCTCGACTTCTTGCGAATTTTCCAGATTTTCTTACTGAAGAACAAAAAGTAAGCGATGCCCTTGGAGAACTTGGCGAACTGGCAAAGAGCCCGGAAGCTAATATCATCAAACTTCCTAATATTAGTGCTTCGGTACCACAGCTTACTGCTGTGATCAAAGAATTGCAAGCAAAAGGTTTTGCGGTTCCCGATTATCCTGAAGAAGCAAAAACTGAAGAGGAAAAGGCAATCAAGCAACGTTATGCAAAAGTTTTGGGTAGTGCTGTAAATCCTGTTTTGCGTGAAGGTAATTCAGACAGACGTGCTCCTAAACCGGTTAAAGAATATGCTCGTAAAAACCCACACAGTATGGGTGCTTGGTCAAAAGACAGCAAATCACACGTAGCTACTATGGCCAGTGGTGATTTTAGAGCCAATGAGAAATCGGTTACGTTACCAGAAGCGACTTCAGTAGATATCATTCACATTGACGCTGCAGGAAACAAAAAAACACTTAAGGAGAATTTAGCGCTTAAAGAAGGTGAAATTATAGATGCAACCTTAATGAGCAAGGCGGCGCTTCTTGAGTTCTTAAGCGAGCAAATTGAAGATGCAAAAGCCCAAGGGATTTTATTCTCAATACATATGAAAGCTACCATGATGAAGGTTTCAGACCCTATCATCTTTGGCCACGCTGTAAAAGTATATTTTAAAGAAGTTTTTGAGAAGTTTGGAGAAGATCTTAAAGCAATTGGTGTTGACACCAGAAATGGTTTAGGCGACCTTTTAAACGACATCAACAAGCTTCCTGAAGCTAAGAAAAATGAAGTAGAGCAAGCGATCTTGACTACTTTAGAAAATCGTGCTGACCTGGCAATGGTAAATTCTGATAAAGGAATTACCAATCTACACGTTCCTAGTGATGTGATTATTGATGCTTCTATGCCGGCAATGATCAGAAACAGCGGGCAAATGTGGAATGCTGAAGGAAAATCTCAAGATACTAAAGCGGTTATCCCAGATAGCAGCTACGCTGGAATTTATCAAGAAACCATCGACTTCTGTAAAGAACATGGTGCTTTTGACCCTACTACAATGGGTACTGTTCCTAACGTAGGACTGATGGCTCAAAAGGCTGAAGAGTACGGTTCTCACGATAAAACTTTTGAAATTGCTGAAGCCGGAACTGTTCAGGTTGTTGATGCTGCCGGCAATGTGCTTATTGAACACGCTGTTGAAGAAGGTGATATCTGGAGAGCGTGTCAAACGAAAGACGCTCCTGTTCAAGACTGGGTTAAACTTGCTGTAAACCGTGCAAAAGCAACGGGTGTTCCTACCATTTTCTGGCTTGACAAAAACCGCGCACACGATGCTGAACTTATCAAAAAAGTTGAACTTTATTTAAAAGATCACGATACTGCAGGATTAGATATTCAAATTATGTCTCCTGTTGAAGCTACCCGCTTCAGCCTGAAACGTATGAAAGAAGGAAAAGATACTATTTCGGTTACCGGAAATGTATTGCGCGATTACAACACAGACCTCTTCCCTATTCTTGAAGTAGGCACCAGCGCAAAAATGCTTTCTATCGTTCCGTTGATGAATGGCGGTGGTTTATTTGAAACCGGTGCCGGTGGTTCTGCTCCTAAACACGTACAACAGTTTGTAGAAGAAGGACATTTACGTTGGGATTCTCTTGGAGAATTTCTTGCCTTAGCGGTTTCTTTAGAACACGAAGGAAATACAAACGACAATGCAAAAGCTTTAGTTTTAGCTGAAACGCTTGACGAGGCAACGATCAAATTCCTAGATAACAAAAAGTCTCCTTCTCGTAAGGTTAATGAACTTGATAACCGTGGTAGTCATTTCTATTTATCACTTTATTGGGCACAAGCATTAGCAGCTCAGGATAAAGACAAGGAATTGCAAGTTCACTTTGCTGAAATCGCTAGTGAAATGGAACAAAATGAAGAAAAAATTCTTCAGGAACTGTTAGATGCTCAAGGAAGCGAAGTAGAGCTTGGTGGATATTATTTCCCTGATGAAGAGAAATCGTCTTCAGCAATGCGCCCAAGTGAAACACTTAACGCGATCATCAACTCCTAGGTTTTTCTAGAAGGCAATATAAATTGAAGGGTTACTTTACGGTAGCCCTTTTTTTATTTTACTAATTCTGTGTTTCAAACCTTTAAGTCTCTTATTTTTGATAAAAAAAAGCTTGAAAAACAATTATTGGTCTTTGCTACTGCTCTTGCTATGTTTCAACATTTGGGGGCAAGAGAACTACACTATAAGCGGTACGATTACTTCTGCCGCGTCTAACGAAACCTTGATTGGCGTAAATGTTATCATTCCTGAACTCAACAAGGGTGCGGTAACTAACGAATATGGTTTTTATTCCCTCACCTTACCAGAAGGGAATTACACGCTTCAAGTAAGTTTTATAGGTTTTGAAAACATCGCGCAACCTCTTCAACTTTCAGAAAACAAGAAGCTGAATTTTTCACTGAATGAAAGCACCGAAACCCTAGACGAGGTCATCATTCAGGAAGATGTAGAACAGTTGAGTATTAGAAAACCGCAAATGAGCGTGAATGCACTAACTGCTGAAACGATCAAGCAAATTCCTGTGGTGCTGGGTGAGGCCGATGTCATTAAATCGATCTTGTTATTACCTGGTGTAACCAATGCCGGCGAAGGTGCTTCTGGATTTAACGTGCGCGGTGGCGCAGTTGATCAAAACCTTATTTTACTCGACGAAGCGATCATTTTTAACTCTTCGCATCTTTTCGGTTTTTTCTCTGTGTTCAATCCTGATGCGATAAAGGATCTTAAGCTTTATAAAGGCGGAATTCCTGCACGCTACGGCGGTAGAGTTTCTTCAGTCCTTGATATTTATCAGAAAGAAGGAAACAGTAAAAAGTTTCACGCCAATGGTGGAATCGGAGCCGTCGCCAGTAGACTTTTAGTCGAAGGACCTATTGTCAAAAACAAATCGGCTTTTCTTGTGGGCGGGCGCGCTTCATATGCGCATCTTTTTCTTCCGCTATTCGATATTGATAACAAGGCTTATTTCTATGATCTGAATGCCAAACTGAATTATAATTTTGATGATAAAAACAGTCTTTATCTTTCAGGATATTTTGGCCGTGACCTTTTTGGAGTGAGCGATAGTTTTTTGAATACTTACGGAAATGCCACAATCAATCTAAGATGGAATCACGTTTTTTCAGACAAACTCTTCTCTAACCTTTCGCTGATTTATTCTGATTATTATTACGGACTGTTACTTGATTTTGTTGGTTTTCAATACGATTCAGGAATTCGGAATTTCAATGTAAAATATGATTTTCAACATTATCTAAATAGTGAGATCAAATTGAGCTACGGAGTAAACAATATTTATTACCGATTCAATCCCGCCACGATCATTCCCAACCGACCGGATTCTGGAATAAACCCATCTCAACTCACGCATAAATTTGCCAATGAATTTTCAGTTTATGCAGAAGCAGAACATGATATTTCTGAAGCACTCACGCTACGCTACGGGTTGCGCTTAAGTCATTTTACACGTCTGGGTCAAGATGCTTTCAATCGCTATCTAAATGATCAAGCCTTAAATTATAACGACCAACTCGAATTATATCAACCTGCTACGCCTGTAGAAGTCCAAACGAATACGGGCACCCTGGCCACATTTACAAATTTAGAGCCTCGTGCCTCCTTATCTTATTTGATCAATGATAACAGTTCGTTTAAAGCGAGCTACAACAGAATGGCGCAATATTTACATTTAATCTCAAACACCAACGCCCCTACTCCGCTTGACGTCTACGCACCCAGTGGGCCTTATCTCAAACCACAGTTGCTCGATCAATATGCTTTAGGATATTTTAAAAAGATAAGGAATAATGAATATTCGATAGAGACTGAAATCTTTTATAAAGACATTCAAAACAGATTAGATTACAGAAACGGCGCACAACTAATTGCCAATGATGCTATTGAAGGCGAAGTGCTAAGTGGAAAAGGCAGAGCCTACGGTCTTGAATTTCTTGCAAAGAAAAACAAAGGAAAGTTCACAGGCTGGCTCGCTTATACCCTATCGCGTAGTGAGCAACAAACACCGGGAAGAACGCCAGAAGAAACCGGTATTAATAATGGCGAATGGTATCCTTCAGCCTATGATAAAACGCATGATATCAGTGCATATGTCAATTTTGAATTGAATAAAAAATGGAATTTCAATGCAAACTTTGTGTTTCAAACCGGGCAACCTACAAATTTTCCGGTGAGCCAATCGCAATTTCAAGGATTGACCATCGCCAATTACGCTACCCGAAATCAACAGCGGTTGCCTTCTTATAATCGGCTGGATCTTTCGGCAACTTTAACCCCAAAAAATAAAAACAAAACGATTAAAGGCGAGTGGGTTTTCAGTATTTATAATGTTTATAACCGTATGAATGCTGCATCGATCACCTTTAGAACGAATGAAGATACAGGAGCAAATGAAGCTTTACGCACGTCTATTTTCGGTATTCTTCCTTCGGTAACCTATAATTTCAAATTCTGATGAGAAGAGTTGGTTTTTTATTGATTTGCGCTTTTCAAATGCTATTCCTTGTCGGTTGTCAAGAAGCTATAGATGTAGATCTTCCTCCAACCGAAGAGCGCCTCGTGGTAGATGCTTTGATGCGCATTCCCGACAATGATACCTTTCTGGTCGAGGCTTATCTAAAACTCACGCGCACTGCAAGCTATTATGCAGATACGATTCCCACAGTTAGCGACGCTCTGGTGTCTTTAACCACGAGTAATGAAACGTACACGCTACAACCCGAAGAAAACGGATTTTACAGCACGGTTCTCCCCAGATCAGAACTTACCACAGGCAACGTGATTTTAAATATTGAATACGAAGGAGAACTTTATGAGGCCAGCACACAGTATTTTCCTGCCGTTCCTATAGACTCTGTCGTTCAAGGGGAAGAAAGTTTATTTTCTGAAGATGAGACTGAAGTGGTCATCACTTACACAGACCTTGCAAATGAAGATAATTTCTATCTTTTTGATCTGGATAAAGGGCAGTTTCTCGCAAGCGAAGACACTTTTTATAAAGATCGGCAGTTTTCATTTTCTTATTTCTATGAAGATTTAAACGTTCAAGATACATTAGACATTGATTTAATAGGGATCAATAAACCTTTTTTTGATTATATGACCGTGCTATTGAATCAAACCGGGCAAGCTTCAGGAAATCCTTTTGTACCGCCACCATCTACCGTGCGTGGTAACATCGTCAACACGACCAATAAAGAACATTATCCATTAGGCTATTTTGCGATTGGAGCTGTGTATTCGGCCTCCATAATTATTGAATAAACTAACTTGCAACAGCAACTATTTACATTTCTAAAGCAATTATGAGCTTTACTAAAACTACCGAGCAAGATTCAAACTACACTGATTTAGAGAAGATGAGTGTAACAAATCTGCTAAAAAATATAAATGCAGAAGACAAAACAGTTCCTATGGCGGTGGAACAGGCTTTACCGCAAATTGAACGTTTACTTGAAGCGCTTATAGCCAAAATGAAACAAGGCGGAAGATTATTCTACATGGGTGCCGGCACAAGCGGAAGATTAGGAGTTGTTGATGCTTCAGAATGCCCTCCTACTTTTGGAGTTTCTCACGATCTGGTTATAGGTTTGATCGCTGGTGGTGAAACTGCGATACGAAAAGCAGTTGAAAATGCTGAAGACAGTACCACGCAAGGCTGGGAGGATCTTAAAGCACATAAGATTACCGAAAAAGATTTTGTAATCGGAATCGCTGCTTCAGGAACGACACCTTATGTGCTACACGCTTTAAACGCTTGTAATGAAAACAAGATTTCAACCGGAAGCATCACCTGCAATAAAGGATGCCCTATTGCCGTAGCTTCCAATTTTCCGATAGAAGTTGTAGTAGGCCCAGAATTTGTAACCGGCAGCAGCCGCATGAAAGCAGGAACCGCTCAAAAACTGGTGCTTAATATGATTTCTACCACAGCGATGATCCAACTAGGAAAAGTCAAAGGAAATAAGATGGTAGATATGCAACTCAGCAACGACAAACTTGTAGATCGTGGCATACGCATGATTAAGGCTGAAATACCGGTAAGCACCGAAGAAGCAGCACAATTATTAAAGGAAAACGGTTCGGTAAGAGCCGCGGTAACTAAGTATCAACATGGCAACAAATAAAGAAGCATTGGCAAAAGGCGTTCGTACGATGGCAACGTCCTTATTATTTATGTTCTTGGGTCCGGGAATTATCTATCAGGCTTTTAAAAACAGTGAGCACCCACTGTACATTCCTGTTTTGGTTTTGGGTTTTATCGCTGCGGCATTGGCCATTTATTTTGCCTTTAAAGGAATCAATCGCATTATGAATGCGCTTTTTGATAAGAACTAAGCTTAGAAAACACAAATCAAAGCACAAAAAAAGCCTTTGCAAATGCAAAGGCTTTTTAAAATGATATGAGAATCGCTTATTTAGCGAATTTCTTGTATTTGTTTTTGAACTTGTCAATACGACCAGCTGTATCTACCAATTTAGATTTACCGGTGTAGAATGGGTGTGATGCTCTAGAGATCTCCAATTTTACTAAAGGATAAGTCTCACCATCAACCTCAATAGTTTCTCTTGTGTTAGCAGTAGATTTAGTTAAAAAAACCTCGTCGTTAGACATGTCTTTAAATGCTACTACTCTATAATTTTCTGGATGTATCTCTTTTTTCATCGTAAATGCTTTAAAATCTGCTCAATTTTGAGGTGCAAATTTAGAAATAATTTATAATCTGACAAGGGGTTTTAAATAATTAATTACAATTTTATTCTAAAAGAAATTTCCTGTAACAATTTTGCTTAGAAGTTTACTTATCAACAATTATTAAAACTAGGTCTATAGGACCCTTATATGTACATTTACAAACTTAATCCTTTACTTATGGAAGAACAAAAACTAACCACCGGAAAAGTAGCCCTAACCTATGGCGGACTTTTAGGCCTTCTTACTATTATTTTAGCAGTAGTACTTTATGTGACCAATTCGCTACTTGATCAGAACTGGATGACCGCTGCAGTGAGTTTCCTAATTATGATAGCTTGTATTTCTTACGGGCAAAAAGTATATAGAAATGGAAACGGTGGTTTTATGGATCTGAAGGATGCATTAAAAGTTGGTGTCGGTATTGCCTTAATCGGTGCAATCTTAGGCGCGCTTTATAATTATGTGTTCCTTACCGTTATCGAACCTGGTTTTACCGAATTGATCATCGAAAAACAAAGGGAAACGATGATCAACTCACAACCTAATATGACCGAAGCTCAAATTGATCAAGCAATGGAATTTGCCGGGAAATTTTCACAACCTTGGGTACAATCTTCATTTCAGATCGTAGCAGGAATTTTCTTTGGCTTTATTATTTCTCTTATAAGTGGTTTAATTTTGAAGCGTAACAATCCGCACCAATAAATTTTATATGCAGTTATCGGTAGTTATACCCTTACTTAACGAGAAAGAATCTTTACAAGAACTATACGACTGGCTCATACGTGTGATCTCAAAAGAAGGTTACACGTATGAGCTTCTCTTTGTAGATGACGGAAGTACCGATGGCTCGTGGCAAAAAATTGAACAACTCGCCCAACAAAATCAATTTGTAAAAGGAATTTGTTTTAACCGTAACTACGGAAAAAGTCAGGCCCTCAACGCCGGTTTTCTGGCTGTTGAAGGCGAAGTGGTCATCACTATGGACGCCGACTTACAAGACAGTCCAGATGAAATTCCTGAACTTTATCGCCTTATAACTCAAGAAGGCTATGATATTGTTTCAGGATGGAAGAAAAAGAGATACGATTCTGTATTAGCAAAAAACCTTCCTTCAAAACTATTTAACGCAGCAGCTCGCAAAACAAGCGGACTACAATTACACGATTTTAATTGCGGTTTAAAGGCCTACCGCAATGAAGTTGTAAAAAATATTGATGTCTATGGTGACATGCACCGCTATATCCCGTTGCTCGCAAAAAACGCCGGTTTTATCAACATTACAGAAAAACCTGTTCAACATCAGGCTCGAAAGTATGGCCAGACAAAATTTGGTGCAGACCGCTTTATTAAAGGCTTCCTCGACTTGTTAACCATTTGGTTTACTACACATTTCGCTAAACGCCCTATGCATTTATTTGGAACCTTAGGAGCCATAATGTTCATCATCGGGTTTGGTTTGGTAGCTTACTTAGGTATTGACAAACTTTTTATTAACCCTACAGCACGACTTTTAACCCAACGCCCACAATTTTACATTGCTCTAACCAGTATGATCATTGGTATGCAACTTTTTATCGCGGGATTTTTGGGCGAACTTGTGCAACGCACAAAACACGAGCGACCACGTTATTTAATAAAAGATAAAAAGGGATTTAACTAAAGCCTAGTAAGGTTGAAAATTCCTATTTTTGATTCAAACAACTTTTGACCTATGAATTCTGAAATTATTGAGAAAGCAAAAGCTTGGCTTTCATCTACTTTTGACTCCGCAACCCAGAATGAAGTACAAAAACTTATCGATGCAAATGCTGACGAGCTGAATGAGAGTTTTTATAAAAACCTTGAATTTGGTACCGGTGGAATGCGCGGTATTATGGGCGTGGGAACCAATCGCATCAACAAATACACCCTTGGTAAAAACACCCAAGGCTTATCTAATTATCTAAAAGAAGCTTTTCCCGGCGAAACCCCTAAAGTAGCAATAGCTTACGACTGTCGTAACAACAGTAAAGAGCTTGCTCAGGTTGTAGCAGATGTTTTTTCAGCAAATGATATTAAAGTATTTCTATTTAGCGATCTAAGACCTACTCCAGAATTAAGTTTTGCAGTAAAACATTTAGATTGCCACTGTGGTATTGTACTTACAGCTAGTCACAACCCACCGGAATACAATGGATATAAAGTATATTGGCAAGATGGCGGCCAGTTGGTTCCACCACAAGATTCAGAAATTGTTGCAGAGATCGAAAGTCTTGATTACGACGCGGTAAACTTTTCAGCAAAAAAAGAACACATCACTTATATAGACAAAGATGTCGATCAGGCATTTATCGAAGCTTCACTGAAAAACGGAAGCTTTGCAGAACTTGATAAGCACCGTGATGATGTTACAATTGTTTTTACACCCTTACATGGGACTTCAGTAACCATTATTCCTGAGGTTTTAAAAGGTGCCGGTTATAAAAATGTACATATTGTTGAAGAACAACGTACACCTAACGGAAATTTCCCAACGGTAAAATCTCCAAATCCAGAAGAGCCGGAAGCATTAAAGATGGCGCTAGAACTGGCTGAAGAAAAAAATGCAGATATAGTTATAGGTACAGATCCTGACTGTGACCGTCTGGGTATCGCTGTGCGTAATAACAAAGGTAAGCTTCAACTTCTTAACGGAAATCAAACTATGGTCGTGATGACCGATTTCTTATTAGACCTGTATTTCTCAAACAACAAGCCTAAAGGAAACGAGTTTATTGGATCTACAATAGTTTCTACGCCTATGATGGATGTTTTGGCAGAGTCTTATGGTGTTGAGTGTAAATTGGGACTTACCGGTTTTAAATGGATCGCCAAAATGATTAAAGATCATCCTAACCAGAATTTCATTGGTGGTGGTGAAGAGAGTTTTGGCTATATGGTAGGTGATTTTGTGCGCGATAAAGATGCGGTTACCGCTACTTTACTCGCTTGTGAAATTGTAACAAAAGCTAAAAGCGAAGGAGCTTCTTTCTTCAAAAAATTACAAGACCTTTATGTGAAGCATGGTTTCTATAAAGAAGATCTGACTTCATTAGTTAAAAAAGGAATCTCTGGGGCTGAAGAAATCAAGCAAACAATGATCGATTTACGCGAGAATCCGTTAACTACGATCAACGGAGAGCAAGTGGTACAAATTGATGATTATGCTTCTTCAAAATCGTTAAAAACAACTACCGGAACTTCTGTAGACATTGATATTCCAAAATCTAATGTTTTAATCTACCACACAGATCAGGGATCGCGCATAGCCGCACGACCTAGTGGTACCGAGCCAAAAATCAAGTTCTACATCAGCGTGAACGACGAAGCTAAAAGCTTAGAAGATCTAAATAGCGTAGAAGAAAAATTAGATGCTAAAATAGCAGGAATACGCAAGGAATTAGGACTTTAAAGTTCTGATTCTTATATATAAATCTACTTCTGAAGGAATCTTAAGCTAAACAAATATCGATTCCAGAAGAATTGAAGTAAATTCGCCTCACCATTTCTGCTAGGTCAGATTTGTTGAGGCGATTTTTTTAAACCCGATTTTAAGGGACATTTATATGAATTATTTTAGACAAATAATGCTTTTTGCAAAACCGTATAAAAAATATGCGGTTTTAAATATTGTGTGCAACATTCTCTATGCGATTTTCAGTACACTTTCTTTTCTGGCATTGATTCCTGTAATCGATATTCTATTTGACAAAGCAAAACGCGTTAACGAACTTCCCGTTTGGGACGGTTGGAGCGGCGTTAAAGATTATCTTTTCAATTCATTTTACTATTATGTCAGTCAGCAGGTTGCAGAAAACGAATTATCTTCTCTAGTTCTTGTTTGCGGGATCGTGGTCGTGTTGTTTTTTCTAAAAAACATCTTCGGTTATCTCGCTACTTTCTTTATTACGTTTTTACGCAATGGGGTTATGCGTGATGTACGTGATGCTATTTACGATAAGTTATTAGAATTGCCGGTTGCTTATTTTTCTGAAAAAAGAAAAGGAGATACCATCTCAAGAATAACGGCTGATGTAAATGAAGTAGAGCGCTCTTTCCTTTCTATTCTAGAAATGGTAGTACGCGAACCATTGACCATCATTTTCACCATTCTTATGATGCTCGTGTTAAGTCCGAAGCTTACGTTGTTCGTTTTTGTTTTCTTGCCCATTTCGGGTATAATAATCTCTCGCATTGGTAAATCGTTGAAGAAACAATCTAACCAGGCGCAGGAAGAAAATGGTACGTTTTTGTCTATAGTTGAAGAGACGCTTTCCAGTCTTAAAATCATTAAAGGATTCAACGGTGAGAATCAGTTTAGAGCAAAATTTAGAGGCAGTACTACGCGCTTGAACAGTATCTTAAACAGTTTGATCAATCGGCAAAACCTTGCTTCTCCCACAAGTGAATTCTTAGGGATTTTTGTGATCGTGGTGATTTTATGGTTTGGTGGACATATGGTCCTTGTTGAAGGTTCGCTTGAAGCCTCACAGTTCATCGCGTTTTTAGGACTTTCTTACCAGATCCTGACGCCGGCAAAACAAATAAGTAAAGCATCGTACAGCGTTAAAAAAGGAAATGCAGCAGCAGAACGTATACTTTCCGTTTTAAATACAGAAACAACTATAAAAAATGCTCCTGATGCAATAACTGCACAAGAGTTTCACGATGCTGTGCATATTGAAAATGTTTCCTTTAAATATGAAGATGAAAACGTGCTTACCAATTTTAGTGCAGTTGTTCCTAAAGGAAAAACAGTTGCTTTAGTAGGACAAAGCGGTAGCGGTAAAAGTACAATTGCCAATCTAGTGACGCGTTTTTATGATGTTAATGAAGGTGCCATTAAACTCGACGGAATAAATATTAAACAACTTACCAAAGCTTCTTTACGCGCTCAAATGGGATTGGTAACACAAGATTCAATTTTATTCAACGATACGGTGCGTAACAACATTTTGTTAGGAAAACCTGATGCCAGTGACGATGAAGTGATCGCTGCACTCAAAGTAGCCAACGCCTGGGAGTTTGTAAACGAATTGCCCTTAAAACTGGATACCAACATTGGCGACAGCGGAAACAAATTAAGTGGTGGTCAAAAGCAACGTTTGTCTATTGCAAGAGCGGTTCTAAAAAATCCGCCAATTATGATTCTAGATGAGGCGACTTCTGCCTTAGATACTGAAAGCGAACGCTTAGTTCAAAAAGCGCTCGAAAATATGATGATGAACAGAACATCAATTGTCATCGCGCATCGACTATCTACCATTCAAAATGCAGATCAGATCATTGTGATGCAAAAAGGAAAAATCGTAGAACAAGGAAAACATCAAGAACTCCTCGCCTTAAATGGGACGTACAAAAAGCTCGTTGAGATGCAGTCTTTTGAGTAGTTTCAAAACAGGCTAAAAACAAAAAATCCGCATCAGTTTGATGCGGATTTTTTTATTGTTGTGAAGTTCTTACGTTGGGTTAAAATCATCTTTAATACTTGGGGCAAAAAAGGTTCTAAGTGTTTTTCAATCTTTACAACAATATTAATTAACGCATTCTCTTACTTTAAAGTGAGTCAAATATATATTCAAAAATGCTAACCCACAAGAGGAATATGTATTTTATCCTTTTTTTAATGTTTTTAATCGAAGTTTTATAGTTTTAACTCCAAAATATCTTAATTCCTTTAAACTGCATTTCACTTTAATTATTTCTTTAACTATATTTTATACTTTAAGTAATTAAACCATTTAGCAGATTTGCAGTCAGAAGTAAAGTAAGCATTTAAAAATCTGCATTGAATCATCTAGAAGCACATACATTGCAACCTTTAAAATTTGAAGATTTGGTATCTCAATACAAAGAACGTTTGTATTGGCACATACGACGTATGGTCATCTCTCATGATGATGCTGATGATGTCTTACAAAACACGTTTATAAAGGTTTACAAGAACCTGCATAACTTTAATGGAGAAAGCCAAATTTACACCTGGCTATACCGCATAGCGACAAACGAAAGTCTAACATTTATCAAAAAAAGAAAACGAACGACCCAGATAGGTAGTGAAGAGCTTAAAGAAAGCCTAGTGGCCAACTTGACGAGTGACCCTTACTTTAATGGTGATGAAGCGCAGCTTACGTTACAAAAAGCTATAGATACACTTCCGGCAAAGCAAAAGCAGGTATTTGTGATGAAATACTTTGATGAACTGCAATACAATGAAATTTCAGAAATTTTAGATACCTCTGAAGGTGCATTAAAAGCAAGTTACCATCACGCAGTAAAAAAGATAACAGAATACGTCACAGCGCATTAAACCTTTTATGACCTTAAACGTCTAAAATATAATGAAAAGCGAAAACGAAAATAAAAACAAGCAGTTTAATGTACCTCTCGGCTATTTTGAGTCGTTTGAGGAGCGTCTGCTTATTGAGCTAAAATTTCAGAAGCTTTTTCCTAATAACAATGATGGGTTTCTGGTTCCTGAACATTATTTCAGTCACGTTGAGCAAGCAATTCTTGATCAAAATAAACCACAAGGAAAACTTGTTCGCTATAATTTTAAAACAATACTATCAAGTGTCGCGGCAATTGCTGCTGTGCTACTCGTTCTTTTCTATGTGGTAAATCCTATAGAAAAAGAAATGCAGTTTGACTCACTTAGTATTACCAGTCTTGAAAGCTACTTTGAAGAAGAAGATCGAATACAAGATTATTTTTCTGCTGAAGAGCTTAGCACAATTCAAGACAACACCTCAATTTTTGATGATCAAAGCGTGAGCGAAGACTTGATCTATGAATATGTAGATCAGGATATCATTCAGAATACGCTTGACGGTCAGTAATTTTTTATAGAAAAACTATGAAACGATTTTTAATCTTACTTGTTCTTTGTTCGAGCCTTTCCATAAGTGCTCAAAAAAAGGACAGACACGAGCATATTAAAGCACTTAAAGTTCCATTCTTGACTGAAGAATTAAATCTTACTCCTGCAGAAGCTGAAAAGTTTTGGCCCATATACAATGTATATGACTCAAAAATGAGTGATTTACGTTCTAGAGAGCGTAAATTATTCGACGAGAAATTCTCTGAATCTGGTTCTAAAAAGAGCATTTCTGATGCTCAAGCAAAAAAATTGATGGCAGAGTATCAAGACATCGAGAAAAGCAGATATGAGTTAGAAACTAAATTAATGATAGATCTTACTCAGAAACTTCCTGCTTCTAAAATGGTGTTTCTCCCTGAAGCCGAACGTAAGTTTGGAAGAAAATTATGGGAAGAATACAAGAAACGCAGAGATAAAAATTAAGGTTAAGCTTTTTAATTAGCGTTAAAAGTTGAAAAAGCGATTCTATAACAGAATCGCTTTTTTTTTACGAATTATCGTTTAAAAGTCAGTCGTGCGATGCTTCCATTTCCAGCAGCGTAAGCAGTAGAGTCATTTAAGAATCGAACGGTAAAAAAGCCTTCGCTACTTAGATTTTTCCAGGTAGCTCCCTGATCCCTGCTGTAATCAATTCCTTTAAAGCCTACAGCCAATAATTCTTTGCCTTCGGTATCTGGAATAAACTGAGTGCAACTACGGTAGCCCGGTGCTGCTTTGTCTGCAAGTAATTCCCAGGTCTTCCCTCCATCGTGCGTGATTGCTTTATTGGCTTCGTTACCTTCAGCATTTGTATAATCCCCACCAATGATCACACCTAAATTTTCATCATAGAAATCAATTGAATATCCACCGCTTGTTGGTGTTCCTTGATTTAAAGGTGTTTCGAAAACCTCCCAGGTTTTCCCTTTATCACCTGTGTGTAAAACTCTAGATTTCATTCCGCCGGTGATGATCCACGCGTTATTCCCGTATACAGCAATATTAGTATTACTCGCTGCAAACGCGGCCTCCCCTTCTGCTGCTTCAGGTAAATTATCGCAAGAAACTTTAGTCCACGTTTTACCTCCATCTCGAGTGATAATAATTGAGATACAGCTTTCGGTAGGATCTCCCATAGCTATCCCCTCTTGATCGTTCCAGAACGTCATAGCGTCGTAAAAAGCTTTAGGATCTGCTTCTTCATACACCAACTCCATTGCGCCAGAATCTCCTGTTTTATACAACAATGCCGGACTTTCTATACTCAGCATAAAGAAATCTTCAGCGGTATGCGCTACAGCTCTAAAGTTTGGCGTAAGACTATCGCGTTTCATCACGGCCGTATTCCAAACTTTAGAAGAAGGATTGTACAAACCATATTTACCGTTAGAACCAGCAAAGGCTACGCTTCCGTCATCAAGAATTTCGAGCGCTCTAACACTTACCGAATCTTCATAAATAGATTCTATTTCAACAGATTGTATCGCATTCAACTTTTTAGGCTCTTCAGGATTTTTGCAACTCAAAACCAATAAACTGAGCAGCACTACCACTAAATATCTCATACATTTAAAATTTTCTCTAATTTAAAACTATTCCTTTTTAATCCTGTACCTTTGCGCGCATTTTAAAAACATTTGTTATGCGTTTACATCGCAATCTGGTTTTTGCTGTTATTGATGGCTTAATCGAAATTTTTAATGAAGGCGGCTATGCTGATAAAGTGATCGCTAAACAACTGAAGCGCGACAAACGCTGGGGTTCTCGTGACCGCAGCTTTATTGCAGAAACTACGTACGATATTGTACGCTGGAAAAGACTATATGCTGAAATTGCTGATGTTAAAGAACCCTTTGAGCGTAAAGACCTATGGCGCCTGTTTGCTGTTTGGTGTACGCTACGCGGAATCAAACTACCAGACTGGCCGCAGTTTGAAGAAACACCTACCCGCAGAATCAAAGGTCGTTTTGACGAACTATCAAACACCAGAAAGTTTAGAGAATCTATTCCAGATTGGTTAGACGAGTTGGGTCAGCAAGAACTTGGTGATAAGTGGGATGCAGAACTCGCTGCGTTAAACAAGCAAGCACCGGTAGTTTTACGTGTAAACCGTTTAAAATCTGATATCGGCGCATTGCAAACAGCTTTAGCTGAAGAAGGTCACGAGACCGAAAATATTAAACCTTATAAAGACGCACTTCAACTACAAGAACGCGGCAATGTATTTACAACCGAAGCCTTTAAAAACGGACTTTTTGAAGTACAGGATGCTTCTTCTCAATTGGTGGCTCCATATCTTGACGTCGAGCCGGGAATGCGTGTGGTAGATACTTGCGCAGGTGCTGGTGGTAAAACCCTGCATCTTGCTGCTCAAATGGATAACAAAGGGCAGTTGATCGCTCTGGATATCTACGGAAATAAGCTAAAAGAGCTCAAGCGTCGTGCACGCCGTGCAGGAGCTTTTAACATTGAAACCCGCGTGATCGATTCAACCAAGGTTATTAAGAAGCTTCACAATTCTGCAGACCGCGTGCTTATTGATGCGCCGTGTACAGGACTTGGCGTTTTAAGCCGTAATCCGGACGCCAAATGGAAACTGCAACCGGATTTTGTTGAAAAAATTCAGGCAACGCAGCAGAGCATTTTAAAAGACTATTCTAAGATCGTGAAGCCCGGTGGAAAAATGGTTTACGCTACCTGCTCTATTCTACCTTCAGAAAATCAAGAACAGATCAAAAAGTTCTTAAAAACCGAAGAAGGAAGCGACTTTAGCATAGAAAAACAGAAAACAGTTTTGTCTAGCGAAAGCGGTTATGACGGCTTTTATATGTGCCTTATGGTCAAAAAAGATAAAGCATAACTGCTGAAAACAACAGCATTTTAAAGCCTTAAAAGATTCATCTTTTAAGGCTTTTCTTTTTTTTAACTGTGGAGGAGGTTCTTTTTTCAGTTATCAACAAAAAGAAGCTTTTTTCTGTTGAATTTTGTTTCAATCCAAGCGTGTTTCTAACCGTTAAAAATCCTTAAATTTGTGGCTCCTTAGTAAAAGCACTATGATTCATTTTTTCGGTTCACAAGACACCAAAATTTACGCAGTTCAAGCTAAAGCTGAACTTTCAGAAGAAACTACAAACAAGCTCATCTGGCTTTTTGGCAACCAGCCTAAAATAGAAGCGTCTGCAATCGACGCTTTTTTTATTGGTCCGCGTGCGACGATGATCACACCCTGGAGTACCAATGCTGTTGAGATCACCCAAAATATGGGAATTGAAGGCATTATAAGAATTGAAGAATTTATTGCCGGAAAGGCCGAATTTGACCCAATGCTTTCTCAGGAATACAACAAGCTCGATCAGGCAATTTATACCATAGACATCGAGCCTGAAGATATTAAGGCTATTGAAGATATTCAAGCCTATAATGAGCAGGAAGGTTTAGCCTTAAGCGAAGAAGAAGTAGCATATCTGGAAAGTGTTGCAGAACGCATAGGCCGCCCCCTTACCGACTCTGAAGTGTTTGGTTTCAGTCAGGTGAATTCTGAGCATTGCCGCCACAAGATCTTCAACGGAACCTTTGTGATCGATGGGAAAACGATGCCCTCTTCCCTATTCAAGATGATCCGTAAAACTTCCGAAGAAAATCCTAACGAAATTGTTTCGGCTTACAAAGACAATGTGGCTTTTGTAAAAGGTCCTAAAGCCACGCAGTTTGCTCCTGCAACCGCAGATAAACCTGATTTTTATACCGAAAAAGAATTTGATAGTGTGCTTTCACTTAAAGCGGAAACCCACAACTTCCCTACCACCGTTGAGCCTTTTAACGGTGCTGCGACTGGTGCCGGTGGTGAAATACGCGACCGTCTGGCAGGTGGTCAAGGTTCGCTTCCGCTGGCAGGGACAGCTGTTTACATGACTGCCTATTCTCGCCTTAAGGAAGAACGTCCTTGGGAAGATGCTATGCCGGCGCGAAAATGGTTATACCAGACGCCCATTGATATTTTAATCAAAGCCTCTAATGGAGCTTCAGATTTTGGAAACAAATTTGGCCAACCGCTTATCGCAGGTTCGGTGCTTACTTTTGAGCACGATGAAGCCGGAAGAAAACTCGGTTTTGATAAAGTGATTATGCAAGCCGGCGGAATTGGCTACGGCAAAAAACAACAAGCCTTAAAAGAAAAACCAGAAACCGGAGATAAAATTGTAATTCTTGGTGGCGATAACTACCGTATTGGTATGGGCGGTGCTGCTGTATCTTCGGCAGATACGGGTGCCTTTAGCTCAGGAATTGAGTTGAATGCAATCCAACGTTCTAATCCTGAAATGCAAAAACGTGCGGCCAACGCCATCCGCGGAATGGTAGAAAGCGATGAGAATACCATCGTTTCTATTCACGATCACGGTGCCGGTGGTCACTTAAACTGTCTTTCTGAATTGGTTGAAGAAACCGGCGGATTGATCGATCTTGATAAATTGCCAGTAGGTGATCCTACCCTTTCGGCTAAGGAAATAATCGGTAACGAATCGCAAGAACGTATGGGGCTTGTGATTGGCGCTGAACAAATTAAAACTTTAAAAACCATCGCAGATCGCGAACGCTCTCCAATGTACGAAGTGGGTGACGTGACCGGCGATCACCGTTTCACATTCAAGTCGGCTACTACCGGCGCTGCACCAATGGATTTGGCGATGAATGATATGTTTGGCAGTTCGCCAAAAACGGTCATGGTTGATTCAAAAATTCACCGTATTTACAGCGATGTTTCGTATTCTTTAGAAAACTTCCACGAGTATTTAGAGAACGTATTGCAACTGGAAGCTGTAGCTTGTAAAGACTGGTTGACCAATAAAGTTGACCGTTGTGTAGGTGGTCGTGTGGCTAAACAACAATGTGTTGGTTCGCTGCAACTTCCATTGAATAACGTGGGTGTAATGGCTCTTGATTTTAAATCTTCAAACGGAATTGCTACTTCTATTGGGCATTCTCCCGTAAGCGGATTGATCGATCCCGTTGCAGGAAGTAAGAACAGTATCGCAGAAGCCCTTACCAACATTGTTTGGGCGCCGCTGGAAAAAGGTTTAAAATCGGTATCGCTTTCTGCAAACTGGATGTGGCCGTGTAATAATGCGGGTGAAGATGCGCGTTTGTACGAGGCGGTTGAAGCTGTTTCAGAATTTGCGATCGCTTTAGGAATTAATGTTCCTACCGGAAAAGATTCCTTATCAATGAAGCAAAAATATCCTGAAGGTGATGTACTTGCTCCGGGAACGGTGATTATTTCTGCGGCAGGAAGCTGTGATGATATCAACCGCGTTGTTGAACCTGTTCTGGATGCTGAAGCAGGATCGATCTACTACCTCAATTTATCTCAAGACAACTTTAAATTGGGAGGTTCTTCGTTTGCTCAAATTCAGAACAAAGTGGGGATGGAAACTCCAAGCATTAAAGACGATGCTGCTTTTGCAACTACTTTCAATACGTTACAAAGCCTAATTAGAAAAGATCTTGTTGCAGCCGGTCACGATGTGGCTTCGGGCGGATTGATCACAACACTTTTAGAATTGTGTTTTGCTGAAAATAAACTGGGAGCTTCAGTTGATTTTTCTGCATTTGCTGAACAAGATATCATCAAGATCTTATTTGCTGAAAATGCCGGTGTAGTCGTTCAGGCAACTGATGACGCTGCTTTTGAAGCCGCCTTGGCTGAAAATAACGTGGAATTCTTCAAAATAGGTTCTACTAATACTTCAGACGAATTATTGATCAAGAAAGATTCAGTAGAAATCGGTTTGAATATTCCGTCATTACGCAGAAAATGGTTTGAAACTTCCTATTTATTAGATCAAAAACAAACCGCAAATGGTCTTGCAGAAGATCGTTACAACAACTTTGATCAGCAAGATTTGAAGTTTGAATTCCCGAAGCATTTCACTGGAATCAAGCCAACAATTGATGCTGCTAAACCAAGACCAAAGGCTGCTATTTTACGTGAAAAGGGAAGTAACTCAGAACGCGAAATGGCCAATGCGATGTACCTCGCAGGTTTTGATGTAAAAGATGTACATATGACCGATTTGATTACCGGTCGTGAAACGCTTGAAGATATTCAGTTTATTGGAGCTGTAGGTGGTTTCTCAAACTCCGATGTTCTAGGTTCTGCAAAAGGTTGGGCCGGAGCATTCTTATACAATGAGAAAGCCAATAAGGCATTGAAAGATTTCTTCGCACGTCCTGATACGCTTTCAGTAGGGATCTGTAACGGTTGTCAACTTTTTGTTGAATTAGATCTGATCAACCCGGAACACGACGAAAAGCCAAAAATGTTGCATAACGATTCGCACAAGCACGAAAGTGGCTTTACCAGCGTGAAGATCGAGAAGAACGATTCGGTGATGCTTTCTACGTTAGAAGGTGCTACTCTTGGTGTTTGGATCTCTCACGGAGAAGGAAAATTTGAACTTCCGCTTAGCGAAAAAGAATACAATATTGTGGCTAAATATGGCTATGATGCGTACCCTGCAAATCCTAACGGAAGTAGCTATAACACTGCAATGATGACCGATAAAACCGGACGTCATTTGGTTACAATGCCGCACATTGAGCGCTCTATTTTTCAATGGAACTGGGCCAACTATCCAAAAGGTCGCAAAGATGAAGTAAGTCCGTGGATCGAAGCTTTTGAAAATGCCCGCAAGTGGATTGAGAAGCAGTAAATTCAAAGAATTAAATGACAGGTCTGAGCCGTAAACATACCGGTATTCGCATATTTTGGGGGCTTATTGCGCTCTATATGCTCAATATCTGTGTAGACAGTCCAGACCTGTTTCCCAATCAACCAGAAAACCTCAATATTAACGATCAGGAGAGTGTTATTGAGTTGGTTGTAGAACAGGTTTTAGATCTTGGAAATGTCATTCCTGAGTATGATGATAATGATACTGAAGACCATACCTCTTCTAAAACTTCAGTCAATCTGGATCACTTTATCGTTGACGAATCAGCAATTGCATTTCAGCAAAATTTCAGTCTTTTAAAAAAACAAAATACGCTTTTTGCCTTAGCAAACTTCCGAAATTTATCATTGGAGGTTGACGCTCCCCCACCCAAATTTTAAGTTGTTTATACCGCATTGTTGAACACCTCAGTATCTGAGGTGCATCCTTACATTCAATACACTCATTAAACAAATTAAAATGAAACGATTACAATTAGTGCTGCTTTTGGCAGTGCTCACCCACTTTTCCTATGCTCAAGAAACAGAGCCCAAAGCTATTACAGACAGCTTATATATTGCTGAAGTTGAAGAAAGCAAAGAACCCTTAAAAATCTTACATGCTGAACCGCTTTATATCGACCTCATTCGAGATCTGGGCGCTCGCAAAGGAGAAAAAGAATGGAATATTGGTCTAGGCCTTACCGATAATGATCAATACGATGAATATCTTGCGCTTGTAGAATATGAATGGGCGCCCGCAGACCGATTGGGTTTAGAAGTAGAATTACCCTTCTCGTTGCATTATCCTGTAGGAGATAATGGCGATGCACCCGGAAACCGATTAAACAGTATCAAGATCGCTGGTCAATATACTTTTTGGGTTTCTGAAAAGTACAAAACCAGTATGGCGTTTGGGTACATTCAGGAATTTGAACTTACAAATTTTAGCAACTATGGTTCAGGAAAATTGTTTACCGGAAATATCTACAATCCGTTCTTCATTGCGGCTAAGCGATTGGGATCTAATTTTCATAGTTTGATCTATACAGGTCCTGCAATTGCGCATCACTTTAGTGACGGAGCCATTCACACCAGTTGGCAGATCAACAGCAACCTGCATTATATGATTCCCGGTACCCGTAATTTCATTGGTCTTGAATTTAATAAAGAATTCAATCAAGGTGATTTCGATATGACCATAAGACCACAATTGCGACTTGACGTTGCAGACAACCTTTTAATAGGTATTGTAACCGGCATTCCTATTAACCGCGAGACCGAACGCTTCAGTTCGTTTTTACGCTTAATTTACGAGCCGGGGAGTTAAAGAATTCTGTAATGTTCTATGATAAAAGCACAGACCTAAAAAATCTGTGCTTTTTTATTTTTACTAATACAACGTTGTAAATTTTTCTAAAATCGTAGAAAAAAGTCTACAAATTCGCTATTTTGCAGTAATCAAATACCTCAGAGGGCTACTTAAAGAGCAGAATCAAGAACTTGTATCGTATTTTTGTAAAGACCTCATTACCTAAAATCACACTTGTAAGAAAACCTATTTCATAACTATGGAAATTAAACGTCTTTTTGACTTCCCCTATCACCAGCTTGAGCAGTATAATTTGAAGGAAGCGCTGGTCACTAAATATGATGGTAAATGGGTAGCAACTACTACACAATCCTACCTCGATCAAGCCAATGCTATAAGTCGAGGCTTATTAAAATTAGGCGTCAAACCTAATGATAAAATCGCCGTGATCTCTTCGACTAATCGTACAGAATGGAACATCATGGATATCGGTATCCTGCAATTAGGTGCTCAAAATGTTCCCATATATCCAACGATTTCGGAAGAAGAATATGAGTATGTACTTAACCATAGTGAGTCTATTTATTGCTTTGTTTCTGACGAAGAAGTACTTACCAAGGTCAATGCAATAAAGGCAAATGTGCCCACACTTAAAGAGGTGTACAGTTTTGATGCTATCAACGGATGTAAGAGCTGGGAAGAGGTAAAAGAAGAAGACAAAACTCTTCAATCTGAAGTTGAAAAATTAAAAGACGCGGTTAAAGAAGACGATCTTGCAACCTTAATTTATACATCCGGAACCACCGGAAGACCTAAAGGCGTAATGTTGAGCCACAAAAATGTGGTGTCTAACGCAGTTAATAGTGCATCGCGTTTTCCTATTATTCTAGGACAGAGTAAAGCGTTGAGTTTCTTGCCGGTGTGTCATATCTATGAGCGTATGTTGATGTATCTCTATCAGTATACCGGAGTTTCTATTTATTTCGCTGAAAGCTTAGATACCATAAGTGAAAACTTAAAGGAGGTTCAGCCCGAAGTAATGACCGCTGTTCCACGTTTATTGGAAAAAGTATATGATAAGATCATTGCAAAAGGTGCAGACTTAACCGGGATTAAAAAGAAACTCTTTTTCTGGGCTGTAGAAACCGGATTAGAATATGAACCTTATGGTCAAAATGGCTGGTGGTATGAGAAAAAACTGGGAATTGCCCGTAAACTTATTTTCAGTAAATGGCAAGAAGCTTTAGGCGGAAATCTAAAAGTGATCGCTTCGGGTAGTGCTGCTTTGCAGCCGCGTCTCGCACGTGTATTCAATGCTGCAAATATTGGGGTGATGGAAGGCTACGGTCTTACCGAAACTTCACCGGTAATTTCAGTAAACGATATGCGTGATCACGGATTCAAAATAGGAACCGTGGGAAGGCCGATTCCGGAGACTGAAGTCAAAATCGCTGAAGATGGTGAGATTCTTATTAAAGGTCCGCAGGTAATGATCGGTTATTATAAAGACCAGGAAAAAACAGACGAAGTTTTAGAGAACGGTTATTTTCACACGGGAGATATCGGTGAGATCGATAGCGAAGGTTTCCTCAAGATTACCGACCGTAAAAAGGAAATGTTCAAGACCAGTGGCGGTAAATATGTAGCACCTCAAATCATCGAAAATATGATGAAGCAGTCTCGCTTTATCGAACACATAATGGTGGTAGGTGAAGGCGAAAAAATGCCGGCAGCTTTAATTCAGCCTAATTTTGAATTTGTAACCGAATGGGCAAAACTCAAAAATATTAATGTAGGCAGCACACCTCAAGAAATCGCTTCTAACGAGGAAGTGAAGAATCGTATTCAAGAGGATGTTGATCTTCACAACGAGAAGTTTGGTAAATGGGAACGTGTAAAGAGATTTGAGCTCACTCCAGACGAATGGAGCATAGAAGCCGGCCACCTCACCCCTACTATGAAACTCAAGCGACGTATCGTAAAAGAAAAGTATCTTGATCTTTACAACAAGATTTACGAGCATAAATAATCTATCAAACTCCTTAGAAATAAGGAGTTTTTTTATGAATATGTTCATCTTCTTACAGCTGAGATAATAATCTTATAAATTTTCCTTAATTTATTATGCGTGCATAGTAATATTTTTTAAATTTACGCAAACGTATGAGTAAAAAAGATATTACAATAGATCACGCTCTTAGAGCTACCTGGCAAGCCATCATTAAAATGTATAATGAGCAAGCTGCAAAATTAGACAGTACGATGGCTACAGGATTTGCTTTATTGAGCATAGACCCCGAAGAAGGAACGCCTTCTACAGCTTTGGGTCCTCGCATGGGTATGGAAGCTACAAGCCTTTCAAGAACCTTAAAATCGATGGAAGAACGCGGACTTATAGAACGCAAACCCAATCCGGCTGACGGACGCGGCGTGTTGATTTTCCTGACGGAATTTGGAAAGGAGAACAGAGACTTCAGTAAAGACCGTGTATTAAAATTTAACGAAGCGGTACGCGCTAACATTGATGCAGAAAAAGTAGATCACTTTTTTGAAGTGATTCACGTGATCAATGATCTAATACAGAATAAAAAGATTTATAACACTTCTGAAACTACTATAAAACAATGAGTAAAAGACGTATAAATAAAGTTGCAGTAATTGGCTCTGGTATTATGGGAAGCGGTATCGCTTGCCATTTTGCAAACATAGGAGTTGAAGTACTGTTGCTCGACATTGTTCCTCGCGAACTTAACGACAAAGAGAAAGCAAAAGGTTTAACACTTGATGACAAAGCGGTACGCAACAGGCTGGTAAACGATCACCTGCAAAATGCGTTAAAATCTAAGCCCTCTCCTATTTACCACAAAGATTTTGCAAAGCGCATCACTACCGGAAATATGGAAGATGATATCGCTAAAGTAAAAGACTATGACTGGATCATCGAAGTGGTGATCGAGCGTTTAGATATTAAAAAGCAGGTTTTTGAAAAACTTGATAAACACCGTACTCCGGGAACGCTGATCACCTCAAATACTTCGGGAATTCCGATCAAGTTTATGAGTGAAGGCCGAAGCGATGATTTTCAAAAACATTTCTGCGGAACGCATTTCTTCAATCCAGCGCGTTACTTAGATCTTTTTGAGATCATTCCGGGACCGAAAACCGACAAAGAAGTTTTAGCATTCTTGAATGCCTACGGCGAAAAATTCCTCGGAAAAACATCTGTTGTAGCAAAAGATACTCCGGCGTTCATCGGTAACCGCGTTGGTACGTATAGTATTATGAGTCTTTTCCACACTGTGGAAGAACTCGGGATGACCGTTGAAGAAGTTGATAAATTAACCGGACCGGTAATTGGGCGTCCAAAATCGGCTACTTTCCGTACTGTGGATGTTGTAGGACTTGACACCTTGGTTCACGTAGCAAATGGTATTCGTGAGAATGTAGAAAACGATGAGCGTGCCGAGTTGTTTTCGCTACCTAACTACATCAATACGATGCACGAGAATAAATGGTTAGGAAGCAAAACCGGACAAGGATTTTATAAGAAAATTAAAAAAGAGGACGGCTCTAGCGAGATTCTAACGCTAGACTTGAATTCTATGGAATATAGAGCCAACAAACGCGCATCTTTCAGTACACTTGAGATGACCAAGTCTATTGCTAATGTAGCTGATCGTTTTCCGGTTCTAGTAAAAGGAAAAGATAAAGCCGGAGAATTCTTCCGAAAAAATTTCGCAGGCTTATTCGCTTACGTGCAAAATCGTATTCCTGAGATCACCGATGAACTATACAAGATTGATGACGCGATGCGTGCCGGTTACGGCTGGGAGCACGGTCCGTTTCAAATTTGGGATGCCGTTGGAGTTGAGAAAGGAATCGAATTGATGAAAGCCGAAGGTTATGAAGTAGCCGGTTGGGTTTCAGAAATGATTTCTTCCGGTAAAAATTCGTTCTACACTGTAAAAGAAGGAAATACCTTCTACTACGATATCCCGAAGAAAGAATATGTGAAAAAACCAGGTCAGGATGGCTTTATCATTCTCGATAACATTCGAGAATCTAAAGAGGTGTTTAAAAACAGCGGCGTTGTCGTTGAAGACCTCGGCGATGGCATCCTAAATGTTGAATTTCGTTCTAAAATGAATTCTATTGGTGGTGATGTTTTGAGCGGTTTAAATCGAGCTATTGATATTGCTGAGAAAGATTTCGCCGGACTCGTTGTTGCCAACCAAGGAAAGAATTTCTCCGTTGGAGCAAATATCGGGATGATCTTTATGATGGCTGTGGAGCAGGAATATGATGAACTGAACGCCGCCGTAAAATACTTTCAGGATAGCTGTATGCGCTTGCGCTACTCTTCTATTCCTACCGTGGTTGCTCCACAAGCGATGACCTTAGGTGGTGGTTGCGAGATGACTTTGCACGCAGACCGCGTTGTGGCTGCTGCAGAAAGTTATATTGGTTTGGTAGAATTTGGTGTTGGGGTAATTCCCGGCGGTGGTGGTTCTAAAGAAATGACTTTAAGAGCTGCAGAAACCTATAAAAAAGATGACGTCGAGTTAAACCGACTACGGGAATATTTCCTAACGATTGGTATGGCAAAAGTTTCGACTTCTGCATATGAAGCCTATGACTTAGGGATTTTAAAACCGGGCAAAGATATTGTCGTGGTCAATAAAGATCGCCAGATCGCTGCAGCTAAAGAAGTAGCGAAGTTTATGGCAGATCAAGGCTACACCAAACCTATTGAACGTACCGACATTAAAGTCTTAGGTAAACAGGCTTTGGGTGCTTTCTTAGTAGGAACCGATCAAATGAACGCAGGTAAATACATAAGTGATCACGATCAAAAGATCGCTAATAAACTGGCTTATGTAATGGCTGGTGGTGATTTATCTGAAGCTTCTTATGTAAGTGAGCGTTACTTGCTAGATCTTGAACGCGAAGCTTTCTTAAGCCTTTGCGGGGAGCGTAAGACTCTAGAGCGTCTGGAGCATATGATCAAGAAAGGGAAACCTTTGAGAAATTAGACTAGAGACTTTAGATACAAGACCATAGACTAAAATAAATCCTATGCATAATTTTCAAGAACTTAAGATTTGGCAGAAAGCGATGGATATCGCAGAAAGTACCTATTTAATTTCGGCTGAATTTCCAAAGGAAGAAAAATTTGGTTTGACAAGTCAAATTAGAAGAAGTGCCGTAAGTATTCCTTCTAATATTGCCGAGGGAGCTGGAAGAAATACAGATGGAGAGTTTAAAAATTTCCTAGGAATTGCGAGTGGCTCTTCTAATGAACTGTATACACAGCTTATTTTGGCACAACGCTTAGGTCTTATATCTGAAGATGAACAACTTTCAAATATCTTAAAAGAATTGGAAGAGGTTCAAAAGATGAATTATACGCTAATAAAGAAATTTTCAAAATAGACTAAAGATTATCTCATATCTCAAGTCTAGAATCTAAAATCTAATAAATGAAAACAGCATATATCGTAAAAGCATACAGAACAGCCGTAGGGAAAGCACCGCGAGGTTTGTTCCGATTTAAGAGACCAGACGAACTCGCCGCAGAAACCATCGATTACATGATGAACGAGCTTCCTGATTTTGACAAGAAGCGCATTGATGACGTGATGGTAGGTAACGCGATGCCGGAAGCTGAGCAAGGCCTTAACGTAGGGCGATTGATCTCGTTGATGGGATTAAAGATCGAAGACGTACCGGGAGTGACGGTGAACCGTTATTGCGCTTCAGGAATAGAAACCATCGCTATGGCTTCGGCTAAAATTCAGGCAGGAATGGCTGATTGTATTATCGCCGGGGGTGCCGAAAGTATGAGTTACATCCCGATGGGTGGTTACAAACCGGTTCCTGATTATAAAGTGGCAAAAGCCGGAAATGAAGATTATTACTGGGGAATGGGTCTTACTGCAGAAGCGGTTGCCAATCAATTTAATGTTTCTCGTGAAGATCAGGATGAGTTTGCATACAACTCGCATCAGAAAGCCTTAAAAGCGCAGGAAGAAGATCGTTTTAAAGAGCAAATCGTTCCGATTGATGTTGAACACACTTTTGTAAATGGTGCCGGAAAGAAAGAAACTAAAACCTATACGGTTAGCAAAGACGAAGGTCCTCGTGCAGATACCAAGCTTGAAATTCTGGCGAAACTACGTCCTGTTTTCGCCGAAGGCGGAAGCGTAACCGCAGGTAACTCTTCACAAATGAGTGACGGTGCAGCATTCGTACTAGTGATGAGCGAAGAAATGGTTAAAGAATTAAAATTAGAGCCTATAGCTCGCCTGGTGAATTTCGCTGCCGTTGGTGTGGAACCACGCATTATGGGAATTGGTCCGGTTAAAGCCATTCCAAAGGCATTAAAACAAGCCGGATTACAGCAGAAAGATATCGACCTAATCGAATTGAATGAAGCATTCGCGTCGCAATCTTTAGCAGTGATCAGAGAGTTAGGTCTCAATCCGGATATCGTAAACGTCAACGGTGGTGCAATCGCTTTAGGTCACCCGCTAGGTTGTACGGGAGCTAAACTTTCCGTTCAGCTTTTTGATGAAATGCGCAAACGCGAAATGAAAAATAAATACGGCGTTGTGACGATGTGCGTTGGTACCGGTCAAGGTGCAGCCGGGATTTATGAGTTCCTCAATTAGACTTGAGACTCTAGACCAGAGATATCAGACATCTAAATAAAATTTAAAAACACACTTGAGACTAAGGTTTCTAAAATCTAAAATCTCAATACTTATATCTTAAAAAATGGCAGAAACAGCAGATAAAAAAGAAATTCTACGTGGCGGGCAATTCTTAGTGAAAGAAACCGCTTGTGAAGATGTTTTTACTCCCGAAGATTTTAATGAGGAGCAAAAAATGATGAAGGAAACGGTTAAAGAATTTGTTGACCGTGAGATCGTTCCTAACAAAGAACGTTTTGAACATAAAGACTATGCGCTTACCGAAGAAGTGATGCGTAAAGCGGGTGAACTCGGTCTTCTTGGTATCGCTGTTCCTGATGAATACGATGGTCTGGGAATGGGCTTTGTTTCAACAATGCTTGTTTGCGACTATATTTCCGGAGCTACGGGTTCTATCGCGACGGCCTTTGGTGCGCACACCGGTATTGGTACAATGCCAATCACCCTTTATGGTACCGAAGAGCAAAAGAAAAAATACGTTCCTAAATTGGCTACCGGAGAGTGGTTTGGCGCCTATTGCTTAACCGAGCCGGGAGCAGGTTCTGACGCCAACAGTGGTAAAACCAAAGCAGAACTTTCAGCAGACGGGAAAAGCTATAAGATCAACGGTCAGAAGATGTGGATCTCTAATGCCGGTTTCTGTAATCTGTTTATTGTTTTCGCCCGCATTGAAGATGATAAAAACATCACCGGTTTTATTGTTGAAAATGACCCTTCCAACGGAATTTCACTTGGTGAGGAAGAAAAGAAATTAGGTATTCACTCCTCTTCTACACGACAGGTATTTTTTAATGATACCGTGGTTCCTGTAGAAAATATGCTTGCAGGGCGTGGCGAAGGTTTTAAGATCGCGATGAATGCGCTTAACGTAGGTCGTATTAAGCTAGCTGCTGCCTGTCTTGACGCGCAACGCCGTATTATTGATATGGGCGTAAAATATGCAAATGAGCGTGTTCAGTTTAAAACACCTATCGCCAAATTTGGTGCTATTAAGTATAAATTGGCTGAAATGGCTACAAATGCTTACGTGTGCGAAAGTGCTTCCTACCGTGCAGCTAAAAATATTGAGGACCGAATCGCGATCAGAATGGCCGATGGTAACAGCCATCAGGAAGCCGAATTGAAAGGTGTTGAAGAATATGCGATCGAGTGTTCTATTCTTAAAGTTGCCGCTTCAGAAGATATGCAAAACTGTGCCGATGAAGGTATCCAGATCTATGGTGGTATGGGCTTCAGTGCCGATGCACCGATGGAAGCTGCCTGGAGAGATGCCCGTATTTCGCGTATTTATGAAGGTACCAATGAGATCAACCGTATGCTTGCGGTGGGAATGCTCGTTAAAAAAGCGATGAAAGGTCACGTAGATTTGTTGAATCCGGCGATGGCAGTTGCCGATGAGTTGACCGGAATCCCTTCTTTTGATACTCCAGATTATTCCGAAGTACTTTCTGAAGAAAAAGCGATGATCGCTAAACTGAAAAAGGTATTCTTGATGGTAGCTGGTAGCGCCATTCAGAAATACGGACCAGAATTGGAAGAGCATCAGCAATTGTTGATGGCGGCTTCAGATATCTTGATTGAGATCTATATGGCAGAAAGTGCCATCTTACGTACCGAAAAGAACGTAAAACGCTTTGGCGAAGACACTCAGAAAGAGCAAATCGCAATGGCACAATTGTATCTGTATCACGCTGTAGATACCATTAACCAAAAAGCAAAAGAAGGCATTGTGTCTTTTGCTGAAGGTGATGAGCAGCGTATGATGCTTATGGGTCTTAAGCGTTTCACCAAATATCAAAGTCAGCCTAATGTGGTTGCTTTGCGCAACACCATCGCTGAAAAAGTAACGGAAGAGAATACCTATCCGTTTTAAAATTTTGCCCTAATAGTTACATTTTGATTTGAATTCAGCCCCAAAGCTTTGCTTTGGGGTTTGTTTTTTTTAGATTGACGAGAATGAGATAAACAATGGCTCAAATCTTGATTACCTTGGTTGTGATGTAAGAAACATTGTATCTTTAAAACTTCAACTTAGTTTATGCAAAAAATAGGATTTATACTGCTTGCCTTTGTGATGAGCCTTTCACTTCAAGCACAAGAAAACACAGAGATTTTTCTTTTTGAGATCAAAACAACTCCCACCACTGTTGACATTGTAAATGGTAAAAACATTTCTCAAAATGCAGGTTATGATAATCAGCCTTCATTTTATGATGGGAACACTTTACTCTACAGCCGTACCCAAGACAGTCTCACTGCTATTGGTATTTACGACATAACTACTTCTAGAAATTCGATTTTCACTAACGAACCGAATAGCGGTTATTTCTCTCCGCAGCGCATTCCAAATTCTGAAACAATCGTTGCGGTACGTCAAGATCCTGAGGGACGTCAGCGCTTGGCGCAATATAACTTTAAGACTAAAGCCTTCAAAAAACTCTTAGACAGCAGTCAGGTTGGTTATTTTGCATTTTACGATAAGCACACCTTTATTGCTTCGGTTTTACAGCCAAATCAGATGGATCTCTTCCTTATAAATTCAGAAAACGAAACTTCTGAGAACATCATTACAAATTCTGGTAGGTCGTTACAAAAAGTCCCCAATAGCAACTCGATGAGTTATACGGTAGAAAATGAAACCCAAAATATGGACCTGTATACGCTAGATTTTTCAGGTGATGAACCTACAAGTTATTTTGTATGTGAGATGCCCATAGGTCGCCAAGATTATACGTGGCTCGATGAAAACCGAATTCTCGTAGGTAGCGGCGATAGTCTTTTTGTCTATGATCTATTTGGAGAACCGGCCTGGACGTTTGCCGCGAGTTTAAACAGCTATGGTCTTAAAAATATCACCAGAATGACTGTGAGTCCCAACGGAAAATACCTCGCAGTAGCGGCAGAACCTGTAGAAAACTAAATCCAATAGGTGCCTAAGCAAACCCAAATTATTATTCTCATTGTTCTCGCTCAATTTCTGGGAACAACGCTGTGGTTTGTAGGCAATATTGTGGTTCCGCAACTTCCTGTTACCCGGTTGGGTAATCCCGATCTTCTGGGAGATTTACTTGCCGCAATACAGCTTGGATTCATCTTAGGAACACTTGTTTTTGCAATACTCGCAATTGCCGATCGCTTCTCGCCTTCTAAAGTTTTTGCGGTAAGTGCCATTTTGGGAGCGATTACCAATCTGGCTTTACTCTTACCTCAGGCAGAAAGCGGCACTTTATTGATTTCACGATTAAGCACCGGTTTTTTTCTTGCCGGAATTTATCCTGTTGGAATGAAAATCGCAGCCGACTATTTTGAAAAAAGTTTAGGTAAAGTTCTGGGATTTTTGGTTGGTGCTTTGGTTCTAGGCACAGCACTCCCCCACTTTTTGAACAGTTTTGAAGTTTCGGTAGATTATAGGATTATCACAAGGGTAACTTCGGGCTTAGCTGCTGTTGGCGGACTATTAATCGGTGTTTTTGTTGCTGATGGCCCGTATCGAAAAGCGCAGCAAAAACTCTCGATCAAGGCGATTCCTTTTATTTTTCAGACTAAAAAATTCAGAAGGGCGGCTTTTGGCTATTGGGGACATATGTGGGAATTATACGCTTTTTGGGGATTTCTACCCGTTTTCATCAACTATTATCAGGCAGAACATCAAGTCTATATCAACACTTCGCTTTGGTCCTTTTTTGCCATTGGGATCGGTGCAATTTCCTGCGCGTTTGGTGGCATTTTGACGCAGAAAATAAGTAGTAAAAAAGTAGCCTTTTACGCGCTCCTAATCTCAGGAATTTGTTGTCTGGTTTCTGTTTTTAGTTTTGAATTTCCTCCGACAATTTTTGGTGTCTTTCTATTAATCTGGGGTGCTGCCGTGGTTGCAGACAGTCCGCAATTTTCAACATTGGTCGCACGAAATGCTCCACCAGAATATCGCGGAACCGCACTTACGCTCGTTAATTGCATAGGATTTGCGATTACCGTGGTTAGTATTCAATTGCTCAAGTATTGGGTTATTCATTTTGATATCGATTATCTCTTTTTGGTTTTAAGTCTGGGGCCTATCTTTGGAATTTTGAGTTTGTACCGGTCTAAACTATGAGAATTCTTTACTGCTGTTTTTTTCTAATTTTTATAGCGTGCGGCAAAAATGACGGCCCGCCGCCATTGTTTCAAAAGTCAGCAACTGCTTTTACTCCGGTTCAAAAAGCGATCATCGCTCCTAAGGTTGACGGCAAAGCTCACGATCCAGCATGGCAATCTCTAGAATGGAAACAAATGGATCATATTTGGAGCGGAAAAGCTTCGGAAAATTCATCAATTCAATATAAACTCACGTGGACGCCTGATGCTCTGTATGTGTTGCTTCGATTAGAACATATCGCAATTCAGTATAATTTTGGCAATCCGATAGAGAACTTCAACAGCGAAGAGCATCTGAGTGTGTATGTTGACGAAGACAACAGCGCCGGGAGCTATGAAGATTCTTATAATGCTTTTGCATATCAAATTTCTCCGGTCAACGTTCCGATCTTTCTAGATCAGAATAAAAAACCGAGAACTGCTAATCACGCGGTTTATTCCGTTTTAAAAAATTATGGAACGACCGCATATTGGGAATTGAGAATAACCAATTTTGATTCGGCATATCAGCCCAGCAAACCTAATGAAGCTGTATCTTTAAAACCCGGAAAATTTATGGGCTTGGCGCTCGCTTTTGAACACGTTGATGCCAAAGCAACCAACACAATTCTTGGTTCTGTTGCGATTCCTGAAGATTATGAGGGACGTATAAACCTGGATGCCGGACTTTTTGAAACCCTAAAATTGATTCAATAATTATGGAAAATAGAATAGCACTTAATGACAACTTAAGCTTATCACGCATCGTTCACGGATACTGGCGTTTGCGCGATTGGGATTTGAGCGATGAGCAACTTTTAAAGCTCATTGAGCAAGTTCTGGAATTGGGAATCACCTCTTTTGATCACGCAGATATCTACGGAAATCACACCTGTGAAGCCTATTTTGGCCGTGCATTAGCGCTGAAACCGGAGCTGCGCGAAAAGATGGAATTGATAAGCAAGTGCGGAATCAAAATGGCTACCGATTACAATCCGGAGCTTGACATTAAAATCTATGATTACAGCACCGAATACATTATAAAACAAGCCGAAACTTCGCTTAAAAACTTAGGTACAGATCGTCTTGATCTTTTATTGCTTCACCGCCCTGCTCCTTTTTTCAATCCGGAAGAAGTTGCTAAGGCTTTTGATCAGCTTAAAAGTAGCGGTAAAGTGCTCAACTTTGGCGTATCAAATTTTAGTCCAGCACAATTTGATACCCTGCAAAGTTATCTTGATATGCCTTTAGCCACCAATCAGGTTGAGATTTCTGTCAGTTGTTTAGCGCATTTTGAGAATGAGAATACCGAATATTTCTTAAAACATAAGATCAAACCGATGGCGTGGTCGCCACTTGCGGGCGGAGCTATTTTCGACCCAAAAACGGAAAAAGATCAGCGTTTAACTGCCGTATTAAAAAATATCGCTGCTGAATTGAATACAGATATAGATCAGGTGATGTATGCGTGGCTTTTAAAGCATCCTACAGGCATTATGCCTATTGTGGGATCACAACATATCAATCGAATTAAAAGTGCTGTTGATGCCCTTAAAATCGAGTTAAGTCTGGAGCAATGGTATAAAATCTATATCGCTTCTAAAGGTGAAGATTTGCCTTAGTTTTTTACTTCATAATCAACATCCTTATAGCCTATTCTCCCGTCTGTAGCAATGATCTCGATACGAATGGTTTTGGTTCCTGAGATTTCATTATTTTGAACGTTTAAACTAATCACCTCTTTGTCTTTCAGCTTCAAATCAGGATTCCAATAAAGACTTACACTGTTATCTCCGGGACCTAAGGCAGACTCTTCACGCTGATATTTTGGAATATAAAATTCTTTAGTTGATGCAAATACAGGAATTGAGGTTTTCAAAATTCCCTTCGACTTCGTGGCGGTATATAGCCCGTTACCACTATACGTATATATGGCCAAAATGCAACCCTGAATTGGGGTCGACCGCGTATCCTTAAACGGATATACCCTTCGATAGAGCAGCATAAAATTTTTAGTGATTCCATCAAGAATTTCAACGCTTTTCACCTCACTGGGTGGTAGATTAGGTAAAAACTGGTAGGCATCATCCAAAACCGGAATTCCGTCGACGAGCACTATTGTTTCCATACCACCGGTTACAACTGCCTTTTGATAGCGAACACCGGTGCTGTCTTGATACATTTGAAAACTGATTTTATCTCCAAAAGACTGCATAAGGACTCCATACAAACCACGATTGTATTCATTTTCTTTACTTTCAAGTTCCCGGCCATCTATAACAACATCCGGTTTACCGTAGGTATCCATTACTTTTTGACGTTGCGGCGTAAGTTCGTAATTGCTGATCACCACTTCATCTAACTGGTTGACTGCAGGATCATAATCAAAAAAAGAATCAGACGCCCCCTCATTTTCTGATTGCTGAAAAACTTTAGATTGTAAATTCTTTTGTTTGAAGAAAGCTTGAGTTCGATCGTACAGTATTTTAGGTTTGTTTGCCTCAGCTAGACTCAACGTATAGTTTCGGTTTTTACCTGCATCATTTTTGGTTTGTAACACCGCCCTTACCCGTCTGCCTTCCATTGGAGGCAAAAGAAAATTAGACCTTCCCAGGCTGTCAGTCTTTTGGGTGTAAAAACTTTGCTCTTCACCAAAAACCATTAAGCTGACGTCAATACCTTCTTTCATTTTATCTTTATTAAAAAGGGCTGCGACCGCTCCTTCAACACCCAGTGCAAATTCAGGCAAAACGTTCATCTGTTCTTCATCCAAAGGTGTATTAAACGCGTAACCTCGCCAACCCTGAGTCAATAGTAAATTATCGAGCTCATCTGGCTTAACAAGATCGGTATCTTCAAAATAAAACGAAGGTTTTTCAATAGTTCCTCTTAATTCTGAACTCAGCATAAAATAGTTCCAAATGTTTTGGTCCTTGCCTAATTCTTTCGGAATCACAACTACCGATGCACTGGCTAGTTGTGCTATTCCAGATGCAGAAAATTCAAGATTTACTTCTTCACCCGTTTTATAAGAGCTCTTAGCCATCTTAAAGTCGATTGGAAGCGCCTCTGTTTCCAGATTATTAAAAAACAAACGTTCGGCTAAGGGATTCTTATTTTTGTCTTTAAGACTAAAAACAATAATTCCAGCAGGTAGCGATTCTTTTGAAAACATTAAAGTCTGCTTTCCAGCTTTTAGCTTTCTAGCTATTTCACCTAATATCAATCCCCTGCTGCTTACTTCTACATACACTGAATCATTTACAAATTGAGTCGAATTAATGAGTACGGCTAGATTATTTCCGACCTCATTGACCGAAAGTGTACTCCCCTTCTCTACCACATCTGTAAACGAATAACTAAGCTTGAGATCCTCGTGAGGCTCTTTCAGTTCAACCCTGTAGTTTGCTTCAGGTTTTGGAAAGATATAAAGGCGCCCCATTCCCAGCTTATTACTTTTAAATGAGGTAATAACATTATTTGCCTCGTCGTACACAGTCCCCGTAACTGCTACGCCTTTTCCTTTCTCGTTAATCGCCTTAAATCCTATCAGGTTATTGATCCCGGCGATTAAGCTCCCACCCTCTGGTAAAAACTGAATGTCAATAGCAGGCTGTGACAAAGGAATGCTTTGGCTCCATTCTTTTCCTGATTCGGTTATTAACTTCATATGCACCCAAGCTGTACCTTCAGGAAAATCTTGTTCCAATAGAAAATACCCCGCGCCATTTTTACGAATAACCTGTTTTTTTACTTGGTCGTCATAAGCCAGTTCTAAATCAAATTTATTGCTGATGGTACTATCAATAAGCTCAGGCTTGAACAGGAATCTCGAGGTGTCTTGATCGTCTGCTTCTATTTTTTGAACGACATCATTCAGCGTTTTGTCTTCTGTTATGGTAAGGTAGCTTTTAAAAATAAAGTCAGACTTAAAATTCGTATTCCACTGCGTGTAAGCTCTCAATTGATAGGTTCCCGGACTGTAGAAATTTTGAATATCAAAATAATTGTTTGCAATTCCGGTTTCTAAGTTCAACAATTTTTCACCAACAACAGTCTCAAAAGGGTCTATCAACTCTACGTGTAAAACCCCACTTAACGTTGAAGGAACATTATCTTTTGCCTGTGCGACAATCGCCTTAAACCATATAGTTTCACCCAAAGTATAATTACTTCGGTCTGTTTGTAGGTATACTTTTTCGGCCAGAGCCTCTTTAGTTGCGATGTCGTTCTGTGCTTTAAGCGCAGAACTTATTAGCATGAACATAAAAGCACAAAGACCGGTTTTTAGTTTGATTAAAAAATTAATCCGGGAACTCTTTGATGCTTTTAAAGTATGCATACGTTTTAATTTATAGGCTTGACGATAAAACTGAATTCATAATCTTGAGGCTTCAGTTGGTATTTTTCTAGTGGTTTTGCACCCCAGCTGTTATCGCCACCAACTCCGGTTTGCCTGTAATCAATATGAAGACTGATCAAATCCCGAGGTTTTATATCTGTGGTATGACGCTGTGCTTTACGAGTTCCCGGGTCAAAATCAGCAGTATAATTGTGATGTGCGCTGAATGAAAACTCCGGTAATCCCAGTATTTGAAAGCCGCTTCCTTGAGCGTCTGTAAGTTGCAGCCAGCGGTTTTCGGTGCGATAACCATTTTCTTGTGGTCGAATGTAAGGGAAATATAAATCGGCCACTGAAGCTTCATAAATACCCACAAAAGCCGCTTCTTTACGGTCTTGATAATTCTCAAACGGACCACGGCCGTACCATTTTACTTGATCAAATTCCTTCGGAAGGATCAAATTCATTCCAAACCGCGGAAGCTCAGCAATATCTTCAGCACCGGAATATTCTAGTTTCTCATAGATTTTTAAGTTTCCGTCTTTATAAAGCGTGTAGCGTATTTTTGTTGTAGCCTCAAGCGTGTCTAATGCAAATGTCGATTCAAAAATCACAGAATCTTTAGTTTTTGCCAAGGTTTCAAATTGAATCAACTTCTGATTTTCTGAAGCGTCTTTCCAAAGTTTACCTCGCCTTTGATAATTATTACCAAAATCATTGTCTGTTGGCGCACGCCAAAAGTTCGCTCGTGGTGCTTTCAATAGATAATCCTGATCTTTATACGTCCATTTGGTCAAGCTTCCGGTTGTTTTATCAAAATGTAAACTGAAATCTTCCCCAGAAACTTCAAGCGCATCCCGTGTACTTTTGGTTTTAAGCTTTTTCTTGTCCAAGTTGGGTGCAAATACAAGCGGTGCTGCTTTTTGAAGTAAAATCTGATCTTGAGCAATTACAAAAGCAGCAGGAAGCATTGCAGATGCGCCTTTCGTTGTTATACTGAAATTGATAAAATACTCGCTTCCATCTTCGGGAAGTTCAAGGGTTTTTATTGAAAAATCTACCGACTGCTGTGGTGCTACATCAAAAGTAGGAAGCTTATCTTCAGCGATAATTTTTCCGTCCTTCAACACTTCATAACTGATCGCGTACATGTTTAAATTGGTAAAGAAGAATCGGTTTTCCAGTTTAAACTTTCGCTGAAGCGTATCAACTAAACTAATTTTCACATCTTGATACACGTGCTTTACTTCAGCTAAAGCCGGGTGCGGACTGCGATCAGGATTGACCAAACCGTTCAATACAAAATTTCCATCATTGCGATACCGGTCGGGACCATAATCACCGCCATACGTCCAATATTCAGTTCCGGTGCTGTCTTTTTTCACAAAACCTTGATCTACCCAATCCCAAATAAAACCGCCTTGCACTTGGTCGTGTTTATATACAAAATCCCATAAATCGCTCAGATTTCCCGTGCTGTTCCCCATACTGTGTGCATATTCGCACCAGATAAACGGGCGATCGGGATACTTGCCCAGATAATGTTCTTCGATATAATCCATACGTGCATACATCCACGGAATGACATCGGTATGCGGTTCTTGAAAACTCTTACCGCGCTCTGCACGCTCGTATTGCACCGGTCGTGTGTTATCGCGGTTTTTGATCCAGTGATAGCCATCAATAAAAGCGGGACCATCGCCGGCTTCATTCCCCATAGACCAAATGATGATCGACGGGTGATTTTTGTTGGTCTCCACCATCGCTTCAAGTCTATCTTGATGCATCAAAGCAAACTCTGGTTTGTTTGCGGGCGTTTTATCTTCATCATAACCAAAACCGTGCGTTTCTATATTGGCTTCATCAACCATATAAATCCCATACTCATCGCAGAGGCTGTACCATAGCGGATCGTTAGGATAATGCGAATTGCGCACCGCATTGATGTTATTTTCTTTAAAGGACCTAATATCCTCAAGCATCGATTCTTTTGAAATCACGTGACCCGTGTGCTGGTCATGTTCGTGGCGATTGACCCCTTTTAGCAAAATAGGTTTCCCGTTAACCAGTAAATTTCCGTTTTTGATCTCGCTGGTTCTAAAGCCTATTTTTGCCGAAGTACTCATCAAAAGTTTGTCTCCTTTTCTTAAGGAAAGCACCACTTGATACAACTTAGGATGTTCTGCGCTCCAAGGCTCTATAGCTTCAAAAGTTTCTTGAAACTGAAGCGTATCGGTTTTTGCTGAAGCAAGTTTTAGGCTTTGTGTTGCGCTATACAGTTCGGCATTAGCATCGCGGATTTTTAAATCAAGCTGAAGATTTTCAGTAGTTGTACCGTCATTTCTTATAGCGATTTTTCCGTCAAATATTCCGTCAATATATTCGGTGTCAAGTCCCGCTTTGAAAAAGAAATCCTGAATATGTGCTTTAGGCTGTGCATAAACATACACATCCCGTTCAATTCCGCTCAGGCGCCAGAAATCCTGATCTTCAAGATAGGTACCGTCACTCCAGCGGTAAACTTCCACAGCGATCTCATTATTACCCGGTTTTACAAAAGATGTGATATCAAACTCAGAAGGTGTTTTTGCGTCTTCATCATAACCCACTTTTTGCCCGTTGATCCAAACATAAAAAGCACTGGTAACTCCTCCAAAATACAGCTTGATCTGCTTATCCTTCCAATCCTGCGGAAGGATAAATTCTCGCTTATACGAACCTACAGGATTATAAATCGTATCTACAAAAGGTGGATTAATTCTATGCGTATATCCGGCGCTCACATACAAGGGAAAATCGTACCCCTGCATCTGCCAATCCCCGGGAACCTTGATATCATCCCAGTCTGAAGTGTTGAAATCTGAATTGTAAAACGCTTTAGGTCGCTGCTCTGGAGTGTCTGAGAGGTTAAACTTCCAAGTGCCGTTAAGCAGCAACAGATTTTCTGATTTGTAATATTCATTTTCAACAGCTTCTTCCTCAGAATCATAAACGTAAAACGTAGATCGAGGCGACTCGGTGTTTTGCGTAACCACACTCAGATTTTGCCATTCAGGCAATTCTTGCGCTTTTAAAATTGGTGCACAAATAAGGACAAAAACTATTAAAAATCTATAGGAGAACATACGCATTATCTAAATATTAATGTGTTGAATATAGCTTTACCGGAGCATTATAAATACGTCAGGATTAATCAAAATTGATACTATGTAATTCACCCGATGTCATTTTAACCTCAAGGTTGTTTCCTTCTGACTCTAGACTTTTCACCGGTAACAACTCCTCTTCTTTCCAGGCTTCGCCTGATTTTTTCCAAAGCATAAGCGTCGCATAGATTTTATTTTTAGCCTTCGGCGAAAATTCAGCAGATACATTGATCACGGCACTGTCATCAGCCACCGGATTTAGATCAGTTTTCTCTAAAATCTCGACTTCTTCCCATCCTGAAAGCGGTACCATAGCGAGTTGATATTGCCCATTATCAATGATGGTCGCGGTATAATTACCAACTTCTTGCGTGCTTTGCTCTATTGTTTTTCCGTCTAATTCAGGAAGCGCATAATGCCCAAGACGCATCGCAACAGGCACTTCACTTGTCTGCTTATCTACGCGCAAAATACCGTTAGCTAACGGGATGTCAACCAACTGCATATGCACCTGATCATTGGTCTCCAAAACGGCATCACGGTAGTATTTACCGTCTTCATATTTTTTAAAAGTATACAGTCGCCAAGGTTCCCATTCTTCCTTTGCATTTTTAAAAACATAATTCATCGAGATGGTACCGTCTGTACCATCGGCTTGCCAGGGAAATGCCGAATTATACGACAACTTATTGTAGTTCTCACTACTGCGAAAGCCCTGCCAGTCGTCTGCTTTACGCTCATGACACCAGGCTCTGATTTCTGAAGCTCCAATCCCGGGGTAATCGGTTAGCAAAACGTTGGAAGCTGCTTGAAATTTGTTATACACCGCATCATCTTCAAATCGTGAGGCCCACGGACCTTCATTTTCGGTTGCGGTCCAAAACGCATTATCTTCCGGAAGCAGCAATCCTAAAAAGGCTTTACCCATCCAGAATACGCTACCTCGCGTGCTATAATTCTGTACTGCCGGCTCAAAATGATCGTAAAAACCAAGAGTTGGGATTCGATCTTTTAAAAACTCAGGATTCTTTAAAAACTGAAGCAACACCCCCGAAGAAATACGACGCAACCAGCCCAAATTAATCGTATCGTCATCAAGCGTTCCTGCAAATGGAAACGGACTGATAGACGCAATGCGATAACTTATACTTCTTCCAAACATGATCATTTCTCCGTCTTCAGAAAACATATAAGGATAGTGATACACCAAATCTTGAAAATTGGTTTTAAAAGCCTTAGCGATCTCTGGATAATGGGTGTTTCCGTACACCGACGCCCACATGGGTCCGTACACCTGAAATGCCCACATACTGTAATAATCGTAGGCCGGGTTGTCGTTATACCAACCTTGGCCGCGATAATCTGCCAGTGATTTGTTCAAATATTCTTCAAGCAAAGGTTTGTTAACCTCATACCCTTGCGCATCAAAAAAACTCAACACAAAAATGTTGAAGAATTTCCAGTTTGAAGGCACAGTTGGTCCGTCACCATAACTCAGCATAGAAGCTGCCAGGGCATCTTTATCTTCCTGACTTAAAGGTTCCCAAAGCGTTTCTGGAGAAATAAATAAGGAAATTGCCAGCGCACCATACTCAACCAGATTTTGACTTGGTCCGCCATTGCCTCGTGGTTTTATAAATCCTTCACTATTGGGATTTGCCAACTTCGGAATTTGATGCTGGTAATATTCGGCTACTTTTATTCCGTTTAAGGTAAGATCTGGTTCCTTTTTAAGCAAAGGAGCCGCGACAAATAACGTACGTACGAGGCCTTCTAATTTCTCAGTAGGCACACGACTTATATCGTGCGGATAACTCTTTCCGGGAAGTTTAGGAAACTTCATCGGGTCATCTAGATCATCAATATAGCTGAAGGCTCCTTCGAGCAAATAGCGTGCTGCATCTTCCCAATGCTTACGCGTCATTCCCGTCATTGGGCTCAATTCATAATCTGGATCTTCTACCTCAAAAAGCGGCATTTCACCATCAACTTGCTTAGCAGGTTTTATTTCTTGAGCTTCGATAGAAGCCATAGTGAATAGCACCACACAAAAACCGGTGATGTACTTTATTTGTTTTACTAAAATCATAACTGGTATTTATTCTGAATCGACAAAGCGTGCCATTTCTGAAGCTGCAAGCAAATACGCTCCAACTCCAAAATCTGCTGTAGAATTTACATCTACCACTTGCCCGGGAATGGCTTTTTCTCCAATAGGTTGTACATAACCCACGCTTCCGTCTTCTTGCAAAGCAACTTCAGTAAGGTATTCCCAGCTTTTTTCTACAACCGGCAAATAGGTTTCTTCATCAAGAAGATCATTGTTAATTCCCCATAAATAACCATAAGTAAAGAATGCTGTCCCGCTAGTTTCTGGTCCCGGAGCGTGCTCAGGATCTAGAATACTGCGCGTCCAATAGCCTTCTGGCTGCTGCGCTTCCTTAAGGGTTACAGCCATTTTTTTGAAGCGGCTTTCAAATGCTTCGCGATACTGAGAATCTTTAGGCAAATCCTGAAGCACCTTAGCTAAACCGGCAAAGACCCAACCGTCTCCACGCGCCCAGAAGTCCTTCTTTCCGTTGAGACTTTTATGCTTCGGGTAAACATATTTCGCATCGCGAAAGTATAATCCGGTTTCTTCATCGAGCATAATGCTGTCTGAATAGGTCAGATACTCGTTGAGTTTATCTAAATACTGCTCATTTCCCGTTACTTTATACAATTTGGTCATTACCGGCATCACCATATATAAACCATCTGCCCACCACCAGTAATCGTTATTTGTCGTGCTCATCTCGTACTCCATCACCTCTTTTGCTCGGGCAATCTTTGAAGGGTCTTTTGAACCTTCAAGCGTATAGAGGTCGATATAGGTTTGAAACGCAATTTGCCAGTCTCCAAAAAGTACGTGATCGTCGGTTTCTCCGTAGTTGTATTTCCAGGCCGATTTGTCTTGGGACTTTGCTCCCATCCACTCGTTATGCTCTGCCCAGGCTTCAGAATAGGCTAAGAACTCTTCATTTCCGGTCACTTTATAAGCCTCTATATTCCCGGTATGATAGGCTGCCGGATGCCAAAATGCAAAATTAGGCTCGGGATGCGCTTCTTGCCAGTGCGTGTTTACCTTTTCAATAATGGCTAAAACCGAATCTTTTTCCTGAGGAATTGCGGTTTCCTCAATATCAGCATCTTGCTTCTGAGTGGTAGAGTCTCCGTTGCTTTTACAACTACTGAAAGCAACCGCCAAAGCTGCAGATAATAGAACTATTTTAAAGTGGTTATTCATTGCTAATTTATTAGTTAGTGTTTTTATTTAAATTCTTAATGCGCGTGGTCAATTGAAATATTTTCGCCACTCCATATCTTTTTTTGAGTCCAGGCTGCATAATCATCAGACCATAGTGGGGCTGTTTCCGGTAAACCTAAGATTAAAAAAGCCTCAGAGCATAGATATAGACTTCCGGTAGAAATGTAGCCTTCTCCAATATTATTTTGAGCTCCATATAAACCTACTTTTAACCATCCATTTTCATCGAAAGTTCCTGGAGCTTCGATTTGTCTCTTAACCATCGTTAATAAGGCTTCACGCACCTGAGCAGGTTTTATTTCTTGAGGTAACTCTTGCCTAAGCGCTATATGTGATAATAATTGAAACGCTCCAAAACGATATGCTAATGATCTTCCTATTGGTGGATAGGTTCCTTCGGGACCAATCAGGCGCTCCTGTATTGCAGCATAACGTTTGGCTCTATATTTTACGTTATCATAATCTTTATCAAGACCATTTCCAGTTTCTTGAAGTGTTTGATGAATATCTAGTAAAAATGGCTGTATCACGAAACTGTTGTAATAATCCCAATGAAAATCAGGACCATCGCCATACATACCATCGCCTAAATACCAATCCTTATGTTTGTTTAAGCCATATTCTATTCGTAACATATCTCCACTATTATCAAATTTTTCTAGTGCGGCTTCAACCATTCCTGAGAACAAAAGCCAATTGCTATAATAAGGCCTAATTACGCGGGTAGACTTCAAAGCTTCAATAATATTCTTCTGGATTGTTTGGTCTAATTGTTCCCAAATAGAAGGATTCCGTAATAACCCCTGAGCTAAAAATGCAGCATCTACAAGTGGTTGAGCATCCTTATTAAAATTCATAAAATCAGCAGATTCAGGGTTTGTAGCATTGTCTAAACAACGAATTACTAAATCGATATATTTTTTACGTAATTTACCTTCGGGAGTGTCATCTGGCCCCAATTCTAACCAAGGTGCCATCCCTGAATATAATCTACCAAAAGCCTCCAAATAGGTAACGTGAGTACGATCATCCCAAGCACCAGGAGAACGCTCAATCGGCATATTCTTTTTCAGTTTCTCTTCAGCAAGATTATTTAAAACAGGATCCGCTATTTTAAGCATCTTCTCAATCATATACTCTCGTTCATCTTGTTGAGCGAGACCTTTCAAACTGACCAGATTAAACGCTATAAAACAAAAGATGAATATGCCTTTAAGTTTTCCCATTATTTAAATTTTAATTATAAGTTTTGATCTTTTCTCTGAAATATCCGAACGTAATCTATAAGGTATTCTCTGGGGAATTTTGTGTTTGAAGGATCTCCCCCATTAGAACCTATAGCCAGATTGAGTAAAAGATAATGCGGTTGTTGAAAGCCATTAAAGCCATCAGGATTTTGCGTTTTATTGAGTTCGATCTCGTTAAGTAATTCGCCGTCTAAGTAGAGTTTGATAGATTCTGAAGTCCAATCCATTTTCCAGATGTGGAATTTTTCAGGCCATTGCGGGTCTTTTTCTAAAAATTCAGCAAACGGAATTTTTGCACTATCCCACGATACATTCCTCCAATTAGCACCCCAGGCTGCATTAGCCAGAATATGAGGTTTACCGCCTATTTGATAGAATTCCATCATATCGATCTCGCCATTGGATGGCCATCCTTTATCAATGCCCAAAGTCCAGATTGCCGGCCACATTCCGCTTGCGGTATCAATTTTTGCGCGCACTTCTACAATGCCATATTTAAACTGAAACTTACCACGGGTATTGATACTCGAAGAAGTATAGGCTGACTGCTCCCGATTCTTTTTCCAATTCGTGCTCTTTGCCTCAAAATTGGGATTGTTAACCTTTTCCTTCTTTCCGGTAATTACCAAATGACCATCTTTGATCGAAGCATTGTCTTCCTGATACCATTGTAATTCTTCGTTGCGTACAAATCCGTTCTCATAAGACCAGTATGCTGCATCTGGTTTTGCACCGGAATCGAATTCGTCGTGCCAAATCAATTCATACCCACTTGGAACTTGAATAGCTTCTTCTATCGATTTCTCTGCTGAAGATTTACAGCTGCCCATAAGAGCAGTTAGTATCATAGTGAAGAGCGCTCCACAAAAACCGGCGATATGTTGAAAATTCAGTTTCATTATTTTGAGATCAATAAGGCTCCTCCTTCAGCAAGAACATCAATTTTTAATTTTCCGTTCTTTTTGACTTTAACTGTTTTTTGAGCAGCCGTTTTGTCTTTTGCGTCATAAATTAGGGTTGCTTCGATACCTTTAAACATGGGTAAGTCTAATTCCAGCGTCTTCTTTGCTTGCTCTCCATTTGTTACTGCCAGATACCAGGTATCTCCTTTTCTACGCGCTATTGCTGCGTAATCGCCCGGTTCACCGCCCACATAAACGGTCTCGTCCCAAACTGTAGGCACTTCTCGCAAAAAGTCTAAAACAAATTCAGGCTGCTCTTCAAGATTGTTTGGTGTTAAGCCAAAATGCTGAATCGGTGAAAAATAAAGAACTGCAGTTGCCAGTTCAAAAGCGTCTGTAGTTTTACGCACGGTTCCTCCCTTTTGATCACGGCTCAAACGCTTGTTCAAGAACACCGGAGCAAAATCCATTGCACCTATGGGATTACGTGTAAATGGTAAAATCGTACTGTAATACGCGTGTTTGTCGAGTGCATATTGCGTAAAAATTAAATTCTCTGATGCACGCACTGCTTCTGAAGTCACGTAGTTTGGATACATTTTTTCCCAACCACGTGGAATAGTACAGCCGTGAAAAGTAATTGCCAGACCATACGTATTGGCGTCGTTCAATATATCTTCATAAAGCTGCATGGTCATCTGCTTATCACCGCCAAAAAAATCAACTTTTAAACCTTTGACTCCTATTTCTTTTAACCAAGCCATCTCTTTTTGGCGCTTATAAGCGGTATTCATAAAATCTTGTGGAGTTTGCGGCGCATTGCTCCAAAAACCATTGGAGTTATACCATAAAACCACATCAACATCTTTTGAATTGGCATACTTTACCAACTCCTCAATCTTATCGCGACCTATGCGGGCATCCCACCAGTTATCGATAAGTACGTATTCAAAATTTAAAGCAGCAGCAAGGTCAATATATTCAATTTGATCTTCGTAGTTGATGCTGTTATCTTGCCAAACGATCCAGCTCCACGTTGCTCTTCCCATTTGATACTCCTGAGAAGGCGCATAACGCTGCTCTACAAGATCAAACGAAGCCGTGGTCTCTACTATAGGTTTTAATGTTTTACCTACAGTTATGGTTCGCCAAGGAGTTTGCGCCGGCATAGCCATTGCCGCAAAAGCATCTCCTAAACCATTATTCTCACCTTCCTGAGGAAAAGCTAACGGAAACAAGCCGTATTTATCTGATTCTCCTAATCGAGAACCGGGATAGCTTCCGTCAACGTTGGTTTCAGAAATTAGAATCCATCCCTTTTCTTCATTTTTGAATAAGCCAGGAAAGGTGTAACCTACACCGTATTGTGATTCGGTTCCTAAAGCTTCGTCAAAGGTGTATTCTTCTTCATACGAAGGTTTGGTTTGTTCCCAGCCTGTCATTGGTAAAGCCTGAGGTGTAATAAACGAAGTAGCATCATCTGGTAAATTAAATCCGGTTGCTTCTTCTAGAATCTTCACTTTGGTATTGCGCTCTTTTGCAGTGAGTTTGTATGCAAAAGCAACATCCCTATTACTCACTCTAAACTGAACAGCCAAGGTATCTTGATTGGCATTTACAAACTTTACGATCAGCTCTTTTGCCTGATATTCAACGTGACTTACTTTAGCTTTTTTAAGGTCGTAGGTTTCAGCTATTGCTGTTGAACTTTGCGCTGCAAACGATAATCCTTCAGAAAAATCTCCTATTGAAGTTTTTAAACCCAGTGGTGAATCTTCCAAAAAATCAACACCATCAAGTTTTACGGCATAAACCGGCTTTTGATCTTCTAGCTGAATATGCACTTTAATATGTTCATCAGGACTAGAAACCACAGCCGGAAGCTGACTCCATACTTGTGATGTAGTCAGCGTGAGCAATACACTTGCAATACATAAAGGTTTAAAATACTTCATCTCTATTTTTATTTAGAATAAGGAAAGGGTGTACGTGTAAGTATACTCTTTATCTTCCAGACGATATTCTCTAAAAGGATATTGCCCCCAGCTGTTGAGACCGCCTAAGCCTCTTTGCTTTAAGTCAATATGTAAAAATACCTCATCCTCTACCGTAATGTCTGTTGGATGCTTTTGATCTTTAGACATTCCGGGATCTAAGTCTTCGGTTGAAACATGCAATGCGCTAAATCCTAAAGGTTGTGCTCCGGTGACTTTTAAACCTTTGCCACTTCCGTTAGCAAGACTTAACCAGCGCGTATCGGTATGATATCCTGATTCTTGTGGTCTGATATACGTCCACGTAAATTGATTCTTCACATCATCTTTATACGTACCAAAGAAAGCTGCTTCTTTTCGGTCTGAATAGTTTTCTAAAGGTCCGCGACCATAATACTGTAATTGATCGTAGGCTTCATTCAGTACCATACGCATTCCAAAACGTGGCATTTCTGCAGTTTTTTCATCATTGATTTTGATCGAAGCGGTAACTTTTATGTCTCCTGAATTTTCTATAAAATAGTCTACAGTATAGGCTGCATCAATTTCCGGAAGTTGGTAATGAACAGTAATAGGAAGTCCTTCAGCTGTTTGTTCACCCAACTCACTTTTAGTCACTACAGCATTTGCGGTTGCATCTTTCCAAACCTTTAAACGACCCGGCATACCGTTTCCAAAATCATTATCTGTTGGAGCACGCCAAAAATAAGGCTGCGGAAATTGAGCGATCACTGTAGAAGCGTCTGCCAATTGATATTTACTTAATTTTCCGGTCTTGAGGTCGAATACGCCGGAAACCGCTGAAGCATTGAAAATGATTTGATCATCCTCTTGCTCAAAGCTTAAACGCTCTTCAGTTTCTGAATCCTTGCTTTCAGCAAAATAATCGGTTTCTCCAACTTTAAATTGTTCCTTGGCCAATTCATATCCTGCCGGAACTAAAGCTGAAGCCTCCTTTGTAGTAGCGTAAACATTCAAGAAATATTCGCCACCAGAAGTCTCCGGAAGGTCTAAGCCAATGAGCTCATAAGCATTAGGTGCTACGCTAGTCTCAAAAGTTCCTGTTTCTGTTACCTTTCCATCTTGTAAAAGTTCCCATTTAAAATCGAACTGATCTAAGTTGGTATAATTGTATTTATTCTCGATTCTGAGATTGCTTCCTACCCATTCAAAATCTATATTTTGATAAACTTTTTTCACTTCAACTAAAGAAGGGTGTGGAACACGATCTGCAGTTACAAGTCCATTGGCAAGAAAGTTCTCATCGTTCGGTTGATCCTCTGCACCAAGATCACCACCATAAGCCCAGAACTCGCGACCATCTTCGGTTTCTGCTCGTAAACCTTGATCTACCCAATCCCAGATAAATCCACCTTGCATATGCGGACTGCTATCAATTATATCCCAATAGGCTCTAAAGTTTCCGCTACTGTTCCCCATGGCATGAGAATATTCACACATAATGAACGGTCGCGTCACATCGGTACGTTCTGCATATTCTTTCATATGTCTAATTCCGGGATACATGGGTGCGACTACATCGGTGTTTCGGTTTTGGCCTGCCTGTTCAAAAGTTACAAGACGGGTAGGATCGGTTTCCTTTAACCAGTCGTAGGCATCGTAAAAAACAGGACCATTACCACACTCGTTACCCATAGACCAGAGGATAATTGATGCGTGATTTTTATCCATCTCATACATTCTTTTTATGCGATCAAGATGCGCTGCATACCATTCTTCAGAATACGCCGGATGCTTTGATTTATCAAAATTACCTTGCCATTCTGCTCCCATTCCATGCGTTTCGATATTCGCTTCATCTACAATGTAAAAACCAAATTCATCAGCCAGATCATAAACCTGTTGCCCATGTGGATAGTGACTCATACGCACTGCGTTGATATTATTGCGCGCCATCAACTCAAAATCTTTACGTGTAATTTCAAGATCGGGTACGTGACCTTTGTCTGGATGATGCTCGTGTAGATTTACGCCGTGTACGGTAACTGGTTTTCCGTTTACGAGAAGTTGCGCGTTTTTAAGCTCTACTTTTCTAAAACCGGTACGGCCGGAAGTAGCTGCCAGCGGATTTCCCTTTTTGTCTTCTAGAGTAAGCGTGTACGTGTAAAGTGTAGGAGTTTCTCCGCTCCATTTTTGAATCTTAGGAAGCGATCGCTCAAAAGAAATTGTCCCACCTTTTTTAGGTACTTCTTTTTTTTCTGCGAAAACTAAATTGTCATTTTCATCAAAAAGGGCTACTTCTAATCGTGCCTTTTTGATTTTGCTTTTTTCAAAAGTGCGCATATCAACTTCTGCTGAAAATAAACCGGACGTAAAATCTGCGGTCAAATCACTCACAACTTTGTAGTCCCAAATGGTGGTTTTGGGCATCGCTTGAAGAAAAACATCACGTTCAATTCCGCTTAAGCGCCAGAAATCCTGATCTTCTAAATAACTCCCATCATGCCAGCGAAAAACCTGAACTGCAAGTAGATTTTCTCCTTTCTCCAAAAATTGAGTGATGTTGAATTCAGCCGGAGTTTTTGAAGCTTTGGTCATCCCTACTTCTTCCCCGTTGACAAAAATGCGGGCATATCCTGAAATAGATCCAAAACTCAATAACACTTCTTTATCCTCCCATTTTTCAGGAATACTGAATTGTGTGCGGTAACTCCCAACAGGATTATACTCTTGATCAATTTTAGGAATATCTTTTTTAAAAGGGTATTGAACGTTTGTGTAAATGGGTAGATCAAAACCTTCAGTCTCCCAGTTTGACGGTACTGTTATGTCGCTCCACGAACTGTCGTCAAGATCGGTTTTATAAAAATCGGTAGGACGTTCAGCCGGAGTTTTTACAATGTCAAATTTCCATACGCCATTGAGACTCTTGTAAAGTTCAGATTGTGCCGCATCTCGGGTTTTAGCTTTTTGAGTTTTTTCAAAAAGCACAAAAGATGCACGACCTTCTTCTTTGTTTCGGTCGATAATTTTGGGGTTTTCCCATTCATTTTGTTGTGCGTAAGAGGTCAAAAGACAAAAAACGCTAAAAAGGCTTAAAGCAATTTTTTTCATTAGTTTCATTGAATATTTAGTAGGGGTGATTAGTTTTTTGTGGTTAATTGGTCAAGATTCACTTCAAGGACTTCTACAGGTGTTGCTTCATTTTCTTTGAGTCCTTCTCCATCGATCTGGATTACTTGTTGTTTAAATAAATGCAATTGCTTCTGTGTTTTAAAAAGCTCTTTATCAAAGTTAGGTTCCCAGGCGCCAACACTCTCTACAGTGATATCCTGAACGCTCCAAGCTGTTTCAGAGGCTAACTGTTTTGAGGCTATGCTAATTTTGCTTCCGCGCAGGTCATCTCTAAAAATTAAAAATGCGGTGGTTTTATTGGCTTTTTCCGTTAAAATGATTTCTGGTCTTGAGATCGGAATTTTCTTAGTACCTCCTCCTCCAAGCGTAAAACCTGTTGTTCTAAACCCTGTATTTTCAACCTTCCATACATCATCTTTTTTATAAACCAGATGATATTGTGTCGTTCCTTCGGTATTCCAGTAATTCACGATATACGGATTCCCATCCTGATCTGCGGTCATCGCTGTTTGATTGATCAAACTACTATTCTGTGGAATTTCCCAAGCATATTCTGCAGAGCTTGCTGTGATGGGCAATGCATATGGCTTTTCTGTTGAGGTTACCCAAGTTTTACCGCCATCTAAAGATTTGGCATAAGCGATATCGTGATTGGTCTCTACATCCCAAGTCTCCCGCCAAACCCAAGACAGATGAACGGTCCCCTGTGTATCTACATAGGCTTGCCAATAGGCATTACGCGCATCTTCGCCATCAATAAGATTGCTATGCAATTGCGACCATTCCTTTTGAGCTGTGTCATATTTATTTAGAACTAAAGAACCTCTACCCGATTCACCGGAGCGATACATAAATAACAGATCACCAGACGGAAGATTATAAAATTGAGGGTATGAAATTCTACTTTCTAAATTTCCTGTCATCGGCATTTTTTCGCCTAACTCTAGCGATAATGGTTCTTTACTGCGTGCATAGCGCAATTCATTATTATGGTGATCCCAGCTCACATGCAAATACCCTGCTCCATCAACAGCAATACTTATCGCATTATGCGCATCTGCAGTATTTCCTTTATATGCTGTTTGCTGTGTTTGCCAAATACCATCAGGTAATGTTCGTTGTGCTAAAACCAAAAAGGAATCGGCATCATAATACGCCGTAAACTGTGTGTTTTTATAAGTAGTTATGGCATTCTGTCTAAAAATCACCGTATTTACCGAGTTAGAAGACCATCCAAGACCAACTTCGGTAGTTTTTAAAGGTGTAATTGATTTTGAAGAATTGCAGGAAAAAAGCAGAAAAGCAAAACTTAAAATCAATAGCGTTCTGTAAAAAAGTATTTTCATAAATTCGTTTATAAATGTATTGAAAACATTTATGGTTTTAATACATGTTTTCAAAATAGGCTTTACCAATAAAACAGAATAGCCGTATATTATCACACTATGATTTCTTGTAACTCGTTTTGGGGTTTTACGAAATCGAAATAGTTTGTCGAGTTATTTTACAATTTTCTTAAAACCTTTTCGCTAATTAAGGGTAGGAATTGATTTTTTATAGGGGGCTTACTGTTCAGACCGCTCTGGAACAGGCTTACTTTGTTAAAATCAATTTTAGAAAACAAGGTGGTTAAGTCAATAGAAAAACGATTTATGATTAAAAAAACTGCTTTTATTCTCTTTCTGTTGGTACAAATAAGTATTGGTCAGGAGCTTCCTATAGACCGCCAACTTACCTTTTATAAACTAGATACAGAAGACGGTCTTTCTAATAATCTGGTGCGTGTTATTGAACAAGATGCATTAGGCCTTATGTGGATCGGGACCGCTGATGGGATCAACAGATACGATGGTAATGATTTCAGTGTTTATAGAAAAGAGAATTCGGGACTTACAGACAACTATCTTCAAAATATCGTACACAATACAAACACTGGCAACCTATTAATTGGTAGTGACGGAGGTTTTGATCTTTTTGATCTAGAAAATAATGCTTTTGAGCATTTTAGTGCCGAAAATGCAATCTTATCTAATAGTGTCAATTCATTTGCATTTACTTCCGCAGGTACAATTTATGCAGGAGATTTTGGTATAGGCATTCGTGTTTTCGAGAATCATAAACAAACGCATATTTATAAGCACAATGCTGATGATTCTAAGTCTTTATCCTCTAATGAAATTATTGCTTTAAAAATTCAAAACGATTCTCTGCTTTGGGTAGGAACGCGTAACGACGGTCTTAATAAAATAAATCTTTTAACCGATGAAGTTACTCGTGTTGCACTTAATAATAGATCAGATTTTAGAGTTAATACCCTTTTCATAGACAGTCGTGATCAATTATGGATAGGTACCAATGAAGGGATTAAAATTCTAAACCAAGACCAAGATCTTATAACGCTTAAAAAAAATGCAGCCTATGGTTTATCTGGAAATGACATCACCTGCTTTGAAGAGGACACCTACGGAAGAATCTGGGTAGGCACCTATGATGGTGGCTTGAATCTTATAAACGCCACTAAACAAATTAAAAGTGCCAGCGATCTTAAAATCGAACATTATTTACCTAAAGAAGATGGAAGCAGCGTTTTTAATGCCACGATTTTCTCGCTGAAAAAAGACCGAAACGGTAATATGTGGTTGGGTACTTATGCAGGGATTAATTTTGTTAATCCACGAGGTGAACCGGTAAACCTGATCACCAATAGTCTAAATGGAACAGCACGAATAACGCATAATCGCATCAATGCTATTGCTGAAGATCCTTCAGGAAAACTTTATATAGGTACTGACGGGGGTGGCGTAGATCGCTATGATCCAAAATCAAAAACCTATGATTATTCCGTTTTTGATGAAAATAAGGGCCTCCAAAGTAATCATATTCTTAGCCTGCTCTCAGACCAAAATAAGCAGATTTGGATAGGCACGTATTTAGGCGGTTTGAGCAAATTCAATTTCGGCACCAAGCGTTGGAAGCATTACCTACAGGGCGAACAAAAAGATGGAAATGACGTTCGAGTGCTATTTCAGGCTGAAAACAGTGCGATCTATGCAGGTACCAACAGAGGTGGCCTATTTGTTTACGATAAAGACAAAGATGTATTTGAGTATATTTCAAGTTTAGGTAAAATTGATGTTCGCGATATTGCTCAAGACACTGAGGATAATTTATGGCTCGCTACTTATGGGAACGGCGTTATTCAATACAATCCAAAATCTCAAAAAATTACGCACTACAACACCGAAACTCTTGCCGGACTCACAACCAATGTGATCTTTAGTATTTTGATTACCGAAGAAAACACCATCGTTGCCGGGACAAAACACGCGGGACTTATTCAGTTTCAACCTGGGGCACAAAAGGCTTTAAATCTTAGAGAGGAAGATGGTTTGAGCAATAATACCATCAACAGTATCATAAGCTACGAGGATGAGACCATCTGGCTAGGTACTTTTAAAGGCATTTCCAAATACGATCCTCAAACTCACAAGATCGAAAACCTCACCAAATTTAATAACATACATAAGAGTGAATATAACGCGGGAGCTGTTTTGGCATCAAGTTCTGGCGAACTGTATTTCGGAAGCAATAAAGGACTTAATCAATTAAGACCTGAAAACCTACTCAACACGAATAGTACACAATCTCTGATCATAAAAGACCTTTTAGTTTTTAACGAGTCAGTTGCGATTGATCCTCATAATAGCAAAGCGACCTTGCAAAAAGCAATGCCTTTTAATAAAGATATAAGTCTCGATGCAAACAAAACCGTATTCTCTATAGACTTTACAACGCTTGATTTTCCATTTGCTAATAACACCAATTATTCATACATCTTGGAAGGTTTTAACGAGCATTGGATCGATTTAAAAAATGCAAATCGCATCAATTTCAGTAATATTCCTCCCGGAGATTATACGTTAAAGATCAAAGCTGAAAATGCATCGAGTGGTCCGCTGTACAAGGAGCTTAATATTCATATGCTGCCGCCCATTTGGCAAACCGTACCTGCTTACATTTTCTATCTGCTGAGTATTGTTCTTTTAATCTGGGCCGGACTACGATATTATTCAGAGCATATCAAACTCAAAAACTCGCTTATTCTTGAGAAAAATCAACGTAAGCTGGAGCACGAACTCAATGAAGAACGCATACGCTTTTATACCGGTTTTTCTCATGAACTAAAAACCCCGCTCACCTTAATTCTTGCCCCGCTAGAAACATTGCTTCACGAGATTCAGCATAAACAACATCACAAAAGCCTGAAGCTGATCAAACGTAATGCAGACAGCTTGTTGCAATTCATCAACAAACTATTGGAATTCAGAAAAAGTGAAGAAGGCTTAAGCGAATTGAAATTAAATCAATTCAATTTATCAAAAAATATTTCCACTTGGCTCGCCTCGTACGACCCCTTACTCAAGAAAAAAGAGATCGAGTTGGTAATCACGATGCCTCAGCAGCCCATAACTATTTATTGCGATCTGGAAAAAATACAGGTAATCGTAAACAATCTTTTGAGCAATGCGATCAAATACACGAATCCAAAAGATCAAATCACTATCGAGCTTGCTCAGGATGACATTCAAGTTTATTTAAAAGTCAAAGATTTTGGTCCCGGAATTAAATCTAAAGACATAGAACACATCTTTGAATGGTATTATCAATCTAACTCTTCTATTAAAAAAGATGGAAGTGGGATTGGTCTCGCCCTGTCTAAGCGTTTTGCACAACTGCATATGGGTAATCTTGAAGTCGTGAGTAGAGTAAATCAAGGAAGTACGTTTACTTTGACGCTACCTAAAGATGATCGCTTGTTGAATGAATATCTTCAAAATGATCAAAAAGCATTAAGCAATGCCAAGGTAATAGAAAATCATGTCAACCGCTTCACTAAAGAAGAAAATGTAAAAACAGATATAAATACCCTTATCATAGAGCCTGAATCAAAACGGAAATTGATTTTGCTTATTGATGACAACCCTGATATTTTAGAATTATTAGATTCTGCTCTGGCTCAGGAATATGATCTCATACACGCTGAAGACGGTGAAGCTGGTATCGCACAAGCTTGTAAATATGTTCCCGATTTGATCATCAGTGACGTGATGATGCCGATCAAAAACGGTATAGATCTATGTCATTTTATAAAGCATAAAAAGGAAACCTCACATATTCCAGTGATATTGCTTTCGGCAAAAAGCAATTTTGAAATGATCGAAACCGGCTATACCGAAGGTGCAGACGATTATATGCTCAAACCTTTTAACATCAAGGTACTTCAGGCGCGTATCAAAAATCTTATCGAGAGTCGCGCGCACTTACTACAAACAGCAACTCCTAAAGAAGACGAGACTGAACTTTTGGCCACAGACCAAAAGAAACTTATAGAAGTTGAAAAAGAATTTTTAGCTGAATTTCACCAGATTGTATTTCAGAATATGCAACAGGGTATTAAAACCGTAAGTGTTGTAGCCGAAGAAATTGGGATGAGCCGATCGTCACTTTACCGAAAGATCAAAGCGATTACCGGTAAAAATATCAATGAATATATTAGAAATATTAAGATCGAACACGCAGCTTATTTGATCGAAAAAGAAAAATTTACCATTTCTCAAGCGGCATATGAAGTTGGTTTTGGAGATGCTAAGTATTTTAGGAAGATCTTTAAAGAGCGCTTCGGGAAAACACCATCGGCCTTCAAACCGAATTAATACATTTCAATATCCTGCCTCAGGAAATCCTAAACCTATTGAAGTCTTTGGCGCTATCTGTAAACTACCTCAGGGCAAGCCTCTCTGCCGACAAAGGCAGGCCCAAGACAGTGCAACGAACTTTCAATTTCGAGGTATCCCGATAATTATCGTGACGGAGTATTAAACCCCTTGGCGGTACCAATAAAAAAAGCTCCGCTTCAAAAGAAACGGAGCTTTTTTTACACTCAAATCTGTTCTCATTCTACCGGAATAGTCACCGGAGCTATTCCTTCAAGTGTAGGTGTTACTTCGATAATGGAACCATCTTCAGCGAAGGTTAATTTATCGATACAAACTTCTCTATGAAAGCCTGCCGGTCTTCCCATTGTAATGCCTTTAGGTCTGGTAAAACGGTGATAAACAATATACCAGTCATCTGTTCCCGGCACATTAATAACCGAATTATGACCGGTACCATAAATCTCGTTATCCTCATCTTTTTCAATCACCATATTCTCTTCAGGAATATTGAGCGGCCCCAACGGACTCTCTGCAGTGGCGTAACGCACGCGATAATTAGGGCTTCTGGTGTCATCCTCAGACCACATAAAATAGTATTTTCCGTCTCTAAAAAACACTTCTGTTCCTTCTCTAAAAGTTCCGTCAGGTGTTAACTCGGCTAAAGTTTCTTCCTTATACGAAATCATATCCTCATTAAGCTCTGCTCCTGCCATATAGCCATTTCCCCAATAGAAGTAAGCTTTTCCATCATTAGGATCTATAAATACATCAGGATCGATAATTTGACCTCCTCCTCTTTTGATCGCCTGGGGCTTAGTACCTACAAATGCTTCTCCAGAATCTGTGAAAGGACCAGCAGGATCGTCTGCCGTTGCCAAACCTATAGTTTGTGCCGCAGAGAAATAATAAAAGTATTTCAGCGCACCGTCGATTTCCTTTTCTGCAATACAAGGAGCCCAAGCATTGCGATTGGCCCAAGAAACATCTTTCTTTAGGTCTAAGATAACACCTTCATCCTCCCAGTGTACAAGGTCTTTAGAAGAAAATGTTTTAAAATAGGTTCCGCTCCAGCTATCAAAACCATCACTTGTGGGATACAAATAAAACTTTTGATCCTTTTCTGAATAAATAATTTCAGGATCGGCATAGAATCCGTCAAGTACCGGATTATTTGCTAGGGCAGCTTCAACAGTATATGTCTTTGATGTTCCGTCAGGAAGGCTAAGGGTATAGCTATGAGCATTGGAAGAAAAGTCCTTTGTTCCGGTTTCTAATAATGAAACACCCGGAAAAGTAACTAACTGTGGATCTAAATCTGTCAAACTACTATCAGCATAAACCGGTAAATACATTGTAGCCGTTTCCGCATCAGTTACTATGTTTTGCTGTCTTATGGCTTTTGCTCTAGCTCCTACAAGAAGTGGTAATTCTTCAGAAGGAAAAGCTTTTAAAAGTTGTGCAGCCTCTGATTCGGTCACCGGAATGATCGTCCCGTGACGCGGATGAAAATTCATAGAAACCTTATCTGCGCCCAAAGCTTTAAAGTTTAATAAATCGGTTGACTCTGCGAATTGATATTTCCCATCAACGTACATGTCATACATCAAAATATACTTATCACTATCAATCATTTTAAATACTGAAGAACCTTCTACTGCGCGATCAGTTTGATCTTTATAGCCCTCTTCAGGCACATAACCAGATGTTAAACTGTCTGAAACAGCCACACGAATTCCTTTGGTCGCGGTTCCTTCTGTTTTATAGAACATATAGTATTTATCGTCCTTTTTAATGATGTCTGCATCGATACAGGATTTCTCATCCGGACTGTAAAAAAGTTGTTTGGGAGTGCTCTCTAACGCTGTAAAATCTTCATTAGCGTACGCGTAATAAATGATATCATATCCGCCCGGTTGTAACATAGAGAAATACACCATATACTTACCTGCTTCTGCATCGTAAATGGTCTGCGGAGCCCAAGCTCTACTAATATCACTAAACTCAGAAAATTCTTCAGCAAGATTGATTTGCGACGTTTCCCAGTTTAATAGATCTGTAGATTTTGCCAAAATAATTTCGGTATTGCTCCAGCCGTTATCGGTTTTCAAATCGGTTAAAACCATATAGAAATTTCCATCCTCTCCTCTTAAAATATGCGGATCGCGAACACCACCGGTAGTACTTATACTGTCTGTACTCACAATAGGTTTGTCATCATTTAAGGCGTAATAATCAAAGCCATTTCTACTTAAAGCATAATGCACAGCTTCTTCCCCAGCCCTATTACCAGTGAAGTAAACAAAAAGATACGCGGTGTAATCGTCAGCAGTCTTTGTAGTATCGCAAGAATAAAAGACTTGAGATGAAACGAGCAGCGCGAGGATAAAGACCAATCGAAATTTAAACATGTTATAAAATTTAGAGTGTTTGTATACGTCTCAGAAAGTTCTGAAACCAAATTCAAGCCAATTTTCAAAATTCTAGAATCGGCTTTACAAATAAAATAAAAATAAATGTGTTTTATACATTTATAATGCGAAAATTTAAATTTCCCGTTTTTTATTCCTCATCAAAAGGACTCTAAAAGTTTATTTATAACAAAAAATTTAGGTTTAAAATAGCAAATTCTTAAAGCTCATTTTCATCAATGATGTATTTCAAATGCATAGAATTAGGGCCAAAAGTCCCCATTATACCTATCCTGCACCATCAACCCCCTATTATTAATTGATAAGCCCCCGATTCACAAAACGCATTTTATAGAACATTGAACTCTGATTAAACGCTTATAAACAATTAAACACATTAAGCTAGATGTTCAACTAATACTTATTCTATGAAACAAAACATGTTACAATTAAAATCAATTGCGATTTGCAGTCTTGTAATGTTGTTGTTAGGCTTTTCTTTTGATGTTAAAGCTACAACGATATCGCAACCGCAACAGACTGTTTCCGGTACAGTTACAACAGCGGCAGATGGTATGCCACTTCCCGGAGTTACAGTTGTTGTAAAAGGTACTTCTAACGGTACCACAACTGATTTTGACGGAAACTACGAACTTGAAGTTGCTGCAGACGCTGTGCTCTCTTTTTCTTATGTAGGAATGAAAACGATTGATATTCCTGTAAACGGTCAATCTACGATTAATGCCCAGCTAGAAGAAGATCTAGGGGTTTTAGACGAAATCGTTGTCGTTGGGTATGGTAGTCAAAAGAAGTCTGATGTAACGGGCTCTGTGGCTTCGGTTCCTGAAGAACGTCTAGAAAACCTACCGGTGACTAACGTAACCCAAGCTATTCAAGGTACTACTGCCGGACTAAATATAAGTCAAGGTTCTTCGGTGCCAGGTTCTACCGGATCTATTCAAGTGCGCGGTATCAATTCAATCACAGGAAGTACGAGTCCATTTATTGTTTTAGATGGTGTTCCATTTACAGGTACTTTAAACGATATCAACACTAGAGATATTCAGTCTATTCAAATTCTAAAAGATGCTTCTGCCGTTGCAATTTACGGTACACGTGGTTCTAACGGAGTCATCCTTATTCAAACTAAAAGAGGAACCAGCGGTGATCCTGTGATCAATTACAGCACGTATGGCGCGATTGAAGAATTTGCAAATGTGCTTGAACCTTTAGGTCCTGATGCTTATGTGCAGAAATACGCAGATTTTTTCAGCCAAAATAATCCTGGAGCAGAACAAGATCGTATTCTTGAAAATCAGTCTGAAATCGACAATTACAATGCCGGGATCACTACAGATTGGTTTGATATTGCGACCCGAAGCGGTGTTATTCAAGAGCATAACTTAAGTATTCGCGGTGGAAGCGAGAAAACCAAGTATTTTGTATCCGGAAGTTATTTGGATCAAAAAGGGGTTATTGAAGGTTATGATTATCAAAAATTCACCCTGCGTTCTAATATAGACGTTCAACTCACCGACTATTTAAAGGTTGGCCTTAATGCATTTTTTGCTAATAACAATTTTGATGGTGGTCGCGCAAATTTACTTCTGGCAACCGCTATGAGCCCCTACTCTGTTCCTTATGATGAGAACGGCGAACTCATAATCAACCCTATGTTGCCAGAGTTGCTTTATGAAAATCCATTGTTGGGCTTAACTACAGACCGCGTACAGCGCGAGCGTACTTTATCAGGTAATGTTTTTGCTGAAGTTACTCCGGCCTTTGCCGAAGGTTTGAGCTATAGAATTAACGCTTCGTACACGTTTAATCCGTATTTATATCGCAACTATACCGGTCGTGCTGCAAATAATAACAGAGGTACAGCAAATGTAGGGGGTGATGAAGAAAAAGTATGGATTATTGAAAATATCCTAAAATACTCTAAGAGCTTCGGGAAACATAATTTTGATTTAACCGCTTTATATAGTGCGCAAGCCAATGAGTTTTTCCAAGAGTCTCTTACAGGTACCGGTTTTGTAAACGACCAGTTATCGTACAATAATATTTCGGCAGCAGAAAATATCACCGGTGATACTTATAGCAGTAGATCTACGCTCTTATCACAAATGGGACGACTAAATTATAATTATGACAGTCGCTACCTGCTTACGTTTACGGTACGTCGCGATGGATATTCAGCCTTTGGTTCAAATACCAGTAAATATGGTGTATTTCCATCTGCAGCATTAGGGTGGAATATTCACAAGGAAGCATTTATGGAAAATGCTGATGTCATTAACAATTTGAAGCTAAGATTTTCTATTGGTGAAACGGGTAACCGTGGGGTAGGAATTAACCAAACTCAAACCCGTGCAGGTACATTGCTTTATCCATTTGGTGGGCAGTCCTATACCGGGACTTACATCGCCGGTTTAGGTAACCCAAACTTAAAGTGGGAAACTACGGTTTCTGGAAACCTTGGTGTTGACTTTGGCTTACTAAATAACCGCATTAATGGATCGTTTGAAGTCTATAAATCAAAAACCGAAGATCTTCTTCTTAACCGAAGCATCCCGGCTCTGACAGGTACTACTAGTATTATTGAAAACATAGGTGCGGTAGAAAATAGAGGTTTTGAATTTACTATAAACAGCACCAATATTGACACCGGTGATTTTAGATGGGAGAGCAACATCAACTTCTCTACCTATAAAAATGAGATTCTTGACCTTTATGGCGATGGCGAAGATGACATCCCAAGTAGATGGTTTATTGGTAAATCACTAGGTGCTATTTATGATTACAAAATGGTTGGTGTATGGCAAGAAGGTGAAGACACAGGTAGCTTTAATGCCAATCCAGGAGATTTAAAATTTGAAGACATTAATGGTGATGGAGTGATTGAGCCAGAAAACGATCGCGTATATTTAGGTTCAAGCCTTCCTAAATGGACCGGCGGTTTAACAAATACCTTCTCTTACAAAAACTTTGATTTATCGTTCTTTATTCAGACCGTTCAAGGAGTTTTAAAAGGTAATCCTGATATCAACTATGGGGATGAATTATCAAGACGTAACACCCCTTCTAACGTAGGGTACTGGACACCAGAAAATCAAAGCAATGAATTTCCTTCTCTTGTTTATCGTAATACTTTGGGCTACGGCTATCCTAGAGATGCAAGTTACGTAAGATTAAAAGATGCGCGTCTCAGCTACAGATTTCCTATTGAAAAAATTGAGCGTTTTGGCCTAGATAATTTAATGATCTACGTAGCCGGAAGAAATTTATATACCTGGACAGATTGGATAGGCTGGGATCCAGAAAGTAGCCAATCGTATAGAGGGTCTGGAGATTGGACTAACAACTACCCAGTTGTGAGAACATACTCTATAGGACTTAATGTTTCGCTTTAAAATGGCTAATCGAAAAAAGATACACTTTATGAAAAATATATCTAAACTTACACTTATACTGCTTAGCCTAAATATCTTCATATTTAGTTCTTGCGGTGATGACTTTCTAGAAGAAGAAATTCGTTCTGACTTTACTCCAGAAACACTTAACGATGAATTGGGGTATCAAGCCCAGCTCGTGGGACTTTATCAAATGCTGAGTACTTTTTATACCCGAAGCGGGCAACAAGGTTGGTTATCTGTATGGCAAGCCGGTACAGATATCGTATGGCCTACAGCACCGCAAGGAGTTGAAGTACCGTATTACAAGTACAATCAATTAACTACAGATGATAGTGCAGCATATCAAAGCTGGGAGCTTTGGTACAATATGGTTGAAAATACAAACAGTATTATCGCCAGCATTGAGGCCAATACTTCAGAAGAACTTTCTCAAGAAGAAAAAGATGCAATTAATGCCGAAGCTCGCTTTTTTAGAGCCTATGCGTATAATAATTTGGCAACGCTTTTTGGTGGAGTTCCTCTTATTACAGAGCCGGTTACTGAAGCTCGTTTTGATTACACCCGGAATTCTCTGGAAGAAATAAATGCTCAGATTGAAACAGATTTGCAATACGCTACCGCAAATCTTGCAGATCCTACAAACGCTCCTCAATTTGAAGCACGCGTGCATAAATATGTAGCGCATCAATTATTTGCAGAATTCTACCTAAGATCTGGACAACCTGATTTGGCTGAAGATCAAGCCGATATTATTATAAATAGCAATGCCTTTCAATTAGTTACAGAACGTTATGGTGTGAAAGCAGGTGAAGAAGGAGATCCTTTTTCTGATATGTTCTTTAAAGGAAATCAGCGCCGTTCTCAAGGCAATACCGAAGCTATTTGGGTCTTAGAAAATGAGAACCCTGCAGACGTGCGTGGTGGTTCAAGTGGTTCTCCTCAACAACGTCGTATTTGGGGTGCTGGCTACCATAACGTAAATGGTATGATCCCGGCAGATTCGTTAGGTGGTAGAGGAATTGCACGTATTCGTCTTAACAACTGGGTCATCTATGATCTATATGATGAAGGAGACATGCGTAACTCTAAACATAACATCCACAAGCGATTTAGATACAATAATCCAGATCCTAATTTTTCTGATATTTATGGCGAACTCGTGCCTTATGAAGGGATTGATACGCTTGCCAGAATTCAACCTTATTCGTTAAAATGGGGGCATTTTGATCCTGCAGATGTATTTGGTTTTGGGATGTGGAAAGATTTCATGATTATGCGTTTAGGTGAAACCTATTTACTAAAGGCTGAAGCGCAAGTGGCTCAGAATAATCCGGGTGGTGCTGCAACTACTATTAATATTTTAAGAACACGCGCAAATGCTCCTCAAGTAACTGCAGGAGAAATGAGCCTTGATTTTATACTCGATGAGCGCGTACGTGAATTGCTCGCTGAGGAAAACCGGAGAATGACCTTAATGCGAACCAAAATGCTCGTAGAGCGTGCTACACGACTTAACATTCAAGATGAGAGTATTCCGTTACCTCAAACAATGCGCATTGAAGGACTGCAAGAATTTCACGAGTTGTTCCCCATACCTCTTCGCGAGATTCAACTTAATAAAGAAGCAGAGTTAACTCAGAATCCTGGTTATACTGGGAGTTAATCATTGGGTTAAAATTTGTTTGTGTGAAGCGCTGTGTAAAAACAGCGCTTTTTTTGTTGATGCTCGTTGAACATAGCAGTTCTTTAATTTACTATCGTTATAGTAGCTTGATCTCAAAAGTTTTAAATATCCTTAACGGAAATATGTCCTGCTTCCGCTTAACTTCAAAGTAAATTCTACAAAACGCTGGGCTTATGTTAGACTATTTTGACTCACAAACCTCAAAATTTTTGCTCATTACCATTCTTGCAGGAATGGTCTTTTTCGGCTTGATTTTCTATTTTCTAAAGAAATTGGGCAAAAGCCCTAAGAATATTCTACCAGTCAATTTCGCCGGAAATATGAGACTTCCGCTTGCGCTATTTATGTTGGCGCTTGTGCTCAAAATCATTAAAACTAACGATCGTATTTTAGAATTTATAGAGGAGAACTTTTTGAGTCATGTAAGTACGTTGCTCTTTATTTTAAGTATCACTTGGATTTTAATCGTTATTCTCAAAGCATTTAAAAGAAATATTCTTTTAAAATATGATATGAGTGCTTCAGACAATGTTCACGCGCGTAAAGTCTATACGCAATTTACCGTACTCGAGCGCGTGCTTATGTTTTTAATCATTCTTTTTGCGGTAAGTATTGCCCTGATGAGTTTTGATAGCATTCGCTCTATAGGAGTGAGTATGTTGACTTCCGCCGGAATCGCAGGGATCATCATTGGTTTTGCTGCACAAAAAGCTCTAGGTACTTTGATGGCTGGGATTCAAATTGCGTTTACGCAGCCTATTCGTTTAGACGATGTGGTTGTTGTTGAAGGAGAATGGGGCCGCATTGAAGAAATTTATCTTACCTATGTGGTCGTTAAGATCTGGGACAAACGCCGTCTGGTACTGCCTACCACCTATTTTATCGAACAACCTTTTCAAAACTGGACACGCAATTCTTCAGATATTTTAGGTACTGTATTTATCTACACAGATTACAACGTGCCTTTTGATGCACTTCGCGAAGAGCTCACCAGAATTCTTAAGAACACTGACTTATGGGATGGTGAAGTTAACGTGCTTCAGGTGACTGATACCAACAACGAAATGGTTGAAACCCGAGCGCTAATGAGCGCCATTGACTCCCCTACTGCCTGGGACCTTCGGGTACACGTAAGAGAAAAGCTGGTGATTTTTATCCAAGAGAATTATCCGCATAGTTTACCACGTACCCGTGTAGAAATGCAATCGCGCAAGGATAACGAAAAAGTTGAAAAAGCAACTAAAGAACCAGACAAGTCCGATTTACTCCGTGATAAATAATTTAAAAGTTAAGGGAAAAGGCAAATTAAATAACTGAACTTTGCACTCCCCTAATTATAAAATTATGAGTAAAACCGAATCTGCAGTAAGCGCAACATACTTCAGCATCATAGGCAATACGGTGCTGGCGATCGCTAAAGCTTTGGCCGGGATCTTTGGCAATTCTTATGCTTTGATCGCTGATGCCATCGAGTCTACCGCAGATATTTTTGCTTCACTTCTGGTACTATTCGGTTTAAAATATGCCGAAAGGCCTGCAGACGACAATCACCCGTACGGTCACGGTAAAATTGAACCGCTCATTACCTTTATGGTCGTTGCTTTCTTGGTGACATCTGCAACGGTGATCGCTTACGAGAGCGTTCAAAATATTTTATTGGTAACGCCTCAAAAACCACCAAAACTCTGGACACTCGTTGTTCTGGCAGTAATCATCGTATGGAAAGAAATCTCCTTTAGAATTGTACTAAAACGCAGCAAGGAAACCAATAGTTCGTCACTTAAAGCTGACGCCTGGCATCACCGTAGCGATGCGATAACATCGGTAATGGCTTTTATAGGAATTTCTGTTGCTTTGATTTTTGGGGAAGGCTTTGAGACTGCTGACGATTGGGCAGCCCTCTTTGCTTCGGGTATTATTCTGTATAACGCCTATCTCATTTTCAGGCCTGCTTTAGGCGAAATTATGGACGAAAATCGCTATGATGATATTATCGAATTGGTACGCATCAAAGCATTAGAAGTTCCGGGAGTTTTAGATACCGAAAAAGCATTCATTCGTAAAGCCGGAATGAGTTATCACTTAGATTTGCACGCCATTGTAGACGGAAGCATTTCGGTGGCTAAAGGGCACGAGATCGCTCATCGATTACAAGACTATTTAAAAGAAGAAATTCCCAACCTCAACTTTATTTTAATACACGTTGAGCCTGGGAATCCCTCAGAAATTTAAGCTATAGAATTAGCTAAATATTATAAACCTGCAGCAGCGTCTTGGTCTAAAAACCAATGCAGCTCTCCTTGCTTTGGTGCTACTAAACTTGCAGGAAATTCTTTATAACCATCGTGCTTTTTATGAATCGCAGTTACCTTTTCTTCTTTTCCTGCTCCGGTAACTAAAAACGCAATGGTTTTAGCATTGTTCACGATCTTACCGGTAAAGGTCACGCGCTTTTGCCCAGAATCAGGATGTTTAGCCACACGACAATTCTCGGGCATATCCCATAATTCAATATTGTACGGAAAAATAGAAACCGTGTGCCCATCATCTCCCATTCCTAACATTACAACATCAAAATAAGGAATTCCATTTGCCTTTGGTAATTGCTCATCAAGTACTTTTGAATAACGTTTTGCTTCTTCTTCAGGATCGTCTTCTCCTTTAATTCTAAAGATATTCTCTTCAGGAATATCAATTTTAGAGATCAAGTGTTCTACGGTCATTTTGTAGTTACTCTCATCATCAGAAGGTGGCACGCAACGTTCATCTCCCCAATACAAGAACACTTTGGTCCAATCGATATCAGTGCCATATTCTTTGGCTAAATAATCAAAAACGATTTTTGGAGTGCTTCCACCGGAAAGTGCGATATGCACATCTTCTCCCGTGGTACACTTTTCTTTAAAAAATTCAGAAAATTCTTCAGCTACAAGCTGCTTCGTTTCTTTAATATGTAAGTCCATTTCTGGAATAATTTTAATTAAAATTTCAGTTTAGATAATACAGAATCCGGTCTCATCGGTAAGCAACTCACCCGGATTTCTCCAGCCATTGCTGTCTTCGATCAAATCATCAGAATTCTTTGGGCCCCAAGTTCCTGCAGGATAACCGTAAGTAGGTACATCTTTGTCGTTTGCCCAGTATTCTAAAATAGGATCAACAAATGCCCAAGCCGCTTCAACCTCATCAGCACGTGCATAAAGGGTCGTATCACCTTGCATCGCGTCAAGCAATAAACGCTCATACGCGTCCATAATATTTTTATCTGAAAGACTGCTGTAGTAGAAATCCATATTCGCACGTTCTACTTTGAAGCCTTGACCCGGTACCTTTACACCAAATTTGATCAGAATACCTTCATCTGGCTGGATACGAATGACCAGTTTATTGTCTTTGTTATTGATATCCTGCTCTTTAAATACTTGGTGATGCGGTGTTTTAAAGTGAATTACCACTTCTGTAACCTTTGTAGGCATACGCTTAGCGGTACGCACATAAAACGGAACATCCTTCCAGCGCCAGTTATCTACAAAGAATTTGATCGCCGCATAGGTTTCTGTTTTTGATTCAGGATCTACGCCTTCTTCTTCGCGGTATCCTTTTACACGTTTTCCATCAATGCTTGAAGCTACATATTGACCCTTCATCGTGTGATTGAAAAGGGTCTCACTTTCAGTCATTCTGCGTATAGACTTTAGCGCTTTTACTTTTTCGTTATGGATCTCATCTGCATCAGCACTAATAGGTGGTTCCATTACGATCAAAGAAACAATCTGCAATAAGTGACTCTGAAACATATCGCGTAAGGCTCCAGACTTATCGTAATATCCACCACGTTTTTCTACACCTACAGTTTCAGCATTGGTGATTTCTACATGATGAATGTAATTACGATTCCAAAGTGGTTCAAAAATAGAATTGGAGAAACGGGTAACCATAAGGTTTTGTACGGTTTCCTTACCTAGATAATGGTCAATTCTATAAATCTGTTTTTCTTTAAAATATTTCTGCAAACCGGCATTAAGCTCTTTTGCAGTTTCCAGACTGTAACCAAAAGGCTTCTCAACGATGATACGTCTAAATCCTTTATCAGTTCCTGAACCTTTTGTTAATCCTTGGTCAGAAAGATTTTTTGAGATGGGTTCAAATAAACTAGGTGGTGTAGAAAGGTAAAAAGAGTAATTCCCCTCAAGGCCGTGTTCATCATTCAACGCAGTGATGCGTTTATTAAGTTTACTGTATTCAGAATCGTAGTCATCACCTAAGTCTGAGTAAAACATCATATCTGCAAACTTCTTGATAAACTCATCATCCTTTTTCTTAAGCTTGTCTTTTAAAAACGGGCTTTCGTAAACGACACGCTTTCTAAATTCCTCATCACTCAAATCACTCCTACTCGCTCCTAGAACTGCAAAATTTTCAGGGAAATGTCCTCCCTCATATAAATTGTACAAAGCAGGAATAAGTTTTCGGGCAGTTAAATCTCCAGAAGCTCCAAAAATGACCAGGAGCTGATTAGATGTTTTATTCATAAGAATAATTATTTTTCAATTTTTTGATCTGTTAGGTGGTTATTTGCAATTATAACATGAGTTTATAAGATAAACGGGGAAAAAGTCAATGTTATCATTTAATTTTGGCTATAACCAATACAAAAATAAGGCATCTTGACGGCACACAAGAGGCTTTATAAAAACATTATCGTGTCAAATTAAAAAGAACAATAATTCATTATTATGGAGCATAAAAATTATGATTTTGGACTGGTAGGTCTTGGCGTGATGGGACGTAATTTTATTTTAAACGTCGCAGACAACGATTTTAAGGCTTTCGGTTACGATTTAGATCAGGAAAAAGTAGACGCCTTAAAAGAAGAAGGTGGAGACTTGAACAAGGTTGATGCTTCTACAGAAATAGAAACTTTTGTAGATGCGCTTGCCGCTCCTCGCAAAATCATGTTGCTTGTACCTGCAGGTAAAATTGTAGATCAGGTTATAGAAACACTCTTACCGCACCTCGATCAAGGAGATATTATTATAGACGGAGGTAACTCCTTCTTTACAGATACAGATCGTCGTGAGGCTTATTTAAAAGAAAAAGGAATTAACTTTTTTGGAGCCGGCGTTAGCGGTGGTGCCGAAGGCGCACGTAAAGGACCAAGTATTATGCCCGGTGGTAACGCAGAAGCTTACACACATATTAAACCAATTTTTGAAGCGGTTTCGGCTAAATTTAACGGTGAGCCTTGTGTGGCGCACTTAGGCCCAAAATCTGCCGGAAACTATGTGAAAATGGTTCACAACGGTATTGAATATGGGTTAATGCAGTTAACCTCAGAGATTTATGACTTACTGAAAAAATCGGTTGGTCTTGATAATGATGAATTGCATCAAGTTTATGACCTTTGGAATAAAGGACGTCTTCAGTCTTTTTTAGTTGAAATTACTGCGGAAATCTTCAAGCAAGAAGATGATCTTGGTGACGGAAGATTAGTAGATATGATCCTCGACAAAGCCAAGCAAAAAGGTACCGGTAAATGGACCTCACAAAATGCGATGGACTTAGGAATTCCTGTTCCTACGATTGATGTTGCGGTGAGTATGCGTGAGATTTCAGCATTAAAAGAAGAGCGTATCGTTGCAGATAAATTGTACAGCCGCCCAGAGCCTAAAGCTATTGACAAAGACAAAATGATCGCAATGGCAGAAGAGTCTTTATATTTCTCTTTTATCATCGCTTATGCACAAGGTTTACATCAGCTGGCAGACGCTTCTAAAGAATATGAGTATGATCTTGACATGTCAGTTATCGCTAAGATCTGGAGAGCAGGTTGTATCATTCGCGCGGGATTATTAGAGGACATTTCAGAAGCTTATACCGCAGATAAAGAATTGCCTAATCTACTATTAGCTCCTTCATTTGTAGAAAAAGTACAAGGTACTTTGGAGTCTGTTCGTGAGACGGTAGCTTATGCGGCGCAAAGCGGAATTCCGGTTCCCGGTTTATCTAGTGCTTTAAATTATTTTGAAGCCTATACTTCAAGCCGACTTCCATTAAATGTAATTCAGGCACAACGCGATAACTTTGGTTCACATACCTACGAGCGTATCGACCGTTCAGGTATTTTCCATACAGAATGGGGAAAGTAATCAAAGCCAAGTAAAACCATTAGCGACGCCAATAAATTTGAAAAGAGCCTTTAACGAGGCTCTTTTTTTATTCCTATTTTTAAAGCATCACAATTCTCTATTTATGAAAAGAGCTTTACTTCCTCTACTTATTTTAATCTTACTTCTTAATTCCTGCGGAAATCCTCCTCCACAATTTGATGTTGCCATTCATAACGTGAGCATTATCAACCTTGAAGATGGGAAAGTTACACAAGATCAATCGGTGTTTATAGTTGGCGATACGATTCACTCTATTGTGAACAGTAAGGACTTAATGACCAGCGCGGCCAAGCAACAAATTGACGGAAGCGGTAAATACCTTATGACCGGCCTTTGGGACAATCACGTGCACTTTAGAGGTGGTACAGATTTAATTGAAGAAAATAAAGACTTACTCAAACTATTCATCGCAAACGGGATCACTACCGTACGGGATGCCGGCGGTGATTTAACCACAGCGGTTCAAGGGTGGCAAAAGGATATTGCAGCCAATACGCTTGTGGGACCAACCATCTACACCAGCGGACCAAAAATTGACGGTCCCGGCGCTACTTGGGCAGGTTCGCTTGAAGTGGAAAATGATCAAGACATTCAACAGGCGCTAGATAGTCTGCAGGAATTGAACGTGGATTTTGTCAAAATTTATGACAGTAAGATTTCCGGAGAGAATTACCTAAAAGTAATTTCAGAAGCTGAAAAACGCAAGATGATCACAAGTGGTCATATGCCTTACTCGGTGACGGTTGATGAAACTACAAGTGCAGGAATCGATGCAATTGAACATTTGTATTACGTTTTAAAAGGTTGTTCTTCTGATGAACGTGCCATCACCGAAGCAGTAAAGAATAACGAAGCCGGCTTTTGGACCTCACTGGATCGTGTAATGCAAACCTATTCAGATTCTGTTGCGACACAAACTTTTAATAAACTGAAAGAACGCAATGTTTTTGTGGTTCCTACGCTTCATATTGGTCACACGCTGAGCTATCTAGACGAAGTAGATCATACGCAAGATGACTATTTAAAATACATAGGCAACGGAATTCAAAAAACCTATGCAGGTCGTATTAACAGTGCAAAAAATGCATCACCCGAGTTTGTGATCATGCGTAAGAACTTAGATTCAGCATTTGTAAAGCTAGCGGGTACTTTAGCTGATAACGGAGTGGGATTACTTGCCGGTTCAGACAGTGGCGCATTCAATTCCTACACCTATCCCGGGATTTCATTGCATAAAGAATTGCAAGCTTTGGTTAAGGCCGGATTATCTCCACTTGAAGCTTTGCAAACCTCATCTCAAAACGGAGCCGTTTTTCTCCAAAAAGAACTGCCTCAAATCATTGCAGGAGCACACGCAGATTTGCTTTTGCTTAATTCAAATCCGTTGAAAGACATTCAGAATACGCAGGATATTTTTATGGTGGTAAAGAATGGAAAAACTTTTGAAAGTAATCAACTAGCAGAACTGCTAAATTCTACGGTTAAAAATTAGTAATCCTTCAATTATTAGATCAAAAACTTCTAAGGACTCAATTTTAAATGCAGTAAAAGGATTTATGGTTGCATTTTATTAAAACAATCAACCTTATCCTTAAATTTAAGCATTACGAATAATCAATCCTCTATGAATATAAAAACTACCCTTAGCACACTTGCGCTTCTCGTGTGTTTCACTTCTACCACAATTGCACAACAAGTAAAAGCTCCTGTAGATACTACAATAACTTCTACACACAGTGTGACCATCAAAGGTCAAAATATTCCGTATAAAGCGGAGCTTGGTTTTCAACCGGTTTGGGATAATTCAGGTAATCCTGTAGCAACACTTAATTATACCTATTATACAAGAACCGATATTAAAGACAATCAAACCCGCCCGTTACTCATCAGTTTTAACGGTGGTCCCGGTTCTGCTTCGGTTTGGATGCATATCGCATATACCGGTCCGCGTATTTTAAAAATCACCGACGAAGGTTTCCCGGTTCAACCGTATGGAATTAAAGACAATCCAAATTCAGTTTTAGATGTGGCGGATATCGTTTATGTAAATCCGGTAAATACCGGATACAGCAGAATGGTTCCCAATGCGCAAGGCGAAATGCCCAAACGCGATCAATTTTTTGGCGTCAATGCAGATATCTCCTATCTCGCAGATTGGGTGAATACTTTTGTAACCCGTCACAACCGCTGGCGTTCTCCCAAATTTATCATTGGCGAAAGCTACGGCACTACTCGTGTTTCAGGCTTAGCAAAAGCTTTACAACAAGGTAACTGGATGTATTTAAACGGGGTGATTTTGGTATCCCCTACCGAAATTGGCTTTGACTTTGCCGGTCCTGTAGAGATCGCTAACCGTCTGCCCTATTTTGCAGCAGCTGCTTGGTATCACGATGCTTTACCTCCGGCGCTTCAAAATAAAGATCTAACAGAAATGCTTCCGGAAGTTGAAAAATATGCTGTTGAAGAATTACTTCCGGTTTTAGCAAAAGGAGGTTATGCTTCCGAAGCCGAAAAACAACAAGCCATTGAGAAAACTGCCTATTACTCGGGACTTTCAGAAAAAACAGTGAGCCAAAATAACTTGGCTGTTCCTTTTAATTATTTCTGGAAAGACTTGCTACGTGATAAAGAAGGATACACCATAGGTCGTCTCGATTCGCGTTACAAAGGTTTAGACATTGCAGATGCTGGAGATCGCCCTGATTACAACAGCGAGTTAACGTCTTGGTTGCACAGTTTTACACCGGCAATCAACTATTATATGTCTGAAGAGTTAGGCTTTAAGACTGATCTTACCTATGATATGTTTGGAAACGTGCATCCTTGGGATCGCTCTAATAACCACACTGGTGCAGACCTAAGAGACGCAATGGGAATGAACGCTAACTTGCACCTTATGGTTCAGTCTGGTTATTATGACGGGGCGTGTACCTATTTTAATGCGAAATATATCATGAGCCAGATCAACATCAACGGTAAATTTACAGACCGAATGGACTTTAAAGGATACCGTAGCGGACATATGATGTACCTGCGTGCTGAAGATTTAAAAACTGCCAATCAAGATCTCCGTGATTTTATTGAGAAAGCCAGTGAAGGTATTGATCAAGGAGCGATGTATAAATAATTGCAGATCATATTTCGCTTAGCGATAATTTAAGAATCAATTAATAAGACCCATAAACAAGGCACGTGTTTATGGGTTATTTTTGTAAATATGGATTTAACACAAGTAAAACTCGTCGTTTCTGATATGGACGGCACCCTTCTAAACGACGAAGGAAAAGTAAGCCCAAAATTTTTCGACCTTTTTAAACAGCTGCAAAAGCACGATGTGCAATTTATCGCGGCCAGCGGTCGTCAATATTACAGTATCATTCACAAGCTTGAGGCGATAAAAGATGAGATCATCGTAGTTGCTGAAAATGGCGGAATCACAATTAAGAAAACGGAAGTTTTAGATACCTGTACCGTAGATACCGAAACCGTGCATAATCTTATTAAGCAAATGCGTGAGATTGAAGATGCGCACATTGTATTATGCGGAAAAGAACAAGCCTATGTTGAATCTGATCACGAACCGTTTATTGAAATTTTTCAAGAATATTATACCAAATTCAAGCGCGTTCCCGACCTAACCGAAATTAGCGACGATCATTTCTTTAAAATTGCGGTATATAGTTTTGGAGGTTCTGAAGAAACCACTTATCCTATTGCCAAAGCTTTAGAAAATGAAGTGAAAGTAAAAGTAAGTGGTGAGTATTGGCTAGACATCAGTCACCTTGATACCGATAAAGGCCGCGCGCTTAAAATTCTTCAAGATCAATTAAATATCTCTAAAGACGAAACGATGGTCTTTGGAGACTACAATAACGACCTTGAAATGATTGAGCAGGCAGCCTACAGTTTTGCAATGCAAAATGCACATCCTAATGTTACCAAAGCTGCAAATTACACTACAAAAAGTAACAATGAAGGTGGCGTAGAGCACATTCTTGAGCAACTCATAGCCGCTAAAGAAGCACTACTCACCAAATAGCGTAAGTACAACTTTGCGGGCACCGCCGTGATTGCGGTGTTCGCATAGATAAATACCTTGCCAGGTTCCCAGATTCAACCTCCCATTAGTGACGGGAATAGTTACTGAAGCCCCCATTAGTGATGCTTTTATATGTGCAGGCATATCGTCTGGTCCTTCATAAGTGTGAATATAATAAGGTGCATTTTCAGGAACCATTTTGTTCATATGACTTTCAAAATCCTGACGTACCGTAGGGTCTGCATTTTCATTGATCGTTAAACTCGCCGAAGTATGTTTAATAAAAACTTGAAGTTGACCAACTTTTATGTTTCTCAGTGCTTCTAAATTCTGCTCTATCTCTTGTGTGATTAAATGAAAACCACGGCTCTTCGCCTGTAAACGTATTTCTTTCTGATAAAATCGCATCCCTATTCCTTTTAATGAACGTACAAATTTATAAAACGCAAAGCGTTCCTGAGGCTACTAAGTACATAAGAAGAAGCTTTCGAGTTACGATTTTCGCTCGTATCTTCGTAGTCCACTAAATTATCAATAATGGCAGCGATTCAAAAAATCACAAGATTACATGCACAATGGGACACACAAGATCCTTTTTTATTCTGTGCTTTTCACAATGACAAATACCCTAAAGGAAACGGAAAACTTGGACCGGCAACTTCTTTAGCAGGTCGCAACCTAGGACAAGATTTTGTTCAGAAAGACGGTTGGGCTATGTATCACGGTTCGAAAGTACCGGGATTTCCGGGGCACCCTCACGTGGGTTTTGAAACGGTAACCATTGCTGAAGAAGGTTTCGTTGATCATTCAGATTCTCTTGGAGCTGCCGGTAGATTTGGTCAAGGCGATGTACAATGGATGACCGCAGGTAAAGGTGTTCAGCACAGCGAAATGTTTCCACTTATTAATACTGAAGAAGAAAATCCACTTTTACTTTTTCAAATTTGGTTAAATCTTCCTGCAGCCAGTAAAAATGTAGCGCCCTATTTCGGAATGATGTGGCATGAGGATATTCCAATTATAAACGAAAAAGATGATGAAGGTCGTGCTTTCAGCATCAAAATTATCGCAGGAGCTTATAAAGATCAAAAAGCCTTGCAACCTGCTCCCGATTCTTGGGCATCAAATCCCGAAAACGGCATCAACATCTGGTTGATAAGCCTCGATGCTCATACAGAATTCAAACTTCCCAAAGGCATTGACGGCTCCAATAGATCTGTTTACTTTTATGAAGGTGACACCTTGCACGCTGAAGGTTTTGACATTCCTTTAATGCACCAAATTAAAGCAGACCCTACTCAAGAGCTCACGCTAAAAAATGGTGAACAACCAGCGAAACTCTTATTACTTGAAGGAAAACCAATGAATGAGCCTGTGGTACAACACGGCCCTTTTGTGGGTAATTCTAGAAAAGATATTGAGACTGCATTTATGAATTATCAGCAAACCCAATTTGGTGGCTGGCCGTGGCCTACTTCAGAACATACCCACGATGCTGATGCAAAACGCTTTGCACTTTATCCCGATGGAAAAAAAGTAGTACGCTAACTAATTCTTTTTCACTTCTAAAATCTTGACTTCTATTAAAAAGTTCAAGAATTTTTAATCTAGAAAAACACAGCTAATTCTGCCGACTTAACATTTTTTATTAATATTAATGAAAAATAATTACTTTTAATCGGCAGAATATGCAATTAATCGACTATACTTGTACTAAATTTATACTAACCCAACTCCTATGCATAAAACTATTACGTTTTTAGGTAAGATGCTATGCGCATTTTTCCTTTTATTTAATGCAGGAATATCTTCTAAAAGTTACGGTCAATGTGCCGGTGAAGATGCATCTATTACTTCCTGTGACAAAGAATCTAATCAATATATCGACCTTTTTGCAGCACTAGGCGGAAGCCCGGTTGCTGGAGGTGTATGGTTTGATAGTGATAACAGTGGCGGTCTTAATACAGCCACCGGCGAACTCAACACTTGGCTAATTAACCGTGGAGGCACGTTTTCTTATACCTATACAGTAGAAGGAGAAACCGGATGTTCTGATAACCAATCTACGGTAACATTAACACTAGCCGGTTATGCCGGTAGTGACAATTTTAATGCGGTTGCTTGTGAGGATGAAACGAACATTAACCTTTTTCAGTTTGTAGGTAGTAATCCCAACCCTACGCTTTTTGGAACCTGGGCAATTACAAGTGGTCCTAGTGATGCTTTAAATGGCCCTCGTTTTAATGCACAACAAGCAGGCCCGGGAAGTTATACGTTTACCTATACTGTAGATGCTCAGGGAAGCTGCCCCTCTACAATGAGTACTGTAGTCATGCAAGTGGTTGAAGCTCCAGAATCAGGTACTGTTGACCCTGCTGTTAATACTTCATTTTGTGAAACCGATGACTTAAGCGGACAAACCAACTTTGATCTAAGAGATGTTCTTATAGGTGAAGACACTAATGGAGTTTGGACCGAAACTACAACCAATGAAATCTCTGGTTTTAATGACAGCGTTATTAATATTCAAAATATCAGAGACAATTTTGGTCCCGGTATTTATAATTTCACATATACTGTACAACCTACAAACCCACTTTGTGATCTTAGCCAAACTACTGTAAGTATCGAGATCGAGGAAGTTGTAGACTTTACTAATGCCAATTTAGAGCTTACTTTTCCTGCAGAAGAAGATGATGTTATTTGTGAAGACACGTTACCTATTAACACAACAGCAACCATTACCGGAGATAGCGCAGATATTCCTGACGGAGATTACGAACTTACCTACGAAGTAAGTCCAAGCCCAAATACCGGGATGGAAACCATCACAATTACCATGAGTAATGGTGTTGGTAGCTTTGCTGTAAATCCTGATTTTTTCACTGCTGCCGGTGTTGCTGAGGTTCGTGTAATTTCAATTATAGATCCAAACACAGAGAATAATTGTGAAGCACTTATAGCTAATCTAAGCGACACCTTAACTATTGTTGCCTTACCAGACCTTACCGATACACAAATTAGTGTGGATCAACCCCTATGTCTGGACGAAAATGGCAGACTAACACTATCTGATGCAGGTACGACTGCTGCAATAGAGTTGATTGATGGGGAATATGCATTCACCTATACGTTAGAAAGTTCGACTACTTCTCAAGAGTACACACAAACAGCAACTGTTCTCAACGGAGAAGCAACCATCACCTTAGCTACAAATGCACTTCCGAATGCAGACGACTATACTGTTACACTTTCTTCAGTTCAAAACAGTACCAGCTGCACGACTCCCGTTGATTTGAGCACAACATTTACGGTATTACCAAAACCAGATGCCGAAACGGTTAGCGTAAGCATCAACGATACCTGTGAGGATGATGTGGTTTCGGTTA